>JACCDR011057102.1_pt1 | contig 51261 bp, 55 predicted proteins | sample 7446431 | NCBI WGS metagenome assembly JACCDR01 (sample SAMN15323443, study PRJNA562643) | freshwater metagenome | isolation source: river surface water | place: USA:Blue River Watershed | collected 2017-08-17 | reverse complement strand
TCGCCTTCTCGAACACGTCGATCAACGACCTCACGGCCTCGATCGACTCGCACATGAAGGAAGCCTCCTACGTCCGCAACGCGACGGTCAACCCAACGACCTACACGATCAACGACGGCACGATCACTTCACGAATCACGCTCGCTGCTCTCGCCGCGGCGACGTCAAGTGTTCAGTTCAACCGCTTCTCGCCTTACTCGAAGTTCACGACGTTCCTCCACGGCGGCTTCGACGGCGTCAACATCCTTGACCGTTCAGCTCGTCGATTCGCTGACAAGGCTGTGTCGTTCGACGCTGGTGGCGGCGCTGAGAGCGCGTACGTCTCGCCAGGCCTCGCACAGAACCAGGGTGGCACGACTTCTAGGAACAACGCAGTCGTCTCGTACAAGACCGCTGTTGATATCATGACCAACCCGTTCTACGTCAACACGAATATCCTCGCGGTGCCTGGCATCCGTGAGTCGTACGTGACGAACTACGCGGCGCAGAAGACCCGCGAGTATGGCATGGCTGTCTACCTGATGGACATCGCTGGTTATGATGACTCCAACACGCGTCTCTACGACGACTCGACCGGACGTCCTGACGTGACCAACACGGCGAAGTCCTTCGACGGTCGCGCGGTCGACAACAACTACACAGCCGTGTACTTCCCTGATGTCTTCATCGATGACACGGTCAACAAGCGTCGCGTCAAGGTCCCTGCTAGCACGGCAGCCCTCGCGGCGCTCGCCTATAACGATCGAGTCGCGTATCCCTGGTTCGCACCGGCCGGCTTTAACCGTGCTGCGCTCGACTTCGTGAAGAACACGTCCACTCGACTCAGCTCGGCTGACAAGGACGCTCTCTACGATGTTCGCATCAATCCGATCGCAAGCTTCCCGAAGCAGGGATTCGTAATCTTCGGTCAGAAGACGCTTCAAGCGTCGAAGAGCGCGCTCGACCGTGTGAACGTACGTCGCCTCCTCCTCGAGGTCAAGCGCGTCGTCACCGACATCGCACTCAAGCTTGTTTTTGACAATAATGTTCCGGCAGTGCGCGAGCAGTTCGTTCGCGATGCAGCCGCTCGACTCGGAATCATCCAGACGCAGGCGGGCGTTGAGTCCTTCAGTGTCGTGATGGACGAGACGAACAATACGGAGCGCGACAAGGATGAGAACCGACTCAACGGTCGCATCGTGATCGTGCCCACGCGCACGATCGAGTACATCAAGGTCGATTTCGTGGTGACGAACTCCGGAGTGGAATTCGCGTGATTGACATTGAGAAGAGCAGCTTAGTTACCAGCACGCACGGAGCATCTAGGAGAGCAAATGGCAAGCAACGTTAAACTTGGTTCGGCTGGTGTTGCTTCACGTGAGATCGACCTCACAGGAGTTAGAACCGTAGAACCCGTGGGTGTCCCCGCTGGAGTGATTGGCACAGCCAATCGTGGACCGGCATTCGTGCCGGTCACAGTGGGAATCGTCTCTGACTTCGAAGGATACTTTGGAAAAAGTGATGGTTCGAAGTTTGGACCGCTCGCCGTTTACGAGTGGTTACGAAACGCTTCAGCGGTCACCTATCTGCGTGTCCTTGGCGTTGGCAAGGGTCTGAAGCGTGAGACTGGCACGAACGCCGGTCGCGTCGACGGCGCCGGCTTCGTTGTCGGCGAGCAGCAACCGCACGTTGACAGCGGAATCCTGACGACGAACGCCTACGCGAACGTCGGCGGCGAACCCGGTCGAACGTACGTTATCGGATGCTTCATGAGCGAGTCCGCTGGCTCCTCGATCTTCAGCTCGGCAAGCCTTCAAGGCGTTGCTAGCGTCACGCCTGGCGTCACGACGGCTGTCCCCATCGTTCGTGGCATCCTGATGGCGCCTTCTGGCGTCATCATGAAGCTGTCTTCGAGCTATGTGACCTCAGACGCGCCGAGCTCGGCTTACATCGCGAATAACCCTAACACGTTGAACGGCACGTTCGTCGGCGCTGTGAACTTGAACTCTGGTCGACAGGAGTTCGTGATCCTGCTCAACGGTCACAAGGGCACTGACGCAGCGTTCCCGAACGTCTACACGGCGTCGTTCGACCCGACTGCGCCAAACTACTTCCCGAACGTTCTCAACCGCGACCCTTACAACATTCAGAAGGCCGGTCATTGTCTCTACGCCCACTGGGACGTTCACCCGGCTCTCGCAGTGGTCACGGGCACGGGTCTCGTCAGCAACTCTGTGGCAGCAAGCGTCGCTGGTGGCTTTGAGCCGGCCGCGTTCCTCACCACGGGCTCGCTTGGCCGTGACGTCGGCAGCTCAACGGCCCCGAACTTCGAGAACTGGGAGAATCGTTTCTCTCACGCGAAGTCGCCTTGGATCTACTCACAGAAGTTCGGCGGGCAGCCAAAGAAGCTGTTCCGGTTCCACATGTTGGACGCCGGCGCGGGCACGTCTGACAACATCAAGATCTCGATCGAGAACATCGCACCCTCGAGCGACACCAAGGATCGCTACGGCACTTTCGACGTCGTCGTGCGCGACTGGAGTGACACGGACGCGAACCCTCGTACCATCGAGCAGTTCCGTGGTTGCTCGCTCAACCCGAGCGCGGACCGTTACATCGCCAAGTTCATCGGCGATATGAACGTCTACTACGACTTCGACAAGACTTTGCAGTCTCAGAAGCTTGTCGTTGACGGCAACTACCCGAACAAGTCGAACTACGTTCGAGTCGAGCTTGATGAGCTCGTGGTCAACGGCGAGATCGACGAGACGGCGCTTCCGATCGGATTCCGCGGCCCGGCACACCTCGTGACGTCCGGCACTGCGCCGCTCGCTTCGCTCGCGAACCCGCCATCTGACCTCCTCGTTGCAGACGCTCTGCAGAGAGCAGTTCAGCCTCCGGTTCCTTACAGGTTGAGCCTGCAGGAAGGTGAAGGCACGAAGGCGCTCGTCAACCCGGCGCTCTACTGGGGTGTGCAGTTCGAGCAGGTTATCAGCGTGACCAACCCGAACGCGACCAGCGTAAAGAACGATTCACTCGCGAGCTGGACGCTCTTCTTCCCCGACTTCCAGACGACCAACCAGAACGTGGTTGAGGATGACGCAGTCGGCGAGGCTGACACTGCAGCCAACGGCGTCCTCGACGTTGACCGCTTCTGTCGTAACATCTTCACCCTCGAGAACATCCGCGTCGTCACTGGCTCGGACGCCAAGGCCGACCCGCAGAAGTGGGCAAATGCTGTGTACGTTCGCAACGGCAACGTTGGTACGAACGCTGGTGACAAGACTCGAGCGCTTAGCGTCAACGACTTCACACAGCCAAATCGCAAGTACCTGAAGTTCACTCTGTTCATGCAGGGTGGCTTCGACGGCACGAACATGTTCAACCGCGATGAGTCTGAACTCACAAACGTTGCTGTCACGGCAGACATGAACGATGCAAACCGCGGACAGTCGCAAGGTGCGACCGCGATGGCGTACCGCAAAGCCATCGACATCATGGCCGAACGCTCTGATGTTGACATCCAGCTTCTCGCGATCCCTGGCATCCGTCATTCAATCGTCACTGACAAGGCTTACCAGTCAGTGGAGAGTCGATTCGACGCGCTCTACCTGATGGACGTCGAGGAGTACGACACCAGCGCGACCCTCGTGACCGGAAGCGTCCAGATCCCGAGCGTCGCTTACACGACGACCGAGTTCAAGGACCGCGCTCTGAACACGTCGTTCGCCGCGGCGTACTACCCTGATGTCGTTATCACCGACCCAACGACCAAGAGCAATGTCATGGTGCCACCAAGCGTTGTCGTCCTTGGCGCGTTCGCTCTGAACGACGCGAAGGCTTACCCTTGGTTCGCCCCCGCCGGCTTCGCGCGCGGCGCGCTCGGCACCACGCTCGAGACGAAGGTCAAGCTGTCCAAGGATAACATGGACACGCTCTACGACGCAAACATCAACCCGCTCGTCGCGTTCCCTGGCAACACGCCAGCGGGTACACAGGCGCAGGGTGGTGTGGTGGTGTGGGGTCAGCGCACGCTACAGGCGTTCGCCAGCTCGCTCGACCGCGTCAATGTTCGACGCCTTATGATCGACCTTCGTCGACAGGTGCGCGACATCGCGGTAACCTTCATCTTCGAGCCGAACCGTGAGAGCACGCTTTCCCGCTTCCAGGCGACCGTCGAGCCTCGTCTCGCGCGCATTCAGAAGCAGTTCGGCCTTGAGCGTTACAAAGTGCAGATCGACACCTCGACCACGACTCAGGCAGACGTCGAGAACAACACGATCCGAGGTAAGATCTGGGTCCAGCCGACGCGTGCGATCGAGTATGTCTCTCTCGACTTCGTCGTGACGAACGCCGGCGCTCAGATCTGATAGGAGATCGCGATGAAACTCGAAGACGCTATCCAAAACATCTTTAAAGAGGCTACGGGGCAGATGCTTGATGAGAATCAGAGCTCTGACCCCGTGGTTGATGACACTGCTAGTGCTATTGTCAACGCCTTAGTGATGTCGTTGGACGAGAATGATATCGTCGGCGACAACGCTTTTGAGATGATGATGGGCAGCTACCCTGACGAGGATCGTCTTGCGCAGGTTCGTCTGGAAGATGTTGATGCGACAGCCGAACTAGTTGTCCAGGCAGTTTATCGCGATCCGGAGCTTCATTCGAAGCTTAAGCAGATCGCGATGAACATGATCCAATCAGCAGCCGAAGCAACACGAGGTTGACCTTGAAGAACGAGATCGCTCAGCAACTAGCGTATTTGCTCGCTGAGTCCATCAACGATTCGGAGTTTTGGAAGCTTGTAGCTGAACACGAGATGGACTTGGCTCCGAAGCGAGTTCCTCTCAACCATGTGAACGACCATGTGGCTTACACTGTCGAGGACGCACTCAAGTTGTTCGCGTCCGATACCGGCGTGCGGGATCTTCTGCGCGACGCAATCATGAAGTCTCTCGATGCGTGGTACGAGGGGCACGAAGGGTTTGGAACATGAGAGACTTTGATCCGCATCGCATCGCGTCTGAATGGCACTCTGGACAAGGGAGCGCTTTGTACGCCTACATGTCCACTGATCGCATCCCGACTGAGGATTTCAAGGATCGACTCGTCACTGAGATCGAGCGCGCGATGGCGCACGCAGACGACGATGGTCTAGACGAGCTCGAGTACCTCCTTATGCATGTTGAGGAGTCCCATCCTGATCAGTACCCGAACGATGAGATGCATGAATCTATCGCTGTCGGAGACGATGAGGAGTGCGAGTGCGGTAGAATGAAGTCAGAAGGTTGCGGATGCGCGATGGCTGAGTCTGAAGATCTCGATGAGATTGAGCTTGGATGGCTAAAGCAAGCCGCTTCGAAAGTCAAAGACATCGCGATGACGGACGTAGGTGGCCCTGAGGGTTTTCTATCTCCTTCAGATCGCGCTTCTAAGCATGGGAAGACAGACAAAGGCGGCGAGAGTGAAGAATACGCCGCTTGGAAACAGCAGCACGCAAATAAAAAGACAGAGAGTGTTCTTCGCCAGGCGATTGCTCGTATCATTAGCGAAATGAAGCTTGGAATATCTGCTCGCTTCCCGTTCCATTTTGGTGGCGCAACCGAGGTCGACGCTGACAGTGTCGATCACTTCCTCCTCAGCAAAGACAAAAAAAGTCCTGAGGCTCCGGAGTCTGGGGTCAAGGTGAAGTCGAAGAGCGCTCCAAAGAACAAGCGTGCTCAAAAGAGTAAGAAAGCTAGCTGAGGCGATTACGATAGTGTCGTGGCCTTACTCCTCGACACCGCGCGCGCGCTCTTCACGTCTCTGAAAAGGAGAGCTGAAGAGCTCGCCGCGACAACCTTGCTTGAAGAAGCGTTACGCGTCATCAACAGGTTCGCAGAGCCTCATTGGCGTTCTAGCTCAATTTCGGAGCTGCCAGACATGATCTGCGAGCTGGCACGAGACCGCGATGACTTCAAGAAGATGTCTATCGCGTACAGGGAAGATCTAGCGAACGCGGAGGATCGGATCCGCGAGCTTGAAGCACGTCTTTCTGAACGCGCGCAAAAGGAACGTGGCAATGTCGCTTGAGATCTACGTCTCAACGGACGTCGAGGCCGACGGCCCCATCCCAGGTCGACACTCGATGCTTTCTATCGCCTCGTTCGCCTTCACGGTGAACACGAAGACCGGTGTCATCACCGAGCTCGGCACGTTCGAGCGAAACCTGTTGGAGTTGCCAGAGGCAACGCCAGACGAACGAACGATGCGAGAGTTCTGGGATAAGAACCCAGAGGCTTGGGCAGTCTGTCACAAGGAACAGGTGACCGCGGTTCACGCGATGAACGACTACGTGACGTGGCTGAAGTCATTTCCACGCAAGCCAGTCTTCGTTGGGTACCCAGCCGGGTTCGATTGGACGTTCGTGTACTGGTACCTCATCGCGTTCACCGGTGAGTCCCCGTTTGGCTTTCAGGCGCTCGACATGAAGTCGTATGCTTCTGCGATGTTGAAGTCGAGCTTCCGCGACACAGTGAAGAATCACATGCCTGACTCCTGGTTTCAGGACAACAAGAAGCACACCCACATCGCTCTCGACGATGCGATCGAGCAAGGGTACATGTTTGCTCGGATGCTGATCGATAATTATGGGTAGTGTTGTGTAGCCTGCCGCCGCCGTACGTCGTAGGTCCGAAGAAGTCGGCACGCTTCGCTCGCGGCGACGTCTTGATAGACGACGAATTCTCTAGACTTTACATCGTGCTAAAGACCTGGTGGTCCACGACGTACGGTCGACAGTACAAGGTTGTCATCATCGCCGATTGGTCAGGCGATGCTGTCAACTTCCCTGGAGACGTTTGTCAATGGGGCGAGGGAGTCGAAGAAGACGCTCTGGTTGGGCAGGTTGAGCTGCCGGCTAACATGTGATGCAGTTTGCGCATCCCTTTCCTTTCAAGTGATCACAGACTCGAACCGATAGTCGTGTTTTACATGCATTGCACGTGATCCACACACGATCACGCGCAACCTTGAACGATACCTCTGTGTAGTCGTATTTTCCTTTTCCGTGAACCTTTTCGGCTTTGGCAACAAATGTTTCTGGTGTGTGCTTCATCTTACCTGAGCATTGAGCGCATCCCTTGCCGGCAAGATGATTGAGCACAAGCTGCTCACGGATCATCCCACAGTCACGACATTGCCACGTGACAGTGCTTTTCTGCGTCCAGTTGGGGTCGGTGCACTCGAAGTACGTGAACTTCACACCGTGAACCAGGTGCGCTCGCTCGATGAAGCCTTCGTACCCATAGGATTGCGCAATGTGCGCACGCTTCACTGAGCAGCGAGGGCATCCTGATCCTTGCAGGTGAGCGTTCCCCTGTTGCTGGAAGACGTCGTTGCACTCACGGCAACGGATCGTCAACTTGTCCTTCGAGCGTGTGAAGGTCGACTGGTCGTACTCGTAGCGCTTGCCGTGTTTAGCTTGCGCTTTCTCGACGAACTCGTCGAAGGAAAGTGAAAAACTGTCCGCACGCTTCTTGACGCCACAGCCCCAGCAGCCTTCGCCGTGTGCGTAGTGCTTCTGCGGCTTCTGCTCGAAGTGCTTCTGACACGTCTTGCAGTAGATCGTGACCTTCGTCTGCTGATCGACGTAGACGGACTGACTGTAGTCGTACTTGTCGCCGTGAAGCTCTTTGGCACGTCGAACGAACTCGTCCGTCGTCATGATGTATCTGCTCATTTGTCTAACAGATTTTAGTTCTCTTGAAGGAAAAGTGAATTGCATTATAGCTAATGCTACAACCCAAGAACAAGAAAGAGGGTAGCAAAATTTCTGAAGTCCTAGATGTAAGTTCTCTTCTCCCCAATCGATTTGAGCCGAAGCGCAAGAATCGTTGGATTCTCCAGATCGAGGGCGTCGACGCCTTCCTCCTGAAGACCGCGGCTCGCCCCACGGTCTCGACCGAGGAGATCGAGATGCCGTTCGTCAACTCCGTGAGGTACCTCGCGGCGAAGACGCGGTTCGCTGAGATGAACGTGACGCTGAACGACGCGATCGCGCCGTCCGGCGCGCAGCAGGTGATGGAGTGGATCCGCCTCTGCATGGAGACGGTGTCCGGCCGCGCCGGCTACGCTGACTTCTACAAGCGCGACATCCAGCTCAAGATGGTGGACCCTGTCGGCACCGTCGTGGAGCTGTGGGATATCAAAGGAGCGTTCATCAAGTCGGCGAACTTCGGCGAGCTCTCTTATGATGATCACGCGGCGATGGAAATTCAATTGACCATTCGCTTCGATAATGCAGTTTTGCAGTACTGACTCGACAACATAGCGTTCCGGAAACACCATGTTCGCGCTAACTTACGAACATGGGAACCGAAACTTACAAGTGCCCGTGGTGTGAGGTTATCAAGTCTCTCCGCGGGCTTTCTTGTCATGCGTCGAAGACACACAAGAAGTCATCACAAGAGACACATCTACATGTTCTTCATGACGGAGTGATTCCGCTCTGTGCATGTGGATGCGGCAGAGCAGTCAAATGGCAGCAGAAACGATACGCGAAGTACGCTGCTCGTGGTTGCAATGGATTCAATGTAAAAGCGCGAACGAAAGCCGTTGAAGCGAAACGAGAGATGGCTAAGAACGGCGAACTCACGTCGTGGAACGCTGGGCTGACCAAAGAGACGGATCCACGCGTCGCAGTCATCGCGTTGAAGAACGCCGAGAGTGCGGACGGTGTCGAGATATCGAAGAGACTAGCAGGGCGCTCTGACGAGGAGAAACGTCTTCACCGTGAACGCATCTCGAAAGCGAAGGTTGGTTCCGTCCCGTGGAACATCGGCTTGTCGAAGGAGAACACACCAAGTCTACAGACAGTCGCCGAAAAGAACCGTGTTCACGCTCGACGTCGCTTTGGATGGAAGGACAAGCCGCACCTGATTCTTCAAGCGGCAGAGGTGAGGAGTGACAAACTCCACCTAGTGGACTTCTCGATGTATGAGGGGAAGCGCTCGTCGTTGCTATTCGAATGCGTTGAATGCAAGTCGCGAATCAAGCGTTCACTCCATGTGTTGAGGTACTCTCCAGATTGTCCAGCGTGCGTAGGGACCGACACGAAGCCTCAACTTGAGCTTTACGAGTACGTGAAGTCGATGAGCGAGGATGCGATTCTTTCAGACGCGACGTTTCTACGCCCTCGCGAGTTGGATGTGCACGTTCCATCCAAGAACGTGGCGATCGAGTACAACGGGCTTTACTGGCACAGCGAGAAATTTCGTGATCGAAGCTATCACCAACAGAAGTCAAATGCTTGCGCTTTGAAGAATACACAGCTGCTTCATGTGTACGCTGATGACTGGGAGTTCAGACAGTCGATCGTGAAATCGATGATTGCTCATCGGCTGGGTAAGACGAAGAGGAAGATCCAAGCGAGGAAGTGTTCTATTCGTAAGGTGAGCTCTACAGAGCGAAGACAGTTTTTCGAATCTTCTCACTTAGACGGAGACACTCAGTCGAACATCAGCTTCGGCCTAGAGTTTGAAGATAAGCTTGTCGCTGTCATGTCTCTGAGGAAGCCTTTTCACAAGAAATGGCATGATCGTGTTGAGGTGGCAAGGTTCGCAACCACACTCGACACCGCTGTGACAGGAGGTCTCTCTAGATTGACCACGCATGTCATCGCTTGGGCGAAGCTCGAAGGATATAAAGGTATTCTCACGTACGTCGACGGTCGTGTCGGTGAAGGGGTTGGCTACACGCGCTCCGGATTCGTGAAATATGATGATACGCCGCCGATGTTCTGGTGGACGGATTACAAGCGTCGTTACAACAGATTCAATTTTCGTGCTGACAAGCAACGTGGCATGTCTGAGAGAGAAGTTGCCGAAGAGGCTGGTGTTGTCAAGGTCTACGGATGCTCGTCTGCTGTGATGACGATCGACTTCTGAAGCGTCAGTCATTCGTTCTAGAGCGGGTAGTCTGAGTTCATGACAGTGACCGACGCTCCGACAGGCTCGTGTTGGGAGATGGTCTTCTCAAATGGAGACAAATGCATCTTCTACGTCTTAGCCGGGTTCACAGACGCTGGCGACAGACGCGTGCTGTGGTTGCAAGGTGTTGCTTGCATTGGAAACGTTAGACAAGGTTCGCGCGTCGACAAGATGTCGAAGAGGTTGGCGTGAATTCACGTTTGAATCGCTACGTACCCGACGTGTCCGCCTTCGTTCGCGCTTCGCTCCCACACTTCGAGGAGCGCGTGCGCTGCCTCTGCCATCGCAAAGAACGCCCTATTCTTCATGGCGAGATCGCGTTGGAGGTCGGGTGCAGCCTCGAGCAGGTCGCTCGCGAGATGGAGAGGCTGTTGGACTCCGGCGACTTCCGACGCGTTGAGGAGTCAGAGCTCCGAGCGCGCTCGATGGAGCCGCGAGCGATCGCTTACATCGTCGTGAAAGCGGCTTGAGGTACATCGTTTAGCCTCTCGAAGGTGTCTGCGCGGATTCGTTTTCGCAAGACAAGCTATGGTACCTCTGACAGAGGTAAAACCAAGTGAGCGATAAGCGAGAGCAGAGGAACCAGGTTTTCACGCAAGGCGCGACCGCGCAGTACGATGCAGCGACCGGCATTCGCAAGGAGTCAGCGGCCGAGAAGCTTCAGCGCGAGTTCGGGATTGTCATCCCCGCCGAGGTCGTCACGCTCCCGTCAGGCGGCGCTGTTTACTCGCCTGAGAGCGGCCTTCACATGAAGAAGGATCTCCAGATCAAGGCGATGACGACGAAGGAGGAGGATATTCTCACGTCGCGAGCGCTCATCAAGAAGGGCACGGTCATCAACGAGCTAATCAAGTCGTGCGTGACCGAGCCTGGGATCGATCTCGACGCGCTCATCTCAGGCGATCGCAACGCCTTGATGATCGGCATCCGTTGCACTGGCTACGGCGCTCTGTACAAGCCGACGATGGACTGCCCGTCGTGCAGCGCGCAGTCGGAGCAGCAGTTCGATCTCGGTCAGCTAGCCATCAAGCCTCTCGATGCTGATCCTGTCACTGATGGAGTCAACGAGTTCGCGTTCACGCTTCCGAAGACAGGAGCCACCGTCACGTTCAAGTTCCTCACCGGCAAGGATGAGGAGGAGCTTCTCGCTACGCAGGAGAAGAAGAAGAAGTTCGTCTCCTCGCAAGTGGACACTCTGGTTTCGGATCAGCTGAAGGCGGCCGTGCTCAGCGTGAACAACGTGCGTGATCGAAACAAGCTCGCCTTCTTCGTCGACAACATGCCGGGCCAGGACTCTCTTGCCCTTCGCGAGCACATGAGGAAGGTTCAGCCAGGCATCGACATGACGGCGATCTTCGAGTGCGATAAGTGCAGTCACACCGAGGAGGTGCAGATCCCGATCGGGATCGAGTTCTTTTGGCCTTCGTCCCGAGGATAAAGAGCAGCTCATACTTGAGCCGTTCTTCCTCGTCAAGTTCCATGGCGGCATCGACTGGGACACCTACTACAACTGGCCTGTTGCTTACAAGGAGTGGTACCTACGAAGACTCTCTAAGGAGCTTCAGTCGCAGAACGGGTCATCGGATACTGCCAGAGGCGCTGAAACACCTCAAAAGAAGATCAACTTCCAACAGTTGAAGAATGCTTTCGGCGGCTCTGACGGCTAAACTCCGCGAACGTTTACTTACCCGCATGCAACCTACGTGTCTTGCCAAAATCATTCGACGCTTCGCAGCCGGCGCCGTGCTGACTGGCAAGCTTCCGTGCGACCTGTACGGCACGCCACGTCAACTGGAGGCCTTTGCGGAGGCTTTCTACGCGTCGCGGCAGTTCGACAAGACTCTCACGGAATCGAACGACCTTTCAGAGGTCACGAAGGCTCTCACCGTGAAGCGCGCAGCCGCCGCGCGCTTCAAACGGGAGTTCGGCGTCTCCTGGCCAGCGTGAGGCGACGCTAAATGGCCCGCACCGTCGACAGTTTAGGCGTTCAGAAGCAACTCAACGTTCTGTTTGAGCAACGCTTAGGGACTGAGCAAAAGATCCTCGACACCATGCAGCAGGAGCTGAAGGTGGCGATGCAACTGCAGGCCGTGATGAACGGCTTGAAGGCCGACGAGCTAACTGAACGTCTTCAGGAAGGCCAGAAAGCGTTCGACGGGCTCGCTGAGAAGGCAGGTCAGACCGGCGACATCGGCGCTGACGCAATGAAGAAGATCTCGGATGGCTCGAAGGAGGCGACCAAGGAGACGTCTGTTGTTAGCAAGGCGTTTAGTGGCATTGCCAACGTTTTGAAAGGGATCCTCTCAGCCGCGGCCGGAGTAGCCGGTTCGATGTTCAAGATTGGAAAAGCCGTTCTCAGCATCCCGTTGAGCATTTTCAAAAACCTTCTCAACGATGCGGCGAGCTTCGCTGGCGACACGTCGTTCGCAGAAGCATTAGAGGCCATTCGTAAGGATTTCGGATCGTTCAAGGAAGACGTGTCGAAGAACATCCTTGGCGCGTATCAGTCTGTCAACTCATCTCTCCAACAGATGACAGGCCTCAGTGTGTGGCAGGTGTTTGGCACCCCTGCTGATCAACTGAAGTACTTGCACGAGATCGCTGGCAAGGCTGGCGCGCAGATGCACCAGTTCGGAGGGGAGATCGCGAAGTCTGGCGGTGCCATCGCCGCATTTGATAAGGGCATGGGTGTCGGCGCCGAGAATCTGCGTGCGTTCATGGATCGCGCGACCGTGATGGGAACCGATCTTCAATCTCAGCTCAAGGACACCGCGAACTACGCGCTTCAAATGGGTAAGGCGTTCGGCATGTCGTCGAAGACGCTGTCAAAGGACGTCGCTTCCATGATGAAGGACGTCAAAAACTTCGGGTCTCTGACTCAGAAGGAGATGACAGTCGCCGCGGTCTACACGAAGAAGCTCGGCCTCGAGGTCAAGGACCTCACGGGCCTCGTCGGGCAGTTCGACAACTTCGATAAGGCAGCCGAGAGCGCCGCGCTGCTGTCGCAGGCGTTTGGCGCGTCTGTCGACGCGTTCAAACTCATGAACGAGCAGGATCCGGCCAAACGCCTTGACGATCTTCGGAAGTCGATGGCCGCGACTGGTAAGACGACCGAGAACATGACACGCCAGGAGTTGAAGCTCCTCGCGCAAACGTCAGGCCTCAGTGAGGAGGCGGCGAAACTCGCCTTCTCCACGAAGAACCAAGGCCTGTCGTACGATCAGGTTCAGAAGCAAGCAAACAAGGCTGAGAACGCTCAGGTCACGCAGGCTGAAGCCTTAAAGAAGCTCGCTGACAACATCGAGCGCGTCGTTCGCGCAGGCGGGCAGATGCATGGCAGCTTCTTCAAGATGTTCTTCGCTGGTATGGAGCAGGGCGTCAAGTGGAGCAACAGCTACCACGGCGCGATGATGAAGGTGCGTGGTGCGCTCCAAGAAACGTTCATGGCCGGTCGAGGGTTCGGAAAGTGGTTTGCTGACGAGAAGTCGCTCGGCTTCAGCAAGTTTATGACCAACTTCGGCGAGACGTTCTCACCCAAGAACGCTCGCAAAGTCCTGCATGGTTTCAAAGATGAGACCGGCAAACAGTTCACCGGTGTAGTCGACAATCTCAAGCTGGCTCTCACGGGCAAGCAGTCGTTCGATCAAGCGTTCAAAAGTATGCGGGAGACGTTCTCAAAGTCTATCGATCCGAAGACCTTGCGAGGCATGATCGACGGTGGTAAAGACATGATGCGCATGCTCGCGAAGGGCATCGGAAGCGGCGCACAATTCATCGTGAAGGAGCTGACAAGGATCCTGAAGTTCTTGACCAACCCGAAGGAGGCGATGGAACAGGCGAAGGCCGCTGGAGGAGAAGGAGCCTCCTTCGGGTTGGAGCTTGTGGATACCATCAAGAAGTCATTTGGCGACCCTAAGGTGCTGGGTGAGTTGAAGACCGCTGCTTTCGATCTTCTCAAGAAACTTGCGAATAAACTCAAAGATGCCATCAATAGCCCTGAGGTTCGAAATCTCGCGATGGAGGTCGGCGGACCTCTCATTGGTGCGATGCTTGGAAAGCAGGCGCTCAGCATGGCTCCAGGGATCATCTCGAAGTTCGCGCCCATGCTCGTTCGCGCGATCTCGGCCGGTGGTGCGGGCGGCGCGCTCGCAGCTGCCGGTGGCATCGCACTAGCTGGTGCCGCGTTGGTGAACGTCAACAAGAAGCTTGATCAGTTTGAGAACAGCATCGACAAACGACGTGATCCTGCTTCGAAGAAAATGGGCGCTTACGGCGCGAGCATGCTGCAAGGCCTGACGTTAGGTCTCATCCCAGATGACATCGCAGTGATGATAGGCAACAAAATTGCCGAACTTGGAGACACAATCTTTGATGCTATCAAAGACAAGATGGGCGGTCCGTTCACAGCAAAACTAAAAGGTCTGTTCGGAGCTCACATCAACTTCTTGAGCTCTATTGGTGGACTGATCGGAGCGATCTTCAGCGGTGACAGCTCGCAAATCGCAGAAGCTGCCGCGAAGATGGGGGACAATTTCGTAACCCTTGTTTCGACTGCTTTCGAGTTCCTGATCACGGAGATGCCGAAACTGTTTATCAAGGTTGTCGCTACGATCGACAAAATCATAGGCGGTCTGCTAGAAGGATTGGGAACCGCGATCGTGAGAGTGGGCGATAAGATCGGTTTCTTTGGTGGCGGCATCAAAGCAGTAGGCTATGTCATCGTTGGTCTAGGTGGCATCTTGAGCGGATTCGGAAAAGCGTTCGAGAAGTTTTACGACAAGATTAAGGAGTTTGATCTGTCGAGGACAATGTCTGCTCAGTGGGATGGATTCAAGTACGCATTGGCCGACGCCGCTGAGTATATGCTCACAAAGATCCCAGGCCCTATTTTGATGCTGCTCGGCATTAGTTCGAAGGGTCGCGAGGAAATGTTGGCAAATCTTGCGAAATCAAAGGCTGACATCACGGCGCACATTCGTAGTCAAGCTGAAGAGGCTGTGAAGGCTCAAAAAGAAGCGGAAGAGCGAGCTAAGTTGACTGCTGTTGACGTTGCGGCACAGGCAGCAAAGTCCGCTCCTGCTAATCCAACTTCAGCTGCGGCTTCGAGCGATGCTTCTGTCAAAGCTCTTGAAGACTTTAATGCGAAGATTCAGGCGCCGGCGCAGCATGCGATGGACATCACGGCCGGCGTCACCAAGAGCATTAACGAGCTTAACGATATCCTTGGTGATGGCTCCAAGGGCGCGATGCAGATCGGCGCTAAGCTCAAGCGTTTTGCTGACAGCTCTGGACTTGGGCAGAACGGAACCTACGAGATCAAGAACAAAGGCATCGTTCTGAAGCTTGATCTCAAGGTCACCATGGACGCCGGCGAGGTTGAAAAGGCCGTTGTCCTTCGCAAGGAATCGATCATCTTCGACGCGATCGAGGGCATCACATCACTGTCTAATGAGCATGCGAACCAGCTCAACCAGATCAAGGCGCTCAAGGGTGGTGGGTGATGAGCGAAAAGCACGTAAAAAGCATCGTCGAAACCGTCGAGCAGAACGAAGTGTACACCGAGACGATGAAAGCAATCCCAGACAAAGAAAAAGCGAACGTGAAAGCAACGCTTGACGATTTCGCGAAGCTGCTCAGCCCAATGGTCGAGGCTTTGGAACAGCTCGAAGCATCCGAGGAGATTGCTCACGAGGTAAGAGCGCGTCTCGCCGAAAAGCTACGCGGTCGTTAGTTAGCCTCCGATGGCTCGCCGTGTAAACATCTTCGGGCAACCGCTGTCCTACGACGTCGCTGTGGACTACGTCGACGAGAAGCCTGTGCCACGCTCGCGTCTCATCAACCCAGAGCGTGACGACGTAAGCGACGTCACCAAGAAGACTGTCGTAAAGTACACTGAGGATCTCACGCACGGCGTCGAGGGCAACCGTAGCAACGCGAACACCTTTCCAGTCGGCGGAGATCCAAAAGACGTCTCTCTTCAAACGTCTGATGGCACGACCCCAGCGTTGTCAGTGGCCTCAAACCCCGACGGCCAGTACGTCCCGCCGTTCACAACTGCTAGTCGTGTTCTCGAATCGTACTCTGACTCCTCGCAGGTCGCTCTCAGCGGAGGCGAGCCAGCGCTCGATAAGCCAGGTGACGCTTCGTTCGTCAAGAAGGGCAAGTCGAAGGGCGGCGAGGTTGACGGGCATCGTTTGCTTTCTGACGCGAACGCGAACCCTGACCCGAAGGTCGTGGAGAAGTACGTCTCGCCGATCCTGTCGAACAACCGCTTCAGCGCTGAGCGGAAGATGTCGACGATCGTTGGCAACGACAAGAAGTTCAACCCCAACCACCCGCAGGAAGGCTTCGGCAGTTACAAGAGGCATCGCAACCTCGGCACGGACATGACTGATGGTCAGGTTGCCAATGTCGGCCCGATGCTGACTCTGAGGGCTACGAAGGAGCTCGACTCCATCTCGTCGACAGGCTACGGCAAGGCTGGCCCCGACGGCACAGGCGCCAAAGCGGCTTCGTTGCTCCCTGGCCTGGCTCAGGTCGGCGCGGCTCGCGTCACCACAGAAGACTTGCAGGTTGACTCCGTGCTTCGCGCGCTCATCGAGGGCGACACAGAAGGCGTCAACGTGAACGACGGCGAAGATGGCCCGCGAAAGGTCATCTCCATGAACACGTCGTACGGTCAGATGAACAACGTCCTCGAGCAGTTCTCGGGACTCTTGCCGCTCGGCATGGTCGCTGCTGGCGCGGCGTTGGCGATCGCTTTGAACGTCGCAATCCGGGCGGTCTTGGCGGTGTTCATGCTCATCACGAACGCGAGCAGCTCAAACTCTCAGAAGCGTGACGACATCGGTCGCTTCATCCCAGGAGACTCGCGCTACAACCCGGCCTTCAACAAGGTCTCCTTCCCGCCTGTCCCCATCCCTGCCAAGCTCTTCGGTTTAGTCGAGACCGTCAACCCGTACGGCGACGCGGTCAACGAGGGAATCAAGGTCTTCTTCGGGGGAGACGTTGGAAAGAGCCTCTCTCGCGTTCTAGAGACACCTGGCTTCTACGTCACGTTCAGCCGCACCATCGTTCGCTCAGCAGTGGATCTCGTGCGGATCTTGGAGGACGTTGGCCGCGGCAACCCCATTCAGATCGCTGAGAACATCGTCAGCTTCGTCGACGCGATCAAGTCGTCAAAGGTCGTTGCCGTGATGAACATGTTCGCTCAGATCGGCGATGTCTCGCTGATTGAGGCAGTCCGTCTATCGAAGTACACCAAAGACAGTCCAGGTCACAACGACTCCGAGATCGATAATCTCGAGGGTTTAGATGCCATGCGTAACCGCAAGCCTGGTAGCCTTGCTCTTGCATGGGGCGCGGCAAGCACGAAGAGCATTCTTCTCCTGCCAGAGACCACTGGCAAGGCGATGATGACGGGTCGACCAGGTGCTCTCACAACGCTTCTTTCGACTAACTCCGAGACCGAGTTTAAGCTCAGCAACTCGAACAAGCTGTCTGCAGAAACTGTCGCGAGCGTTGAAGACGCGCTCAACGCTGAGTACCTTCCATTTTACTTTCACGACCTACGAACGAACGAAATCGTCTCGTTTCAAGCATTCTTGTCAAATCTCAGCGAGGACTACTCAGCAAACTACGACAGCATCGATGGCTACGGTCGCATCGATTCCGTGAAGATGTATCGAAGCACAGCTCGCAAGCTGTCCATCGCGTTCTACGTCGCCGCGACGAATCACGACGACTTCGACGCAATGTGGGTGAAGATCAACAAGCTCGTCACTCTCATGTACCCACAATGGTCGAACGGGACGTTGCTAAGTGACAAGAAAGATCACTTCATTCAACCGTTCTCGCAGATCCCATCAGCTTCTCCGTTGATTCGACTGCGCGTTGGCGACTTGTGGACTAGCAACTACAGCAAGTTCTCACTTGCTCGCATCTTCGGTTTGGGGAACGACAGCACCTTCAAGGTGGGAGATTCTTCTAACACAGCGAACGTCAGCGAGATGAAGAACGGTTTAGAAACGGCACTTCAGCGCATTCGCGACAACAACAAAGAGTTGCAAACAGACTGGATCTTCTTGCTCGAGCCTGGAGATTACGACGCGTCGCCGAAGGATCAAGGCGCGCTCGGCGCAGCTGCCTCTGCGTTAGCGTCAGTGGCAAACGCAGTCGGTGTGAAGACTCCAACGAACGCGCGCGTCACCGCGCATGTTAGAACGTACACGCGTGTCAAGATCAAAAAAGCACTCAACACTAACGCGTACGCTGTGGAGATCATTGACAAAGAAGGGTTGCCAAAGACGGTCGCAGACTCGCAGTTCATCGTGTCACGTTCGCATCTTGCAATGAACGAAGATACGCTCACCTCAATGGGCGAAGCTAGAGAGAAGTCTGATACTAGTGACCCGCTCGACGATAACCAAAGCGTGGACAAGATCGTGAAACTATCTCAATTCTTCTCGGCTGACAACAATGCGCTTGTGAGAGCGTTTGAAGCCTCAAAGGGTCGTGGCGTCGCGTGTTTCGTCGAAAGCATGGGATTTGACTGGATGGACGGCGGAAACGTGATGTGGGAGACCGCTGCAGCAGGCTCTCGAGCTCCTAAGATGTGCAAGATCACGATGAACATGGCAGTTGTTCACGACATCGCGCCAGGCATTGACGCTTCAGGCTTCAACCGAGCGCCAGTATACAACGTCGGTCCATCGAGCAACGCGATGGCCGGTCGTTCATCAAAGGATGAAGGGACCGCTTTCACGACTGCGGTTAACAAGCTTCGAAAGTCGCTTATCTGAGGTGAACTATGGCGATCTCACGTTACAGAAGAACTGACGTGCTCGATTACGGGCGACAATATGGCACCGGGCGCGCTCACGAAGTGATTCGTACGGCTATCAAAAACGGCACACTGTCCTTCGATGCTTTCACACTACACGAAGCACAGCGTTTGGATCACATCGCCGGGGTGAGATACGGCAACGCACGTTACTGGTGGGTGATCGCTGCAGCAAGCGAAATAGGCTGGGGCCTTCAGGTTCCTCCTGGAACGTACATTCGCGTTCCTGACTTTGAGCAAGTTGTCAGATTGGTGGGTTGATGACCGTGCGTAGTGTTGGTGACAATGTCAATCAGCTTGAAAAGCTGTATCGTATTGTCACTCCAGAGAACCTGTCTGGACGTTACAAGCTGGAGAAACTTGGCGCGGGCAAGTTAAGTCCCACCGTGGTTGGTGAGATACTCGACGTGTTCATCAACACGACCGATGCATCTGGAGCATCAGGTCTTCTCACTTACGATGAGATAGACGAGAAATTTTTAGCACTTCAACTTAAAAGCAACAATCCGGACGAGCTGGAAAAATACATCAAATTTTATCCTGACACTCCAACTAATATAGTCCTTGGGGGTGAGGCTAGTAAATTATCAAAGGTAGAATCTACACAGTTACATGTCATTGGACTCACAACGCCAATGCTTGGCATGTCGCTGCGGGATGTGAACCTGGTTGGTACGTTTCTCAATGCAATCCCGTCGATCGAGATTTCACGCTGTGTTCCGAGGCTTGAGGTTCAGTTTGAAACAGGTTTCGCCAACACGGCTGGTGACAGCGCAGCCGATCTGTCGTCACGTGCGCCGACATTACTTCGTTTCCTTAATGGGTCGTCGAAATCATATGGCACTGCTGATAAGTTGATGGCGAACGCCTCAGTACAACGTACTTCGCCAACACAGGATCCGCAACTTTCCACAGTCAATATGGCGAGATCGAATAAAGATCCGAATCTTGCTTCGGTCAACATGATAAGAGAAGCAAAAGCTGAAGAAACAGCTCGTGTTGTCTCAGGTATGGAGCTATTCACCACACCGCAAACGATGACATCTCTGGATAACACACTTGATGGCCATCGCGTTCCAATAATCGATAAATTTGCCGGCTTCATGAGTCTGGAATCGCTCGAGTTAACCGCCGTGCCGGCAGGCGGCACCTTCGCAAACAAGACAGCTCGTTTGAATCTCGTTCTTCACGATCGGTCTCGTTTACACGAAGTAGCCTCGCTCATCAGACCAGATGCCTACAGTCAAACAACCGTATCTCTGACGTACGGATGGTCTCATCCGGACACAACTGGCGAGAACCCAATTGCTGATCTCATCAACCAGATGGTGGTCAAAAATGAGAAGTACAACATTTACAACTCGACGTTCAGCTTTGGGCAAGGCGGCGGCGTTCGCATCGTTCTGCACCTCTCGATGAAGGGAACCAATGAGCTTCGTGTTGTGCGCATCGCCGACAGCGAGAAGTTGTTCAACCTCAACGTTCAACTCGACAATCTGTCACGTGCCATTCGAGATGCTCGTAGTGAGTTCACTGGACTAACGAAGCCAGACAACGTTCGCGAGGACGTGAAACTTTACCAAGTGATTGATGCCGCGGCTGACAATGGCGAACTTCTCGAAAACTACACCGATAAAGACGGCGTTGAACTGCGCAATTACATCACGAAATTGATAAAAAGTCCTGCAAACAAGGGCGATCCAGCAAAGCTTGAAAAATTGAATAAAGTTTTGAGTGATATGCTCTCGTTTATTACACTAGGGAAAGAACGCGCTGGTATGTTCAAGGTCGATGCAAAGAACACGAACAAGACCCCGCGTATTGACGAGGTACTTGGCAAACGTTACCAGGCATTGCTGGGTCAACAGCCAGATGGATCGTGGTCAGCTGCGGTCGACCCGTACTTTCAGATTGACGCTCCCTACTGGCAAAAAGGCTTCTTGGCTAGTGAGAAGAAGGGTATTGAAGAAGAGATAAACGGGAAGGCGAAACGCGCACGCAAATGGGTGTCGCTGGCGAAGCTGCTTTTGTACTACGTCGGCATTCCTCTGCAAGCAGTCGGGACCATCAATGAAGTGCAGTTCGTCTACTACCCGCTCAACTCGGAGGCTGGCTACGCCGCTGGCACCTCGCTTGCATCGTTTCCAATTGAGATGCAGTACTTCCACGACGTTCTCGCAGATTTCGCGAAGAAGAATCGCAACGCGAATATGACCGTGGCGCAGTTTGTCGAGCTTCTCAACTCGACAGTGATCCAAGATGTTCGTCACCCGGCTTACGGCATGCGTGAAGCCTACAATGCTCGCGATCCGAATAAGCTTGATGAGCCAGCTAAAGCGATCGGTGATCCAGCTACAGCTAGTAGTAATCTTGCTGGAAAGTTCGGCGGCGTCTTTCGAAAGCCACGCGTCGAGATTCAAATCGAATGTCGCGGCGGTCGACCGTTGAAGCAAGGCGAATCTGAGAGCAATAAAAGCGGTCAACGTATTGTTCGGATCCACATCTACGACAAGCTAAGCACAGCGTACGAGCCAACATTACAAGTTCTTGAGGCGCAGCAAGGACTTGAAACGTTGAAGACTGATAAGAGCACGGTTGTGTTCAATCAACTCAAAGATGTCGCAGATCAGATTGGTCTGAATCTCAAAGATCAAAAGTTTGCGAATTATGAGCAACTCAAGTCGTTCATCTCACAAGTCACTCCCGTACTCAACTACGGCGCTAACAGCAGTGGCATCATCGCTGCCACCGTGGCGTCCATGCAAAATTCGGACCTCGCGACCGTGAACATGCAGAGAGCGATGGGTCAGCCATACAACTCCGACCCAAGCACTCAGGCAGCGTCAGCGATCCCGTTCCGCGTTCAACCATCCCAATTAGATCTAACACTTTTTGGATGTCCGCTACTCAACCTTGCGCAGCAATTCTTTGTCGACTTCTCAACTGGAACAACGATCGACGATCTCTACACGCTTACGCATCTGTCTCACACGATATCAGCAGGTAAATTTGAGTCGACGGCGAAGCTCACTCCTATGAACGCGTACGGCGCGTACGAAAACGTTGCGAGTAAGGTCGCGAAGATGAAGGACACGATCGACGAGCTCCTGAAGAAGACAGACCCCTCGAAAACATGGGGTTGAAGTGACCTAGTCTGTCAGACGTGATCGGGCTTGATCGAACTCTCTGTGGGTTAGACAAACACGTCGTCGTGAACGGCAAGAGCTCGCTTGTAAGTGAGAGGCCTTCATCCTGCGACTGGATCGGGACGGAAAATGTCAACGCTGATCCGCATTGTCTACGCACGCTCTTCGAACTAGAGGGAACGCCGTTCACGGTTGACCCTCCGTCACGCTACGTGACCTTGGCTAACTCTTTGGGAAAGAGCAACCCATGGGAACATGTGAACCCCACGAGAAGGCTGTGGTGGGCTCAAGACACGATCAGAGAGGCAAACAAGCTCATGAGCACGCTGGATCGCAGCTACCAGCTCGACGTGTTCGCTCCTTGCTCTGAGCTCTTTGCTCTACTTCGTCCATGGCGAGTCGATCCGTTGGTGAAGGACTCAGACGACGTCAACGCGACCACCTGTGCGTCAGAAGACGGTTGGTTACACCCTCCAACGTACAATCGCTTTGGCACCAGAACGGGTCGCTTGACAGTCACGAATGGCCCACGTGTGCTCACAGTAAGACATGACACTCGTGCGTTGTTTAGACCCGTTGACGACGATCACGAGTTGGTTCAGTTTGACTTCTCAGCGTTAGAGGCGAGAGTCGCTTTGGCGTTAGCTGGTCGAGATGTGTCCGTTGACGCCGATCCTTACCTCGTCATCGCCGATCTCATGGGTTCTAAAGATCGTGACGAGGCAAAGGGCGCTACGTTTTCGGCGCTTTACTCGGACCCAACCGCAAAGACACAGCGTGACGCGCGTGTAGCGAAGGTTCGACGCATCTTCAAGCTTGGAGAAACGTTCGTCAAGCTGAAGAAGCTCAAAGAAGAAAGCGGTCGTGTGCGTAATTTCTACAATCGTCTCATCCCCGATCCTATCGAGGAGACGATGTACAACAACTACGTTCAATCGACGGGCGCTGATGTCGTGCTTCTAGGCTTCAAGAAGCTCATCCCGTTGCTTCTTGAGCTCGGATCGGTGCCGCATTTCTTCCTCCACGACGCCCTTTTCGCTTCCGTGCCCCGTTCAACGATTCGAGAGGCGTCTGTTGCAGCCTCTAAAGGCGTCTCTGTTCAGGGTTTCAGACTTTCGTTTCCAATAAAGGCTTCGATCGTCGGTGAGAGACCTATCGTTTGACGCGATGCTGAGCGAAGAACAGCTTGTGGCAAATTTTGAGAAGTACTCATCTCTCCTAGTTCAAACTGGAGAGCATCGAAAGGAGCAGATCCAAGCTCTACTTGACAAACTTGGCGATCGTCTGGCGACGTGCCCTGCTTCTTCAAGGAAGGAGTATCACAACTGCTTCGCTGGCGGTCTCGTTGATCACTCGCTGCGTGTTTTGAAGAACTGCACACGTCTCATGAAGGTTTCGCCGGATGTGTTTGGGAGTATCCCCGAGGAGTCCGTCGTGTTCGCGGCTTTGTTTCACGATCTTGGGAAGGTTGGAGACCTCGAGAACGACCGGTATTTGCCGCAAACAAACAATTATTACAGAGATAAGGGAAATCTGTTCGAGCACAATCGTGCTGTGGTGCCGTCGAATACCCACGCGAGTCTGTTTCTGCTTCAGCACTTCGACGTCAAGATGACGTACCCAGAATGGGAGGCTATCCTTTTGAATGACGGGAGCGTAACAGATGATGGTCGTATGTATTGTATGAAAGAGTCAGCTTTGACACTGCTAGTTCAAACTGCAGATCGTCTGAGTTGTGAGCAAGAAAAGTGTCTTCGTCTGTCGTCTACCTGAGTTCGCGACCGGAATTGGTCGCCGAATGGCATCCAACGTTGAACATGGATGTCAAGCCCTCGATGGTACCGTTGTACAGTTCGTATCACCGTTACTGGTGGATCTGTAATAACAGTCATACATGGCAAGCTACACCTCGCACGCGTGTGACCGGGCATGGTTGTCACATCTGTACAGGGCGTGTAGTGATTCTTGAAACTTCGCTTCGAACCACACATCCTGACATTGCGAAAGAGTGGCATACAACACTCAATGGCGATCGAACACCAGAAAAAGTTTCCCATGGGTCGAACTTTTGTGTGTGGTGGTCGTGTTTGACGTGTGCTCATGAATGGAAGGCAAAGATCTCGGGACGCGCTCGAGGTAACGGCTGTCCGAACTGTCGCGAGAAGAAGCGAACGAAGTTGCGTACGCCCTATGGGCGCAGCTTAGAGCAGAAGATCTTGGATTACAAGCGATCCGGCGAACGTCGTGGCTACGAGTGGCATCTCACCAATGATGAAGCACGTGCTCTCATGGTGCAAACTTGTTTGTATTGCGGATTGCCTGCCGAAGTTCCGTCGCGATTCAATGGTCTCGATCGTCGTGACAATGCACTGAATTACACCAGCTCGAACACCGTGACGTGTTGTAAGCCTTGCAATCTCGCAAAACACACGATGACCGAGCAAGAATTCTTTTCCTGGCTCGATCGGCTAGCCAGACATCAAGGTTACGTGAAGTGACCTAAACTGACATGTAAAGATCTATATTTACGTCAGATCGGGACGGATGATCTCGATCTTCTAAACACACAATAAACGCAAAGAAAGCAAACAAAATGGCAGTCGATATCAACGCAATCCGCAAGCGCATGGAGCAGATCAACACCGGCGGAAAGTCAGGTGGAAGCACCAAGTTCAAGCGCTGGAAGTACGAGAAGCCGGGCACCTACCGTATCCGTGTGCTTCCTTTCAAGAACACCGATCCTAGCATGCCGTACCCTGAGCGGATCGTTTACTACGGGATCAGCGCCAACGGCGGCGGCATGATCGTATCTCCGGAGAACGCTGGTGAGCGTGATCCCATCAAGGATTTTCGCATCAACTTGTACAACCAGGCGAAGGAAGCTGGTACCCCGGCCGAGGCCGAGGAGATCAAGACCATGGCGCAGAAGCTCAAGGCCAAGACGGTCAACTGCGTTGCTGTGATCGATCGCGCAAATGAGGCGAACGGGCCGCAGATGTGGTCACCAAACTGGACCGACGTTCAGCAGCTGCTCGCGATCTTCCTCACCGAAGTGGGTGATTACACGGACGTGAGTTCCGACGGTTGCGACCTTGAGATCGTTGTGACCCCAGGCAAGAAGATGAATCAGAGGACTGGACAACCGCTCCTCGAGGCGAAGATCCAGGCTGCTCGAAAGAATAGCCCTGCCGCGAAGGACGACGCTCAGTTAAAGGACTGGCTAGAGAACATGCCGAACGTCGACGAGTACTACACGGTGACCTCGACTGAGGAGACCGAGAAGCGACTTAACGAGTGGCTCGACGCTGCCGACCACAAACCTGAAAGTGACGGTACCGCCCGCGGCGGCGCCTCGAGGGCAGAGGAGAAGTCTCCTGCGCCTAAGGTCGAGGTTGCGAAGCCTGCCGCTCCAAAGGCCGCTCCGAAGGCGCCTGCAGCTAAGAAGCCGTTGCTCGCATCTGTTGAGGATCAGCTCGACGACGAGCTCAATGACCTCGCTGGCGACGAGTGATCTAGTCGTCTAATCTCACTGAGATGAAGGGCCTTTCGCGGGCCCTTCGTCATTTGTGGTGGAAGCTCAATTTGGAAGAGCCTCGGATTGTATCGAGAGGTTGTAGGTTCGAGTCCTGCCCACTGCTCTAGGAAAGTAAGGAAACAATGAGCGTAGCATCAAAGAAGAAGAGCAAAGAAGAAGTTGTAGAAGCCAAAGATAACACTGATGACATGGTGCAGGACCTAATCAAGGCTCTGAACCGAGAGCATCAGACTCGAGTCGCTTGGAATCTCGGGACGGATCTGTCGCCGACTCACGTGAAGCGTTGGATCTCAACCGGCTGTTTGCAGCTTGATTACGCTGTCGCTAACAAGCGAGAGGGAGGCCTTCCTGAGGGTCGCATAATCGAGATCTACGGGCCTCCAAGCATCGGCAAGTCGCACATCGCGGCGCAGATCTGCCGCTCCTGCCAGAAGATGGGCGGCATCGCTGTGTACATCGACACCGAGAATGCTGTCAATCCTGAGAATCTCACGGCACTCGGTGTGGATGTGGCGAAGAAGTTCATCTACGTCGAGACTGGATGCGTCGAGGACACTTTTCAAGTGATGGAGTCCATCATCACGAAGGTCAAGGCGAGCAGCAAGGATGTTCCGGTGGTTATCGTGTGGGACTCGGTGGCGGCGACACCAGCGAAGGCGGAGCTTGAAGCCGATTACGACAAAGACAGCATCGGCTTACAGGCTCGACAGCTGAGTAAGGGCTTCCGAAAGGTAACCCAGCTTATTGGCAACCAGAACGTCACGCTCGTCTGCTTGAACCAGATCAGGACGAAGATCGGCGTGATGTACGGTGACCCCATGACGACGTCAGGTGGGTTGGCTCTGCCGTTCCACGCTTCTACTCGCATCTCGCTCACCGGTGGCAAGCGGCTGGAGGACCCAAAGACCAAGGAGTTTTTCGGCATCGAAGTCAACGCTTACGTCATGAAGAACAAGGTTGCGGCGCCTTTCCGTCGGATCTCTTTCGAGATCCACTTTGGGAAGGGCATTGCGGAGAGCGAGACCCTTTTCGATGCTCTGCGACAGTACTGCGATGATCACAAGGTGATCAAGGATGGCAAGGAGATGAGGATCTCTGGCACAGGTGCTTGGAAGGAGCTTGTCGTTGCCGATTCGAAGACTGGCGAGGTCGTCGTGGACAAGAAGTTCTACAAGAGTGAGTTCGCTGCGTTAATGCGTGACACGCAGTATCGCTCTTACATTCTCGACATCGTTGAGATTGCCTTGACGCGCACGGTTGAACAGCAAAAGGCAGATCAGTACGCTGCAGGCAACGTGAACGAAGATGGCTACGAAGCCCAAACCGAGACAGACGAGACAGCTAAGAAGTAAACATGAGTCTCACACGCCTTTATTTCAAGAAGTTAGACGAGCGCGCTGTCATCCCTACGCAGAGGAAGGGTGATGTTGGCCTCGACATTCGCACGATCGAAGACAAGATCGTCCCTGCAGGTAAAACTGTCAAGCTCCGTACTGGCCTGCAGCTGGCCAAGTCACCAGAGTCTCAATTCGGAGCGGTCTTTCTCAAGATCGAGGATCGCTCCAGCATGGCTCTGAAGGGTCTCACCACGCACGGCGGCATCATCGATCCGAACTATCGTGGCGAGTTCCACGTCATCCTGCACAACTCCACCGATCAAGACTACGAAGTCAAGGCCGGCGACAAGGTGGCGCAGGCGATCGTCTACCCGGCAGCGTTCAACTACCAGTGGACGTATCTTGCATGTGAGGAGACAAACGAAGTCGAGGAGACGAACCGAGGCGCCGGAGGCTTCGGGAGCACGGGGCGATGATCTCACGGAAGCAGGCTGAGAAAGCTAAGCAGGCACTTCAAGCCCAACTCGGGCAGCCGGAATGGCTTCAAGGCATTGCCTTGGGTCTAGGTGGCACGGGGATCAGCATCCGTGTCGCCATTGTGGAAGTCACCGACGACATTCTCACACGCATACCGAAGTCCGTCGACGGTGTCGAGGTCATCATCGAACAGGCTATTGAGTCAACACCGTTCGATCCGAGTGCATTCAGATGAACTCTATCTCACGCGTCTTTTGTTACGGATGCCTCGCTCTCGCGCTGCCAATAGGAGGACTTGGGATCGCTCTTGGGGCTGCCAAACTCCCGATGCTGGGTGGATTATGCTTCCTTGTTGCTGGCTTCATGTTGGTCTTGACCGTCGGGCTGTCTTGCTACGACATGAGCAAGACTGCGAAGCAGGATGAGGCTGACGAGAAGGCAGTCGAGGCGATGCTGGCTGACGGTCGACTCGGCGCCAAACTGCGAAGCATGGGTTACGACACGCGCGCTCTGAACCCAAAATCTAAAGATCTGACTCCCATAACGTGACTAGACGAAGCCCGTGTTCTTCTGCAACGCGGGCTTTGTTCTTATCACGTTCGCGAACCTCGTTTAAACTAGGTCTGATCTTCAACCACTCCTCGTCTGTCATGAGTTTGGGGTTGCAGTGCCAAAAGTCACCATTCACTTCGATAAGTGTGTTGATTGATGGCACGTAGATGTCGTAGCAGTACACACGATCACCATCTCTGATGATGTGAGAATGAATGGCGTCAACGTGAATGGCCTTAGTTTGCTCAAAGACCCGTTTTTCGAGTTTGCTGCGGTTGACAATGTCGTCTCCGTATGTAAACGCACCGTCCTTCCACAATTGTTTAGAGCGTTTGCTCATGACTTGTGATTGACGTTCACGTGCTTGCATCAACGCAGCATGTCTTTTCGCGTGGACTTTGAAGTAGCCACGAGCGCGCTTCCCCTCAACGATCTTTCGAGTGATCTCGGGTTTTCGAGCTTGCCAGGCAGGGTCAAGCTCACGCTCTTTTCCACGTTTGGAGAGAAGTGCTTTAGTCTCTTCTGAGTGCATGAGCCCGACGTGAGATGCGGCGATTTTGGCATTCCACTCAGGTGTGTGAGGATTCTTCCGACCGCGAAGTTTTGGAGCCACTTTCTGACCAACAGAAGCACGTGCCATATTTGCACATGTTTCATACTCAGAGCCAAGATACTCCTTCAACGTCTTGATGATCTTATTCCGACCGAGAGCGAATTCGGACATCAAGTCGGTTACACTCGCACCAGTGCGATAACGAGCACACATGGCATCGATCACTTCTGAATCGAGGACCTTGAAGTTCTTGTGAGGCATCCGGGATAACTAGATAGTGACTCAACCAAATGAATGAAACTCTTCCAGTTTTACTGATTGATGCCAAAAATCTCTTCACTAGAATGTACTGTGCCCATCCAGACATGACTACGAACGGCGAACAGTGCGGCGGCATCATCGGCTTCATGAAGACTCTCCGAAGACTTGTCTACGAGCAGTCGCCAGCCCAAGTCATCATCGCCTGGGAAGGTGGTGGTTCGACCAAGCGGAGAGCCATCTACTCCGAATACAAGGCGAACCGCAAGCCGGCTCGTCTCAACCGCTTCTACGAGGATGACATCCCCGACACCGAGGACAACAAGGTGTGGCAGATGGCGCAGCTCGCGAAGTTCCTCAAACGCTTCCCGGTGTGTCAGGTGTACGTTGACGACTGCGAAGGCGATGACGTCATCGCTCACGTGAGCAGGGTCAATTTCCGGGATCGCAAGAAGATCATCGTTTCAAACGATCGTGACTTCTACCAGTTGCTCGACGACAAGACGAGCATCTACTCACCGCAGTCTAAACGAATTCACACACGCGAAGACGTGAAGAAGGAATTCTTTGGAATCCAGCCTCAGAACTTCGCTCTCGCGAAGGCTCTGTGTGGAGACAAGTCTGACAACATCCCTGGGGTGAAGGGTCTAGGATTCAAAACGCTTGTCAGTCGCATCCCTTTGTTCATCAACGACGCAGAACTGACCATCAGCGAGGTGGTTGAGTATTGCAGCGTGCGTCGCGAGGACGCTAAAGTGATGAAGAACGTGGTTGAAAGCGAAGATTTGATCCGCACGAACTGGCGTCTTGTCTACCTTGGAGGGACAACGCTCACTCCAGAGCAAGCTGCAAAGGTTGAAACGATTCTGGCAGAGCACACGCCACGAATGGACATGCTATCGTTCATGCGCGACCTCGTTGAGGTTGGCGTGCGAACAGTGGAAAACCCACACGAATTCTGTGGCGCTTTCCTGCCGCTAACACGACGAGCTTAAGGAGATGACATTGAGCGACGTGATGCCTGAGAACGTGCCATCTGGGCCGACGTTCGGACAGTATGGACAGCACTTTCAGAAGAAGGTTGTTCAAGCCCTTCTCTGTGATCCCGCGTGGGCCGAGCAGGTCTCCGAGGTGTTGGAGCCAGTGTACTTTGATTTGAAGTATCTCCACTATCTCTCTGATCGCTATCTGGAATACGCGAAGAAGTATAAGACGTACCCCTCGCTACCACTCCTTGTCACAATCGTGAAGGACGAGCTAAAGCAGGGAAATGACCTTGCGCTAAAGGAGCAGGTTGTCGACTATCTGAAGCAGCTTCGCTCGGCTCCCGACATGGGAGATCTGCCGCTTGTCAAGGAGAAGGCGCTCGACTTTTGTCGCCGTCAGTCACTCAAGCGCGCGCTCGAGAAGACGGTTGATCTTATTGAGACAGAGAAGTACGAAGCCATCGTCGACACCATTAAGAAGGCTGTTGCCGCTGGCACGACGACCGGACTTGGACATGATCTGATGGAGGACGTTGAGGCACGATATGTTGCTGATCGTCGTGCGACGATTCCGACTGGTCTAGCCGAGCTAGACGCCGCAAAGGTTCTCAATGGCGGTTCAGGTCGCGGTGAGCTTCATGCTGTTATCGCGCCCACAGGCGTTGGTAAGAGTCACATGATGACGTACATCGGCGCTCAAGCCATGCGTCAAGGATTCAACGTTTTGTACTTCACGATGGAGCTCTCAGAGGCAAAGGTTGGACTTCGCTTCGACTCCAACTTCACTGGCATCGACATCAACGAGATCATCAACAGGAAGGATGAGGTTTCCAAGTTCTACGCCGAGAACAAGCTTGGCAAATTGAAGATCAAGTACTTCCCTACCAACGAGCCAACGGTCAACTCGTTGCGAGCTCACATAGAGAAACTGACGCTCAAAGGGTTCATCCCAGACGTTGTGCTCGTCGACTACGCCGACATTGTTCGCTCGAGTCGACAGTACGACATGCCTCGCATGGAGATGAAACTTGTTTACGAGGAGCTTCGTGCTCTTGCGGTTGAGCGAAACATAGCTTTGTGGACGGCCTCTCAGAGCAACAAGGAAGGTTCTAACGCTGAGGTTGTTGACATGAACAACATGAGCGAAGCGTACGCGAAAGCGTTCATCTGCGATCTTATTATCACGCTCTCACGTCGTTCAGGCGAGAAGGCGAGCGGATTGGGACGACTTTACGTTGCAAAGAATCGAAATGGTCTCGATGGACTCGTCTTTCCGATCAAGATCGACACTGCGCGAAGCACGTTTGAGATCTGTGGCGAGCAGACGACCCCAGACGAGGTACAAGCTGCTGCAGAAGTTGACGTCAGACAGAAGCTCAAAGATCGCTTCGCCAAGTTCAACGACATGAACCTAAAGAAGGTCGGCTGATCGCCGTTCGACCAACGACTAGCTACCATCTACGCTGCCTTGAAGATCATCATGCAAGACCAAAAAGATACCATTTTCACGCACGAAGAAGCTATGTCCGCTTCCACAGGGTACTTCGAGGGCGATGAGCTCGCGGCGACCGTGTTCATCACGAAATACGCTCTTCGCAACGAGAAGGGCGAGCTTGTGGAGAAGACACCGACGGACATGCATCGTCGACTCGCGCTCGAGTTCGCTCGCGTCGAGGCAAAGTACCCGAACCCGATGTCTGAGGACGAGATCTTCGATCTTCTCGACAAGTTTCGCTACATCGTGCCGCAAGGCTCGCCCATGAGCGCGGTTGGCAACCCAACGCAGATCCAATCGCTCTCGAACTGCTTCGTGATCACGTCGCCGCTTGATTCGTACGGCTCGATCGCACGCGCTGACGAGGAGATCCTCCAGATCCAGAAGCGTCGTGGCGGGGTAGGCGTCGACATCAGCGGCATCCGCCCGCGCGGCATGAGCGTGAGGAACGCTGCCGGCACGAGCGACGGCATTGGCATCTTCATGGAGAGATTCTCCAACACGACGCGTGAGGTCGCTCAAGGCGGCCGCCGCGGCGCTCTCATGGAGACGATCGACGTGCGTCACCCTGACGTCGAGACGTTCATCAACATCAAGCAAGACAAGAAGAAGGTCACCGGCGCCAACGTGTCTGTGCGCGTCACCGACGAGTTCATGGAGGCCGTTGAGAGCGGCTCCGAGTTCACGTTGCGTTGGCCTGTGAAGGCAAACATCTCGAACGCGAAACATACGAAGACGATCGTCGCTCGCGACCTGTGGAAGACGATGATGCACGCGGCCTGGGCGTCGGCCGAGCCCGGAATCCTCTACTGGGACACCGTTCTGCGCCTGTCAATGGCGGACGAGTTCGCCGACAAAGGCTACGAGACGGTCTGCACAAACCCTTGCTCAGAGCTCCCGCTCAGCGCGCACGACTCGTGTCGTCTGTTGCTGCTCAATCTGCTGTCGTACGTGAAAGACCCGTACACGACGCGCGCGACGTTCGACTTCGTGCTTTTCTCGCAGCACGCGCGAAAGGCTCAGCGTCTCATGGACGACCTTGTTGACCTCGAGATCGAGGCCGTCGACCGTATCATCGCGAAGATCGAAGCCGACCCGGAACCCATGTCCGACAAGGTACGTGAGCTCGCGGTGTGGAAGAACATCCGCGAGGCATGCTTCAACGGTCGTCGCACCGGGACAGGCATCACAGCGTTAGGCGATGCCCTTGCGGCGCTTGGGCAGGTCTACGGCAATCAACATTCGATCGACACGACCGAGCTCGTGTACAAGACGCTCGCCATCGCGACACACGCGGAGAGCTGTCTCATGGCGAAGGAGCGAGGCGCGTTCCCCGCTTGGGAGCCAGGTCGTTATAATCTCAACGAGTTCGCGGCGCGCCTGACGAAGGCCAGCGACCAGGATACCAACGAGATTTTCTTCAACTTCGGCCGGCGCAACATCGCTCTCACGACGACGGCTCCCGCCGGCAGCGTGTCGACGCTCACACAGACGACGAGCGGCATCGAGCCAGCGTATCTGCTGCACTACAAGCGTCGCAAGAAGCTTCGTCAGACCGAGATCGACGCCGGCGCGCGCGTGGATTTCACAGACGCTCTCGGCGACCGTTGGCAGGAGTACGATGTGTACCACCACGGTCTCAAGAAGTGGATGGAAGCCACTGGCGAGACTGATATCGAGAAGTCACCGTATCACAAAGCGACCAGCAACGACGTCGACTGGGTCGCCTCCGTTGATCTGCTCGCCGCGGCTCAGAATTGGACCGAACACTCCATCTCGAAGACCATCAACTTGCCGAATCATGTGACCGTGGAGCTCGTCTCTGAGGTTTACATGCGCGCCTGGAAGCTCGGCATCAAGGGTGTCACTGTCTACCGTGATGGTTGCCGCGACGGCGTGCTCGTGTCGGCCGACAAGGATGACTTCGCGTCGATGTCGGACAAGCAATTGCACGACGCGATCAACGTGAGCAAGAAGAACATCGACGCTCTCCCGGACGCGTCCAAGAAACGCATCGCGAAGATGGAGCTTGAGCTTAAGAAGCGTGCAGGGTTGCTCGACGATGTTGTCGTCGACCGTCACGCCCCAAAGCGCCCGAAGCAGCTGGTGTGTGACATCAATCGCACCACGGTGAAGGGTGAGAAGTACGTCGTTCTCGTTGGTCTGCTCGAAGGGCGTCCGTACGAGGTATTTTGCGGTTTGAGTGATAAGCTTGAGGTGCCGAAGAAGTTCGAGAAGGGCAAGCTTCACAAGAACGGAAAGAACAAGGACGGACTGTCGACGTACAACCTGCACATCGACCTCGGTGTCGAGGACGAGCTTGTGGTCAAGGATGTGGCTACCATGTTTGACAATGCAACTTACAGCACGTTCACACGCATGGTGTCGCTGTCTTTGCGTCACGGCGTGCCGGTGCAGTTCGTGTGCGAGCAGATGTCCAAGTCAATCGACGAAGACATGCAGAGCTTCGCGAAGGTTCTGTCGCGCGTCATGAAGCGATACATCCCAGATGGAACTAAGCCAGCTTCTGAGAAAGCTTGTCTCGGCTGTGGTAGTCCAAATGTGAGCTACCAGGAAGGCTGTCTGGTATGTCTTGCATGTGGCTCGTCAAAGTGTGGATGAGAGTTGTATTTGCGAGTGATTTGCGAACAGACGTCTAGCGTATCGGTGTGAAACTGGAGCTAGACGTCCCTGACGACATCATTGCTTTCATGGAAAGTGACCAGATGACGTCAAGCGAATTCTTTGAGTCTGTTTGGGCAATCTGCCGTGGCGTTCATGGGAAGAACCAGCTTCGAGGAACTCGACGTGAGAACTTCACGAGTAAGCGTCTTTCGGCATGGTGTAACGTGTTGGAGTACCGTCGCGGCGACGAGGGTAAAGGCGCTTGCGATCATCTGATTCGTCACGTGCGTCTTCCTGATTTTTGGATTCGAATAGAAGAGAAGACGGCTAGCTGGAAGCTCTACAAACCAGCTCATCTTATGCGTGTTTATCCGCAAGGAAACGTGACGTTCAACCTTTACCGTGCTCGCCTGTCGTATGATGATCCGAACAAGTACTACCTCCGACATGACAATGAGAAGTTCAAGGCTTTTCATATCGCGACGGGGACGTACGTGAAAGATGGCGTATGTCACAGCATTGCAACACGCGTTTCACAAATCGCAGAGCACCCTAAGCATCCTGGACGTCTTTACAACAGCGTGAATGTGGTGCTCGATGCACCAGGAGAGTGGGCTGATCTCTTTGAAACGATCGAAGCGTTCGTTGATGAACGACTACAAATCGAGTTCAGAAATCGTGCATATTCGTGGTTTACTAAGAGTTAGTCATCCTTTTCAAATGAGTAAGATGAACATCATGAAGATTCGCTCAATCCTCGTACTCGCATCAACACTCATCATTGCTTGTGGCTCTGAGCTGTCGGCGAACACCGCGCCTGACCTCGTCCCGCCAGGCTTCGATCACCCGGGTCCTTCGAACCCGAACAAGGATAACGACAACAAGGCTGATTCCAATGTGATCGACGAAGCTGACTCCGGCGGCGGTGGCAACTGGAGCGGCGACGAAAGTGACGCTGACGCTCTACACGCAAATGATGGTGGTAATGCCGATCTGAGCGACGGCAGCACGACAGAATCTTCGGACGTCGCAACCACTGACCCGATCGATCCTAGTGAGCCTACGGATCCCTCGACCGACAGCGGCACGGTCGAGCAGGACGCCGGGACGGTCGAGCCTTCTTCTCCTCCGACCACGGCGACCGTCGGCGGCGTGAAGATCGACTTCGTCTCGCAGAGCGGAAACACCTTCTGCTACCAGGTCACTGAGCTCGATGACGCGAAGGATCTCAGTCACTGGGACCTTGCGACGAACTGCGTTGTCCTCAGCGGCGCGCCGAAGGCTGGCTTCGAGATCGGCACCGACCCCAAGGGAGGCATCAAGGGTGTCAAATGGAACGCGAGCGGCGGCTTCGAGACTGGCCTCTTCTGCCTCACAGTCGATGGATCCCCAACACTTGACACGACCGACGTCGCCTCGAAGAGCGGGTGGCCGTTCTCGTACGGCAAGATCGTCGGACCGGTCTGCAAGTAACCACCAACCAACAATCAACCGGCCGGGAGCTCATCTCCCGGCCGTTTTCTCGTTTAATGGTTCAACATGACTCACATCCAACACCTGATTGAGGACCGCGACATCACGCTCGGCACCATCAAAGACATCATCGACGCTGCAGCCAACGGGAACCTCCCGAATGTGACCGAGAAGCTCGACGGTGTCAACATCGTGTTCACATGCACACCGAGGTACGAGACACGGTTCGCGCGCAGCGATAGCGACATCAGGAACGGAGGCATGATCCGCGCCGTCCTCGAAGCGAAGTTCACCGGTCGTGGTCTCGTGCAGGAGACCTTCGTCGAGGGCTCGAACGCGATCGCCGCTGCTATACGTCACCTGTCGCCGCTCGACGTGCGTCGCGTGTTCGACGATGGCAAGCTGTGGTACTCAGCCGAGATCATCTACACAAAGAACCCCAACGTCGTGCAATACGCCAGCAACGCCATCGTGTTCCACGAGCGACCTGTATTACGACTGAACGGCTTTGAACTCGCTCGCGAGAGCAATGTACCGCCCTTTGGGACGCTCGACGGGCGCGTTCTCGACATGGACCTAATGGCTCAGCGGTCAGGGTGGCGCGTTCACGGCCCGCAACGTGTGTGTATGAAGCCGTTAGAAGATCTCAGCGAGCACCAAAGGGTGACCGAGGTGCTCGCGACGATAGGTCCGAGTCACCTCACGTTGCAGGATCACTTGCGAGCGCACGCTCGCGTTGAGCTCTCAAGGTTAGGCGTGAGCGGGAGCACACTTGACAGTGCGATCGAACGCTTGGTGGACGCGCCTGGATGCCCTTCGCTGACCACTCTCAAGCCAAAGCTCCCCACGAAGGCTGCCGTGATGCTCAGGGACTCTGACAATTGGGCATCGAAGCGCCTCGCGACGCTAGAACTGGCCATCTCACGCTTCGCCAGCGCTGTTTTGCGTGACCTTACGAGCGTGTTGGTGACCGACAACGCAGCAGAGGCGCGTCGCATCGATGAGAGGCTCGCGCATTCGATGAAGCTTGTGACAGACTCGAAGATCCCAGAGGCGATCGAGTTGCTCAACAAGCATCTGCCTAAGGTTGAACGCATCACCACGCCAGTCGAGGGCATTGTGTTCCCATGGGGCGATCGTCTGTACAAGTTGACGGGCGCTTTTGCGCCAGCATCACAGATAATGGGACTCGTCAAGTACGGAAGAGGCAGAGCAATACCGCCTATCGGTGGGTGAGAGCCTTCCAGAACGCCTCGCCGTCGACCGTCTTCGGTAGATGCGTGAGGAACTTCTCCTTGTCACCGTGCATGAGCCACGCGCGCATCTGCGTACCGCTCACGTCCACGGTCGTCTCACGCAACACGAGGCGTCGCACGACACGTTGTTTCGCCACAAGCAACGGCATGTACTTCGATACGCTTTTTGGTGAGAAGTTACGCTCCATGTCGATGGGATCGGAGTAGATCACGTACGTCTCACGATTGTTCGTGTCTTTGTCAGCATCTCCTGTAAGCTCGTAGGCCGAGCTGACTGGGTTGCTGACGAACTGCACATACACGTTGTCGGGGAGCGACTCCAGGATGTGATCGGACCACAGGATCCGCATCGTCTCTCCCTTGATGACGAACTCGCCTTTGCGCTTGCGATCGCCTTCAGACACGAAGACGACCACTTCATCGCATTCCGACGCAGCTAACCTGATCAACTGGTCATGGCCCGCATGGTAGGGCTTGGCAGACATGGGAACGATACCAATCCTGGTCATGTACACATGTTACACCATTCAAAGGTGGAGGCGAACTAACCTTCATGCGTGGCATACAGCGCTCGTGTACTGAAAGATTCCATTTCCCCTCTTGGCATTCGACTCACCACTCTGGAAGTTACATTTCCGCGGATCGTTCTCGCTGAGTTTAACACACATCGCGTCTTCTCGCGTAACAGCGCCTCATCGCGAGCAATCCCAGTCGAGAAGATGCTCAAGCGAGTTCAGGATGACCCGTTCATTCCGATCCACTGGGGCAAGAACCAAAAGGGAATGCAGGCGCATGAGGAATTTTCCGAGTACGAGCAGACTGGATTGAAGCTTCAATGGTTGCGCGCGCGCGACCAGGCAGTCTTTGCAGCTGAGTCATTGCTGCAGATCGGAGTTCACAAGCAAATCACGAACCGATTACTAGAACCATTCCTCTGGCAGACTGTCATTGTGACTGCCACTGAGTGGGACAACTGGGAAGCGCTTCGTCGCCATCCAGACGCTCAACCTGAGATCAAACGCGCGGCTGACTTGATGTCAGAGGCACGTTCAGCATCGACCCCATTCCCTCTTTACTGCGGCGAGTGGCACCTCCCTCTCACACCGGAACTTGATGACGTTATCGCACATCGAAGAGAAGGCGACATCGAAGCAATTGACTGGGCTTACTGGAAGAAGGTATCCGTTGGTCGATGCGCGCGGGTCTCGTATTTGACACATGATGGCAAGCGTGATCCCGAGGCTGACATTGTTCTAGGCGAACGTTTGCGCATCGGCGGTCATATGAGTCCATTTGAGCATGTCGCTCGCCCGATGCAGTATGGGCTCGACCTCTCCATTGATGAACACCTTGCAGCGAAGTTTTGTGGAAACTTTCGAGGATGGGTCCAGTATCGTAAGGAGTTGCCGTTCGAGGACAACTACGCCGTAGCTCTTGCTTCGATCGCTGAGCTTGGCTGCTAGAATGATGACAATGTCAAAAAGTAAAGCGATAATCGTCTCGCTGGAAGGAATAGACGGGTGTGGTAAGAGTACTCAAGCCGCTTCTATCAAGGAAGCGCTTGAACGAAGCGGTCGAAAGGTCGCTGTCGCTAAGTTGCCCGCCTACGAGATGTTTACGGGACGTCTTATCCGTCGAATGCTGAACAATGGGCTCGCTGTGAAGCTTCCCAACATGTTTCAGATGATTCAATGGCTCGATAAACTGATCTTCCAATTCTTCGTTTTGCCGAAGCTGACTAGAGACAACGACTTCGTGCTTCTTGATCGTTGGCATGCTTCAATGTGGGCATACGGGTTGGCTGGTGGCGCGAACGAGTGGTTGACGAACTTTGTTGTCAACTCGATCCGTGAACCGCACGCTGTTCTCGTGTTCACTGGGAAGTGTAAACGTATTGGAGCTGAAGATTCGTACGAAGCAGATCGTTCGCTTCAAAAGCGTGTTGCCTTGCATTACGTTCTATGGGTCTGTACACGCGCAGATAACGCTTTCGCGATCGACGCCAACGCGCCGATCGACGCGGTCACACGGGAAGCGTTGACTGCGATCTACTCGATTTGCTAAAGGAAAATATGAATTACAAGTTCTCTGACGACGTTTTGTCTGGAATCGTTCAACTCGTGCAGCTCGCGCTGCTAACTGAGACAGATATCAGTGATCATCTTCGATTGCTTGAGGTTGAACCTGATTCAATCAGCGGAAGGGTTAAGCTAACTGCAGAATGTCTCGATCAACTTCAGCGAAATGTTGATGATCTAAACAAGCGAGCTGCCGAGCTTCTCGCTACTCTCGCAAGCAAATCGTGACGTTACTTGGTTTCATTACTCTTTGCGTTGTGTTGTCAATCGCTTTTTTCTTCACTCTTAGTAAAGAGAAATGAACTAAAGATGGGCGGCGAAAGCCGCCCTTTCTTTTTAAACTAGTTTCGAAATATGAAGCCTGTGCTTGCGCTTGACGGAGATGGGGTTCTCATAGATTTTGACAATCCTGCTCTTGATTACATGCGTTCGAAGGGGATCAACAAGACATACGACGAGATCACAGATTGGAGCGTGTTCGATGGCGATGTAGAACTGGAGTGGAACTTCAGACGTGACGTCGCAGGACAACCTGGGTTCTGTGAGAACATGCAGCCGTTGCCAGGCGCTATCGAGTTCGTTCAGGCAGCGAAGGAACACTACCACATCGTGATCGTCACGGCGCCGTATGAGGTGTCACATTGGTACGAGGGTCGCGAGAAGTGGGTTACCAAAAATCTTGGTCTTCCACGTAAGAGCGTCTGTTTTCTTTCGCAAAAAGAGTTCTTTGACGCTGACATTCTTGTTGATGACAAGGACAAGAACATCATCGATTGGCATCTGCGTCACCCCAAGCGGTTGGCGATCGTGAAGGATCAACCATGGAACCGAGAACAGAAGTTTCCGCACGCAGTGAAGCGAGCCACAACGTGGCAGAGTCTATCTGTCATTCTCGAGGAGCACGGGTTCCCGTCTGTACGTGGTAATTTCTAGCTTATGCGTTACATCCTAGGAAGCGATTTACACCTCGATCACCTCAATCTCGAGGAACGTAAGGAGTTCTTGAGTCGCGTCTCGAAGGAGTGTAATGATCAAGACGCTGTTCTTTTGCTCACTGGTGATCTCACGTCCCACAAAAACCTGTGGGAACATGTTGATGAGTTAGCTCAAGCTTCACGAGCTCGTATGCTCTACGTGCTTGGCAACCACGACATCTGGGGCGGCTCGTTCGTTCAAGCAAACACGACTCTCAGACCGCATGGTCTCGTCGACGGTCACGCCGTGTTCATGGATCACGTCGATCGCGTGCAGCTTGAGGATGACCTCTGCGTCGTCGGGGAGTCCGGATGGTACGATGGTCGCAACGGTCTGCAAGGGCCGCCGAAGTTCATCATGAATGACTGGTTCTTCATCTCGGAGTACAGGACGAATCACGGCTTGACTGAGCGAAAGTTCAGCGAACGCGTCGCCGACGCTCGTGCAGCAATCATGAACAAGAAGCTACGCGCAGCGATCAAGGCTGGCAACAACCGCATCATCGTTCTCACGCATGTTCCGCCGTGGGTGGAGTCGTGTCGTCACATGGGTCGACCGAGCGACGCTTACGCTCTCCCTTGGTTCACGTCTCAAGTCATGGCTGACACGATCGATCAGATCGCAAAGGAGCACTTCCGCGTGAAGTTCGAGGTACTTTGTGGGCATACGCACGACGCTTGCAAGTGGCATCGTGACGAAAATGTGCATGTTCACGTCACCGGAGCATCGTATGGAGCCCCTTACGTGCGTGAATGGACGCCTAGTCTTTGGTAAGATGAAACGAGGGCGACCGAGAAGAGCACTTCTCATCAGCACGATCCACGAACCGATCGCGTTCGTGAGTTACAGACGCATGTATTCACTCATCAGACGTGAGGTTGTCGATGTGTTATCTGAGTGGAATGATGAGAAGATCGTCCATGACGTGAATACGCCTTCTATTCTGCGTTTGAGAAACTTTGTGCTCTCACGCACAGCGCATAAGATGTGCACGTACAAGCGTGGCGTTGTGCTTGCGCGCGACGGGTATCTGTGTCAATACTGCAGCCGACGGCTAGCGCTTCGCGAAGCCACGATCGATCATGTTGTTCCTCGCTCACGCGGAGGGAAGAACCATTGGACCAACTGCGTGGCCTCCTGCAAGACGTGCAATCGACGAAAAGACAATAAAACGCCCGAAGAAGCAGGGATGCACCTTGTTCGAAAGCCAGAGATACCCTCAGTCACTCATTTTTGGATAGCTGACGTTCAACGTGCTCCCACACACGAGGAATGGCACTCCGACTGGGATTCGTACGTCACTACCTAGTACTGGGTAAGCCTCACATGTCTGACAAGAAAATCCGCATCAAGATGTCTGAACTCCGAGCAATGATTCGGGAAGCCCTCGCCCAACCAATCGCCGATCGTCAGTCGACTGACGATGAGGAAAAGCTTAACGACGACGACAAGGGTAAGGAGCAGCTCAATGATGCGGACGAAATGGTCGAGACTGTTTCGCCTGATTCTGAGAAGCGTGAGATCGAGGAGTTTCATTCCTTCGAACAAGACTTTGCAGAAAAGCTCAGCGACAAGAAGTATCAGTCGATGGCTAAACAAATCTTTGACGCTTGGGCCTCGAAGGACGCAGACGTGGACTGGGCTGGCGTGGTTAACATCTTCGCTAGAAATCACAGTAAGAACCTTGGGCAGCAGATCGATAAAACCAAACTTTACGAGAAGGTGTTGGACCTTGTCGAGAAGCATGAAGAACCATGAGACGTGTTGCGCGTTCTTTACGGTGTCTTCTTGCTTTCCTTTGCATGCTCGTTGCATGCTCTGCTAGCGATGTTGATGACGACAACTGCGACATCAATCACATTCCGTCGCCTGTGCCGAACCAGACCGTTCGCGTCTACAAGGTGATGATTCACAAGAATATCCCGGCAGAGAAGATTGGCGCGATCCTCGACGCTGCTTCTGAATGGGTGACAGTGACCGATGGCAAGTTCGCCTTCGAGTCTGTCTTTGCTGATTTCAACCCCACTCAACAACCAAATAACGGTGAGATACGTGTTTACATTGGCCCTCAGCTCGATCCGAAGTCGAACGTGATTGGTCTAGCGTGGACGTGGAGTGAAGACAGCAAGAGTCGTCCTTTCCAATCACGTATCTGGATTGAAGACGATCTTTCGGATCGAATTCATTATCTCACAGCTCTGCATGAGTTTGGACACGCGCTTGGGCTTGACCACTCCGACAGCAAGTCATCCATCATGTACCCGACAATCACGGATATCGGCGAGCATTTGCAGTGCTTAGATCAAAAATCGATCTGCAGTCTCTGGGAGTGTGATTCTGACTGCTGATTGTCAGTTGTTGTCGTTGTGATTTGCAGAGTCAAACTCTTCGTGACAACGCAGTAGATTGCCGCCATGCACATGAGCAGGCGCTACGCGCTGGTAGCCGGAGGAGCCGGATTTATCGGCTCACATCTTGTAGATAGTTTGATTGCAGACGATTGGTACGTTGACGTTATTGATGATTTTTCGACTGGTAACTTCGACAATCTGAAGCATCATGTCTGGTCGGATAGCGAATCAGACGATCTATATGAGAAGTCACTTGTTGTTCGACAGATCGACGTCAAGGCGATGCAAGAGGATCCGGCACGTGACAACGGACGTGTGATGTCGACGTACGATGTTATCTTCAACCTGGCGTGCCCAGCCTCTCCTAAAGCGTATCAAGCGGATCCCGTTTCAACGGTTTTGACGAACGTGATGGGCACGTTGAATCTTCTCGCTATCGCGCAAGCGCATAAGGCTCGATTCGTTCAGACTTCAACGAGCGAGGTGTACGGCGATCCTGCAGAGCATCCGCAAAGGGAGACGTACTGGGGAAACGTGAACCCTTACGGGCCGCGAGCTTGCTACGACGAGGGGAAACGCTGCGCGGAGACCCTGTGTTACGAGTTCAAGCAGAAAGGCGTCGACGTTCGCGTCGCTCGCATCTTCAACACTTACGGCCCGCGAATGGACCCCGATGATGGTCGTGTGGTCAGCAACTTCATCCGTCAGGCTATCACGGGCGAGCCGCTGACCGTCTACGGCGACGGCTCGCAAACGCGCAGCTTTTGCTACGTGTCAGATCTCGTGAAAGGCTTACGTTTGATGGCCGCAACCAATCTCGTCGAGTATTCCAGTCCCATTAACCTTGGAAACGACGGCGAGTTCAAGATCATTGAGCTCGTCGAAGCATTGTCGGAGTGGTTCCCGCGAATCACTGCGGTGTTCGAACCCCTCCCAAAAGATGATCCGAAGGTGAGGAAGCCTGATCTCACACTTGCGCGAAGCGTTGGGTACAGTCCTAGTATTTCGCTGCGCGAAGGTCTTGCGAGCACTATTGATTGGATGAAAGGAAGGCTGATATGAGTGTCAAACCCTTCGTTCGTTGGGCCGGAGGAAAGACACAACTTCTTCCTCAGCTCATTGAGCTTGCCCCGAAGCAGTTTAGAGTGTATCATGAGCCATTTGTCGGCGGCGGAGCCTTGTACTACGCGCTCAAGCCTGACGTCGCTGTCTTAAACGACTACAACCCACGTCTTGTGAACGCGTTTGTTCAAGTACGCGACGATGTGCAGAGCGTTGTGTCGCACATGCAAACGTTTCAACGAACTGCGTCGTGTTACTACGACCAGCGTAACCTGCTCAACGCTGAAGATGTTGGCATTCTTGACACGCAGGCAGCCGCTCGATTCATCTTCCTCAACAAGACGTGTTTCAACGGACTTTGGCGTGAGAATTCGTCTGGTGGCTTCAACGTGCCATACGGCGGGGATCGTAAGCGTGCGAAGTTCCTCGATGTGTCTAGCCTGCTTGATTGCTCAATCAGACTGCGACGAAACACAACGATCTTCTGTAAGGATTTCGAGTACGCTGTTCGCGCTCGCGTTCAACCAGGTGACTTCGTGTACTTCGATCCGCCGTACATCCCATTGACAGCGACAAGCTTCGTCGATTACACATCTGACGGATTTGGGTATCAGGAGCAGGTTCGCCTGCGCGATCTTGTCTTGGATCTGAAGACAAAGGGAGTGCAAGTCATGCTCTCAAACTCAGACACGACGCTCACACGTCAGCTGTACGCTGGCTTCGAGGTTCACGAGGTGAAGGCGCGACGCTCGATCAACCGCAACGCAGCTGGCCGCGGCCGAGTTGGGGAGCTCATCATAAAGTGAGAACGCTCAAAAAGATCACACAAGAAGTTGTCGTCGTTGACGAGGTGAGGTGTAACAAATGTGGAGAGCTTTGCTCAACGCCTGTTCAAGAAGATGACGTCAAAGCGCGCGGCAACAATCACCGAGACTGGTACGGTCTCATCGAGGTGGGGTTCACGACTGGCTATTTTTCATCCGTTCTGCCAGACGGGATGGCGTACAGGTTCTCGTTGTGCGAGCCTTGTGTTAAAGAACTGATGGACACGTTCAAAATATCAGCAGAGGAAGAAGGGTGCGCGTGATGTCGAAGCAGAGAGTGATCATCTTGGAAGGAACGGAGCGAACTGGCAAGACCAACATTGCTGCTGGTCTCTCGAAGCGTCTGGATCTCCCAATCTTCAAGGCACAGGTTCAGAAGAAGTTCTTCATGGGAGACCGTTCTCAGTTTCTTCCTTTCCTCCGATTTGGAGAGACTACGCTTGCTGATTTCTTGGAGCAGACTGGCACGAGCGTTATTCTTGATCGTAACTGGCCGAGTGAAATTGTGTACTCTGAGTACTTCAACCGTCAGACCGATGCTGATGTCGTGCGTCAGCTCGACGAAACTTACGCTCGCATGGGTGCGCTCATTGTGGTGTGTACGCGACTCAACGGTTACGCCGGCTTCGTGGATGAGGACGATCTCACCATCAAGGAGAAGCAGATCGCCGAGATCGACGCGTTGTACAAGAAGCATATCCCATCAGTGAAGACACGTCACGTCTTTCTCGATACTTCAGACGAAGATCTTGAGAGGGAGCTTCGCGACATCGAAACAGCATTGCAACGTTGAGTTGTAGAAGCTTTGAACAGAGCTTCATGAGGAGAAAAGAATGAAGGTCCTTGAGAAAGGTGAATGGCGCATGCGCATCACATGTGTCGAGTGTAAGGCGCAACTCCTGACGTTGGAGAGCGATTACACATCACGTCAGGGAAACGGTCAAGAGCTTGAGATCGGCTGCATGTGCTCTGAGTGTGAGACGTGGAACACACCCGTCCTCCCTGACGAGATCCGAAGGAACGTCTTCAACAGGAAGCCCGAGCAGAGACCCAAGTTTTGAAGCTTCGCATCTCTATTGATTGAAGCGATCGTTTCCTGCCTCGAGTGCGTTAACATGCACACGTGAAACGTTGTGTTTGGTGTCAAATTGAATACGTTGACACAACGAAGCGCAAGGTTGGTAAGACATGTTCGCGCGAGTGTGCTAAAGCTCTTGGTGTTTGGACACGACGTAACAACGGAAGCTACACACGTACCGAAGAACAGAATCACAAGCTTTCTGTCACGTTGAAGGAAAAAAGACAACGTGGTGAAATGCAATGGTCTGATGACGGCCGTCGACGTGTAGCTGAAGCAACACGACGAAATCATCTTGGGCGCACGTATCCAGAACACTGGACGAAGACACCCGAGGGTCGTGAGCTGTTAAGTCAACGAATGACAGGTCGTAACTTTAGCGATGAAGCTCGAGCTGCCATGTCTCGCAGCGCACAGAATCGTGTGCGAAACAAACGAGAGACGTTACACACGTCAGCGACAGGCGGACATCGAGACGATCTTGACATGTATTTCCGTTCGCGTTGGGAAGCAAACTTCGCGCGCGTGATGAAGTTTCAAGGAAGAACGTGGGAGTATGAACCACGTTCTTTTCAGCTTGACGAGACCACATCGTACACGCCAGACTTCCTGGTGGATGGGACGACGTACTACGAGCTCAAGGGGCGATGGTACGATGGTCACGCGGAGAAAGTGGCGAAGTTCCGCGAGAAGCATCCAGAGCTATCGTTCGTGCTCATTGAAGAACGAGAGTATCGAGAGTTATCCAAGCAGTACAAGATGCAGATCTCGGAATGGGAAGGTAAATGAGCAACGCTCCTAAAAAATTCGTCTCTTTGCACAGTCATGATGCCAAGAGCATGTTCGATGGCTTTGGCTCTGGTGACGAGCATCTTCAGTTTGCTGTCGATAACGGACTCGACGGAATGGCCATGACGAACCATGGCAACATGAACTCCTTTCCCGAGTGTTATGAAAAATCCAAAGACCTGAAGAAACAGGGGCGCAATTTCAAATTCATCCCTGGCGTCGAAGCGTACTACCATCCTGATCTCAAGGAGTGGGCGGAGGCGAAGGCTATCGCCGACCAGAAGCGCAAGGAGGAGCGCGAGGCGGCGAAGACGAAGCGTCCTGAGGCAGACGACGACGATCCGGGCGTCGCGGTCGAGGACGAGGACGCGTCTAAGCGAATCGACAAGTTCCTCGACCCGGTCAATCGACGACATCACCTCGTGCTCCTGCCGAAGTCGCGTAAAGGGTTGGAGAACATCTTCAGGCTCGTGTCAAGGTCGAACCGCGAGGGTTACTACCGCTTCCCGCGCATCGACTCTCGCATGCTCAAGGAGCATGGCGAGGACGTCGTCGTATCCACAGCGTGCGTGGCCGGCGTCCCATCCTGGGCAACATACGCTCAGTTCCCCGGTAAGACGTTCGACGAGCTGACGCCAGACCTCCTCGATCAGCCTGGGGCTCGTGAAGCTGTCATGCGAGCGGTCGGCAACGAGTTTGATCGTCTCTGCGACGCCGTCGGGCCCGAGAACGTCTTCGCTGAGGTGCAGTTCAACAAGCTCGCGCCGCAGCACCTGACCAACCGAGTGCTCATCGAGTACGCGAAGTCAACTGGCATCAAGCTCGTCGCCGCGGCGGACAGTCACTACTGCTCACCAGACCTGTGGCGTGCTCGCGAAGTGTACAAGCTGCTCGGGCGCATGGGTCGTGGCGGCGGCGCAGAGATCAGTCCTGACTCCATCCCCAGCGACGTCAAGCAACTGAAGTGCGAGCTGTACCCGAAGAACGCCGAGCAGATGTGGGACTCTTACAAGGAATACTGCGCTGGGTACGACTTCTACGATGACGTGCTCATGGCGGAGAGCATCGAGAACGCTTGGCATGTGGCTCACGACGTCATTGGAGACGTGACCATAGACACGAGCATGAAGCTCCCCAGCTTCGGCGTTCGCTCTGGCCTCACACCGTTTCAGACGCTCATCGAGCTGTGCAAGGAAGGCATGCGTCAGCGTCAGCTTGGACACAAGCCGGAGTACGTGACTCGCCTCAAGAACGAGCTCAACGTCATCAAAAAGCTTGAGAACGCGATCTATTTTTTGACGCTAAAATCCGTTCTTGACGTGGCTCGCCGCGAGACTCTCATCGGCTGCGGCCGCGGTTCAGGAGCTGGTAGCCTCGTCAACTACGTCCTCGGCATCACGGACGTTGATCCAGTGACGAACAAGCTCATCTTCGCCCGCTTCATGTCGCTGGCTCGCTCGAAGAACGACTACCCGGACATCGACGTCGACGTGTCGGATCGCGATAAGGTCATCGACATGCTGAAGGAGGAGTTCGGGGAGAGAACGATCGTCCCGATCAGCAACTTCAATGGTCTCCAGATGAAGTCGCTCGTCAAGGACGTGGCGAAGCTGCATGGCGTGCCGTTCGACGAGGTGAATGCTGTCACGTTTGGCCTCGACGGCGAGGTGAAGCCTCACCTGACGACTGGAGATGAGACGAAAGGCGCTGTTCAGCTGACGTACGACGCCTGCATGGAGCACTCGCCGAAATTCAAGACTCTGATGGAGAAGTACCCGGCGGTCGACAACGACGTCAAGATCATCGGAAGGCAGCCGAAGGCCGTCGGTAAGCACGCCGGTGGCATCATCGTTCACGACGATCCAGACGGCATCATGCCGCTCATCAGCGTGCGCGGCGACATTCAAACGCCGTGGACTGAGGGCATGGCGATGAAGGGTCTGAGCCCCTACGGCCTCATCAAGTACGACCTTCTCGGTCTCGACACGCTTCGCATCATCGAGCGTTGCGTGCGACGCATACTGAAGCGACACCACGGCGTGCGTAACCCGACGTTCGCTCAAGTCCGTGACTGGTACAACGAGAACCTGACGCCGAGCCGCATTGACCCGGCAGACGAACAGGTGTTCGACCACGTCTTCCGTGGCGCTCGCTTCGCTGGCATCTTCCAGTTCACCAACCCAAGCACTCAGAGGTTCATCACAGATCTCGATCCACGCAGCGTTCACGATCTCGCGGCAGCTACAGCGATCTACCGACCAGGGCCGCTCGCGGCCAACGTCGACAAGCTGTACATCAAGGCGAAGAGGGAAGGGTCGAACAAGGACTACGGCCACCCTGCCGTGAACGAGGTGCTCAACGAGACGATGGGCTTCGTCATCTACCAGGAGCAGCTACAGGAGCTCTCTATGAAGCTGTCTGGCTTCTCGGAGGATGACGCTGACCGCATCCGCAAGGCTATTCTCAAGCGAACGACAAAGGACGTCGGTAAGGGCAAGTCTCTCACCGAGGAGCTGCACGAGAAGTTCGTCGACGGCGCTGCGGCCAATGGATACCCGCGTGACAAGGCGGAAGCTCTGTACGAGGATCTACGCGCGTTCGCCGCCTACGGCTTCAACCGAGCGCACTCTTACTCGTACGGGTACATCTCATACCAGTGCGCTTGGCTCATGACGTACTTCGAGCCGGAGTGGCTCTGCTCGTACGTCGAGTCCATGCTCGGCGACGCTGATTCACGACGACGTGCATTGGACGAGATCAAGAACATGGGTTACGACGTCGCGAAGGTCGACATCAACAAGTCGAACAAGGATTGGGAGATCTCAGAGGACGGACGTTCCTTCATTCCGAGCTTCCTTTCGGTGACCGGCGTCGGCGCGACTGGCGTGAACGAGATCCTCGTCCACAGGCCGTACCGCAAGCTTGAAGATTTGTTGTGGCACGACGACACCACATGGAAGCATAGCAAGTTCAACGCGAAGGCGTTGGACGCTCTCATCCGCGTCGGCGCGTTCGACAGCATGGGTCTCGTTGGCCCTGACAGGATGTTCGAGTCCTATCGGCAACTTCACCATGTCCTCATCGAAGGTCAGGCCGATCTCAAGAAGCGTTTGAAGACCGACCCAACAAGACATGTTCGACGGCTCGCCGAGCTCATAGAGGAGGCGAAGCAGCTGCCTGATTGGACACGAGAGGAGATCGTAAAATCTCAGGTTGAACTTCTTGGGTCCATCGAGTCTGACACGCTCATCGACGACAGCGTTCGCGCCAAGCTAAAGCAACACGACATCTCTCCCATAGAGGAGTGCAACAGCTCAAAGTACGGGACGTACTGGATGGTGTTGGCCAATGGAGTGAAGAAGACAGCCAAGACAGGAAACAACTTCTTCCAGTTGAACGTCTACGGCTCTGATGGGAGCATCCATCGTATGTTCGTGTGGGGCACTGGAACTGCTGGGATCGACAGCCTCAAGAAGTACGCGTGCTACATGGTGCGTGTCAAGAAGGACAAGCTCGGCTACAGCACGAACCTGCATGACATGAGAGAAGTCGACGCGGAGTAGCTCTCAGTGATGGTAGTGACGCTCGACAGCGTCCCACGCAGTAGCGTCGAGATCTTCTACCATCCCTCGCAGCTCGTCAACGTCGATCTCGTTGCCTGTCTCGTCGACAGCCTTCCAGATCTCGATGTCGAACGGTGAACTCTCGTCGTAGTTCGCCGTCACCGTGACCTCCTGATCGTCAGGAAGGAAGACTGGAAACGTGATCTCTTTAGAGCCACGCTGGACTCGACTGCGATCGACCTCATCCGGTAGACCATCGTCTTTCCATGTTTCAGAGATGATGTTGCGAATGATCTCGTGAAGTTTCTTCATGTTCTTCATGTAGAGTGACTCTTCGTTAGGTAGCGACGTACGATGGTATCATGAAGATCACAAACGAAAAGAAGTTCCGCCTCGCTCTTCGAATGTTCTGCAAGGCTGCAAAGCACGCCGGTCTAACCTTCGAGCAGTTCGTCGAGATCGCGCAGCAGGAGTGGGAGAAGGCCTGATGCCGACGTACGGTTACGGGTGTAAGGTCTGCGGTCACGAGTTTGAGATCGAGCAATCGATCAAGGATGAGCCACACACGGAGTGCCCTAAGTGCCGTGTGTACACCCGTAACCGACTCATCATTGGATCCTCGTTTGTGCTCAAGGGTGATGGCTGGGCGAAGGATCTTTACTCGAAAGCAAAGAAGTGATCATCAAGCGTCATTTGCAGGGCATGCCGACAGAGCTGTGGATGGCCGCTGAGCGCGCTCTTGACGTTCGCAACAAGGATCTACGCTGTTATCGCATCGGGTGTGTGATCCTTCGAAGCGACGGAGTGCTTGTCTCATCGCGCAACGGCAGCTCAACGCACAAGATGCCGCAGGCACACGCGGAAGCTCGCTGCGCGAAGAAGGCAGACAAGCATAGCGTTGCTTACGTTGCACGAGTTCGTCGCGACGGAAGCATCGGTTGCGCTCGTCCATGTAAGTTGTGTCGGATTCAACTTCGATCGCATGGCGTCATCGACGCTTTCTACACCATCGGACCGAACCAATGGGGTCGCATGTGTCTTCACGATGAGAGCGAGTATGTTTGGAAAGAAACGATAGAGCCGATGTGGTCCGACGAACCTTTTTGTTGAACAAATGAAGACGATCAGCGAAAGCACGATCAGGATGGCTTCAGAAGTCAACATCCGACGCTTGGCTCGTTACTGCGGTGTCCAAGAATGGAACACGCTTCCGCTGCTGCAATTGATTGATGAGCTTGGGTGGAAAGACGTTGTCTCCACGAGATATCGGAAGGGCATGTACTGATGGCGAATTGGAGAGATTGTTTTCCGCTTGACTCCGAACCTCGCGAGGCGCAGATCCGTGCGATTGACACCACGCTGGAAGCGTTCGCTTCAGGCAAGAACACGGTGTGCATCGACGCGCCGACAGGCGTTGGCAAGTCGGCCATCGGCGTGACGATCGCACGGTATCTGTCACGACAGATCCGCAGTGCAGAATCAGAGGACATGTTCAGCAATGGGGCGTACTTCCTCACGACTCAGAAGATCTTGCAGCAGCAGTATCTGCGTGACTTCGAAGTTGAGAACCGCGGCGGCATGCTCGAGCTGAAGAGCGCCACGAACTACACCTGTGGGTACGATCCTCGTCAAAGTTGTGGTGAATCGAAACGTGCGTTGACAGCACTTGGAAAAGGCGCCGACGGAACCGAGTGGAAGAAGCACTGTACGCAATGCTGTGGGTACAATTTCGCGAAACGAGCCTTCATTCAAGGTCACCTCGGCATCACGAACTACTCGTACTTCATGGCCGAGACGTCCTACGCTGGCAAGCTCGAGCCACGTCACCTGCTTGTCTGCGACGAGGCACATAACATCGAGACAGAGGTTTGTAAGTTCGTCGAGGTGGAGATCACCGATCGCTTTTGCAAGAAGCACCTCGGCATCTCCATTGCGAAGCACAACGATCCTGACAAGCTCTTCAACTGGATGAAGGACACGTACAAGCCGGCTCTCGCTCAGATGTTTGACCAGGTCAAGCAGTCTCTGCAGCTGTTCGCCGACGGTCAAGGGGTTGGCG
>JACCDR012291285.1_pt1 | contig 51270 bp, 73 predicted proteins | sample 7446431 | NCBI WGS metagenome assembly JACCDR01 (sample SAMN15323443, study PRJNA562643) | freshwater metagenome | isolation source: river surface water | place: USA:Blue River Watershed | collected 2017-08-17 | reverse complement strand
TTCATGCCATGAGGCACGTCAGTACGGATGAACCAAGCATCTGGGTCGGTTAGGTAGTGGTTAACTACAGTTTCCGGAACCATGCCAAGACCCTTGAGGGCGTTCACGTCGTTGGTATCAGTACCGGGACGGCCATCAGGAGCAGTTAGGCGCTTAGCTTCAAAGATGTTCTGACGAGCAATAATGAGGCTCTTAGGACGAACAGCAATCAGTAGACCACGGTCGTTGGTAAAACCAGCAATATCAATCATAGCCTGCTCAAGAGCAGCTTCTGAAAGGTCAGCATCAGTAGCAAGACGGTTAGACCAAGTGCCACCCGCAAAGTTTGGATGTGCAGTGTTCAGAAGAGAAACACCATCACCACCAACAAACGAGCTGTTGAAAGCACGGTTGTAAACGTTAGCAGCAATGATTTCCTTGGTTTGACGCATAGAGAACGCAAGACCTTGAGCCTTACGCTGACCCACCACATCATATTGGTCGTCTTCCATAATTTCGCGGGTAATCACGAAACCAAGAGCGTACACAATGTGGTTGTAGCGAGTAATGAAAGCCTGACGCTCAGTGTCATAACTGATAGCAGAACCTTCACCCTTAACGTTTGCAAGACCGAAGGAAGTTACACCAACATCTTCTTCAAACTGACGAGTACTCTTGAAAGTATCGAAAAGCTTGGTATACTCAACAGGGTACTCGTTGTACGCCTTACCATACCAAGCGTTAATGCCAGGCCATAGGGCCTTGGCAAAACTGGAACTAGCAATAACAGACATGTATTACTCCTTAATTATACACCAGCAGTGTTGCCGCTGAAGTTATTGGTATTCAGAGTAACAAGCAGCTTCCAGTTAGCGGAATCTGACATGTCTTGATCTGGACGTTGTACAACGCCTACAATCTTCAGGGGAAGAGTGGCAGTGGTAGCCTTGGTGGCCATGTCTGCCTGCATAGCTGAAACACCAGTGGTGGTGCTACCAGCAGTGTAGGCTAGGCCCACGTTTAGTCCAATATCAGCAACAGCGGTGGCAGCATTAGCTTGTACTTCATATACTTGATCTGGATCAGACAGAACAAGCAGAGTAGCAGCAGTAGAAGCCGCACGATAACCACCAGGGTTGTTGAGGTTGGTATAGTCAGGAATACGACCAACAACAACACCTAGAGGAAGGTCAGTGTTAGCAGTGGCCCGAGTTACGGCTTGAAGGCCGTTAGCATCCGCAGTACCGGCAGACTTTACTACATCACCTACAAAGAGAGCAGTAGCGTCTGAAGAAAGCACTGCAAATTGCTCTACTTGCATAGGACTGCCACCTGCGGCCATGCGGCGCACAGGGCGTAGCCCGTTAGCACGAGAGATATTTGGCATTTAGTTCTCCAATTATTCGCTTCCTCGGGTAATCTTTACATTACCTGTGAAACCAGAAGCAGATTGTTTAATGGTTTCTTCAAGTTCGTTGGCACGAGCATGTTTAGCTCGTTGGTCTTCATCATACCATTCTTGCTTCTGTCGCATGACAAAAGCCTTTACGCCACCACCTACAGAAACCTGGGCTTGCGAGCCTTCTGGACTAGTAGAGTTAATTCGCTTATCTCCAATTTGTACAGAGTTGGCTTCAACAATTTCATAGCCAGCGTCCAGAAGTTGTTGAACACGATCCCCAGTGTCGTTTACAATTCGGTAAACAAAGCCGGGCTCTTTGCCCTTCACTGAAAGAATGTTACGTTCGGTAACTGGAACACGGGTTTGACGGGCTGCTCGGCCACGGGTAGAAGTAGACATTACTTAACTCCCTTTGTAATCTTAAGTTGTTCGATGTATTCCTTTTCGGACATTACACCTGTACGCACGAACTTTCGCATAATTTCTCGCTCAGTGTCGTCAAGCTGGAAAGAGTCTCGTGACCCACCAGAGCGACCGGCTGGTTCAACAGCCATAGGACGAGATTGCTTCTTGTTAGCAAACGAATCTGGGAAACGCTTCTTAACTTCTGCTTCGACTAGAGAAAGCACTTCAGCAGGTGGCTTACCTTCCTTGGCAAGCTTAATGCCAATTCGATCAGCATATGCTGTCATTGCTTCGTCTTTAGAATACCAAGTATTCTTTTCAGTCCAAGCTTGGAACTCAGCATTAACTGGAGATTCCTCAACCTTTACAGATTCAAGCTGAGCATCAAACTCTTGCTTGTCCTGTTTAATTTCTTCAATTTTCTCTTCAAGAGCAAAGAACCGATCATGCTCGCCATCAACTAGAGCTTGCTTACGAGCAGCTTCTAGGTCACGCATAGCACGCTTGTATTCGGCTTCCTTGATCTTGCTGTTATGATCCTTTAGAGCATCAAGAGCTTGGCGAACTTGCTTTAGTTCTTTTGACTGATGTTCGATTTTAGCAAACAGTTCGCCACGCCGGATAAACTCAGGAGCATCAATAAATGCCTCTGGTTCACCATTAAACTCTTCCTTAGGGCGCCAGCCCTGCTCCATTGCTCGCTGTTCAATAGCAGAGTATTCCTTTACAACGGGAGCAGCGCCTGTGCCTTCTGGCGTTTCTTGAATGGTTTCAGTGGTCATTTAAGCCTCCTTAATTACAGCTACTACGTCCTCGTCATTTAGAATGCCGAACGATTCACCGTCTTTATCTTCTACAAACTTAGGAGAGAACTTAGCAAAATATACTACGTCTCCTACAGAGCACCAAGGTGCGTTGGAGTTGGGCCAACAATCAGGACCAATAGAAACGACAGTGCCCTTGTCAATAGACTGGTCTTCTCGCTTCTTGTTGTTGTTGATAATTTCAATGCCAAGCTTCTTTGCAGCAGCTAGCGTGTCATCAACATCTTCTTGCTTAAACGGCTTAACAATAAGCCGGTGGCCACATGGAATAATACTCATTCCGAAATCTCCTCTACACTCGTATGTACAACATCTCGAACAGCCGCTAGATAACCAGCTTTATAGCGGTCACTTAAGCTATCCAAACCTGCACTCTCTTGCAAATACTCTGTAATTGCTGTAGCACGTTCGTTCAAAGCCTTCATCACCGCTTGGGTGACTGGGTCGGCTTTCCACGCGCGGAATTCTTCGCTTGTAATGATTGCTTCTCCTTAGCATGCTGCATCTGCTGTCGATGCTTCTGTTCTGTATGTGCAACTTGTTGCACGGCTTGTACTTGAGCTGCTTGAGCTTGTACCATCCGAGCTGCATTTTTGTGCTTAAGCTCTTCAGCATTCGCTGCTAGTTCAAGTTGTTTGTGCTGCATTTCTACAGCATGTTGTTGAATCTTCATAGCTGTTTGAACTTGAGCCGTTTGCTGCTTGAGGTGAGCATCCATCTGCTTACTCTCTGCTTGCATAGCCAGCTTCTGCTGTTCAAACTGCCCCTTCATTTGAAGTTCCTGAACCTTGGGATCAGGCGGGGGCTGGAACTGACCAGTTTGCTGCACTTGCTGTGTAAAGAGCTGTTCGTAGTTTGGTTGCTCTTGAGCTTCCAGAACACGCTTAATTACAGCAACAGGATCTAGAACACCTGTGGGCAAAAGCTCTAAAAGAGCCTGTGCTTTCATCAACTTTTCAGTGGATGTTGCAGTGTTTGGATCAGCAGCAGGACAAACATCATAACTATCCCTGTCGAAATCATCTTGACCCATTTCTTCGTCAATAATGTTGATGTATTTTTTAGGGTCTAGATAAATGCTGTTCAGTTCATAAATCTTTTCAAACTCTTCTTTCAGGGAACGATAAACACGCTTATAAACAGCAGTGAAAACCTTCATACCCTGTTCAATTGTTGCCATCGTTGTGGTGGCAGGGGTGTTTTGCCCCGGCATTTTACCTACAAAGATTTCAGCAACTGAAGCAAGCTCCTTGCCGGAAGTAATCAAACTGCCCATAAGCTGGAAAAGAACGTTTGACGGCTCCTTAGCAGGAAGAGGGACAATTTGCTTACGCAGGTCGTCAGCAGTGTTGTTAACAGGCTTCCACTCACCGGGCTGCCAGCGAGATTCACCCATCTTCAGCTTAAGACCCTTACCTAGGAAACCTCCCTGAAGGTTGCTTAGTGTTCCTGCGTCAACCAGTTGGTTGATAAGAGTGTTGACGCTTTCGTTAATAGGGCCAAGTAGAAGTCCAAACCCAACATCATAAAAACCGCCATCTGGGTTCGGGATAAATCCAAACTTTGTATAGTATTGGATGGGGTCAATCCGTAGGAGTTTGCCTTCATCATCTGTATAAATTGTGCTATCATCAAACCGAGCAGCAATACGAAGCACCTTACCACTTAGACGCTCAAACGTAACAACGTAGGGCTCTGAATAACCATCATCGTCTAGGTCAAGGTAGGTGTGTTGCTCGATAATTTGATAGGGAGTGGTTTCATCCTGACGAATGCCAGGAGAATTTACTTGCATATCTGGAACTGGATCACCAAGCTCAACATCTAGGAACCAACCAGACATTTGCTTCTCTTTAACCTTGCGAGCAGACATGCTGTTAAGGATTTCAGAGACACGCTCAGCGTCTGCTAGGCTCTTAGCCCAGTAGTTAACCACTAAGTTTTTTGGTAAAACAAGCTCTGATACGTTCTTTTTTATTACAGGGTTGTAATAAGTCTTCTTAAACACAGTGCCGACAATAGGAAGCATGATAAGGAGCTTGTCCATATCCTCTTCCCAGCAAGGCATCTCGTTAAGCACCTGATAGGACATAAAAGTAGACACGCGCTTAGCACGGCTCTGCTTTTCTCCATCCAGGTCTTGACCAATTACAGCAACTTTAACAACGTCACCAGTGGAAGGAATGAGGCTTGGGTAAGCACGTGCGTTAAATTGCATAGCTGCTGTTGAAAGCAGAGGATATTTAACGTTAGATGCTTTGGGCCAAGGCCAGCTTTTCTCTTCCATTGTCTGAAGAGCCAGATTGAGCCACTCTTCCAGACGATCTTCCCAGTGCTTACGAGAGGCAAGGTCGGCTTCAAAGCCTTCAGCAGCCTCTTTTCCAATTTTGACAAGCTGTTGTTCATCAAGTTGGTCCGCAATGTTGGTTTTTTCTACAAGGGCTCGTAGGTCAATAGCCGGTGTAGAGGCTTCTTCCTGCATCCCCGACATTTCGTTCGTATTCATCAAGATATTGTTCCTCTTCTTCTTGTTCCTTTGTGGGGGCTTCGACAAGAATGTCGAGAAGCATACCTAAATAAGCGAAGGAGTCTACTTGGTCATCGTGTTTTGAGCGAGGGAACGTGCAAAGCTCATTCTCAAAATCAGGATAGAAGTCACCTTCTTTGTTAAATTTTACAGCATTCGCTCTCATTCTAGCCTGAATGGAACGAGCACGTGCCATTTTGTCTTTGCCCTTGTGCTTTAGCTGCACAAGAGTCGGAAAAATGCCTTGTCTAACCATCTCTTCACGCAGGAAAGGACCAATTGCCTTGGACACCTGCATTTCTTCAATTCCAATGGCTTCTGGTTCATAAATATTTTCAAGGGCTAGGATGGTGTCAACAATTTCGCGTCCGTCTAAGCGTTCGCGTATGACATCTTTAATGTGAATTGTTCTGTTCTCATCTACACCAGCAACAACAAACACGCTGTAGTCAGCCGTTTCTTCTTGAGAAATTGCCAAGTCAGCAGTGATGTAGTAGTTCATCTTGCGTTCCAAGTCTTCCTTGTCCATAGGTAGGAAGTCTTTACGCTTGAAGAACGCCACGCTTTCGTCAATTGGGATGTTCAGATATTCCATTGAGTAAACATCAGGAATACCTTGCTCGTAATATTCGCTCTTCTTGTCTAGGAAATATTCCTTGCTATATCGCTGAGGCCATAGGATGTGTTCAAAGTCATCTGTATGGGCACGATATTTGACAGACAGCCAAGGAAGGCGTTTGTTGGTATAAATTTTAAGGGGCTCTGTAACAACATGCTTTTGCCACGTTTTAGGCATAATTGATTCCAGCATGCTGTCACTGTGTAGGATTGTTCCGACGTATCGGATGATGCCTGTAACGCTTTTACAAGGAAGCAGCGCACCGTAAAACCACCTACGAAACTTTTCACGACGTTCCTTGTTCATGACAATTTCGTCGTTCTCCAAGTCGTCACAGACAATGAGGTCGGGACGCTTGTTGTTCCACTTCAAACCACGAAGCTTTTGCTCCGCACCCTTTGCCTGAATACGAAACATATGTCCGTCTTCACAAGCAACGATGATGTCGTCTTCAGTGTCTTTGAGAAATTCTTTTACCTTGAAGAGGGAACGAATTTGCTCATTTTCAGCAAGAGTTGCTTTAATGTCGCTGAGAAACTGAGAGGCTTGGCTAACAGTGTCAGAGACAATGAGAACGTAAGAACGTTCCCGAAAAAGGACGCAAGCTAGCGTATAGGAATACGTTAGCGCCGTACTCTTTGCATGGTTACGAGGTGCAGAAATTGCAACCTGTGGGTGCTTGCTACAAAACAGCTTCCACCATTCATAATGACATTCAGGACTTTCAGAAGCAGCGTCAAAACTCTTTTGAAGCATACTCTGGCTAAAGCCTTTGATGGTATCTGCTGTTAAAGCCATTTATTTTCCTTTGCGACTTCGCTGGCTTTTCATGCTACCATTGGCATTGCGAGAAAAGCTTCTATTGTTCGTAGCACTTACAACCCGTAGGTTGCTCTTAGCAGTGCTCCCTCCCTTGGAAAGGGGAACCTTGTGGTCAACATCCTTGCCGTCACCCTTGTGAACCTTGCCTGCCTTTTCCATTGTAGAGCGAGCTGCATTTCGTTCAGCCCTGTCCTTTACACGGGTGGGCTTCTTGTCATGCTCCCATTGTAGCTAAAGCTCACGCTTATAATCACGTTTTCCGTTTTTCATAAAAGGCATGAGCAACCTCCTTTCTCAGACTCGTTTGTTGTCTGTTACATAAGAAGCCGCTTTTAGCAAAACTTCTGGATTATCTTTAAAATACCCAAGACCTCGATTACACTCATTACAAAGAATCTTACGAACTTTACCTGTAGCATGGTCGTGATCTACGCATGCAGAATCTGAACTATGCTTGCCAATTGTTAATTGTTTATAACAAAGGTAACAGCCATTATTCTGTTCTTCCAACATTGTATTAAACTCTATTAGACTTAAACCATAAGTCCTTTTGTAATACAAGTCTCTTAGCCGTTCTTCAGATTGAGCTTCTCTCCAAAGTCTTGTTTCTTCAAGACTACAAGTTTTACATTTAGGTTGTAAACCTTGTTTTCCTCTCACTGTCTTTTTACTATACTCAGACAGTGGAAGTTCTTGTTTACATTTTTTACAAACCTTAAATTGGTTCGTCATTTACTACTTTAACAGGTGTAACATCGACAACAACAGGAGCAGCAATTTCTATTGTACGTCCTGTTTGGAATTTGGCAAACTCTGCCTTGAGAAGTTCTAGCTGGTCAGACACTGCTGTAACTTCAGCCTGTGCTTCCTCAACATCTGCCTTCTTATACATCACCTGACGTTGCATCAGGTCATTGGCGGCTCCACGAGCCTCCTTGATGGAAACGGGCTTACGGGAAATTTCACCAGTTTTCTGGTTCCAAATAACATCCCCGTGGTCTAGCCGATCCTCAATTGTGTCCAGCGCTTTGTTGATGATACGCGTAATTTTGTCATCTTGCTGGGCCTTGTGAGCAGTTTTAATTTCTGCTTCCAGCTCTGGCCACCAGGGCTCTGTGCGCCAACGGCGAGCTGTGTTGTACGAAATGTTCTCCAGCTCTGCTGCCAGGCGAATATTTCCTAGGGCCAACACCTTGGTGACTAAACGCACCTTCTTAGTGTCGGAATAAGCCTTGCCTCTCTTAGGCAGCGGCTTTGGCTTTCGTTTTAGCATAGAGACTCCTCTGTCAAAAAAGCTATGCTATTATTATACACTATTCTGAAGAAAAAGTCAAGCTTTTTCTTTGCAGGACAATAAAAAAATATTTTTTACAAAAAGTCAAAAAGCCTATTGACTTTTTTTGCAGAGTGAGTATAATAAAGTAATATATTTATATAAGTATTTATAGAATATGTAAATACTTATATTTATTATTTATATATTTATAGTATTAAATATAAAAGAAAGAAAGTATAAAGAAAGAAAGACTAGTAGGTCCGCTTTGCGGACGACAAGTTTTTGTCAAGACATTTTTACAGGAACACCCCCTGTTTTCAAAAATTATTTGCATCGTTGTAAAATGCATTACCCAAAAATTAAAGCACACAAGTTTTCCCCCACCCCCTCCTCCATACACAAAGCATTCTTATTCTGCACCTCACCACACATAAAACAATGTCCTGCTATGGTCCGGAACGGACAGGCCAGGCCAACAGGAAATCACTCACATGTTAGTGACCTGGATGAGAATGATTCTTGTTTAGATTTAGCCGCACCAATATAATCAATGACTTATATACACCCGAACGTGCCCACCATGCACCTACAGGCTACAGGCGAAACCCCTGTATAAACATACATGCCTCTAGAACGGCTTTAAAAGGGCCTACAATCGATTTATTTTGAAAGTTAATGGGCAGGTAGCCTAAACAAATTTAAATTGAATGTAGCCCGTTTAAATCGCTTTGCTGTTACACCTAGAAACAGTTTAGATGCTTTATTAGGGTTTACCCCTATTCCATCCCGTCTTCAGCGTGCTAAGATGCATCCATGCACTGAGAAATCGGTGTCTTCCGGGTGAATGGACAGATCAGCACTCCCCGGGGCTCGCAAGGGCCGAAACCGTCAGCTAAGGGAATCCGACCCGATGGCTGGCCGATAGTTGCAATGTCTGTGTGCAGGTGGGCTAAGCCCCTGCTAGGTGGCGCGAGTGCTATTGTCGGGAGATAGAGGCACTGCAAAGCCTAGCAGGCAAGCTTAGGGGACAACATCACCGTATTCCACTCGCACGAAGTCGCATCCTCTGGGGCATTGGGGCCTGAGTGAAAGCGACAAAAACAATAACAGTCACCGACTGAGAAAGCTTTGTGAGTGGTGTCTAGGTGGAAGATGTAAAAGCTCGGCCAGAGTCTCGCCCTTAACATTAATGAGACTGCGCGCTGACATTCCGCGAATGGGCGGTTATCCGGTAGCACTAGACGGACAGGGGTTTTCGGCGTTAACACGCCTCCCGACATAAAGCAATTGACGATGCAGAGTGACGAAGCTAGAGCAAAAGCTAGGGCCTGCTGTGAAGCACTCCCTTGTCTTTTCCATTAAGCACATGCATAGGCGTGTGCTTAGTCCGAAAGGACATTTTTAACCCGCTGTAAATCAGCACGAAAGGAAAATCATGCTGTCCCGCACCGCATCAATGATGATTGACGCAATTCTTGAGGCCGAGGCCCACGGGGTTTATTTCACCGAAGGGCGGATTCAATGGAATGCATACAGCAATGAATGCCGCTTTGTGCCCCGCTACAATAGCTGGGGACAGCGCAATTGGTGAGCCTATCCCCATAACATCTATTTCGTCTGGGTGTTATAGGATGCACTCCCGCATCATTTAACGCGCTGTAATGCGCTTTGGAGAAAACTATGTCTGCCCATGTTCTGCAAAACATCGCCGAAACTGGTGCCCGCCCCGCGTCTGCCGCTAACAGCGCCATTGACAACCCGCTGGCCAACAAGAAGGCCCGTATTGGAGCCGGCGCTGCCCTGGGCCACATGCTCGTGGAAACGCTGGCGGGTGAATCCCGCAAGCTACACATGTACGTGCGCAACCTTGTCGAATTGGACCAGGATGGCCGCGAGGGTTTCCGTGCTTTCCTGAAGGACACCCTCAAGCAAATGAGGGACTACGCGAAGAGCCAGGGCGAGGCCCATCAAAAGATGGTGCGCTCGGCCACTGTGCGTTTCTCCGAGTTCACCACACTGAGCAAGGCTATTGACAAGGGATTCAAGCCCGACCTTGAGAATGGCACCTACCATTCCATCGTGGTGGAAGCTCGTGACTTCCTGGGCCGTGACAATCGGGGCAAGGCTAAGACTAGCGCGCTCATCAAGGCCATAGCTTTCCTCAAGAAGGTGGAATGTCTGGAGGGTGAAGGCGAAGCCGTAAAGGCTTTGCTCGCTCAAGCTGTGAAGCTGGCCGAAGAGCTGGGTCTGGCTGAGGGTGAAGGCGAAGAGGCGCCTTTCTGAGCATGGGCGAGGGACTGGCAACAGTCCCGCCTTTTACAACCAATTAATTGGGGCAAGCCATGCGCATCCTGCAACACAATGTCTGGATTGACGCAGCAGTCAAGCTGCTTCATGCCTATGCCGAAGCGTGCGAGGCACGGGTTCCAATGTCCGAGCTTCGCTGGCACTATTCGCGCTGAGCATACAAACCGAAGGCTTTTACACTGTGTAAGAGCCTTCTCTTGTGTGTTCTCGTGGTGAGAATACATTTTGTAAAAGGAAAATCATGCGAGTCGATGCCTCCATTCAAGCCTATGTCTCCAACTTCGAGCGGGCTTTCCCGCAAACCAATGTGAAGGTTCGCTCTAGCAAGCGAGGCTTCCGCGTCTTCATTGATGGCTCGGCTGTCGGTGAGCCTATGACCCGTGGTGAACTTGAAGAGGCCAGCCGCACATTCCGTGCCCCGGCTCCCCGCCCCTATCCCCGTGCCACGGGCAAGCTGGGTGAAATTGCCCGATTCAAGGCATAAAGAATTTACAGCGTCGTAATAACTGATGAGTTGCCGACGTTAAATGCAACGAAACAAGGGCGTCAGCCCTTGTCTTATTATGTAGCCTGGCTTGAGAATGCCAGGGGCGAAGCTGAGTGGATGCATACACGAAGCCTAGTAAATCTCCATCACCCAGCGCCGGGAGTGTTGCAAGCGGTCCGCAGTGCAGCATTAGCGAAAGCATCTTGGACGTGGTTTGCAGTGTACCAACCAATTACACTGGGTTAAACGAGGAATGCGCCATGAATTCTCTCAACTCTTTTCGCAAGCTCGTGTCGAACAAAAGTTTCGGAATTGAGATCGAGTGCTGTGTCACAACCGAAGGTGATGACATAGCTCAAGAACATAAGCACCTGGGGTTCTTTTATGTGACTCAAGACTGGTCAATCTCTCGTGAATTTGGTTCAGTCTTCCGTCATCCGAAAGAATTTGTGAGTCAACCAATGCCTGCCGAATGGCTGGGAAAGGAAATTCACAAGCTCTGGAATAAGGTGGGAGGTTGGGAATCCAACCGTACATGCGGCATACATGTGCATGTCAATCGGAAGTGGTGTACCACAAACAAAGCAAAGGCAATTTATGCTGCTCTGCAACAACTGAGTGGCGAACAAATGCGAGAACTGTTCGGGCGTTCTCCGAATAGGTATTGTTCCATCTCCCAAAAGATTACGGAAGGTAGGTACAGCAGTGTAAATATTCAGAACACAAATACCATTGAATTCCGCATGTTCGCAAGTGGCGACCACAAGTGGGCGGCCTATTGTGTAAACATGACAAAGTTCATGGTCGAGAATTACAACACGTTAAATTATGAGCAGCTTCTCGCCGCTCGTGATATGCTCACTCACAACTATTGAGGTCGGTCATGTTTACATCGCACAATCTGTGGCTGCACACCTGGCTAGGTGGCTACCAATCCACCAACCTATTTGCCCGTCATGTTGAGAATGCGTGGGTGGTGTCGCGTGTCAGCGACGATTATGACGCCTTGTGCGTTTTGCTTGGTGGCGAGCCTATTTAATTAATGAGGTGTAAAATGAAAGACGAACACGAAACCTGTCGCTCCCCGCTTCCTTCTGCTGTTAACAAGCGCGAAGTGCGGGTAATTGTCTACATCTCCGATGTGGAATTTCGCTCTGAGTGGGAGCCTTACAACCCTGTAAACATGGCGAACAAGGTGCAGGCTGCCGTTCAGCAAGGTCATTCGTTCACTGTGGAGGTTCGTTAAACGAACCTCTGTTTACAAAGGACTAATTATGTACCGCACCATTTCCATCTTTGCTGTTGCCTGCGCTGTGTATTCCATGCCGGCATTCGCAAGCAAGACGGCAGAACTCAAGGCAGCATGCGAGGCCAACCCGCAGCATCAAGTGTGCCAGGAGCGTGAAGCCAAGGCAGCCAAGGCTAAGGCACGCCGAGAAGCCAAGATGGATGCTGCCATCCAGCGTGTGAAGGAAAACAAGTGATTTACACTGTGTTAATGCTGGCTCAGCTAGTGCTGTATAGCTGGCTTGGTCCTCACATTCTGGTGCATTTCGCAAGAAAGCTAGCATGACCTATCTAGTGGTTGCCCTGGCATGGGCTATTGGACAAACTAAAAACCTCGTGTGGTTGCTCGATGTGAATGGGCAAGTGTCTTTGTCCATAGCTAGGCGCAACTGCTTTGGTCAATGGGTGGCAGATCGCTACCCGTTTTATCCTGGCCTTTACACTGTTGTATTGCTTAACGGCGGTGCAGTGAGGGGCTACCAAGTTTCCTGCTACGTAACAAGGTGGGTATCATGGCTACAATAGACACTCAAATTATTCGCAATGCGTACATGGCACGCGACGTGTCTCTCATTGAGCTGCCGTTCGGTAAGTTTGCAGCTTCTTATCTAGGTGTAAAAGATAAGGAGTTGGAGTGGATGAACAATCTCAACGAGGCGTGCAACTACATCCTTGCCATGGGTTACAACCGTGACAGCAACCTCACATTCCCAACTATTCCACAGGTGTAAGGGTCGGTCATGTCTCGGCACAAGCTAACGGCATATGCCTATGACAAGCGGGGCAGGTTGTTGGCAGTTGCTAATAACAACTATGTAAAAAGCCATCCTATCCAGGCTCATTTCGCACAGCTTGTCGGCAGCCCTGAAAGGAAATATCTACACGCAGAAATTGCTGTGTTGCTTAAATGCAAAACCAAGAGAGTGTACGAGGTGAGAGTAGAGCGTTTTTACAAAGATGGAAAACCAGCGCCAGCAACACCTTGTCCTATTTGTCAGGCTGCTTTGGACGCATATGGCGTTCAACGTGTCGTAACAACTTGAGGCGAGTTATGAAAATCTATTGCAACGGTAAAGAGCTTTCGTTAAGGTATTTTAACCATGATGAATACACCACATCTACAACTAAACAGTATAGGGACAAAGATGGAGATTTAGTCGCCTATCAAAGCTACTATCTTGGGCATCCTATGGATGTTTACAACGACTCTGGAAGCCGCCTGTTCCGCATCTGGCCACAGTATGCTCAATGTTGTGGTATGCGTGAAATTGGGTGGCTTAATGAAGGTTGTATGTCCGAAGTTAAGGAAGCCATGCTACAGCTTGTAAAAGTTGGGTTTCCCTTAATTGGGTGCCTAACCTACACAGAGGTTTTTTATGGGGATATGGATTTTCCTCTCTATCCAGAAGTAACAGAAATGCTGGAAAGGTGGGAGGGTGTTTCTTACGGAGCCTTGTGGTACAACCCAAACAGCGGCAACATGGTGAGGCAAGTTACACTGCCTGTAAATCAGGATAAAAAGTCTTCTTCGAGTAACGAAGAAAATGAAGATGAAGATGAGGACAATTAATGCTAACCCATAAAATTACCAAACATGCTGTGGCACCGCCTGTTGTTGTGCAGAACACGGCAAACCAATGGCACGTTAAGGGCCACCTTAACAAGCATGAGTATGCAATGATGCTGAGCCATCTTCCTTTCAAGAAGGGAGACATTCTAATCAGCAAGCACATTGTTGCCGATGAAACTCTTCGAGCACCTGCATTCTTTCTTGTGCAGGATGTTCAAGAGATTCACTATATGTGCGAATACGAACGATTTGGTGGTGAGCTTCGCCCAAAGTGTCTACATTTAATCAACTGTAATAAGGCACACTTCTGGACGACGCATGACAATTGGAAGCTAGCTACACCTGAGCAACTTGTAGCTTCTGACGTAACAAAGGCATTCAATGCTGACGCACAAAATAGTCCGCTACAAATCGAAACAATCTACTACTAACCTAAGTAGAAAGGAGAAGATATTTGCTCGGACATTGAACTCATGCTCATGGGAAATGGGCGATCATGTTAAGGTTGGTAAGCGACTAGGCATGATTGTTGACATTTACAAAGAGTACGAAGATGCCGAGTGGTCTGAGATGATGTGCAAAATTGTAGAGATTTATTTCTACGACACGAACGAAACCAAAGCCTTTCACCCTTCTGAACTACGGAAAGCTGAAGATGTACTACATTAACCTGTACGATCCCAACAAGGAATACACCACGCGTATTGCTGGACAAAACTCAATCATTCAAACTGTCCTTGAGCGGTTTAAATACAACGAAGTAACAGCACTTGAATACCCTGGCGGTGTTCGTGTGGAAACTGACAATGAGGATGTGGCTAACGCTGTTGCTGATGTAATGGTGCGCTCCAATCCTAAGTGCTATGTGTATGTGAGCAAGGTTGTTGCTATTCACAAGGCACGTCCAATTCAAACCACCAAGCAAGCTGTCACTGCTGCTGGTGTTCTTCCTGCTTAATTATGCGACTAGTATCTGCCTATTATTCTGACGATGGCCCCTTCATGGCAAGCGGCCTGTTCAATCGCTTCATTTCAACGAGTGACCCTGAGTGGCTAGACAAAGGAGATGCTCTTGTTGTATGGGGCGGTGAAGACATTTCTACATCTTTGTATAAACACACCAATGTGGCTAGCTATTCACCAGACAAGCCATCTAAGCGCGATGCTATTGAGTGGGCGCTAATGGAGCGCGCTCGTGACCTAGGCATTCCCATCATTGGGGTGTGTCGTGGCGCTCAAATGTTGTGCGCTTTGGCTGGTGGGTTTCTGGTGCAGCATGTAAACAACCATGGTGGCTGGCACAAGGTGTTTACACCTGAAGGAAGCATTAGCACTAACAGCATACACCACCAGATGCAATATCCGTTTAATGTCAAGCATGAGCTTCTTGGCTGGACGGAAGTGCGTTCAGATGAGCACATTGTTGCTCCAGAGGCAGGGTCGGTCACGCTTGAGGTGGAGCCTGAGTATGTCTATTACCCCGATGTAAAAGGCTTTGCAATCCAGTGGCACCCTGAGATGATGTCTACTGACTCACCGGCAACGCAATATATTTTCAAAACCATTAAGGATAGGCTATGAGCCTTAAAGCTCACATTGAGAATTATTGCCTGGGTGATAACGATTGCGGATATTCCTGCGCTTGGACTAAAGTGTTATATCCTGAAGTTGGTATTACAGGCGCTGTAATACTAGTTCCCAAGAGGTTTAGGTACAAGGGTGTAACTGAAGGAACCGGCTATGTCGTCAAGAAGCGCAGCATCCCTGGAGCATTCAATGTTCTATATGTCAGCACTCCAACAAATAACAAAGGCGATGTAGATCGAGGTTGGTTTAGATATGACACTTACACTGATGTCCCAACTCCAAAGGATGTAATTACCGGGTATGTTTCAAATCTTTACACTTTAGTAACTGCTGGATATCGTCCAGGCTTTAATTCAGGTACAATACGACCTACCAGTGAAGCAATTAACGAGGTAGTATTATCCGTTGTAAAAGATAAATACGTTTGTTTCATTGTTCCAGATAGTTACAAAAAAATGTGGGATAAAATTAAGGACAGCCTCCCTGCCTTTCAACAAAAGCCCATTATGAATGTTAGGTGCAACAACCTAGTGCATCCTGGCCGTCAGAACTACATCACATTCCTTATTTACAAGTTTTAATATCATGGACTACTTTGTTACCCTTCACATTTCTACGCTAGTTCTTTGTGCATTTTTTGTATTTCTATTCGGTCTTATTGTTGGTCTTAACAACAACTAACTTTTACACACATTAATATCATGAACACTCAATTCTCCATTGGTTGCGACCCAGAAATTTTCTGCACTGATGGCACGCTGCCCCGCAGTGTCATTGGCAAGATTGGTGGCACAAAGGAAGCTCCCCTTCCTTTGCCTATTGGTGAGGGCTTCTGCGTTCAAGAAGACAATGTTGCCCTTGAGTTCAACATTCCTGCCTCACGTAGCAAGGCTGAGTTTGTAGAAAACCTGCTCAAGGCTACGTCCTATCTTGAGGAAGGTGTTTCCAGCATGTATGGCTGGAAGTTTGACAAGCGCTCTGCAATTCAATTTGCAATGGAAGAACTAGATGACCCTCGTGCACTGGTGTTTGGTTGTGACCCCGACTTTAATGCTTGGACTGGTCATGTCAATCCTCGCCCTAATGCGAAGGACAAGACTCTCCGATCTGCTGGTGGTCATGTGCACATCGGCTATGATACTTCTATTTGTACCCCTGCTCAGCTTGTACGCTATTGTGACCTATTCATGGGTGTTCCTTCGACACTAATGGATAAGGGTGAGCTGCGCAAGAAGCTCTATGGCAAGGCAGGCGCTCATCGCGTCAAGAGCTTTGGTGTAGAATATCGAGTGCTTAGCAACTTCTGGATCTTTGACAAGAAGCTTGTCGAATGGGTGCACAACAGCGTCTCACGGGCTCTAGAGGCTGCTCTAGCTGGTATGCCGGTGGAAGAAGAACGCGACAACATTCTTACAGCAATTAATAAGAACAACAAGGAAGTTGCTGGCATGCTGGTTGACAAGTATGGCCTGGAGGTTGTATAATGGCAACTGTTGAGTTCTGCTCTAAAGACGCTGGTGATTTTCGCCAGCGTTACAGGGGTGTATTTGGTTGGTTCACCACGGAGAGCGACAAGCGTGTGCTTGTTCAAGTAACCGATGTTGGTGAAAACAAAATGTCTTTCTGTGACCAAGACAGCACAGAATATTTTGCTTACTCAGACAAGGGTGCTCGCTTCACGTTCATTCCTGTAGAACGTCGTGTGTTCATGTACAACGACCTGCCTTGCATTGCAATGCGTAAGCCTGCGCGGCAATATCGCAGGGGTATTCATCACGACAACACGGAGTTTCGTTACATCACTGCTGACATTCGTACTGATGTTGTGTTCAGTGCTATTGAAAGCTATGAAAACCGTAAGCACCTAGAGGAGCTTTGGCCTAATCAATCTGTAGGCACGCTGTCCGATCAAATTGCTGTGTACTATGGTAAGGTGTATGTGTATGACACCTGCGTTGCAGACTTTGACGCAATCAACAACTGCTACAAGATGCGACTGCCTGTGTTCAAGCAAGAGCTGATTGACATTCTCAAGAAGTATAACGTTGAAAGTAAAGTGGTATGAACATTCGTGAACTATTTGGTGTTGGTGACGTTGCACGACTGATGCTTGTCGAGCGCAGCAACTATCGCCTGCATCCTGAATACACTCTTGTAAATCCCAATCTCATTGTTGGCCTAGAGCTTGAGATTGAGCGGTGGAATCCTGATGTAGAAAATCGCTTTCGTGGCTTTGAGTTTACGCACGACGGCTCACTGCGTGGCTATTCTGTGGAGGCAATTACCAAGCCAATGTACTCCAAGTTTGTGCCAGAGAAGCTTGAGAGCTTCTTTAAGCACTTCTCCATTACAAAGGATAATTACAGTGAGCGCTGCTCCACTCACGTTCATGTAAACTGCCAAGACCTAACGCCAGAACAGGTGGCATCTGTATGCCTTCTGTATCAGGTGTTTGAGCGTGCCATCTTCGACTTCATTGGTAACGAGCGTTCAGAGAACATCTTCTGCACGCCTTGGAGCCAATGTCGCATCAGCAAGGGTATGCTTAAGCGGCTCATTAGTGACCCAAACTCAACCACTGCTGGCTGGCAAAAATACACCGCGTTAAATCTCATCCCTCTACGCGACAAGGGCACTGTTGAATTTCGACACCTAGAGGGTACGTGTGACATTGGTCGTATTGTTACTTGGCTCAATATCATTGGCTCTATCTTTGCCTATGCCACGAAGCATAAGACCGAGGAAATTGCCAAGACAATTGCTGAGATGAACACTGTCAGCAACTATGAACTCTTTATGGGAGAGGTGTTTGGCCCATTCCAGACGGCGTTCAGTGACCTTCGTGGCTTGCTGAGTCAGGGTGTTATTGATTGTAAGTTTGCGATGCTTGACTCTGTTGTTGACACTGATGTTGAACATGTAGCTATTAACCGTGCAGCAGGAGAGGCACGTCGAATTGCTGATGTGCCGACACCAATTCGCTGGGAGGACTTGGGAATTGTTAGAGCAGACGCACAGCAACAAGCCATTCGCAATGATGCTGCTGTATTACGTGAACAAATTGAAGCTATGCGTCGTGACTTCTTCCGCGTCGAGCAGCCTCAGCTAGACGACATGTTTGAAGTTGCAGAACAACGCCCTCAGTTTTAATTAAAGGAATATTTACATGTGTGGAATTGTTGGACTAATCAATCGTAATAAATATGGCTTCAACAAGGCAGAGATTGATGCCTTTGAGTTGATGCTTTTCCTTGACACGCTGCGTGGTGAAGACTCCACTGGTGTGTTCTTAGTAACCAATGACGGCAACGTAGAAATTGCCAAGCAAGTGGGAGAGGGTAGCTCGTTCCTCAGAACTAAGGAGTGGCAAGACATGCGCTCCAAGGCCATTCGTGAGGGCTGGGCAATTATTGGTCACAATCGCAAGGCAACAAAGGGGTCGGTCACGGATGAGAACGCCCATCCTTTCTGGGTCGAAGATGAAGTTGTTCTGGTTCACAACGGCTCGCTGTGGGGCCACAAAGACCTTGCTGATGTAGACGTTGACAGCCACGCCATTGCCCATGCTTTCAACAACGCTGTAAAGAACAACGAGAGTCACGAGCAAACTTTACAACGCATTAATGGTGCCTATGCGCTTATTTGGTATGAGGTAAGTAAGAAGCAACTCAACATTGTCCGTAACGATCAGCGTCCTCTGCACCACTCAGCCAATAGCAATTGCTGGATTGTTTCTAGCGAGAAGTCTATTATGGAATTTTGTGCTGGACGCGCCCAATGCACACTCAAGGACGCACCTGTACAGTTTCCAGTAGGAAACCTGCACACCTGGGAATTACAAGCTGATAAGAGTTGCACTCTGTCTTATAAAGAGGTGGAGCTTAAAGCTCCCAACAAAAGCTGGCCTGTTGTTACTAACACTCACTTCTATGCTTGTGGGTACGAATGGGAAGGGCAAGAAACACCGGAGGAGAAGTGGCAATACATCCTGAAGGACTACCACCAAATCTTTGAAGAATATCTAAAGAGTATGGGAGATTTGAAGAGTCGCTATGAATGGGAGAAGTCGCTAGACTATTACAATTTTACAACTCTCCGCCGTGGTAAAATGTCTAACGGCACTCGCATCAAGGTTGAGGTTGAGGATTGGTGGCCTTGCGTCATTGACCCAGGAATGACCAAGATGGTGGGTCGCTACAACGATTTTGCTGTGTTGTTCACTATACCTACAGAAGAATATGAGCGTGTCTACAACGACCCAAATGTAGACAGCCTGTTCTATTTCGTAACTATTGACAATCACAAGTGGATTAACACTCAGGGTAATATGGGGTTTGGTGTGCTGTGGGCTGACACAGCAATGCGTGTTCTCAATCCTAATGGAGTTGTAAATGCCTAAGAAACTGGTTATTTCATCGCACAATCTTCGTTCTCAAGCTCTAAAGAATCTGCAAGTTGAACTCTCTGAGCAAGTTGGCTATAAGGTTTGGCGTGTACGCCCAGAGCGTGTCCGTCGCCGCATCGCTGCCCATTTCGACCGTGGGCTAGACAAGCTAACACAATTACAAGCGTTTAAAAATGCAGACGTTCCGTCTCCTGCTTTTGCTACTAGTGCTGAGTCCGCTACTACTCTGCCTGGAAACACTGTTGTTCTGCGTAAGCTGCTTAAGAGCAGCGAGGGTAAGGGTATTGAGATGGTTGAAAAGGCCGCTCTAAACCCTGAGGTGCATAAGGCACCCCTATATACACAGTATATTCCAAAGAAGGCAGAATATCGAGCACACGTCTATAACAACAAAGTAATTGATGTTCAACAAAAGAAGAAGCGCGCAGGCTATGAAGGCCAACGCGACACAAAGGTTCGTAACACAGCTAATGGGTATGTCTTTTGTAGGGATAACATCTTTATTCCTGCTGATTTGGCTGCTGTTGCTCTCGCTGCCGTGGCAGCTTTGGGCCGGAGTCAAGGTGCTGTGGACCTCATCTGGAATGAGCGCAATAACAAGACATATGCCTTGGAAGTAAACAGCCGTCCAGGCCTACAAAATACAACGTGTAAAGTCTGGGCAGCAGCCATTTTAGAAGATCCAAACATCAAGGTATTGACAAAAGAGTAAAAATAGTGTATAATGTTGTTGTTCCTTTTATTTTATGGAGAAATTATGGAAACAACAACGAAACACTGCCCATCTTGTGACCGTACACTACCTATTACGGACTTCAGTAAAAGCAAAAACCGAAAAGATGGGCACAATCCCACTTGCAAGCATTGTAATAAGCTTTATCGTGAGAAGAACAAATTAGTTCTAGCACAAAAGAAAAAAGAATACTACTCTAGACCTGATATTGTTGTAAGAGAGAGGGAAAGTAAGCGTCTTAGGTGGTTAAGTAAGAGAGAAACAGAGCTTCCAAAAATGCGGGAATATTATACTTCTCTAGAAGGACGAAAACAAAGGCATCTAAATCAGATTAATCAGCGATGCAAAGAACGAGGCTTAGAATTTGACCTTACTATTGCTGATATTATTATTCCAGAAAAATGCCCCTTGTTGGACATACCACTGACCACAACATTAGGTTCTGGTATGTGCTTATCAAATACTTCTATTGATAGAATAGATCCCACAAAGGGATATACTAAAGATAACATTCAGGTAATTAGTTTGCTGGCTAATCAAATGAAAAACTGTGCCACAAAAGAGCAATTAATTACATTTGCTAAAAATATACTAAGGATTTATAATGCGTTGCCAGTGCTGTGACAAAAATCTTTCAGACTATGAATCGACGTTACGACACGCCGAGACCAACGAATTTCTCGACACCTGTCTACGGTGTCTCCGTGACACAGGAATTCCCACACTAGGTCGCCCAGACCTAAATCCCTATGAACAAGTAGAAGAAGACATCTTTGACAATCACGAAGACAGTTTGTTTGAGGAAGATAGCTATGACTAACAGCATTTACAATAGTGTAGAGCACTGGTGCTGGTGTCGTAATTTTAATTACGCAGAGTATCTGCGACAGCACACCTCACATGGTGTTACCTGCGCTACTGTTAGCGAGAGTAGTTACAAACGATTGTGTAGTATATTTGAAGATGATATGGAACTGCATTTTGCTACAAACCATGTTACGACTGATAAGGAAGTAACATGACTAAAGAACACGCTCCTGTCATGTTAGATGTAGATGTGCGCAAGATGCCAACAGATGATGAATTTAGGGTGTTGGATAATCAGCTTGGACTTGGGTATTACTCTGTTGTATATTGTGGAAGAACCTTTGCTCGTCTTTTAGCTAAGAAATGGAACCTAGTTTTAGTTGAGCCTTCACAGAAGTCTTTGGAGAACGACAATGGCTGAAAACCTCGGAGCAGCTCCTGCGACAATGGTTGACAATTACGGAGGCACCCTGCCTGCTGGATATACACCGGCAGGGTGTTGTGGTGCAACATGGAGACCTAAGGCTCCTAAACGCATTGGTGCAGAAAGAGGCATCAATATTATTGCTGGGCACGTAGGGAGTAATGCACGTCGTATTAATACAGAGCTTTCACATATTAATACACGTAATGGCCCATTAACCATTGTAATTAAACATCTGGGGATGTAATATGGCTCTTGTATCTTTGTACGTTAGTGATGCTATTGGTATGCAGTGGTCATACGAAAATAAAAGGTATGAATACAATCACTGTAGGCTGCGTGATTATAGTGAAGAAAACACGTATGTAATTATTTTTGGTCCAGACCAAGGACGACATCTAGAAGAGTTTCGTAAGCATTATAGCAAGGATATTATCTTCGAAGGTAAGAAGGCTTGTAATAGAAATTACAAAACTGGTCCGCGTAATACACTAATTATTTTCGAGAAGCAGAAAGCATGTGAGCAAGTTCCTTCGATATGAAGCGTGTCCTAAATGTCAAGAGCGTGGATCAGACCGTAGAGGTGATAACCTAGGAGTTTACAGCGATGGGAGTAACCATTGTTTTAGCTGCAATTGGCATCAGTTCCCTACACATTACAGGAAGTTAAATACAGATGAAGAAATATCAACAAAAGACAAAGCAAAGCTCCCTAACGACTTCACCTGGGACGTTCCCGCAAGAGCCTGGAAATGGCTCCTCCAATATGGCCTCCCCGTCAGCTACTGGCAAAAACATTGCGGCTATTCTGAAGCCGAAGAGCGACTCATTATCCGAGTTGGTGAGCCCTTGGATTTCTCCCTCGGTCGTGATGTGGCCATTCCCCAAGAAGGTCGGTCACGACGAAAATGGTGGGCCTACGGAGACTGCCACAAACAAACACATGTCTTCGGACCTCTCGAAACCAGCAGCAAAGTAGTTCTCGTTGAGGATGTAATTAGCGCACATAAGGTGGCATATGCGGGCTTTCTATGCATTCCTCTATTTGGCACTACCTTACATGATTGCCATATTCGTACTATACGTCATCTTGGGCTTCCTATTAGCCTCTGGCTTGACGCAGACCAAGAACAACTCTCACGTAAACGTGCCGCACGAATAAGCGCCATCACTGGCCTTCCTTTACAAATTATTACAACGAAGGAAGATCCAAAGGCGCTTCCTTTACAACAGATTAAAGAAATATTAAATGTATAAATCCAAACGATTTGAGCGTTGGTTTGCACAGTGGACAGGTCTAAGCAGAGAAGATGTTTCAAATATGTGGGATGTTCTACATGAAACATATATCTCTCGTGAATATACAGTTGGAGCAGCTTGGGAAGGTTGGAAAGCTGCAAGAACATTTGAAAAGGATGAAGAATGACTTTTGAAGAATGGAGCGAGTTATACGTCCGTCCTCGCTATGCTGATGAGTCTGACATTCAGCTAGACGCCTGGAATGCATCACGGCGTAACACAGTTGTAGAAATTTATGGAGAAGCGGCAGCAGACCTAGTGTTGGAAAGCCTCAGCAAGGCCCCTAGCAGCCCCGTGGCTGCATTTTCTAAGGCTGGTCAAGGGGGTGGTAGCCAAACGACTATTACAGAGACTGTAAAGCCTTGTAGCGGATGTGCTAAGGCTGAATATTCACAATGTTCTTATAGGTGTAAATAATGGAATTTAAAGCATGGCCTAAAATTGCTAGGTTTGAAAATAAGCGAAAGCCTGTTTTTACGGAAAGATTGACGGTACGAATGCTTGCATTGTAATTGGAGAAAATGGTGAGTTTGCTTGTCAATCTCGGTCTAGGTTTATTACTCCCGATGATGATAATTTTGGCTTTGCCAAATGGGCCTACTCAAATAAAGAAATGCTTCTCAGTTTGGGTGAAGGGTATCACTACGGGGAATGGTGGGGTCGGGGAATCCAAAGAGGCTATGGGCTGGAGGAAAAACGATTTTCTCTCTTCAACTCTAGGCGCTGGGGTGCTCATAATCCGAATACTCCCGCTTGTTGCCATGTTGTACCTGTTCTTCCTGCAAGTTCTGTCGGGGAAGTTGTACAGTTTCTTCAACAGAATGGATCTGTGGCTGCGCCGGGTTGGACGCGACCTGAAGGGGCTATAATGTACGAGCCAGATACAGATACTATGTTTAAAATTATTATTGACAAGTAATATGAAATACATTGTAGAGAGTTTTAATGAATGGCGTGTTGTCCTTCGTCAAGAGCGCGATGATGGGAATGTGACTCATTTTGAAGTTCCACGTAATTGGTTTTTGTGGAAACCTACGATTGAAGATGAAGTTCCTGATGTTAAGTACACAGCAGATTGGTCTGCACCTCCTCCAATTTGGCCTTGACAAAGCTGTAAAAGTGTGTTAAACTTATAGGACAAGTGCTGCAAAACGCACCTCTTCTCGCAGGACTAAAAATAAATTTCAAAAAGCTCTTGACAAATCAGAAAAAGCGTGTATAATAAAGAATATATACTATAAATAATACTTAAGTATATATAATATAAATATATATAATGTATAATTATGATCTAATAAGTCTATTACTTCTTCTTTATTATAATAACTATAGTAAGTATAATACTACTATAGATGTTAATTACTTAAAGAATACTACTAAAGAACTTTATTATATTTACAATGTAATAAAGGAACTTCAAGAATCTTCTCCTAATAACTATTCTACACATGAATTAGAGATATTCTTTTATACTAAATATCCTGCTGCAAAAGAGCAGGAGGCTTACGCTGCTCTGTTTGCACAGGCTCACGCTGCAAACATTGGTGAGGCTGTAGCCGAGCAGGTGCTTGCTGCTGCTGCACAACGACGCACCGCCCTGGCCCTCTCAGAGGCTGCGTTTAAGTTCACCCAAGGGTACGGGTCACCTGACGAAATTAAATCGCTCTATGAGGCGTTTAGCGGCCTTCCTGAGGCTGTTGCAGATGACACTGAGTACGTCACCACTGACCTTGAGGAGCTTGTTAACAACGCTGTAATGAAGCGAGGGCTTCGCTGGAGGCTCGATTGCCTCAACAAGAGCCTCGGCAGCCTGCGTAAGGGTGACTTCGGATTTATCTTCGCTAGACCAGAGACAGGTAAAACTACTTTCCTAGCTTCCGAAGTAAGTAATATGCTTCAGCAAACAGATGCTCCTATAATCCACTTCAATAATGAAGAGCAAGGAAGTAAGGTAATGCTGAGATATTATCAAGCATATTTCGGAGTATCTCTACAACAACTAATTGGAAATGCCAGTTATTACAAAATGGAATGGTCCAAGGCAGTGGGCGACCGCCTCCGGCTCGTGGACTCAGCAAGTATCAGCAAGGCCAATGTTGAGAAAGTGCTTGCGTCGTATGATGATGTTGGACTCATTCTCTTTGATCAAATCGACAAAATCAAAGGGTTTGAAGCTGATCGCAAGGACTTGGCAATGGGGGCCACCTATCAATGGGCGCGGGAATTGGCGAAGGAGTATGCACCAACAATTGGTGTTTGCCAGGCAGATGGAACTGGTGAAGGACAGAAATGGCTCACTATGCAAAATGTTGCTGATGCAAAAACGTCGAAACAAGCTGAAGCCGATTGGATTGTCGGAATCGGTAAATCACATGATTTTAACGAAGAGAGCATTCGTTTTATCAATATCTCCAAGAACAAACTTCAAGGCGATGAAGACTCTCGTCCAGAGCTTAGGCATGCGCGTTTTGAAACAATCATTGAACCACAAACCGCTAGGTACAAGGACTTGATTAGTTATGAGTAAAATGAAACTACCAAAGGTACGAGACACGCTTTACTGTGTTGTAAGGCGCTATGGAATGTTACAAACTGACCCACAAGCTGTACACATTATTTATGTTTGCCTGTCTCTAGACAGGGCGCAGGAGCTACGCGACAATTGCGAGTTTGAATATCAAGAGCGTGGGATAGTTGGTTTTAGGTTTGAAGTGCAAAGTGCTAACTATGTCGATGAATAATGTCTTCGCTTCGTTCCAGACATTCTTATGAAACTAGTCCTTGATTTTGAAACAAGCACACACAACAAAGGCAACCCATTCGATTCACGGAACAAAGCTGTTAGTTATTCCTATTACTCACCTGATATTCCTAGATGGCATGCTAGGTACACAGACCTAGATTTTGTCATGTTCTTGAAACACGCTTTAAGTGACACGTCTTTATTTATTAGTCACAATGCCAAATTCGATTTACACTGGTGTAGGAAAGTATTAGGAACAGAACTACCAAAGTTCCGTGTTTGGGATACACAGCTTGCTGAGTTTGTGCTCTCTGGTCAGCGCAACAGTTTTGCTTCGCTTAACTCCCTAGCAGAAATGTATGGGCTTCCTACGAAGCTCGATGCTGTAGCTGAATATTGGGAGAAAGGCATTGCTACAGAAGACATTCCTCCAGATGTTCTAGAAGAATATAACAACTACGATGTAGAGCTTACTTGGAATGTTTATTTGAAGCAGCAGGACGACCCTCGCATGACTCCTGAGCTGCATAAGCTCATAATGTTGCAGGGCCTTGACCTGCTTGTTCTACAGGAAATGGAATGGAATGGACTTAAGTATAACGTTGCTGCTTCTAAAGATGAAGCTGCAAAACTTTCAGAGGAGCTTGCGACAATTGACGCACGACTCAAAGACATTGCTGGCGACATTAATTTTGACTCTGGTGATGAGCTTTCCTGTTTCCTCTTTGGAGGGTCGGTCATTGTCGAACGCTACGAAGACACGCCCAGCGTTTATAAGTCGGGGGCGAAGAAGGGACAAGAATACATTCGTCGCAAATGGCTTGAGCCTCTCGTTAAGACACTTCCCGGCTTTTTTACACCTGATAAAACTAAGGAACTAAAGAAGAGCAAAGGCATTCCAGATGCAGAGCTAAAGCACAACACACGCTACTATGCCACTGGTGCTGACGTTCTAGAGCAGCTTAAATGTCGCTCCAAGGTGCAAAAGCAAATTGTCGATGACTTGAAGCGACGTGCTTATCTACAGAAGCTTGTTTCTACCTATCTAGAAGCCCTTCCAGCGCTTTTAGAAGAGAAGCATTGGGGTGAATATCTACACGGTCAATTTAATCAAGTGGTGGCCCGTACAGGCCGTTTAAGCAGCAGCAATCCGAACCTACAGAACAACCCTGGTGAGGTAGATAGGTACATCATAACACGATATGCCCATAATTAATGCAGACGTAAAAAATCTTGAAGGCTGTGTATTTGCAGACTTGGCTAACGACGCCACAATGATTAAGGAAATTACTGAGAAGCAGGATTTACACAGCAATAATCAACGTGACTTTGGTTTGCCAGATCGCCTAACAGCAAAAAGATTCTTGTTCAAGCTAAAATAATGGCCCGTGCAGCAGCAATGCTGCATGAGAACCGTGTGAATTCGGGGGAACTCCAGAACGGACAATCCCGAGCCAAGCGAAGGTGTTTGCATTTAAATTTGACAAGCTCAATAAAATATGGTATAATGTTTAGATGTACTATTAATAGGAGCTTGCAATGAACCGCAAACCAAAAGCATGTGTTAAGTGTGGGACAATTTACACGCCTAAAGGCAATTGCTCAAAATATTGCGAAACTTGTGCTGTAGAAGTTAAAAAGCAGCAACAAGAAGCAGGGCGATATAGGCATAGGCGGAAATTAGGTATGAAGATTGGGAGAGGCTCTGTTAAAGGAACAGGAGCTTCTTTCTATAAACACGGAAAATCTGTGTTTGACCGTTTAGCTAGGGAACGTGTTGCTCTGCTAAACAAATGTGAGGTTTGTGAAAAAGACCTTACAAATAGAACACAGTGGAATTGGGTAGGTCATCACAAAGACCACAACCCACTAAACAACGTGGAAACAAACCTAATTATTATGTGTAAAAAGTGCCATCAAATTGAACACAAATGCTGGAAAGCCTTTGAAGGTGTAACGACTATCTCGAAAGAGAGTAGGGCTGACAACAGCTCGAAGCGCACGGCATCCCTTGTGGATGATGATATAGTCTGATCTCTACAGGAATGTGGAGCTAACATAAATGAGTATACGGAGCTACAGCCTATGGCTTTGCTACTGATCCAGACTTCATGTTTCTTGGCAAGAACGACAAGTATTGGCAGGAAGTGATTGACAGCTTCTACAAGAAGTATCACGGAGGTGCTGCATGGCATAGGCAAATTGTCAACACAGCCCAAACAACAGGCAAGCTAACAATACCATCAGGACGCTACTTTCCATTCAGTCCTGTAATGGTAGATGGTAAATATGTCCGTGATCGCTCAGGCTCATTAAAGTGGCCTATTACACAGATTAAGAACTATCCAGTGCAAGGTTTTGGTGCCGACCTTGTTATGCTGGCTCGCTTAGAGGCATTCAAGCTTTACAGAGAGGCAGAAATTGAAGCTAAATTTGTCGGAACCATCCACGATTCCATTGTGGTTGACTGTTCAGACCAAGTATCGACAGACGCAGCCAAGCTACTCCTTAGGGCCATCGAGCGCGTACCTAAGCTTTGCAGGGAAGTATGGGGGTACACTTTCAAGGTTCCTATCACTGCCGAAGTACAAGTTGGTAGGAATAAGTTGGACATGGAAGAGCTAAAGGGCTTGACAAGTGCCTAAAAGCATGGTAAACTATTAAGATAGGCTGTTAATTTTATAGGGGACTGTTCCCATCGGCGGACTGTAAATCCGTTACCTTGATAGATGGGTGGTCAGGTTAGTGGTTCGATTCCATCAGTCCCCACCAAACAAAGAAAGTTCAAAGATGAATATTACAATCGTTAATGTAGATGTTACCACTCCTGCTGGCAAGAAGTACCAGCAGGCTGAAGTGGTGTACAAGGATGACACTGGTCGTGTTAACACCAAGAAGATTATGTCATTCGCCAATCCTGCTGTGTTTGCAGCTATGAAGGATGCAAAGAGTGGAGAAACCTACACAGTCACACAAGTCAAGAATGACCGCGGTTATTGGGACTGGACAGGCGCAAATGCTGGAGGCAACAGTGCTCCGGCACAAGCAGCATCTAGCCCAGCTCCGCGACAAGCAAGCCCTGCGCCAAGCGGGCGAGACTTTGAAACGAAGGAAGAGCGTGCGCTTCGCCAGCGTCTCATTGTACGTCAGTCTAGCATTAGCAGCGCTGTCAGCATGCTTACTCCTGGCTCTAAGCAAGCCCTCGCAGTGGGGGATGTAATTGCTGTAGCCGAGCAACTAAATGCTTGGGTGTTCAAGGAACCTGACCTATTCTTTGAAACTGAAAACGATTTGGACAAGGACATTCCTTACTAATGACGATCACTGAGAATAAAGTAAGAGCGCTTGTTGAACGGATAGAGAAAGAAGCAGCTCTTAAATCAGTTACAGAAGATGACGATTTTAACCCAATGGACTATTCTGGTGGAAACTTTGATGATGCCTTTGAAATGGGAATAGAAGAGGGCTGTATTCGTTTTGCCGAAGAACTCCTTGACCTACTAAATGACGACAGCCTTAATTGATGCTGACGGAATTGCCTGGGCTGCTGCCCATTTCACTGCTGACTTAGACGAGTCTCAGGCAATTTACAAAACGCATACAATTGTAGAAGATTTGCTAGCAAGCCTAAATTCTAAGGACTACATTCTGTATTTAACTGGAGACAATAATTTCCGTTATTCAGTGTATCCAGAATATAAGGCACACCGAAAAGAAGTTGCAAAACCCATTCATTTAGCCCTTTGTAAAGATGTTCTACATAACGACTGGAAGGCAGTTGTCTCCGATGGATGCGAAGCTGACGACCTCATCGCCATCGATCACACAGCCAGAAACCACGAAAGTCTCATTGTCTCTGTTGACAAAGACTTTGACCAGCTCTACGGATGGCACTACAACCCAGTCAAAAAGCTGCGTTATCTCGTTTCCCCAACAGATGCTACCCGCTTCTTTTACTATCAACTGTTGGTCGGTGATCGAGCGGATAACATTAAAGGGGTGGAAAGAGTTGGCCCCGTCAAGGCTGACAAGCTTTTGGCCCAAGGAAACGATGAGGAAGCCTGGTTCGGTTTGGTAAGGGACGCTTATGGCTGTGATGCAGAAATGGAAATGAACGCTAAATGCTTATGGTTGCAGCGCCAGCCTGGAGCAATTTGGCAATGGCCTGAATGGGCAACACCTATTGAAAATGACATGGACACCAGCACGGCGTAAAGCCTTCATTATTTCAGTGCTGCGTAGTGGTACAAGGCGATGGCCGCCTAAATATGAGACACTTAACGCAGCCAAGACAGAAAAGAAAGTAAATCCAAAATCAGGACGTATAGCACAACACTTTGTCTGCAATATATGCAAACAAGAGTTTGTGGCCAAGGATGTTGAAGTTGACCACATTATCCCTGTTGCTAATGCAGATGGGTTTACTACGTGGGACAGCTTCGTTGAAAATCTATATTGTGGCACAGAGAATTTACAAGTTGTATGCAAGCCCTGCCATTCTAAAAAGAGCTTTTTAGAAAAAACCGAAAGGAAGTCTAATGCTAAGGCAGCGACAACTAAAAAATCCAAGAAAACTATTCTCTAGACTTTACAGACGATATAAAAACACAGAAAGAAAAGAATGAAGCTAAATGTACGAGTGAAGGACGACGAAGGAAACCTAGTAGTAGACGGAAGTCTTAATCGACAGGAAATGTCATTTCTAATTAACTACGCACTGGCCGACCTTCTAAATGCAGGTGTTATGTTCCATCTAGATAAGCCCTATGATGAAACAATTGATGAGGAAGAAGATGATGAAAGTCAAATTCGCCTTGAGTTTCCAGAAAGGAACGAGCTAAATTGAAGAAACTGGCAGACGGGCTATACTGTTTAGCACCCGAGTTTCGTCATGCTGAAGTATGGTTGACAGGAGATAAGAAAAACGTTTTCTTTTGTATTGAAAACTATGACTTATCTTTTGAACAGGTTTCAGACGTATATCATACAATGAAGCAACTACTAGATGAAAATAGCAGTAATTCCTGACGTACAGGCAAAGCCAGGAAACGATTTTACATTCCTTAAATGTATAGGAAACTATCTTGTCGCAAAGAAACCAGATGTCATTGTGTGTCTTGGTGATTTTGCGGATATGCCTAGCCTCTCTTCATACGACGTTGGCAAGAAAAGCTTTGAAGGACGCCGGTATAGGGATGACGTTGAAGCGTCACATCAAGCTATGGCAACGCTCCTGGCGCCACTCGAAGAATACAATGAGAGTGCTAGAAAGAACCATAGAGAGAGATACCGCCCTCGCCGTGTTCTTCTCCTTGGAAATCATGAAGCCAGAATCAACCGAGCAGTAGAGAATGATGCTAAGCTAGACGGTGTTTTGTCTGTAAATGATTTAAAGTATGAAGAGTTTGGTTGGGAAACACACCCATTCCTAGATGTAGTGGTGATTAACAACATTGCGTTTAGTCACTATTTTACAACTGGTGTAATGGGTAGGCCCTGCACCTCCGCACAAATGCTGCTTACTAAAAAGCATATGTCGTGTGTCGCCGGCCACCAACAAGGACTTCAGTTTGCTTCTTCCTATAAGGCAGATGGCACTCGTATTACAGGCATCATTGCTGGGTCGTGTTACGAACACAATGAAGACTACATGGGACCACAGGGAAACAAACATTTCCGTGGCATTGTAATGCTTCATGAAGTGGAGCCTGATGGCTCGTTTGACATGATGCCAGTTAGTTTACGCTATATGAAAGAGAACTATGGCCCAGACGTTTAATCTTGACACAGCAGCACAAATGCTTGGAAAGCACCTATTACAAAATGTAGAGGAGGCTTTTTATGAGCAGCTACGGCCTCAGCTAGATCGCATTGCTCGCACTGCTGCTAAAAACCTAGCACATAGTTTAAAAGGGTATATTCATTCACAATATAATTTTGAGCTAGGAAGGCCAGAAATTCTACTTGAATTTAACGACGAGGACATTAAGTTATGAGCACAGCAGGACCACAGGATATTAAAGATATGGCAGCCGACCAAGGGATTGATTTAGTAAATCATCCTCCACACTATACAAATCACCCATCAGGTGTGGAATGCATTCAAATTACAGAGCACATGAACTTCCTACTCGGCAACGCTATGAAATATATTTGGCGTGCCGATATGAAGAACGGTGTAGAGGATTTGCAAAAAGCTGTATGGTACTTATCGCGTGAAATTGAAAAGAGGACAAAATGAGCGGTGAACAATATTTCTACATTACCTTCGCTCTTACAGCGTTTGTAATTGCATCAGGACTTCTGCTAGCATGGAAACGCACTACCTGGGCTAGCTCAGTGTTCATTGGAGCTTTGTTTGCCAAGTTTGTATATGCTGACTACCTAATGTACAGCATGTATGAATGGACTGGCTCAGCGTTTCAAGCTGTGTTTAACGGGCTGATGGGCCTAACAGGACGAATGTAATGCATAAAACGGAGTTGTTAGAAAAGCTCCGACAACTCCCTGAAGAACTTTTAATTGATCTTCTTGGGGTCAACTCGGACGCCATTGTAGACGCCTTCCTTGATATTATTGAGGAAGACGAAGATAAGTTTCACCAGTATTTCGATGAATAATTCTATTACCAATTGTAATTTTACAGTAGAGTCTGTTAAGCTTGATGCTGACATAACATCCGCTGTACTTGCCCTTGCAGAAGCTGCTCAACGAAACGCAGAGGCTATTTTTGCTATCTCACGAGTGCTAGACAACTGCACTGACAATAGTGGGTGCGCCATTGCTATTAACTCTAACAAGCGTAACAAACCTCTAGTAAATGTCGAAGACAACCCGGAAGAAGAATGAAGAAATGGCGCTGTCAAAGAACAAGGGCAGCACCATTCGTTTCCTAAAGCGTCAAGCTGAGGAACGTGAAGCACAAAAAGAACGAGACGAAGCTCTTTGGGAGCTGGTAAAAAACCTTGGATATGTTAATGACAAACGACAGTCTTGAACGTGTTGAGGTGCCTATCACCTCAGCAAAGCTAGTTGTAGCAACACCAAACGCAGAGGACATTATGGGCTATTGTGCCCGCGTGTCCAATCCTGCAAACCAGGGTAACGACCCTGTAAAGCTGTTACAATATTGCATTCGCAATGGTCACTGGTCTGTGTTTGAAATGGCAAACATGGTGGTAGAAATTAACACCACTCGTGACATTTCTCACCAAATCATTCGTCATCGCAGCTTTAGCTTTCAAGAGTTTAGTCAACGCTACGCAGACGTAGGCAAGCTAGGTACAGATTTTGTGCTGACAGAAGCACGCATGCAGGACAATAGTAATAGGCAGAATAGTTTGCCAGTTGAAGATGAAAGTTTACAAAGCTGGTGGGACTATCAGGCATGGCGTGTGCAGCAGGCAGCGTGGGAAGTATACACTGAAGCGCTTGCTAAAGGCATTGCTAAGGAAGTTGCTCGTAAAGCTCTTCCAGAGGGCTTTACAAAAAGCAGGCTCTATATGAACGGCACTTGTCGTAGCTGGGTGCATTACCTACAAAGTCGCCTAGACCCATCAACACAAAAAGAACATCGTGAAGTGGCAGAAGCTGTGCTTCCTTTGTTCCAAGAACAATTTCCTAACGTTTACAAGGCTGTATTTGAATGAATTTTAATGAGTATCAAAAGGCAACCGCCAGTTTTCGACTACCTACATACACCCCAGAAGCGTGTGTTATGGGTCTGCTCTCTGAAGGTGGTGAAGTAGCTGGAGTGTTTCAGAAGCTTATTCGTGGTGATTTTGAAATTGATATTGCTGTAACGAAGCTACGTAAAGAGCTTGGTGATGTTCTATTTCACATTGCAGAAATTGCTTCTGACAATGGATGGTCTCTAGAAGAAATTGCAGAGGACAATATCGAAAAGCTAACCAGCCGTAAGTTTCGTAATACAATTATTGGATCTGGAGACGATCGCTAATGGACAGTCTACAAAAATACGTATTTAAAAGTCGATATGCTCGATGGCTAGAAGATAAAGGTAGGCGTGAGGAGTGGGGAGAAACGGTAGCTAGATACTGTGATTTCTGGAAGGCGCGCTATCCTGAACTGTTCCCATATGAGGATGTATATAACGCCATTTACAATATGGAAGTTATGCCATCTATGCGGTCGCTGATGACAGCAGGCCCAGCACTTGAGCGAGATAACATTGCAGGATTTAATTGTTCTTACATCCCTGTAATTGACCAGCGTTGCTTTGATGAGATTATGTACATCCTCATGTGTGGCACTGGTGTTGGGTATTCTGTGGAGCGTCAGTATGTAGCAAAGCTGCCTGAAGTAGCCGAAAAGTTCTATGACACTACCTCAACAATTGTTGTTAAAGATAGTAAAGCAGGATGGGCTTCTGCATTACGTCAGCTTATTTCGCTACTCTACTCGGGGCAAGTCCCAACCTGGGATACTTCTGGTGTCCGTCCCGCTGGTGCTAGACTCAAGACTTTTGGCGGGCGAGCGTCTGGTCCAGCTCCTCTCGAAGAACTATTCCGATTTGCTGTATCCCTGTTTAAGAAAGCTGCTGGACGAAAACTTACTTCAGTTGAATGTTCAGACTTGGTATGTAAAATTGCTGAGGTGGTCGTTGTCGGCGGAGTCCGGCGGAGTGCGCTCATTTGCTTGTCGAATCTTTCTGACGACCGAATGCGAAACTACAAGAATGGGCAATGGTGGGTTGACGACGGACAAAGAGCCCTAGCCAACATTAGTGCTGCTTATACGGAGCAGCCTGACATTGGCACTTTTATGGATGAATGGAAGGCACTATATGACAGCAAGTCAGGAGAGCGTGGAATCTTTAATCGTGTTGCTGCTAAACGAGCAGCAGAAGCTACGGGCCGTAGAGACGCAAGTTATGACTTTGGCACAAACCCTTGCGGCGAAATCGTCCTCCGACCGTTTGGGTTCTGCAATTTGTCAGAGATTGTTATCCGACATGGAGACTCAGCGGAAACTCTACGAGAGAAAGTACGAATTGCCTCCATTATCGGAACATTTCAATCAACTCTCACTGAATTTCGGTATATCAGAAAGCAATGGCAAGTAAATGCTGAAGAAGAGCGCCTGCTAGGCGTTTCTATGACAGGCATTATGGACCATGAGCTTCTTAGCACTACAAAGCGAGAGGCAGCAGCTCTGCTAGAAAGCCTCAAACAACATGCTATTGATGTTAACAAGGCTTGGGCTAATAGTCTAGGCATTAATCCTTCTACCGCTATTACTACTGTCAAGCCATCTGGAACCGTTAGCCAATTGGTTGATAGCGCCAGTGGTATTCATCCTCGGTATAGCAACACTTATATCCGCACTGTCCGTGCTGATAGCAAAGACCCTCTAGCTCTCTTCCTAAAAGAAGAGGGTGTTCCGTGCGCGGTGGATGTTGTTAATAGTGCCAATTTGGTCTTTAGTTTCCCAGTGAAAGCACCGGACAATGCTGTAACACGCAACGACCGTAGTGCCATTGAACAGCTAGAACACTATCTGATGTTCAAGCAGAAGTGGTGTGAGCACAACCCGTCTATCACTGTCTACGTTCGTGAAAATGAATGGCTAGATGTGGCAGCTTGGGTGTATAGGCATCTAGACTTCCTTGGCGGTGTAAGCTTCCTGCCACACAATGACCATGTGTACAAGCAAGCCCCATATCAAGAAGTTGATGTAGATACGTATAACAAGGCCAAGCAAGCATTCCCCGAAATCAATTGGGAAAAGTTTGTAAACTATGAAGTGGACGACGCTACAGTTAATATGAAAGAACTAGCGTGTGTCTCTGGTGTCTGTGAAATTCTGTAATAGATAAAAAGAAAGGGCGTATGCTTCAAAGCATACGCCCTTTTTCATTGTGCATACATCTTCATAATCTTCTTAACTTTACTCAGACGTATTAGTTCTGCTGGTGTCGCCTTATCGGCATTAGCCAGCATACGTTGCATGTCAGAAAGATATGCTTGCTCAACTCTTGTTTTCATAGCACTGTCATTGATAGGTGTGCCATATATCTTTATGTAGGCTGATGCAATGCTAGCTACCTTTTCTTCGTTACCATTCATAACAGCGTTGTAATAGTCATCTGCAAAACTATTACGCCTCTTCCCTGCTTCAGCTCTATAGCTGCCAGCTTTCCACGCCATGTTGCGTTCTGCAACTTCCTTAGGACTCCTAAAGCCATACTTACGCAGGCTTTCTTCTTCAGGAGTGCGAGGATAGGCCCCCACAGTTTTATCTCCTAAGTTATTGCTCTTCCAATAGAGACGCTTGTCTCCTTGTTGAACAGAAGTTTGGTCACGGAAGGGCCCTGTTTCCAGATAGCCAGAAATGCCGGTGGGTAACACCTTCATAGCTGTCTCTGCCTGCTGTCGTTGGTTAAACGGATCTAAAGCCAATTCACCAACACTAGCAGCCTGCTTAAACACTTCAGCTACCGGACCACCTGGGGCAGACAAAGTGCTTTCAATGTCAGGTGCGGACACCCGGCTGTTAACACTAATTCCTGTCAGTGTACTGAACAGGCCATCTACACCAGTAGCTCCGAAATGCTCGTAGGCCCAAATTCTAGGATCAAAGTCTCCAATTTTAGCCCAAGTTTCATTGGGCAGGATTTTCTTAAACAGCTCCCAACCCTTCTCAATGTCCTGCATTCCAGGCATGCCGGAAATGCCAGCCAGTCCTAGCTGAGTTGCAGCAAACAGCGCCAGCGGAGCTGGGTTGCCCTTTGCAGATTCACGTAGGAAATAGTTGAGCTGCTGATAGTAGTTTACACCATAGGTTTGCAGAGTGTTTAGGATGTTGCCAATGTTACCCATGCGACTGAAAATAGGAGCACGTTCAGTTTCACGGAAATCACCAAGAGACATATTCACACGACGCTCTGCTTCTTTGAACACTTCCATTTCCGAAAGCTTTCCAGTTTGGTGCAGAGCATCTGCATACAGAGCAAATGAGAAACTACGAATAAGAGCTTCTGGAGCAGAGGTTGTGAAGTTGGCAGCACGACCTACAGGGCCAGCATCAATTGGAGCTTCGTCTACAATAGACCTAGAAGTCACACCATTCTGTTCTGCATAGTCAAACATCCGTCGGAAGAAGCTGTCGTCCATATGACGGAACAAATCAATGTTAGCCGACTGTCTAGCATAGTGAGCACTAGCCATTGGCAGAGACAAAGCTGTAGCCACACCAACAGAGCGTGCTGGGTTAAACCCACCAAACTTGTTTCTAATGTCTGCTAGATGTGGGAAGGTGTAAGGAAGCTGTAGTACGTTGGCAAGTCCATAGCCTAGGTTAAACCCTAGCTTCTGGAACATAAACCAACCCTTAGCTTGCTGAGCACCACCAAACACCTGTGCAGGAGTTAGACCAAATTCACGGATAGCAGAATCAACAGCACGAGACATAGCACCGTCATTAGCTCCAGCAGCAATGCGGAATTGCTCCTGTAGATACTTCAGGTTGTTGGGATGATTGTCACGAATGTTCTGATCCTGAAACACAGGAGCCATTTTAATGGCAGCATCCTGTAGAGCAGCCCAATGAAAGCTTTCCTTAGCGAAGTCCATTTGACGCTGTAGCAGAGCTGTAGCTTCAGAATGTGGGTCCATACCTGGGCGATCACCAACAAACCCCCGGATGTTAGCCTTAGGCTTGAAGTGCTTCTCAGTTCCCATGGCAGTGTGTGCATTGGTTGCCTGATAGGCAGTGTACCACTCTTGAATCTTCTTAAACTCTGGATTGTCACGACCAATGGCATCAGCCATGACAGAATAGGCTTGCTCTACATCAGCACCACGCCATGTGCCCGGAGTGCGCTGTACTTCTTCAGCAGTGTATTGTGGGAAATCCTTTTTGAGAGCTTCCCATTGCTTCTTAAGTCCCATCTTAGAATTAGCAGCAAGGTAGTAAACCACATTGCCATTTTCATCCAAGACACGCATCTTACGCTCACCAGACCAAGCAGAGGTTAGGTAGGCTTCGTTAGCATCAATAGGCTTCTTACCCTGCACCTGACGGCCATAGTTAATGGCAGCCAAGGCAGCATCCTGCATTTCACGCAGCTTAGCCATAGCTTCAAGTTGACGAGCAGTGAAGCCAGCCTCCTTAAGCATTTCAGGAGATGTTTTACTACGATCAAACATATCACTCTTAAGCACTTCAGCCAGTTCAAAACGCTCTTGCTTGCTTAGGCCACGTAGATGCTTTTCAGCACCATCCGCACCTGTCACATAGTTACGAACGTTAATTTCCTGACGCTTAATAGCATTTTGTGCTAAGTCCCAAGTGTCCCTAACCCAAGAAGCACGGCTCTTTGCGGCACGCATAGCGTTGCCAGCTTCCAAGGCATTCCAGCTTCCGCTGTCCTTTTCGTTACGAGCATTGGCTAAAATTTGTTCTACAGGAACATCCTCAGGAATCATTTCTGTAGTGAGCTTGCCTCCTTTTACAACCTTGTTAAATGCAGCACGCTGCTTGTCTACAAAGTTGGAAACACCTAAGCCAAGAGCTTCAAAGTCAATAGCACCTCGCTGTGAAGCAGGGCCACGATAACGCCTTGTGCCAAAGCCAGGAGCAGTTCCAGAGGCATTAGCAATAGCAGCGTCACGCTCCTTGCCAGGAGGCATAGAGTCAATGGCATCTGTGAGGCTACGTGTTTGATCTAGTGCAGGACCAAGCTCATCACCCCACATATTCATTTGTAGGGGATTTTGTAGGTTCTGAGCTTCCATAGAAAGATCAGCGCGGATAGGCATGCCATTCTCGTCTACACGCATGTTTGGCATACGTTCCATAGGATCGTTATTACCAAAGTCATTAAAGTCGAGATGGCCTTGCCCTTCAGGAGCTTCGTTCATTCGACGCAGTTGCTCAGCAGACCTAGCTGCATCTTCTACGTCACGATTGGCTTTCCATTCGGAATAGCCAGTAGGAGCAGCTTCTTGACGAGCACGTTCAGCAGCTTGTTGATACAGAGCTGTATTGCGTGCCATTTCTTCTTGTAAAGCACGAGCACGAGCATCAATAGCTTCCTGAGCTACACCAGCACGCTTGGCAGCTTCAAGATCAGCCATAGAAGCTTCAAGCATCTTGCGATGATTGTCTAGCTGTCGCTGATAAGCATCAATCGCATTGTAATCTTGATGGGGAGCGTAGGTATCAGTAAACAAATCACCCTGAACATCACCAGCACGCTGCATAGCAGCAATGGTTTCAGGAGAGTCACTAAACGGAAGTTCCGCTTGACCTTCTGTTGGTATTGGTTGATTCCTACGCAAAGACTCTGCTTCTGCTTGTTGAGCCCTTGCAGCCAATTCACCAGCATCAGGCAGGTTGTTTCTAGCAACACCAGCATTGTCAACATAAATAGGACGGCTTTCTTGAGACATTCCCATTTGAATCGTAGGATGCGGTTGTTTACTCTTAGCTAGAGTAGCTTCAAGACGAGCAACAGTGGCTTCATCGGCAGCCCTAGCTTCAGCCCATCGCTGTGCCTCAGCTTCAAACTCTGAAGGAGCAGAAACACCACGAACCTTGTCCTCTTTAACTTTCTTCAGTGCATCCAGCTTAGCCCTATTAGCTCCCTTACCACCTGGGAGAGAGGCTAGTAGGGCTCCAGTTAATAGATCAGTGGCTCCTTGTTCTTCTGTGTATTGTGAAAGCTTTTTACCTTCCTCAGTTTTAGCAACAGCATTCTTTGCTACAGAGCTTGCTAGGTTAGTGCCCACGTTACCAGCACCAGCAACAAGTTGCTTTAGGCCAGGAACAATGCCAGCACCTTTTACAGGAATTGCCGCACCACCAATAGTGGCAGCAGTGTCAAACAAGTTAGCAGCTTGTGCAGCTCCAAGAGACTCACCAGCATCAAGGAACTCCATGCCGCTGCGAGCCCCTTGAAAAGGCATGGCCAAAAACTGAGCAGGCAATGTGGCAGCAATACCTCCAACTTTAGCCAAAGTGCTTTGTTCAGCACCATCAGGGTTGGCTTGCTTACGCCAGTATTCAGCACCCTTGTTGGTACGCTCTAATAGCTTGTCAGCCCAATCTCCTGCACCAACTTTGTTAGCAACACCAGCAGTGAGTAGTGCAGCACCCTTACCCGCTGAAACCATAGCTTCAGTGGCAGGAATCTTTAAGTCTTCTAACCAAGTGGTTTCACGAGGCTTTGTAGTAGTTTTAGCTTCAGGCTGAGTCTTAAATCCAATCTTCTGATAAAACTCTTCTTTAGGCATGTCCTTGTAAAACTTACCATGAAAAGCGTCAGAGAATTCCTGATCGCTCATATCACTATATTGTGGATATTTCTGACGCAGTTCAGATAGTAGCATCTTACTTCCTTATACCTAGAGGATCTTCAAGTTTAGTTGGAGCCCCCATAGCTGGTTTTATAGGGGGAGTAGTTGTTTTAACAGCACCACCAGTGGTTTGGTTAACATCAACAGCAGGTTTAAATGCACCGGCTTGCTTAAGCCAAGCAGCCATTTGTTCTGCTTGATCAGCATAGCCATTCCACAGAGCCGCATTTTCAGGATCTGTAAGTGCTTTCTGTCTGTAGTTGACACCAAGCTGTTCATAGCTCTTTGGATCGCGGCTCTTACCATTCTGTGTCGCAGCAGCGTGTAGGCGTGCTGCTTCAATTTTACTGTTTGCAGCGAGCTGTGCACGCTTATAAGCTTCCTCGTCCCTTTGACGCTGTAGGTCAGCCTTGGCTTGTTCCTGCATTTGCATTTTTAGAATGCCACGAGACAGGCCGTAAAGAGCTTTGCCTTGCTTTTGTTCTTCAGGGTCTTGACTCTGCATCAGCTTGGCAGCGTGATTTTCCATTAGTCCAAGGTCTGAAGAGCTAGCAGAAAGCATGTGCTTCTTTTGTTGGTCATTAAGCTTGTCCCAATAAAGGGCTTCGCTCATTTGGTCGTCACGAATCTTACCACGGGTCTCTGCTTCAATGCCAGGAAGACGCGCACGATTGGTATCAATATTAGTCTGTTGTAAAGCCTGCTCTAATGGAAACCTGTCAGCAGCTTGCTGGATAGCCTGCTGCTTCTGCTGATTCATTAGCTGTTGCTCAGCTTGTTTTTGTGCAAACGCATCCTGAATTGTGGTGTACAGAGCAGGATTGGTTTTACCATTAGCTAGGTCTGCTAGATCAGCCAGTGTAGCCATTGAACATTCCCTTCAAAGAATCATAAGCATCCAATGCTGGTTGCTTGCCATACTTGTACATTTCAAGAGCGTTAAAAAGCTGCCTGTTGTTTAGCTGGTCTTGTCCTTCTTGTAGCCTTATAAGCCCAGGCATACGCTGTGCATCAAGCGCAGCAAGCTTAGCCTGTAGTTCTACAGAACGAGTTCCATATTGAGAACGCTTACCGCGAGCAGCATCACGGGCCATAAGCTCTTTTTGAAGCTCGCCTTGATAAGCTTGTCTGTTAGCTCCCATTTGACGTTCCATTTCAGCAGCACGTCGTTGGGCACGGCCAGTGTTATACATGCTACCTAGCACCTGTCCAAGTCCTAGAGCTGGATCAACTTTTTGTTGACCGCCTCCACGGACACTAGCAGGATCAATGCCAATGTCACGAAGAGTTTGAGCATAGTTGTCAGTGTCAGGCATCCTGTTCTGGTTTGGCTGCCCGTACATAGCTTTATTTACAGCACCAAACAAAGGATGTGCTCCGCTTAAAAAGCCCATAGTGCCTTTAAACCAAGAGTTGTTTTTAAGCTGGTCAAAATAGCTAGCTTCAGGAGGAGCATTCGTATTAAACGAAGGCATGTTATCTGCTGCACCACCTAGAGAATAATCAAAGTAGTTAGGCATGCTAGAAGCGTCTGGATTCCAAGCTGGCATTTCAAAATTGCCGTTCCCAGAACTACCATTAAAATAATCACCCAAACTAGACATCGCTCCTCCTTGTATGGCACCTTGTCCAAAACTTCTCGCAACGTTACCGCCTGTAGCTGCTGTTGCGGCTGCATTTTTAATACCTTGGTTAGTGGCAGCGTTTACAGTATTGCCATACCCAGTATCTACATTGGGTAATTGTGAGGCTGCTAATCTAGCAATATCACTATTGTTTACCTTTTCCCCCTCAATCTTTTTAGCAACAATATCTGAAAACGGATCGTATGGTTGCCCAGTAGTAGCCATATTGAAGGCTGCTTTATACCACCCACCCGTGCCAAAAGCTTCGTTTCCTTGATCTTCAAAATTAGCAAGTTGATCGCTTGCACCTTCAAAGTCTAGACGACCTACGTCATCCATAGCAGAAAGCAAATTAGACGTGCCGTCATGCAAAGCACTGCCCAGACTACTAAGACTATTATAGGCCCCTTGACCAATATTTTCTACAGTATCTCCTACCCATCCTCCTATAGCCATAACAATTCCTTAAGTTAAAGTGACACTTTTCATAGTGCCAGCATCATTGACATATAGTCTTACAACACCTGTAGATGTGTTTCTCCACAGCTTAGCATATCCGTCGTCAACGTCAGTTGTTGTAGGATAGGCAGCACCTTCAAACACAATGAGCTGTCCCAAGTGTTGATTTTCCAATTGGGTCATGTGGTAGTGCTCTCCTGCTGTGCCTCCTTGCATAGTTTGTATGTTTTCATGGTTTGAGCCGGTGAAATTAATACTACTCCATAAAATGTTTCCAGAGGCAGTAAGAATTTCACGAAGCTTAAAATACCAATCTGTCCAAGCATATGAAGTTGGAGGCTGGTCAATAGGTGCTGGAGGTAAATTCACTGCCATGTTTATCCCCAAAGAAGGCAGCGAGCCTTGCGAATGGTTAGTGTTTGTGCAGCAGAGGTAGATCCGTACACATGAAAAGTCATATCTTCTGTAGCAAATGGAATTGGGTTTAGAATAGTATTGCCTGACGCAGAACCACCAGAAGTTGCGTTAACACAGTCCCAATAAGTAGTCGATACCGTCCCACTAGATGAAAACTGGACAAAGCAGTGGACATAGAAGTTGGTACTCGCTGCAACTGTCAGGTTGGCTAGTTCATACGCCGTGCCAGCCCCGGACACAAAAGTAGGCCGAACGTTAGCAGTCCCACCAGCAGCGTTTGTGCCCCAAATTTGAATCTCAATGTGCTTTTCGCTTGTCGTTATGTACGCGGCTGGAACAAAGGCGCCAGTGTTCAAACATGAGACTGCCGTGGCGCTTGTGGTCGTGCCGCCGCCCGGGTTTGTACACATATCCCGCCCCCACAGGGACTGATAATTGACGATGTCGTCAGCACCTCGGCCGGAGTCCAGCCAACGGAACGTGGAAGCATCGACACCTGAGCCGTAAGTGTCAGGCAGGCCAGGGTTTCGCGCCACGCTTCCGCCGTCGCGCATGTTGTAATCGATGTTATTACGCTTGAACGAATTAGCGCGGGTGTCTACGTTTGCGCCGTGATAGGCGAAGATCGCGCAGCCGTAGGACGACGCGGCTGGCGTCTTGCCGTTGTCGAGCCACTCGGTGTAATCGCAAACGGTTGTGCCATGATGCTTGGTGTATAGCCCGTATTCAAGCGCGTTCTTAATCGTCGTGTTGTCCGTTCCAGCAGCCGATGCGGTCAGGCTGAGAGAGCCACCTTCGTTATTAAGGCCCTGACGTCCGCCATCGACAATGCCTCCGGTAACCACGGCTTTCGCAAACTTTTGCATCTCGATGTTTGCATATCCGTTGCCTTGAAAGCTGCACCCTTGAAAATAAGCTTTAGAAAACTCGTAAAGGTGTACAGCACTTATGACTTGAGCTGTATTAGCCAATCCAACATCATACCAGTCACGAAACAGGATGTATTGAAAGTTGACGTTGTTAAAGGGATTGACTGTTACACCTTCAGCAGTAAACCCAGTGCCGTCAATGATAGCTCCGGCCCATGTTGAAGGATCGCCGCGCAAACCAGGGGTAGACGGCCCAATAAACTCCAGATAATTATCGTTCGTTGCCAGCCCAACTGGAATGCTAACACGAGCCCCATATGTTCCAGCAGCAATAACAATTTGCTGCCTGCCCTTAATTGGACCAACAGCATTTAGACGATCTATAACAGTTTGAATTGTGTTTACAGGCTGAGCTGAGGTAAGTCCATCGTTTGTACTATTACCGGTAGTAGAGACATAAACTGTACGAGTGGTTGTACGGCCTGGTGTAACTTTCCAAGTAACACCACTTCTCTTGATACGACCCGGGCCAGAATGCTTAACATCCCAAAAGTTAGGAATATTAACAGTAATTAGAAAGTCATTATCTGGCCAAAAAATGTCGTTGCCGGTTGCAAAAGCATCGGCAACAACATTTAGAACGGCTGTATTGTCGTTTGTAACACCATCACCAACAGCACCATAAACTTGGCTCATTGGATTAAGTGTTTCACGATATGTTTTGTTGTTTACATCGTTCAGCCATTCATGCCGAATAAGAGTTCCAGAAGTAAAGTTGGTATCGGCCATAATTTAATGCGCCCCTATATTAAGTTCAAGCTCCAAATATTTCATACGGAGCGGATAATTATCTGCATACAGAAGCCTGAAACTTCTATTCCTAAACCTTCCAAGTCTGTGTGCTTTTGGAAGGTTTGAAAAAACATTTACTGTGGTTGTCCCTGTAGGACCGTCAGCCCAGTCATTATCACTCCATTGTAGAGTAACATTGCTAGTTCCAGATGTCTGGTATCTGTCACAAACAAGAGAAGCTCTATTACATGTTTTCCAATTTACACTACCAAACAAGTTGTCTTCTGTAGTATAAGAACATGTAAAATTAGTGTTCTTATCATTATACACTAAATTAGAGAATTTGTCAATAGTTGTGGTGCCAGAAGTAGCAATATACATACCACCATTAAATTTAGCCCATGTTGCTTCTACAGCCATTGGCCCAGTAGGGCTTCTCCACTCATACCAAAACTTCTCTTGAAAGTCATACACCCATGTAATTTCAGGAGTGTATAGGCAATAGAACGTATGCCCGTCGCTATCGAGAATAGTGCCATAAGCATTAACTACACGACTTTCACCAAACTCTGTAGAAAATGTAGCTTGTAAGCTACGTTCTACAATGTCATTGGAAATCTTTTCTACCTTGAATGTTTCGGCAGAATAAACACCAATGTTACCATTGTCATACTGCCCTACAAAATAAGAGGTGTCTCCGTACATAGCGTGAGCTGCTATGTATCCTACACTTTTAAAAGCACTTTCGTTTCGAGTTAGAGGGCTTTCACCTGTGTTAGCTGCGTCGTAAAACATTTCAAAGCTGTTATAGCCAATAGCAACAATGTAGTTTCTATTACGCCAAAGAGCACGAATGTTGTCAGACGACATTTCGCAAACACGTTCGTTTGTTCCAACGCTCCAAGTATCAAAAGTGTCATTATCACTGTTATAAATAGTGTCGCCTTTAGCAACAAACACATACCCGTCCAATACAGTAAACATTGGCATGTGCGGAGTAGGCAGGTCTGGGTCAGCTACAGCAGTTGCAGCGGTGTCTGGGTACGTGCGTAGTTTCTGACTCCAGAGTTTAGCCCCATCAGAAAACAAGATGTAAACGTCACCTGTAGATGCCTTCTCAAACAACTCGAAATGCACTTCACCTGTAGTGGTGGTTAGAGTACACACCAAGGATGTGTAGCTACCAGCAGGATTTGGAATATACTTATAAACCTTATCCTTAACTACCCAGAAATAAATATCCTCTACGTGTTCATAAAAATATCCACGGATAGGGTCTGTTGAAACAGCCTTATTAAGACTTACAGAAGTTGCTGAAATGCCAGGACGCTTCTTCAGTGCAACATCCCTTTGCTTAACATCTTCCTGCTTAATACGGTCGTAAAACATGTTAATAATGTGGCTGTCCCTACGCACAGTGTTGTTCGCCGACCGTAGCGTAGAAGTAGCATCAAACTTAATTGTCTCAGTACGGTAGGTACTATTCTGCGGCGTATTGGAAAAAGCCAATTACATTCTCCTGTCAGGTGTCACAAACAAACTATCTTCCTCATCACCATAGCCCTGCGCCTGCTGTAGGTATACGGCAGCTTCTTGCTTAAGTGCTTGCCTATCAGGAAGAGGCACACCATACTCAGGAGCAATGTTTACAGCAAGCTCATAAATGAGTGCATCAGTCCAATAAGACGGAAAATCTGGTGTGTCTGTAGCACTAAAAAATCCATCAAACTCTTTTTGGTAAACTACAGTTAGCGCTTTGTTTGCAACTGCTCCAGCATCCGGCTTAGGCCAGATAGTAAGCGTACCATTCTCCAAACTAGGATTAAAAGTAAAATGCACAGGGGTGCCAGTAGTATTAGAAGGCAGCTTGTTATAATCATAGCGGCTCTTAGGAATAAGTTCATACTGAGTGCCACCATTTAAATCCCTTAAAATTACCTGTGGTGCCTTTAGGCTATTAGCCACAGTGTATGTTTGAGTATTTAGCACAAGTGTAACAGGAAGCTCAGTACGTTTCCACAAAGGCATCCCAAGCGTTGCAAAGCGCACAACAATGTTGTTAAGTGCGCTTGCGCAGTCTGTAATGTCTTCTGTGGAAGGAGTCTCACCCTTAGCTAACACCCCACACTTGCGTAGGGCGGCTTTGATAATACTGTCCCTATTGGACTCATATGAAGTGTTTGCTGAAGTAGTCATTTTATCCCATTAAATAAACATCAGTGCGGTAGACATTTAGAGAATCGCCTGCTCCTGTTAGATTATAGCCAATACTAATAGCTTGATCTGCACTATTACTAAAGCCGGCAGTGGCTGTTCCCATACGACCAGCAGATAGACTATGAGTTAAACTTCCAAAAGCCCTGTACCCGCCAGAAACTTCATGAAGCTCAACTTCAAACTTAAACATTACATTGGTTGCAGCAGCACTAACTGTTAAAGCAAGAGCCATGCCGCCAATGTTGCAGGTTAGCGTGTTGCCTGCCGTCATAGTGTAAATCCCATAGACAACAACACGACATGTTTTTCCAGTGCCTTGAAGTCTGTATGCAGGGATGGTGTAAACAGTTGGAAATGTTCCAGTGGTTACACCAGATGCTGTTCTAGTTGTTCTGTCATAGCCAACGCGGTGTGAACTTTGACTTGTTAGTTGCTCATCATAATTTCCAGAATAGGCAGAATACACAAAGTTGGTAGTGTTAGCATCTGCTGTTCCGTTATTCCAAACGTTGGGTGCTCCACCTTCTCCATAACCACCGCCTGAAAAACAACGAATGCCTACAGCATTACGCTTAAAGTCAACGCCAACAGTGTCTGCACGAGAAGACTCCCCAATTTGAACTCCGTAATTATTGTCTTGTACATTACAATAATCAATGTGACCTTGCGTTCCTCTTGACCAGTATACGCCTATACCAGCATTCTTTAGAATAGGCCCTGTTGCTGTAGAAGAAGAGCCATAGCCTAATGTACATTCAGTTTCGTTCATGATAACACAAGCGGCACCAGTGTTACCATTACCGTCTAAAATTCCACCAGCAACACGAACACGAGGAACTGAAAAGCCATAAATGCCGGTCCAAGTACAAGCAAAAGTATGGCAGTTGTTCCAGTAAACATCACTTCCGTTTTCTGCAACAAAACCAATTCTAGTATTGCCCGAGGCTTCAGTAAAGTTTTGAGCTTTTAAATCTCGGAATTCAACTTGAACTCCATTTCCTGATGCACTTAGTCCGTGTAAGTAACTAGCTTGATTTCCACCACCGTCAATAAGTGCGGTAGGAACATTTGGATGTCCGGCTACAGGGCCTCTAATTACAACGCGGTTCTTACTTGGAGTGCTAAATGTTTGCTGACCAGCACTAATAGTATAAGTGCCTGCTGCCGCCACAATGCTCCAAAACCCAGAAAGAACAGGTCCGTAGTTATCACAATAGTCAAAAGCTTTCTGGAATGTTAAAGTTGGTTGACTAACACTAAGACCATCATTTGTGTCTGAGCCCGAAGCAGACACAAACAAAGTGTTGTTTTGTGAATCCTTTGGTTGAACATAAAAGGTTGAAGCACCTCGCTTAATTCTGCCAGATCCCCAATGACGAACATTGTGGAAATTAGGAATTGAAGCTGTAGTTAGAAAGTCCTTGTCTGGCCAATACAGGTCATACCCACCAGTGTATGCAGCAGCCACAGCAGCGGTAATGTAAACAGTGTCGTCTGCAACTCCGTCGCCAACAGGAGAACCACTTCCAACATCATCCATTATTGATGGAATGTTTGAGGCGATAGTGGTTCCATCTGGCAATTGCTTGTGATGAACAGCATCATTAACCTCATTTAGCCATGAAGCAACAATAGGAGTTACCCTGTCCTGAAAAGTAGTGTCTGCCATTAAATAACTCCAGTAATAGAATAGCCTGCAATTGCAATGGCAGCAATGCTGCTACTCCCAGGCCGATATAGTTCAATAAATCGTTCCAAAGTTAAGCCATTTCCATCTGCTGTAGCACAATCTGCAACAGTGAAATCTGCTAAACCAGAACTAGTAATATAATCACAAACAGGACCGTCTACAAACAAATCGTCTGGGCGGTCCCGAATAACAGGAACGGCTAAACCACTTTCTCGCACACGAATGTACTTTTGAGGGTGATCATTTTCAAAATCGTCTTTGCAAACAATTAAGCCGTCCCAGCGCTTTTTAACTTGATGGAACTTAAATTTTTGTCCGCAAACATCGCAAATTATATTATGCGAACCACTCTTAAAATAAGTTCCAGGCATGTTTATTTATCTCCAACGCTCTTTAATCGAGCTTCCATTAGTTGTTCAAACTTGTCTAGGCGAAGCCATAGGTCTTGCTTAAACTCACGAAATTCTTCCTTTTTAAAATAAACCTCTTTAATATATTTAACTTCATTATCTAAAGAAGTAATTTGCCTAAGAATTGAATCTACCCAAGTTTTAGCAAGCCACATAGCAATACCTCCGACTCCGGCAACAATCCAGCCTATTAGTGTTAAATTGTCCATATACACTTTCTACATAATACTCGTGGCGGGCCTTTGGGGCGGTTTGGTGGCTTAGTGGATGAGGCTGTTGGTGGGGGTGATGGGGCACATGGGGTGACGTGTCACCAAGCTGCCATCACGGCATTCGCAACGTACTGACCGAAGAAAGCATGACCGGTCGTCCCCGGGTGCACATAGCGCGGCGCCTCGGAGGCCACCCAGCGGCTTGTGTCCGCGACCATCGCGTCATAGCGGGCCTGCTCGGTGCCCGTGCCCCACTGCGCCGATATGTCGATGAAAGCCGCGTTTGACGATGCTCGCGCCACTTTGCGATAAGTGGCGATCACCTCGGACTGCGTGTAGGGGTTGCCGGTCATGGCAGGCGTTGCCGTGTGGCGCAGATGGCCGACGACGAAGATGACCGGCATGCTGCGTGCCGCCATCGCGTTGACGTAGTTCGTCAGATGCCGCTCATGGTCGGCGAGCGTCCAGCCGTAGTTGTAGGCGCCTGCACCATTGCCGAAAGAAATGATGTCATTCACGTCGGCCCCAGCGAACACACCGGCCAGACCGTAGCGAGAGGTGATCGATGAGGTCTGATCGGCGCGCACGGTGGAATTGCCTGCTCCTAGCCACCCTGTCGCCGCTGCCGGCTGGGTATCTGTGCTGTCCAGTGATCCAGCGACGAGCGTGGCGAGCGTCTGCGATGACTGCGACAAACGATGCACCGTGAGGCCGGGCGTTGTGGCGTCGTATTGGGGATCTACCCCCGCGAACAGCCATCCGCCAACACCGGCCGCACCGGACGGGCCCTGCAGCAGCACGGTCGTGGTGCCCGTGTTTGCCAGCGTGATGTCGAACTCGTACCAATACCGGCCGCTTGTCGTCATCGGCGCGGCCGTAGTCACGGCCGGCGCATCCCCAAGCGCTCGGGTATTGGCGCCACTCAGGGAGTATCGCGCTGCCTGTCCGACGTTGGTGTTTACGTAGCCGTAGACACGAACGACGTGGTTTGGCGCCGTGCTCGTGATGCTGAACGATACCGTTGCCGTTCCTGCCTGCCCAAGCGATACGGTTGTTCCAGATGCGCCATGCGCGCCGCTGAAGCGTGCGTTCATGGTGGCCCCGCCGGCGAGCGTATAGAAAGCGCTGGGCGTGGTGTTATCGCCCGCCGTGGCCGAAATGAACTCGACGCCCGTTCGGAACGCGCCGCCCTTGGCCGTGTTGATGGTGGCCGCCACCTGCGCCGGCAAGCTGGCGGTCTGAATTGCTGGCCGCCACACCGCATCCACAAAGTTGCCCACACCAGCGCCCACATCGATCGACATACCGTGCCAGCCGACCGCCGCGCGCTGTGTGTCGGTCGCCTTCATGGCCGCCAACATGCTGGATACGTTGCCAGCGAATTCCAGCGCGCCCGTAGACGGGCCTAGGGCTGAGTTTCCAGCCAGGATGCCGCGCACCAGCGATAGGTTGTTTACTGATATTTGCATATCAATACAGAGCTACAATATTGCTCGCCGTGGTTGAAGTAGAAAGCACCTTATCTACTTGAATTGGGAAAATTCCTACAGGCACATTGCTAAATACAAGTACTTGTTCGTCGGCCATACGAACATTAATATTGCCTGTAGTGCCAATATAAAGCGCCCGAGTAATAGGAATAACAGTAGAATCATTTGGGGTAACTGCTACAGCACCATGAGCTGCTACAGTTGCATCTGCTTTGCGATAGGCTCCAGACATATTAAGCTCCGTACAAAATTAAACCCGTTGGGGTTCCAGTTCCAGTAATTTGTACTACCAGACCATTTTCAGCGCGAACAGGTGTAATCATTGCCATACTGTTTGCGCCTGTGTTCGTTGTGGCTGTGAGTCGAGCAAGAATGGTGCCACTGGCCGCACTTGCATTATCACATACTGTAATTGTTGCTGGGTTAACGCTGTCGCTAATAACAACCACACCTGACAGGGTGTTTGTTCCAGAAGCAACAACAGTTGTACCAGCATTTAAAAGTCCGCTTGATCTAGAACGACCTGCCATACCATTCTCCAAAAGAAAAAGCCCTCCGAAGAGGGCCTTGTTTAGTCGTCAATAACTTCGCCTGCCCCGGGTACGAAGTATTCAATCTTCACATATCCCGTACCGCCTGCGGTAGAAGTACCCACTGAGTAGGTAGCAATAACAACTTGATCCTGAGTGAGCTTAGTGCCCAGAGCAGAACCAGTTGCAGCCCCACCAGGGGAATAGCCAACAGATGTAGTTGGCAGGCTAAAGGCATTTAGAATGGCTGTAGTAGAGCCGCTCCAACCCACGTTAACACTGGCAGCGCCAGTAACCGCAGCAGCAGTTTGTAGTACATACACACCAGCGATGATTGAATCACGAGGCAGTACACACTTTACAGTGCTGCTGTCAGTGCGAGAAATAGCAAAAATTTTGCTAAGTAGCTCGCGTGGGCGGGGGTAACTCAGGCCAACCTGAGAAGCTTGTACCGTCATATTACCCCCTTAAATTAAGCGCCAGGAGAGCCGTATAGAGCGCGAGGATCGGTCCAGCCGAAGCTGTAACGAGCAGTGGCCTTGAACTTGGCGTTTTCGGTGTCGAAATCGTTATCCATTTCAAAGGCATCAGCACGACGCTCAAAATACTTCATGCCATGAGGCACGTCAGTACGGATGAACCAAGCATCTGGGTCGGTTAGGTAGTGGTTAACTACAGTTTCCGGAACCATGCCAAGACCCTTGAGGGCGTTCACGTCGTTGGTATCAGTACCGG
>JACCDR011325422.1_pt1 | contig 51274 bp, 64 predicted proteins | sample 7446431 | NCBI WGS metagenome assembly JACCDR01 (sample SAMN15323443, study PRJNA562643) | freshwater metagenome | isolation source: river surface water | place: USA:Blue River Watershed | collected 2017-08-17 | reverse complement strand
CGACTTACAAAAAATCATGCAGGAATTGGCGCGAGTCGAGCCTGATTGGTTTAGGCTTCGTGAAATTGTGCCAAATAGTTGGGAACTTGTTATTGCTCGCAGGTTTTACTACCGAGTTGTTATTGATCGCCATGCTTACTTAGACGATGACGATGCTTTTTTGGGCACACTTATTCGTGCTGCCAATGCCCGAGAGTGGGGAACTTATCATAGCCAAAGCCGCAGGGAATTGGCGTTTTTTGGCATTGACAAAATGGGCATGGATGAGACCAAGCCACAAATTGCCGAAGTAAGGCACGAAAACCTAGCCATAGCCGCAGCCTTGGCATTGCTCGAGGCGCATGGGGTGACGGTATGAGCCAAGTTCACCCGAATGAAAACCACAGACGGTCAAGAATTTTACGCTCGAGCCTCACAACTCACAAGGAGAGAACCATGAAAATCACGTTGCAAGACTTCCGCACCTGCTTGCCCAACTTGCCAAGCAGCAAGTCTGCTGGTTATCACGCCGCCTGTGCCGATGCCATGCAAAAAGGTGGCATTGATACCCCTCGAGAAATCGCCATGTTTTTGGCGCAAATTGGGCATGAATCCAATGATTGTGCCATCATCGAAGAAAACCTGAATTATCGAGCCTCAAGACTGCTTGAAATCTTCCCCAGATATTTCACCGCCCAGACAGCAGCCAGCTATGCAGGCAAGCCAGAAGCCATTGCAAACCGTGTCTATGGTGGCAGGATGGGGAACGGCAAAGAAGCCACAGGTGATGGGTACAAATATCGTGGGCGTGGTGTGATTCAACTCACGGGGCGCAACAACTACCGCTCCTTTGGGCGGCTGATTGGGGTTGACCTCGAGAACACTCCAGAGAGGGCAACCGCCCCAGAAATCATGTTCAAAATCGCTGTGGCATTTTGGAATGCTCGAGGGCTTTCAGGGTTGGCAGAATCAGGCAATGTTCGTGCTGTGACCAAAGCCATCAATGGCGGGTACAACGGCTTACAAGACCGCATCAATCGCTATCAGCGCAACGTCAAAGTGCTTGGGTAATCACCATGAGCCAACCCCCAGAACAAAAAGACTTTGGACGGGGCAGAGCCGCCAAGGGTGCTGCAAAGGAGTTGCTTGAGGCACTGCGCCAAAAAGGGCTAAAATTCCAGTCTGTCAATGATGCGATTGAAGCTGGGGAGCTTATCCCTGACGATTGGATTGACGCGCTTGACAGACATTACAATGAGTATTTGACTGGGACACACCTTGAATGGCTTAACTCAACCGTGACCACCCTTAAAAGTTTGGGGGAGTTTTCCATCAAACAAGCCGCCCAGCACTTGGACTTAAAAATTGCCACCTTTGACACCAGATTAAAAAAATTGGTGAAACTTGGGCTGGTTGAAAAATGCGGCAAAATGAAAATTAACAATTACCAGACTGTTTTATATCGTGTCAAAACCTAAATGGTGTGATACCATATACTCAGACAGGCGGTGTCTGTTAAGCGCATGGCGCTTTATTGGGACAAGACATCCTCAAGCAAGGCTTGAGAAAAACCAAACCGTGCATGGCACGAGAAAAGAGACAAATGAAAAACCTTTTGAAAATCTTTGGGGTTGTAGCACCTCGCTTTGAGGAGGGCTTTAACGCTGCTGCTTGGCTCGAGAAGCACGGTGGGGATGCAACCACCGCACTGAACGCGCTCGAGAACACGCGCTTGGCAGAAAGGGAACGCTTACAAGGCGAGAACTTTCAGGCGCGGGAGGCAAAGCGCAAAGAGGCAGAGGCGAAAGCCGAACTGCAAACCCAACTTGAGACCTACCAAAAACGTTTGCCAGAAGGCGCGTTGGTCTTGAGTCCAGAAGATGCCAAGGTGTATCAGGCGCTCTTAGACGGCAAGACTTTGACCGAACGCAAGACCCAAATTGAGGAACTTGCAGGCAAAGTCCAAGCGGCAGAAGTTGCCACAGCAAAACTGCGCTTCCGAGACATGGCAGACATTGTGGGCTTAAAACCCACCTTGTTTGAATTGTTGGCTCGAGACTTAAACCTCGAAGTGGACGAAAAAGAAGGGGTCAAAAGTGTGAATGTTCGCACTGGTGAGAAAACCCTTGTGCCTTGGGCAGATTACGCCAAAGAAAATTTTGGTGATGTCTTGCCTGCTGGTGCAGCGACCAACCAACAAGCCAAGAAAGCCGATGGCTCAGGGCAAAAGGGCAGTGGCGGGGACGGTGGCAAATCGGGATTGGGTGAGCTTGTCAAGCAAGCAGCCAATTCAACTTACAGCCGTCCTTCATTCGCAAAAGAATAGAAAGTAGGTGAGTTGTGAAACACAAAGTGACTGCAAATGTTTTGACCAAGCCCATGTGGACAAATGTGCCATTGGGCGGGGATAACATTCTGCCTGGGGGTGTGGCAGTTGACGCAAGTCAATTCCCAGCCGATGGCACGTTTGTCATCACCACCGTTGGTAACGCGGCTATGGGCGCAACCAGCATCACGGTTTTGGGTTCAAGCATGACAGGCGTGATTCCCAATGGAACACGCTTTGACTTTGGCGGGGGTGTGACTGCGGTTGTGACCGCAACCGCCCGACCAAAAGACGATGGCAGCAATGTGACTGTCAGCGTTGCGGCTTTGGCTGCCACTGTCAATGCCTCAAGCACCGCCACTGTCTACGGCACTGGCGCGGTTCGCATCCTTTCAGGCACAGTGGTTGGGCGCACTTACGCTGAACGTGACGCGGGTACACCATTTGGCGTTCCTGCTGATAGTGATGATGAAGTCTACATCATCTGGCATGACGTTGTGAACGCACTCGAGGACAACTGGGTGGGCTTGCTTGCCCCAGGCGCGTTTGTTTGGGAAAACAAACTCCCAACGTTTTCCGCGCTTTCCACTGCACTCAAAGCCAAAATTCGTGCCCAGTACACCACTGGGATTAAGTAAAGGAGGTGAGGACATGAAAAAGAGCTTATTGTACAGCCTGTTGGCAATTCACGCGCCAGTGTTTAGCAATTTGACTTTGCCGATTTTGGTTGACCAATTTCGCACCAATGGCAAACGTGCGGCGCTGATAAATCCATTGGCGCAGTTTGGCACAACCCAACGCCCCCTTTTGGGTGCATCCATCCTGCCCGTGCGCCTTGACCCCACCATGTTGCCTGGGATGTCCAAGACATTCAGCAGCATCAAGTACCGCACCGTCATCGCCACGCCTGGCAGCCGCTTTAGCCGTCCTGTGATGGTTGGCAATCAACTGACTGGCAGCTACGAATTAGCCCTTGGCTTTTCGCAGGTTGCAAGCCAGATTGACACAAGCATTGTCAATGCTTTGAACTTGCTCATTGAACAAGGCAACGACATTGAATCGGTGGCGCGAATCACACGATGGTTTGATACTGTGATTACCCAAGCCCTCAATTCGCGTCTCGAGAAAGACCGTTGGGATGCGATTGTGGCAGCGCAAATCACACGCACAGGCGCAAATGGTTTGAGTGAACTTGTGTCCATGCCAAATGCGTCTGGGCAACGTGTTGCAGTTGGTGGTACTTGGAGCAATGACACCTACAACCCGTTTGATGACATTGCAGCCAGAATCAACTGGTTTGCAGACCGAGGCATGAACATTGCCCGAATCATCACCTCGCGGCGCGTGGTTGGCATTTTGGCAGGCAACGACAAGATGAAGCAGTTCGCTGCTGGCAGCACCACAGCAGTAACCCCTTTCCTCAGCTTGGAAGATTTGAACCGCCTCTTTGCGGCAAATGCCTTGCCACCACTGGAGCTGTACGAAACCCGCTACAGCACCGAGGACACCACAGCACGGTACTTGGCGGATGATGTCATGGTTTTTGTGGCTGAAACTGGGCGTGACGAAATCGTTGACCTTGGTGATGCAAAACCAATCAACCTGCCAAACACCATTGGCAACACCATCCTTGGTGTTGTGCTTGGCGAAAGCGGTGCTGGTGCGGCAAGCAACATCGAGTACACGGAAAAGTACCCACCCGCCTTGTACGCCGAAGGTATGCAGGAATCTGCGCCATACCTCGAAGAACCCGAAGCCTTCTCTGTCATCACTGGCATTGCTTAACCCCCGAGGTCGCCAATGGCAAACGAACCAGAAGTTTACGTTCCACAAGACACCACCCACCGAGGCAAGTTCTTTGCCAAGGGGTGGCGCGTTGTGCCGCTCGAGTTGGCAGAACACCTCGAGCAGAAGTATGGCGAAAACGCCAAACCCAAAAGTGAGGTTGAGGACTTGCAGACTCGAGTCCTTGACCTGACCGCCCAGCTTGAGGGTAAAACTGCCCAACTTGAAACACTCTGCCAAGCCGCAAAAGTGGCAGACTTTGAAGCCCTCAAAGCCCTGCTCGAGCAAGCAGGAAACCCACCGCCGCCCCCAGGTGGTTGGGTTGTCACCAACGACAACCCAAACCCCCCAGGCAGTGCCGCATGGTTCAAGCATGAACTTGAGGCGAACGCTGTCCAGTTCAGGGGCAACGCAAGCACCGCCGACTTGCAAGCCCTGTATGACCAAAGCAAAGGTGGCAACTGACCATGCTCACCGATTTGACCAAAGCCCAAGCCATTGTGCAAGAGCGCACAGGCTCGAGTCTGCCGATTGATATTGATGACCGCTTGGAAGATAGCGCGGGGTTCAGTGGCAGCCAAAAAGTCTACCGTGCGTATTTTGTGGCGGGTCAAATCCTTTGGGAAAGGGTTTATGCGATTGAAAGCACCCCAGATGCCACCTTTGCCAGTTCGTTGCAAGTGGTTGAGGCTTTGATGCAAACCCAAAAGGGCATTGACAAAGCCCAAGGCTTAACTGTTCCCGAAGGCATGGAAGCCGTACCGCCAAGCCAACGCAACGGGCAAAAGGTCTACACCAGTGGCGTGATTGAGGTGAACCGAACATGACCCCATTTGCTGACCCAATTTTCCAACAGTACACACTCGAGTTTGCTGTCTCGGGTGGCTTGCTGGTTGAAAATGAGGTTGGCGACCTTGTACCAAGCACGGCTCAGGCTGTGCCAGTCAAGATGTTCTTAAAGCCACTCTCGAGCTTTAACGAGTTGCGGCTCAGGGAACAAATGGGGGCGGATGACTGCGAAGTGGGATTAGCTGGTTACTGCACCAACCCAAGCATTTTGCCCTCGAACATCAAAGCGGGGGCAAAAGCACCATTGACCTTGGACGGCATTGATGGGGTGTTCACCCTTGCCCCTCGAGCCGCACCCGCCATCACGATTTTGCCAAGCATCCTTGGAACAAAAATCACTGGGGGATGGCGCAAAGGGGCATTGCCATGAGCCGTGTGGTGTTCAAATGGAATGGTGATGCGGTTCTCGAAAACGCGGTAAAAGCGTTTCAAGAGACCTGTGTTTTGCTTGGGGTTGAGTTTACCAAGACCATCACCACGCCTGGGCTGTTCTCGGGATTTCCACAAGACATTGTGGATACGGGGCGCTTGCGTGACAGCCAAACCATGACCCCGATTGGGCAGTTCATTGTGGCGTTCCAATGGAACACCAGTTATGCAATCCATGTCCATGAGGGCTACCAAACCCGCAAAGGCAAAGAGGTGCAGGGGCGACCTTGGACACAGTACGCGCTTGAGAACTTTGACTTTAACGGCACATTTGCTTTGGTTTACAAAGAAGGGATGACCCAATGAAAAACATTGTTGAGGTCAAAGCCGAACTGAACACCATCCTAAATGGGCTGATTGGGGAAATGACCCTGAGCGATGGCAGCACAATCCCCGCCATCCGTGCCACCGATGAAGAGGTGAGCGCCAATGTCAAAGGTCTTGAGGTTCACATCTCGAGATTGCCAGTCCAAGACACAACGCCAATGTATGCAAGCAGCACCCAAGGCACAAACTTTTGGCGCGTTCGCTGCAAGTGGTGGGGTGGCGTGGACTTGGCAGATTACGCCGAGACTGCTGGCGATGTGGCGTTTTGGCGTGATGTCTTGAGTGCGGTTCAACACCGCATTTTGAACACTTGGAAACCCGTACCCGCCCAACCAACTCGAGTCCCCAGAAATGGGACGTTGGACACTATAGAAGAACTTCGCTTTTTACTTCCAGACCGCTTTTTTGTGCGCGGAGAATAGGAGATTTGACGATGAAAAAAAATGTCTCTTTGATGTTGGCACTTGGTGCGCTTGTGATGCCAACCTTTCACACCTTGGCAGTCCCACCCACCTCACCTGGAGCGGTTGACGAGGGCTTACGCGCCAAGCTGTATGTTGACTGCTCTGGGGCTGACCCTGCTGTGGGTGACTTGATTCCCGAGATGACCGAGTTTAACTTTGACCCCCAAGGTTCAACCACAAAAATTGGGCGGTATGGTGACAATGGTTGGGACTTAGCCGTGAAAAACGGCATGAGTCTGGACATCATGTTTAAGTGCATTGCCCCAGCCAACAACACCGTTGTTGCGCCGATTGTGGTTGCAGGCAACGCCGCCAACACCGATGCAGCACGTTGCAAGTGGGTGGCTGTGATGCCCGATGGCGCACAGTACGCAGGCAATGGCATTGTGGAATTTGCCAAGCCCCTTGCGCCTTTGCGCGGCGCTTATGAGTACAGCGTCAAAATCGTGGCAAGCGGCGGCATCACTTACCAAGCACCCGTCTAATGATTGACTTGGTGGCATTGAAGCGAAAGGCTCGAGACAAAGAGCCTTTCGCTTTGTTGTATGGGGCAGACCCAAAGACGGGTGAAATCACAGCCCAAGCCTTTCAGGTACAAGCCCAAATCAAACAAGGCACTCGAGTCAGGGCATACAACGGCAAAGATTTTCTGGGCTTTGTGGCTATGCCTTTTGGAGTCAGGCTCGAGGAAAAACCACCCAGCACCCTCAAGATGTATGAACTTTACTTAAACGGAACTTTTCGGAGATTGCCATGAAAAAATTAACCCCCGTGCAGTTAAAAGTCAGCGAATTTAAGACAGCGACAGGTGAGGGCGGTGTTGTTTACACCATCAACAACCTCGAGACACAAGAACAAAAACAAGTGTTTTTAACACGTTTGACCATCAAGGAGCGGCAAGATTTGGCGTTGGACAATAACCTTGATTCACAAGTGGAAATGCTGTTAAATTTTCTCAATAAAAAAAAGCGTGTGTTGCATGGGCAAACCGTGACACTCGAGGATTTAAGAAATGGGTTAAGCCTGAGCGATTACCAAACTGTTTGGGCGTGGTTGCGTGATGGCTTGCCAAATGCCCAAGCAAGCAGTCAAAAAGAAGGCGATGGGGTTGTGATTTCTTGTGTGGAGCGTGACCTTGAGAGCGGCGCTCGAGGGCAGGAGTTTGGGGTTGTGGATTCCGAGACCGAACAAACCACAACCTTCAATCTTGCACCAATGACCTTAAACGAACTGGCAGAACTGAACAAAAACCCACTGCTTGACGAGGGTTCACAGTTGGCATTCATTGCCAATTTGTTGTCTAAGCCCTGGCGCGCTGCTGCACCTGTTGACCCTGACTGGTTGGCAGAAAACGTCACAGATAAAGAATTGGTGACAATTTTTAACTGGATGTATGCAGAACGTGCCGAGGTTGAATTAGACCCAAAAGTGGTGGCTCGAGTCACAGCGATGTTGCAAGCACAGGGGCAATCCCTTGGCGCGAACTGATACCGCTCCTCGAGCATAACTTCCCCCAATACACAAAACAGGAAATCCTCAAAATGACCGAGGACGAACTGTGGATGAGGCTTGAGTTTATCTACGAACTCGAGCGCCGCAGAGCCTTGCCCATTGCCCAGCTTGAGGCAACAATCAGGAACGCGCTTGGGGGCAAGCCCAAGGACGGCACAGTGGGTGAGACTGTGCCTGTCTCGAGCCTTTGGAGCGGTGAGGAACTGTTGCAGGATTATGCAATGCCAATGGCACTGAGAAACCGCCTTGAAGGGCGCAGGTTGGTGCATATACCCGATTGGATGACCTTAGGCATGGCTCGAGGCATGGAAGCCGCCGTGAAAGCTGGTTGGGTGAACAATTTTGCATGGCTCGAGATGGCAAAACACTGGGCTGCTGTTTGTCAGGTTTTGGACAGGGCAGAGGGTAAATAGCGTTATTTACAGGTTTGATTGATAGATTTTATATTTAAGTATAAATACGGTTTCAAATGTTGACAAATGAAAACATTTGGACTACAGTCATTCTCAGAACAGGGCATCCAAAATCCAAACCCTGTTTTAAGAATGAGGTAGACCATGAAACTCAAGGAATTTAACGCATTGACCCCAGCCCAACGTGTCACCCTTGCCCTTGCGCCATTGCAAGAATACCACGTCCCAAACGTGATGAAAAAAATCAATGCGATTCGGGCAATGAAAACCAAAATTGACCACAATCTCAAAATTCATCGGCGTGTCCAGTTGGAACACGATGTGCGCTTAGAGCGCAGGGACAGGGAAGCCAAGTTCAGGTACGACAACGCAAACGGGCAAAAGCCCTTGGCAAGCCTTGGCAGTTTGATAGCCAAGGGGCAGTTGCACTCGAGACTGGGCTATATCCAAATTGGAGCATGGCGCGTGTTTGCTCGAGAAGTCGGGGCATGGAATAACGACAGGTACAGCAAATCATGGCACAAGTCACATGGTGGTGTCTGGGAAGTCGAACGGCGTGAAGTGGTGGCAATCAGAATCAATCAGTTTGGCAATTTTGAAGAGAAAACTGTCCAGCTTGACGGGTGGCGTGGCAACTGGATGTTAAACAGTCTGCTCGAGTTGGGGTTACTCGAGCGCCAAGCGGGGCTTAAATCGGTCAGGCTGCACGAAGCCTTTGATGTTGCCCTCGAGAAAACCACTTTGGGCTACAGCGTCTTTAAGCGAACTTTGGCGGGTGAGTTTGTGGGTTATAGCCTGGTTGCACCAACGGGCATGACCTACCACGCAACAACAATCAAAGCAGCATTTGCAGGTTTACGCCAAAAACTCAAAGCAGTGGAAATCAGCAAAACCCACAAAATCAACTGGGATTTTTGCAAAAAACTGGGATTTTGCGATGCTGGGATAAAGCAGTTTGCAAGCACCTTTGGTTTGGCAATCAAAGGGCAATACAGCCCTGAGCAAATTGAGGTGGCAATCAAAACAAACGTGGGCGCTGCTGCACCATTTGAAATGGAATTACGCAAGCTGGCGCAAGCCCTCAACTACACGCCAAGCCTGTAACTTAAAAACCCCACCTCAAGCATCCAAACTCGAGGTGGGGCGGCAGACCATTTGGGCAGTTGCCCAGTCTCGAGGATACCATTAGCCACCTCACCCCTGCCACTGAGGGCAATCAGTGGCAAAGGACAAAATCATGACCATGACACGCATGGAATTAGAGGCACACAAAATAATTTTGGAAGCAGCCCATAAACGCGGCGCTGCCACTCAAGCAGAAGCAGCACCCTTTAAGAATCGCCCTGATTACATCATTTCTGAGGGCTTGTTACAGCAAGCCCCTAGAATTGACCGTGTGGATGCTGGCTGGACTTCCATCGGAATTAGGCACAGTGCATGGGCAAAGTTGGATTTTTGGAATCCAGTTTGTGAGTTGGAGAATGCAGTTTGTGTTTTGCACGATGGTGCAGCAATGTGGGCATCACACTTAGATTTTAGCGGTGTACCGCGTGATACCCCGTTTGGTGTAGCCCATGCCAGGGGCTTGCGGTACGCCTTGGACAGGGGCAATGCTGTTAAATACAGCAAAATTAACGCGCATCCTTTATACGCGGTTTGGTATTAAATCTATCCCCTGCCACTGGGGGCAATCAGTGGCAGAAAGCCATAAAATGCAAATCAGTTTTCGCACAGATGAAGGTCTCGAGACACAAATCAAAACTCGGGACAAATACCAAAGCCCACACAACGCGGCGCGGGTGCATCTCGAGCGGTACTTTTCCTGTCTGGCGTATGCTTTGCGCGAGATTCGAGATGTGTTCACGCTTGCGGAATTTCAGATGATGAGCGATGCAGCCAATGGCACACTTTGGGAAGTTCACAGCGTCAAAATGATGGCAGCCCAACTCCAGGACGCGGCAAGTTTTGACGGGCTTGATAAAAAATGGGGCGTGGATGTTGGGGCTTTGATTCACAAACTCAAACCCTTAACCCATTTTCAGCACATGGCGCTTGTGGATGCCCTCGAGCGGTTCTGGGCAGACCCAAACCGTGACACCACGCTCGAGTATTACGGGTCTTTGGGACTGGGGGTCAAAAAATGAGTTTTTGGGCGCGTGTTCTGCCAGACAAATTGGGCAGACCAACCACTGTGCGTGTTTCGGCAAGGCTGGCTAAAGCCATTGGCACACAGGCATTTACACTGGAACGCGAAAAAGACCATTTGATTCTCGAGTTAAACGGTCTTGAGGGTGAATACAAACTTACGGCAGCAAAAGCGTTTGGGGCAGGACGTTTGCTGGATGAATGCAGCCAAGTCAAACAGCTTGAACCTCGCCCATTTGTGGTCAAAAAAGACGGCTCTGCATTTATTTTTGATTTGTGGAAATATGATGACCAACTGCCAACCACTGCCCAACGTCTGGCATCTGCTCCAATGAAATTTGTACCCGTGCGAAAGATGCACAAAAATGTGCTTTCAATGGAACACTTCATTCGGCTTTTTGCCTTGGTGTATCTGGTTTCCCCATTCACAGAATCAGACGTTACCCTCGAGCCACCCAAGCGCACGGGCGACTTTTTACCCATGCTTCCTGCTTTTGACAGCATCAAAGCTAGGTTTGGCGGTTGGCATAGGTTTAAGCAGTTTCTCGACTACAAGGTTTTGCAATACCAAGCACAGAGCCTCACGCAAGACCAAATAAAGTCCAGCATTGCAGACATTTTAGAGGTGGCAGATGGATAGCTACGGCAGGATTCACCCCAACAAATTGGGGCAGCCAAGCAAAATCACATTTGCAGTCCAGGCGATGCGGCAAGCAGGCTTTGAGGTGGGTTCTCGAGTCCAACTTGAAATTTTGCCAGACCACATCAAAATTTCAAAAGCACAAGAGGGCGGTTTTCATATCTCAACACGGACAAGCAATTTTTCACCCTGCATCTGTTGCCAAAAGTTTTTGGCAACACTGCCCAATGTGTCTGATATAGACCGTGCCCCCAAGCACGCAACTGCACAGGAAAATGAAATTCGGCTGTATTTCAATCAATCAATCACAGAAGCCCAATACAGGTTCAGGCGCTGGGAATCCTACCAACGCCATGATGAAACCATGTCAGCAGAAAACACTGAACACCTTCTACCAACCTCAGACAATACCCCTGTAAATATCAGGCTTTCCAATGACTTGTTTGCAGAGTTAAAAGCAGAAGCCGCACAAGTTGAAATGAACATTGGCACTTACATTTCTGAGTTACTGAAATTACCACGCCCCAAAGTGCAGAAAAAAATTGCTGCTCGAGCAAAAAACTACACTGAAATTGGTCACATACGGCGGCAAGCCAAGGGCAAAATTTGGGGAATTTCAGAACTGAAAGAACGGGGGCTTCCGTTGTGTTGGAATCGTGAATGGCTGCAAGAGCGCGTCAATGAAGGGTACAGCACTGCTGAAATGGCGGCAGAATATGGGTACAGTCGAACTCTTTACCAAAAACAAGCACGGGCGTTTGGCATCAACCTGCCCTCAACACGGAATTTGCCATACAACAAAAGACGAAAATTCAGCAACAGACTCACTTGAATTGAAAAGGTGTGACTGGAAAGCCAGTCACCTTTTCAATTTCTTTGTGCATATTCTCTTGCTTTGCTTCCCAGATTTTACCATCTTCAAATCTGGCACGAAGCGGCACAGCAACCATTGTATACGCCAAGTCATTGTTCAAAAACCGAAACGCAAACTCTGCCACATTGGGCGTGGAAGATGTAACAGGCAAATCAGCAACCGAAACACCTTCCATTGCATGAATTAACCGATTGAACGGGTCAAAAAACAAGATGCCCACGCTGTGCGCTTGAATCAAGGTGCTTGACTTGTTCTTGGTTTTTACAGTGCCAATAAAGCCCCCTGCTGTGACAATGCCAAAATAAACATCATCAATCAAAAACGGTGCATCCGTGACTTGGATGTACAGCATTCTTTTTTGAGGGGCAGCCAAAGTCAAACCAACCAGCAAGAACACCATCAAAACAACTTTTTTCACCCCCACATCCTAAGCCCAACCGCAAAACTCGAGAATATGCCTATATACACCAAGTCACAAAAAACATGGTGTGATACCATGCACCTTATGGCAGACTCGAGCTTGGGCAATGCAATTTTGTACGCGCAACTGGACGCAAGCAACCTAAACAGTGGCTTGTCCAGTTCACAGTCCAAAACTGAACAGTTCATGGCAAGTGTGCAGCAAGCGGTTGCCAACTCGAGCAGCGCGGTACTCCAAGCCACCCAACGTTTGGCACAAACCTACGCCACCGCCACACAGCAAAAAGTCAAAGAGCTATTGGACTTTGAGACTCGAGAAAGCACCAGAGCCAAATCCGAGTTTCAAGCGGGGCTGCTCAGTGCCGATAAGTACCAAAAAGCTTTGATGGAAAACTTGGAGGCTTTGGAGTTGACGCGCCAAAGCCTGAAAAAAACCGATAGTGCCTATCTCGAAGTCACAAACCGCATGGGTGGTTTGGTGCGAGAACTTGAACGGCTTGAAAACCAGTTTAGGCAAGCTGAACCTGTCGCAAAAACGTTCACAGCCCGTTTGCAAGACCTTGCAAACCTGAGCGTGGCTGGGTTTGCCTTGAATGAAGTTGGGCAGCGTGTCATGGCGCTTGGGCGCGACCTTGGGGACATGGCGGGAGAAGCTGACCAAGCCCAAAAAGATTTCTTGGTTTTGCAAAACACAGTCAAGTCGTTCGGGGTCAGTGCCGAAGAAGCAAATCAGGTGGTGAACAGCCTTGCCAACAAATTTAATGTGGCAAGAGAAGATGTCCAAGGCTACGTCACCCAACTGATACGCGCCGAACTGCCACTGAACATCATTGAACAAACCCTGACCGCCACAGGCGCAAGTGCTTTGTCGGCTGGGCGCACCTTGAAACAAGGGTTTGACAATGGTGCAACCGCCGTGATTACCCTCTCGAGCGAGTTGTTAAACTCGATTGGGGTTGTGACCAATTTCAGCACCAGCATTCAAAAATACGCCAAAGAAAACAACGTTGCCACCACAAGCCTAACTGACCAACAAAAGTCTTTAATCGGGGCGCTGGGCATCATCAAAGAGACCAAAGTTGAAGTGGATTCGCTTTCGCAGTTGATGAGCAAGTACACGGTTGCCCAAGGCAACGCAGAAAAAGCCACCGCCGCCATGCGCCGCGAGATTGGTGCTGCTGCCATGCCTGCGGTCATGGCTTTTTATGGCACGGTATCCACAGCAAGTGATGTTTTGGGCGGCTTTTTTAGGGACTTGCGCGAAGGTGACGGGGTGATTCGGGGCATCACCACATCGGTCACGTTGTTGGCTGGTGCAATGGCATTCAATGGCTTGGGTGGTGCGGCTGGGCTTGCGGCTGCCATGATGACCGCCAAGGCGGTTGCTGCCAGTGCTGCCAGCAGCATTGCCGCGTCCTTCAGTCCTGTGGGTGTGATTGGTATTGCCATTATTGCCTTGACTGGGTTGTTGAGTGGGCTGATTGCAGAGTTCACTCGAGCGCAAGAAATGGCGATGAAGGACACCGCCACCCGAAGCCAAGGCATCAGTACAGATGCAAGCACAGCCCAACTCAGGGCAGAGCGTCAAAGAATGTTTGATGACCTGAAAAAGTACCGCGCCGAACTCGAAAAATTGAGGGCAGCAGAAAAAGAAACACAAACCATTTACCCCAACTTTGTTGACCCCAAAATTGCCCAACTGCAACAAGAAATCAAGTTGACAGAAACACTTTTACAGCGCCAAGAAAAACTGATTGCTGCTGCCAAAACTCGGGAAGCCGCCCCAAAGACAAGCAACAACACCGCGTCAGGCTCACCCGTGCCAACCGAAGCGGAACTGTCTCGAGCGCGTGAATTGGTAAAAATTTACGAAAACGCTAAGACCGCCACCGAGATTGCAAAGGCGGCTGAGGCATTGGACAAGTTTTCCAAGTCCTCTGATTCGGCTCGAGCGGCGTTGACTGCTGTGCGCGAAGCCTCAACCCGTGCTGAGGCGGCGGCTCGAGATGCCACCCAAAAGACCGCCGAAGCCGAAAGGATACGTCAACAAAAAGTCCGTGAATCAGAGCAAGCCTACCGTGATTTGGTCAGTGCGATTGGTGGGGCAAACCAACAGCAAGCCACCCTGAGCAAAATGTATGAGCTTGGCTTGGTGACTGCCAATGAGTACCGCGCAGGGGTGCAAAAACTGATTGCTGAAATTGCCAAACTTGCCAGCAGTGGCAAACTCAACACCGATGACTTGAACGCTGCTCGAATTGTGGTCAAAGAGTTACAAAACCAACTTGAGAGTTTTAACCGTGTGACGTTGGTCTCGAGGGAAACCCTGAAAAGTGCTTTTGACGCTGGTGTTCTCAGCACCAAAGAATATGGGGCAGGCTTGCAAAAGTTGCTTGATGCTGCCATGCAGCAAATCAACAGTGGCAAGCTGACCGAAGAACAACTGTTGAGGACTCGAGTCCAGGCGCGGGAGTACCGCGCAGAGTTGGAAGCCCTGAGCCGTTCGACGCTTGAAGTGACAACCCTCCAAGACCGCATGACCGCCACAATGGAAGGTGGGCGCACATTGCAGAGCGCCTTGGCTGCCGCCTACCAAGCCAGCGCCATCAATGCCGAACAGTACCGCTCTGGCTTGCGGTTGGTTATTGCAGAACTCGAGAACGTTCTGAAAACCACCAAACCTACAGGTTTGGCGTACCTCGAATTGGTTACACAAATTGCCCAAGCTCGAGGGGCTTTGAATGAGTTAAATGCTGTGGCAGAAAAAACCGCCACAACATTTGACGCTACCAATCCCGTGCTTGAAGAAGTTTCAAAAGTCTTGGGGGAAACCTCAAGTGCCTTGGGCTTGTATGGGCAAGCCCTCGAAGCTGGTTTGATAAGCCAAGAAGGGTACACAGCAAATTTGCTTGAGTACCGTGAGGCACTTGAACAATTAAGCAATGAGGTGACAGCAAATTCACCCGAATGGATAAAGCTGCAACTCGAGATTAAAAAAGTTGATATTGCCATTCAAAATGCTGGGGCAACCTCAAGCCAAGCCGCCGAACAGGTTGGAAGCGTAACTGAGTACCTGTCTGGTTTAAGCCAAGAGGCGCAAAAAGCCGCCAATGACATCAACATTTACAAAGACGCTTTGGGCTTGGGTTTAATCACCCAAGAGCAATACATTGAGTCCATCAACTTTGCCATTGCCAGTCTCGAGATTGAACGGCAAGCACTGATTGACAATGGGGAAAACACACTTGCCTTGGATGTGAAAATCCGACAGTTGCAGCTTACTTTGGCTGGTTTGGGCGATACCGCCAATCAAGCCGCCGAACAAGTGGGGAGTGTTGGGGAGTACCTGTCTGGTTTAAGCCAAGAGGCAAGCAAAGCTGTCAGTGACATCAACACCTACAAAGACGCACTCGAGCTAAACTTAATCACGCAAGACCAATATGTGGAAAGCATCAACTTTGCCATTGCCGCCCTCGAGATTGAACGTCAAGCACTGATTGACAACGGCGAAAGCACGTTAAAACTTGATGTCAAAATCCGACAGTTGCAGCTTACCTTGGCTGGTTTGGGGGATGCAGCAAACCAAGCGGCAGGGCAAGTGGGGAGTGTTGGGGAGTACCTGTCTGGCTTGTCAAACGAAGCACAAAAAGCCACCAACGACATCAACACCTACAAAGACGCTTTGGGCTTGGGTTTAATCACGCAAGACCAATATGTGGAAAGCATCAACTTTGCCATTGCCAGTCTCGAGATTGAAAAACAAGCACTGATTGACAACGGGGAAAGCACACTTGCTTTGGATGTGAAAATCCGACAGTTGCAACTGACCTTGGCTGGTTTGGGCGATACCGCCAACCAAGCCGCCGAACAGGTTGGAAGCGTGACTGAGTACCTGTCTGGTTTAAGCCAAGAAGCCCAAAAAGCCGCCAATGACATCAACATTTACAAAGACGCTTTGGCACTTGGTTTAATCACCCAGGAGCAATACATTGAGTCCATCAACTTTGCCATTGCCGCCCTCGAGATTGAACGGCAAGCACTTGACGAAAATGGGGAAAGTACGCTTGCCGTACAAGTCAAAATCCGACAGTTGCAACTGACTTTGGCTGGTTTGGGTGACACTGCCAATCAAGCCGCCGAACAGGTTGGAAGCGTAACTGAGTACCTGTCTGGTTTAAGTCAAGAGGCGAGCAAAGCCAGTGACGAACTTGAGGTATTTCAAAAGCAGTTTGAGGCGGGGATGATACCCCAAGAAAAACTGGCACAAATGTTTGAATTTGCGATTGCCATGCTTGAAATTGAACGGCAAGCATTGATTGACAATGGCGAAAGCACCGCCGCGCTTGATTTGAAAATCTTCCAACTGACACAACGGCTTGGATTGCTTGGGGTCAAGGCGGGTGAGGTTTCGGTTGAAGTCAGGGACATGGGGCAATGGAATTGGCTTGAGACATTGGACAAACAAGCCAAAGCCGCAATGGATGAATTTAATCTTTTGTCCAGTGCTTACAGCAATAACTTAATCAACTTGGATGAATTGCAAGTGGGGCTTGTCAATGCCCAAGAATGGCTCATCAAGCAACGTGACGCGGCGGCGGCGGCAGGGCAAAGCACTTTGGTTTATGACCTTGCCTTGAGGCAACTGACTGAAACATGGTTCAAGCTGACCACCAAGCCAACCACAAACGCCGAAGGCATCTTTACGCCCTTTGCGCTCGAGGATTACGCCAACGCCAGTGCCCAAGCCCTGACAGCCTTTGAGACCATGCAAGGCGCATACCGTGAGGGTGTGCGTACCCAAGAGGACTTGGACACCGCTTACAGGGGCGCTCTGGTAGCCCTGAACGCACAGCGTGAGGCAATGCTCAGTGCTGGGCAAGACGTGACCGCCTTGGATGTCAAAATCAAGCAACTCACCAGCAGCTATAGGGGCTTGGTAATCTCTGCCGTAGATTATGCAGAGATTACCAAAATCCCCACATGGGACTTTGGTAAAAACCAACTGAGCGCCGCCGAAAAAACCCTGTCTGATTTTGGCTCGAGATTGTCTTTGATTTCCAATTTGGTTGGACAAGGCTTGCTGAGTCCAACGGTGGCAAGTTCTGCCCTCGAGTTTCAACTTTCACAAGTCCAAGCCAAAATTGAAGATGCCAGAAAAGCAGGGCAAGAAGTGGGTGACTTGCTGCTGCAAGTGCAACTGTTGCAAGCCCAAATTGACAACTTCAAAAAGACACCAGAAACCATTGTCAGTGATGCCATGAGTGCTTTGGCAGCCGCCCAAGGGCAAGGGCAAAGCAGTTATCAGCAAGAGATTGCCCGATATGAGGCACTTGCCAAGAAATACCCAGAAGTTGCCCAAGCCCTGCAAGCCGTCATTGCTGGGTACAGAGAACTGCAAGAAACGCTCGAGCAGAACCAAGCGGCACAAAAAGCCATTGATGAAACCCAACTTTTGCGTCAAGAGTTGGAAGCCAATATCATTACCCAAGAGCAATACATTGAGGCGGTCAACGCTCAGATTGCCCAACTCGAGAACCTTGCAACCCAAGAGGGGGTCAGTGAGGAACAGTCACGGCGCTATCGGCTCGAGGTTGCAAAACTGAAACTCGAGCTTGCAAGCCTCAACCCAGAATTTGCCAGGCTCTACAAGCAACTCCAAGAGCTTTCAAGCGCCTTGGCTCGAGGCGGCACAAGTGGCACAAAGTTTTTGTCCATTTTGGTTGATGGGGTTTCTAGCGCCATTGACGCGGCTTCCAAGGGCAAATGGAACGATGCAATCAGAATTGCTGGGCAAGCCTTGGCAGATGGCATCCGTGCTTGGGATGACCCAGTGGCAAAAGCAATGGGCAATGTGGTTGAAACCGCCACCAACGTTTTGACTCGAGCCGCATCTGGTGATTGGATTGGGGCAGCAGTTGGGCTTGTCACAGGCATCATCAATGCAATCAGCGATGCTTTGAATTATGCCCAAAAAGCCCAAGAGGATTTTGATAAAGCAGTCAAAGAAACCAACCTGAAATTTGCCAACGGTGCGGATTTTGTCAAGCAAAACACTGTGCTGAAAAATGGCTTTTTGGGCATCCCCTACAATGAAGTTCAAACCATCACCGATAAGTTTGGTTTGACCCTTGCCCAGAGCATTGAATCTGGCTTGTCAAGTGGCATCTCAAATGGCTTTAAGAAAGCCATCACCACAGGCAACATGGCGGATTTCAAAACCGCTTTGCGTGAGCAGGTGGCAGATGCTTTTGGGGACACCTTCACCCAAGTCTTGTATGAAAAATTGATAAATGAAGGGGTGCTTGGGGAAGCCATCAAAAAGGTGGTTGACGCGGTGCAGACCGATGACCCAAACGATGACGTTGCTGCTTATGCAGCCCTTGACGCGGCACTGCTGAAAGCTGAACAGGTGGCAAATCGGGTCTTGCCAAGCGCCCAAAACGCTTACAACCGATACACCCCAAACCCAGATGACCCCAACCGCATTGCAGATGAGTTGGTGAGAAAAGCCCTTGACGCGGTGGACGCTGCCAACCGCACCCAAGACACCGCCGATGACGTGGCAGCCATGAAGTCACTTGAGGAAGCAATCAGGCAAGCCAACAATTTGAGGAATCAGACCGCTTCAAACAATGCAACAAACTTCAATTTGCCGCCACAACTTCAGTACGCTTTGCAACCTCAACTCATGGAAACCTTTGACCGCTTTGGTCAAAGCCTTGCAGTGTTTGACACAGGCACAAAAAGGCTTCTCGAGAGTGCAGAAATGTTTTATAGTGCAGCCCAAGAACTGGGCAAACCAACCACAACACCACCAGAACCTCAAGTTGCCCAGAACAGCCGCCCCTACCGACCATCACGCCCTGAGCGATTTGATGACCGTCCGTACAGGCAATTCAGAGGTATTTGATGATGCAACTTGTTTTGATTTTGGCGTTTTTGTTGTTTGGGTGTGGCGTAACCAAACCACCAACAAAAAAGGTGTGGCAGATTCAAGGAGATGGCAAAATGTGGCGCTTACAAGTCCAAAACCATGCTGGTGTATTCAAAACCACTTCGGGACTCGAGCAGCCCATCTCGAGTTTCCCACGTCTTTTGGTTGAACCTGACGGCAACTGCTCATCTGGACAAATTTATGCAGTGCCAAGCGGGTTGTCAATCGGCTACCGTGACACGGTTACAGTTGAACTTCTTCAAAACAACACTTGGAAAAGCATTTGGGCAGGCATGGCACTGCCAGAAAACACCGAAAGCACCTTGTCAGGCGTGGCAATGGTGGGTTTGCGTGAACGCTTTCGAGAACTTGAATACACCGCCACCTCAGATGTTGGCGGGGATGTTCGGGCGATATTCAAGCGCGTGGTGCAAAATGCCCTTGCCCCAGATGGTCTCGAGGGGACGCTGTTTACATTTGCCAGTGACATGGACACAAACATTGGGTTTTCTTTGCCAGCGTTCGCCAACAATTACCCCACCAATGCAATGAAAATGCTTGATGAATTGGTGCTGACTGTGCCTGGCAGCACATGGGGCGTGAACAGCAAACGAGAAGTTTATTTTAGGATTCCAACAGGCACTTTAACGATTGACAGCGCGGTTGAGGGCACTGACATTGATTTCCCAGACAGCCCACGCCGCGAGTACGTTACGAATGTGCGATGGCGGCTGGGAAAAGCTGAAATCAGCGACATCACACAAGCCTATAAATCAATTCACCACCTCAGCGAACGCGCCGTTAGACCGTATGGGCGCTCGACGATTGATGTTGAACTGACCAAAGTTGGTTATCTCTTTAAGCCCATGACCGCAACACCGTTACTTCTCGAGGGTTCATCTGTTTCTGGTTGGGACTTGCCAGAAATCAGCGATGACTCTGCGGCAACCTATGTGGATGTCAACCCCAGCAGCACGGGCGATGTTTGGATAAAGTACAAGCCCTCAGTCACCACCACTGTAACGGGGTTTAAGATTGACACTGACAAACAGTTGCCAGGGCTGTATGCGGTTGTTTATCAATCAGTTGAAAGTCCCCCAGGCACATTCTCAGGGTATCAATATGAGTTGAAATCCCTTGTGCCATTAAAAAATGGGTTCTTTATTGCCTCACCAATCACGCTGCTGCAAAGCAGCACGGTACAAACCCATATTGAAATTCGAGCAAAAGACTCTGGAAGTTCAACCACTTACAGGCTGTTTACTTTGACCCCAATGGTGCTTGACACTGTTACGCTTGACAACATGGCACAAGGACTTTACAAAATCCCTGTCACCAACCCAACACTGGCACAGATTCAAGGCATTGTAGACCCTGCCATATCAGGCACAATCAAAAAGCGCAGGTTGGATGGCAGCATTGAAAAAGAATACACATTGCCAATCACCACGCTTGAATATGGCATCACCAACGAAAAAGGCATCACCACCACAATTAACCTTGGTGACGCTGACGACCCAGAAAACATCCAACGTGCCGAGTTGCTGAACATGGTTTCACGCCAAGCTCGAGACAGTGCCATTCGCTTTGCAGGGGGTAACTGATGTCTTTAATCGCACCACCGTCTTTGGATGAAAGGGAAACCATTTACATTGGTTCAAGCCCCAATTTGCCCCTTGGTCATTGTGCAAGGATTCCTGAGCTATGCGCCATTGTCAATCGTGGCGGTGAACGTGACTATGATGTCCAAGTAGCGCCTTTCAGCACAAAAGGCTTTCGTGTGGGTTCTGGCAGCCCCAAAATTGTGCCCCTCGAGATTGAGGTTTTGATTGACAAGGCAACTCGAGAAGATGCAGACGGGCGCGGCGCTCAGTTGTTGCAGCTTTGCACCACCGCCCAAGTGGTTTGGTGGGGCGCAATCCGTAGCAATCAAGACTTGCCATTTACGCTTGGGCAAGACAAACTTTCATTTAACAAAAAACGGCGGGTGCTTGGCTTGATGGCAGAGCCAGTCACCCCCAGCAATCGGCTTGGTCAATACACCATTCGGTTTAAGTTCGTCACGCTTGAACAATACTGGCGTGACTCAAATGATTTAACAATCATTCTGTAAGGAGTTGAGAACATGGGACTGCTTTTTCCACTTAAAGACACAAACAACAAAGATTTAAGCATTGCAGATGTCAATGCGATACTTTTGAAATTTGACGCAATGGACAGTGTGCTTAAAGGCGGGTTTGGTGCTGCCACCACAGCTGGTGTTGAAGATTGGAATGACCCAAGCAACTTAGCCGCAGGCTGGTGTCAAACGTTGTTGTTGGGCAGTGCAGCAAATGGCATGGGCGGTTCTAATTATTGGTATCTGCTAAACCTTGAATACACCTCAAAAAATGGCACTGGCAATTTGACGCAAATTGCATTTCCTTATGATGTTTCATCGCCAACAGGACGAAAAATTTGGATGAGGTCACGTTTCTCTGGCACTTGGTCATCTTGGTACAGTGTCACTTTTGCATAAAGTCCAAATACAAGACCATTGCACTTTTCCACCCCTCGCAAATCCCAACACAATACCCGTCGGTGCGCCGTTTCTGGAGCCAAGCAATTTGCTCTTGCCTTGGTTTCCCACCGACTTTTTTCATTTCAATACAAAGCCCGTGATACTCCCCACGAGGGAGCAACAAAAGCAAATCCGCTACGCCTGGTTGCATCCCTTCGGCAAGCAGCCTCAAGGCTTGTGGTGCGTGGCGTGTGCCTTTGGCGGTCTTGATGTAGGGCAACTTTGCGCCATTTGGCACAGCAAAAATGTCACCCTCTCGAGAATCGCCGTAAGTGTGTTTAACCCACTGCACAAAAGCAACTTGGTGGTCATGCTCTGACCACAGCTTTTCATGGGGCAAATGGTCAGCTTTGTAAACTGGCACATTGTGAGTCAATTTAGCCGCTTTTGGCTCGAGTTCGGCAAACTTTTTTGGGAGTGTTTTCCAGCCCATGTTATTCCTTTTGGTGCAGTTCCAAAACCAGATTCAAGGTTTCGCAAGCCGCCTGAATTGCATCTCTGGCGGTTGACTTGTAAAAACGTTCAATCAAAAACTTGTTGCCCTCAAGGTTGATTTGCTTTTGGTCTTTGCCACCAAGACCATGCACCACGCTCGAGACCTCAAAGCCAATCAAAAAAAGCCACTCATCTGGTTTGAGTTGGGCTTTTAAGGCTTCCAAAAGTGGGTGTGTGGTTGGCAGTGGGGTGGGTTCGCTCGAGGTGGCTTGCTGGGCTTCTGGTGGCTTGGTGGGTGGTGGCAACATCGGGGCATTCTTGGCGCGTTGGGCTTTGGCTCGAGCCACATATTCTTTGACAAAGACCTCTCGGATTCGCAGTTGCTTGTCCACCTCAAGGTTAAAAATGGCAGGCGCACCCCCAAGGCTTGAAATGACCGCCCTGGCAATCTCATCTGAATTGGTGGTGCTGACGTTGGCAAGGTTGTTTTGAACGTACAACTGCCATTGGTTTGAAGCGTGTAGAACCAAGTCCCCAAGCCCTGCATCAATGATTTCTTCTGGGCTTGGAAAAAAGTTTTTTTGAATCATCACCACCTTGACCCCAAGTAAAAATTGTTCGTTGTTGAGGCATTCACTCAGTGCGGTTTCGTAAAACTCTCGCATGGCTTCCGAGTCTGGGCGCTGGTATCGCTCACAAAGCAGCGCCCAGCACCGCAAGAAATTCATCTTTGTAATCATTTTACCCTCACCTCAACATCTAAAATTTTGCCGTCAGGTTCAATGCTTTCTTGCCCTTCCAGTTGCTTGAGAATGTCAGATGCACTGACGTAGGGTTTTCCAGAAACCCGAGGTTTGAGGGGTGTTTTTGGTGGTGGTTCTGTGTGCCACCCCAGTTCACCGATGGTCTGCCAACCTCGAGCAATCGCACGTTCAACCGCGTCACCTTGGTCAATTTGTGCGTTCCTGAGCTTCTCGAGCAGCTTCAAATGGGTTCTCAAAGTGCCCATTGTTGCTTCAACTTTTTTGGCTTGCAAGTGTCCAAGCCACTCATGCCACACGGTCAAATTCAACCAGTCAGGAATCTTAAAATCTTCTTTTTGCTGCAAACTTTCCCAACTTGGCAAAGCTCGAGCGGCAGGCGTTCGCTTGCCGGGTTCTGGCTTTTCTGGTTTTTTTGTTTTTGCCCCTAATAACTTAGATTCTACTTTAGAAGTAGATATTGTTTTTAATTCTTTATCTTCTTCTCTTTTAAGTATATCTTCTATAATAAGAGGGCTTAATTCTGCCGATTTTTCAAGTTCGTTGTCGTTCACGGCTTGCCCGATTTCGGGTATATCATCGGGTAGGTCTCGGGGAGACATCGGGTAGGTCTCGGGTACACCATCGGGGGTTTCTCGGGTAGGTCTCGGGGAGACATCGGGCATGGGTTCGGGTAGGTCTCGGGGAGACATCGGGCAAGTCTCGGGCATGGGTTCGGGTAGACAAATTTCTGCTCCGTTGGTTTTGATGATGCCCTTTTTCTCGAGCAAACCCAGAACGTTCAAAATGGTTTTTGGGCTGCTTGAGATTTTGAAAAGTTCGGCAATGGGGAAGCTGCCACCTGTTTGCGCCAAGAGCCAAGGGATGGCTTGGGGCAGTGGGGTCAGCCTGAGCAACTCGAGCAGAGCGGCGGGGGTGGGTTGTAGAGCTTCAAGGGTCATGGTCTACCGCGCCCTCTGCAATGGTATGTCTGAAAGGCGCAGACACTTCGGGCAAACCCTCCATGTACTCAGCTTCCGCTATAAGCTCTTTACCCAAGACCCTTAGTGCTTCTCTATCAATTAAAAACTGCATCGTGTTCTGTGTGGAAAATCTTTTCGAGCCAGAAACAACAAAGACACTTGCGGTGTCTTTGTTGTGTGTCTCAATCACAAAATACTTTATTCGTTGCATCACCGCACCTCTTCTGCCATTGCTGGCTTAATCACCTTGAACTGAATAGCCCATACCCAAGGATTTAATTCCCATGAGCCTTCGCCATTAATAGATTCCCAAATCTGATAGAACTGTGCATCAAATGAAAATTCATTCGCTAAATTCATGCCTCTTGGCGAAGAATACCTAAACTCATCCCATTTTTTGATGCCCTCAGCTATAGCATCCTGCTCTGAAATATCGTGCAGCCGTTCTACACGAATATCTGTGATTTCGAGGATGATGCGGGATGCGGCTCTGGGCATGAAGATGCTGCGCTTCCAGCGTCCACAGTTGGGGTCATCGGCGGTATCTTCGTCCCAACCGCCCGGGTACTTGTCGCCCGTGTCTGCACGGTATTCCCATACAAACGGGTCGTCTTCCTCAAATGGCGGCTCGGATTGGTACACCTTAGCAAAGGTTTCACGCACCCAAAGCCTGTCACCAGTATCCCCATACGGGCAAACAAATAATTCTCCGCACCTACCCGTTGGTTTGCCGTTTTTTTGCTCCCAAAAAGCCCAGTATTTTTCTTTATTATACCTGTCTGGTAGCCAAATTTCAGAAGTGTTCGGCGGAATAGGTTTTACAATTCGCCGCGTCTGGGTTTTCTTGCCCTCGAGAATTGCTTGCACCATCGGGGCGGTAAAAGGTATTGGGCGTTCTTTCATATAGCCCTCAACTCGCCCACACTTAAAGTCTCAACTTGTTTATCGCCATGCAAGTTTTCGCAGACAAAGGAATCAGGATGCTGATAACGCACTATCTCCCAAACCGTGTGCTCTGGGTCACGAACGACTACTTGACCTCGAAAAAATCCGGGTTTCCCCGCAACCAATTGAATCGTACAAATTGGGTTGTTGTTTTCCGTAAAATAAAGCCCTCTGCCGTCAAACAACTTTTCGCTCAACTCCCCAAGTTTGTCTGCTTTTTCGCCAAGTAGCTTGGCAAGCGCCCACATTGGGTCATCGGTGGTGTGAATTGTGATGGTCAGCTTAGTCATACCCTCACCCCATGCGCCTCGAGCAGTGCCAAGGCTGCTGCAACTGCTAAAATTGAATGCTCTTGGTCTGCCAATTCACAAATTGGTGTTGGTGAAACAATGGTGGCGCGGGACGCACCTTCTCGGGGTGCAATGAGTATCATCCCCCACCCTCGAGCCTGGGCAGCGTCAATCACTGCACCCAAGAACACATCTGTGTGCCGTTTCAGCATGGGCAATTTAAGCAAATAAATTTCATGCCAAAAATTGCCGTTTCTGTCTGGACGGTTAATCAGCAAATAATTTTCGTGATTCTCACGCGAAAACCAATCAGGTTCAACTCGAGCCAATGCCGAAACCAATTTCTGCATATCCATTTTCATAGCCTCCAATAAATTCACTCGAGACAAGAAAAGTGATACACTGTTCTTGTCGCTAACGGGGGTTGGCGTGAATTACTGGGAAGGGGAAACCCTTCCCTTGACTTTTTCAACAGGGAAACGGGCATAAAGCCTTAATTGTTTGCCCTTGTTTGCATCCAAAAACCTGTCAATTTCGCTCTTGGCGAAACGCGGTCTTGTGCCGATGTAAATTGCCTTGAGGTGTCCAAGCTCCTCGAGCCTGCGAACGTCATCGTCACTGATTCCCAGCATTTCTGCCGTGTCTTGGGGCGAAAACGCTTCTTGGGACACAAGTGACACATTCTCAAGGTCTTGCCAAGAAAAACCCATTGCCCCAAGCATTTTGCTGACCGTTTCGGTGGCGGGGATTTCTTGCGCGTTTTCGTACTTGACAATTCGAGCGTGTTGTTTTTCGCTGCCAAACGCCTTTTCTGCCAGTTGGCGCTGACTCAAACCCGCCGTGTTTCGCAACTTTCTCAAACGAAGTCCAATTCTGTCCATGCCAGATAACCTATACCTTGGACTACCAAAAGTCAAGGGTATATCACCATGTCTTACCTTGTGGAACTTATACCACTATGCTCTCGTATATGAAAACCTATGCACACCTATACCTTACCCCCGAGGTGTTTTATGCCAGCTAACGTACCCCAATTTGACGGCATTTCTGCTGTTGAGGCAGGCGCACGGCTGCGTGAAATCAGGTTGAAGCAAGAAAAAACCCAACAAGAACTTGCAGACTTGTGTGGGATGCCAGCAGACAACTACCTGACTGGCTACGAAAAAGGCAAAAAGGATTGGCGGCGGTCTGACTATGTGGTTGCCATCATGGAAGCTTTGAGAATCAATGCAAGCATGGCAAGAAAACAATTTGGAATGAGGGTTGTGATTGACCCCTCAGTCTCCCCAAACCACATCCCCGAGGTTGAACGCCCCTGCAATGCCAACGTGCGTTTTGCTGGTGTTGTCCATGCTGGTACGGGCGCGAACAGTGCCACAAGCATTGATTACATCAATGTCCCCTTGTCCCTGCTTGGCAAGTACCGTGCAGCAGATTGTTATGTGGTTGAGGTGACTGGGGACAGCATGACCGATGCCGAAGCCAAAAGAAGCATCCCAGAGGGCAGCCATGTGCTGCTAAACGCCAAACTCGAGCCAAAACCAAGGGACATTGTTGTGGCGTGGTTGCCAGAAATTCCAGGCTTTCCCGATGGTGTTGGAGTCCTGAAAGTGTTCCGCAGAAACTCGGATGAAACCACGCTTGAAAGCATCAACCCACAAGGCGCACGTTTCCCCTTGAGAGCTTACCCAGACGCAAAAATCCAAGGTGTGTACATCGCCCATTGGCAAGTAGGGCGCAGGGCTTAAAATGGCAGCGCGGCGCAGAAGCAAGGGTGAGGGCAGTGCCCGTTTTCGCCCTGAGCGCGACAAATGGGAAGCCAGAATCGTTGTTGGTTACGATGTCAACAACAAAATGAAACGTGTCACCCAACTTTTTGACACCAAACGCCAAGCTGAATCATGGCTTGCCGAAAAAAGGGTAGAGCAGAACAAAGGCTTGCTGCTCGAGCCAAACCGCGTCACCTTGGCAGAGTACGCCCAGAGGTGGCTTGAAGTGCAGCTTGGCATTCGCCAAATCACCCGCTTTGGATATGGGATTGAAATAAATTACATTGTTGAAAAGCTGGGCAATGAGCGCCTGCAAACCATCTCTGCCCCACAAGTCAGGGCATTTATTGCATGGTTTGCCCTCGAACGCAAAAACGAACACAACAATAAAAAAATGTCCACGCGCACCGTAGGCAAAGTCCTGACCCGTCTCAAAGCCATTTTTACCGAAGCGCAAAGAGACCGAATCATCACCTATAACCCTTGTGATGGAATCAGAATCCCCAGCAACAAAGACCAAATTGAAACCCCAGCAGACAAGGTATACACCTTTGTCCAAGCCAAAAGGTTTTTGGCACTTGGCAGAATGCTGTTTCAAGCAGGCAAGTGCCGTTTGTGGTTTGCCCTCGAGACGTGCTTAAAAATGGGTTTGAGGCGGTCTGAGGTGCTTGGCTTGATTTGGACTCGAGTCAACATGGAGCGCCAAGAGGTCAGCATTCGCTCTGGGTTGGCAATGGCGGATGAAGTGGTGCATGGTGGCACAAAAACCACAGCAGGCAGCCGAAACATCCCATTTGGCAACTCACAAAAACGTGTTTTTGAGATGCAGCTAGAGGCGCAAAAAAAAGAAAAGGAAAATGCAAGCAACTGGGAAAATACAGGCGCGGTCTTTGCAACGGCTACAGGTGATTGGGTAGACCCTCACAACTTGAATCGTGCCATGCGCTGTGTGCTTGATTGGAGTGACCCCAAGAGGTTGACCAAAACCCGCCTGCTTGGTATTGCCACCCAGTACCGTCAAGAACTCGAGCAGCTTGTTTTGGCTGGTGATGCCCTGCCCAATTTGTCTGTGCATGGTCTCAGGCACACCTACGCCACACACAGCCTACAAGACAAAGTGCCGCTTGAGGTGGTCAGCAAAAATCTTGGGCACAGCCGTAGCAGTGTGACGATAGACATTTATCGCCATGTTTTGGCAGATGAGCAGCGCCAACACCTGCGGGACTTGTACGGCGATTAAACAAGATTGGCGGCATATTTTGCTTATGCCGCCAATCTGCCACCAAGAACACTTAATCTTGGTTTTATGTGGTGGGCGATAGAGGATTTGAACCTCCGACCCCTCGCGTGTGAAGCACAACAACAGGTTTTTACACAATCCCGTATACAACGCTTTTCGCCGTTTGCATCGGGCTTTGTATGGTGTACCCCAAGACACCAAACCTCAAGTGCTGTCAATGGCTTTTTGAGTTTATCTGCCGCCAAACTGCCACCAAAAAATTTATACCTTGAGATACCTAAAACCCCCTTGACTTTTGGTGTCTCAGGGTGTAAGTTCGTAAAAATTTACGAAAAGGAGCGCCATGAATCAAACCCCCAAGCAGACAGAACCACTGTTCAAACCCGTTCGGCATACGGTGCAAATGGTGAAAGTCAGTGACATTTTGCCACCCGAAACAAGCGCCAAATCGGAAACCAAAAAAAGCATTGCCGATTTTGGCAACGTGACCACCGTACTTTTGAGACCCATCACCAAAAAAGACCTTGCCTTGTTTGCCTTGAGTGAGGATGATTTCAAATATGTGGTGGTTGATGGCTCGAGACGGGTTCAGGATTCGGCAGAGCAGAAGTTGGAGTTTATCCCTGCCATTGTTGCAGATGATGGCAGTGATGAAGATTCACTGGCGGCATTGACCTTTGTCCTCAATGAAGCACGTTCACCAAACGATTTGGACGAAGCCTTAAAACTCAGACAAGTTTTGGGTGAGGGTCAAGCAAAAAGAAACCTTGTGGATGTTGCCAAGCGTTACGGAATCGCAAGGCGCAGGCTTGAGAACCTGTTAGCCATTGCCAACTTGCACCCAGAATTTCACGAAGCCATCAGAGAAGAACGGTTACAAATGACGGTGGCTCGAGAGATTGCAAGGCTGACGCAAAAGCAGCAGCACAAGTGTTTGGATTTGGTACGCGAAAAGCGCAAAGAGTCCATTCACGGCAAACGTGCAGAGCGTCTTAAAATGGAAGATGTCAAAGCGGTCAAATACAGCGACAAGTCAAATGCTGCCCAAGACATTTTTGCGTCTTTGGACTTGCCACTGGTTGAAAACCAACTTGAAAAAGCCATTGCCCAGCTTTTAACAGCCGCCAAAGGTCAAGGGTTATCCACCAATGACCTTGTGAAACGTGTCAAGAATCAAGCCCTCACTCACGGGGCAGCCATGCCCGAGGTTGCACATGACAATGCCAAGCTCCCAGAGTTCTTCTGAAACCCCCAAGCCCAAATGGGGCAAAACCGTTACACAACGCCTTGAATGGTGCGCTTTTATGCTCGAGACTTACCCTAAAATTTACCCACGATACAAGAACTTTGGCTTGCAAATGATGTCAAGGTATCCAGGGCGGCAGGTCTCGAGTGAGATGATTGTCAACTTGCTTAGGGCATCCCCAGAGCAAAACACCGCCGAAGAATACGATGTCAACAGCAATCTGAAAAGCCTTTATGCAAGGCTGTTCAAAGCGGATGTGCCTCAATCAAAAATTGACCTTCGCAAGTGCTGGATTGACGATTGCACCCCCGAAGAATGGGCGTTTTTGCTCGAGGCTCACAGGCGCGGTCAACAAAAACTTTTGTCTTGATGGTTAAAGGTGTGTTACCTAAAACCAAAGAAAGGGAAACATGGAAGCCAAAACAGGAGCGCGGCGCTGTGGCAATGCGCGAACACAAGACAGCATCTATCTCGAGGTTGGCATGGGTGCTGGTGGTATCCCCATTGAAAATTATTTTGTTGATTTGCCAGTGGAAATAGACCCAAGCAGCATCAACCTAACCCCTGTTGGGGTGCAGCTTATTCAAAGTCAAACAAGCGGCGTTTGGCACGTCTTTGATTGGATTGGAGAAAAGCACTACCCATCCCCTGCTGACTTTCTCGAGGAAGCGCGGGTCATGGGCATCTCAAGAAAAATCAGCCCAGCTTTGGACTTTTCAAAGCTGTCTGCTGATTCAAGGCTGATTTGCATTCATCCCCATGCGGTCATTCAAAATCCAGAGGAATTGATGCTTTCAAGTGACTACACCTGGGAGTGTCCAACGGGCAAGCAACACACTGAGACGCAAGGTTGCATTGGTTGGCACTGGTGCGAGTCCTTGACCCCAGCAGATGCCACAGACGGACTTGGCTTGTTGTGGCGTGACCAGCCAAGCGGCAGCTACCAGATTAAACGCTCTGGGGGTGTCGCGGTGACTGGGGTTGGCATCTTTGCCAATTTCCCAATTCATGGCTTGGCAGTCACAGCAAGGGAAGATTTGACGCACGACAAAAAGAAGCTCGAGCGGGTTGGTTTGGCTTCTGGGTTGTTGGTGAGGAGTGTGCAGGGATGACAAAGGCAGATTTGGCGGCACGGTTACGGGGTTTGAGTGTTGATGCTGCAATCAATTATGACTACCCCAAAGATTTTATTGTGGCAATTTGGTATGGCGATTGCTTAACCATTCGGGGCGCAGTTGACGCTGATTGGGAATTGCCGACTGAAACACAACGTCTGTACATTTCAGAGTTTGGGGAAATGCCGCTTGATACTGGCGAAGGCACAGAACTTTTCCTTCAAATGCTCGAGAATCGCCAAGAATCATACATTGAAATTTGGGTTGACGAGGACAGAAATGTGTGGTCAAACCGTGACGGCGTGGAAGTTTCTGTATTTGATGATGAAAACGATGCGGATTGGTACTCAACGGCACTCATTTTGGACGCGCCTTCAAAAATGAAAGCTGCAAGCGCCAAAGTGTTTTTACCCTTGCTCCCAGTGGCAAAAGCAACAGGACTGTTGCCAGATGACTTGCTGGACATTGCAGAAGATGGCAACGGCAAATTTCAGGTGTTAGACTTGCGAGTGATTCAAGATGAGCAAGCATAAAAACAGGCAATTAGCGGATAGGTTTGGGGAGTATGCCAAACCTATCCCCAAGGGTTTAGTCCCCATTGTGGTGAGGGCTTTGGTATCCCCAGAAGATGCAGAAGTTATCAAAAAACTGTCTGCCCTCGAGCGGGGCGAAAGGTTGGCAAAAAATGTCTAACAGTAAAATTCAAGTGGGTGACGAAGTACGATTTTATTACAGGTCATGGGGCATTGGAATTGTTGAGCAGACAAGTCTTGGTGATAAACTCTATCGGATTCGAGACGAAAATAACCACGTCTACAATATAGAAGCTGCAAATATCTATGAGTTAAATGGTGCAGCGAAAACAGCCGTTGGCTTCACTGTTCTAAAACATGGCAAAATGCAGGTTGCAGTTGGCTTTGACGATGTACAGGCAAAATACCATCACGAAGGAATTACTTTGACAGCGTATGACGGGTCAGAGCAATACACTGCAACCCACCAATACGACATGGCGGCGATGTTGATTTTACTCGCAGAGCGGCTTGGCTATCGCATTGAAAAGATTGTTTCAATGGAACAGGAACAAAAAGAAATGCCTTAACCCTCAAATCTTCATAGCCCGTATTTGATTGTTTCAACCTATATCTTATGATAGGATTTACCAATGGCGAAAGCAGAGTCAAAAACCAAGTTACCTGCTTTTGTGCGAGAGACACGCTTAATCATGCGGTCACTCATTCAAAAAGCAGCGTACAACCCCAGGGTCATGCCCACTGACAGAAAAGGCAAACTCAGAAAAAGCATTGACAAATGGGGTTTGGTAGAGCCTTTGGTGTGGAACGAACGCACCAATAACCTTGTTGGTGGTCATCAAAGGTTAGAGCAGCTTGACAGCAAAATGGGCTACCCTTTGGGCGATTGCCAAGATTACGAAGTGCCTGTCACGGTGGTTGACCTTGACGAAAAAGAGGAAAAGGAACTGAACATTGCCCTCAACAATCCTTCAATGCAAGGCAGCTATGATTTTTCCAAACTCGAGAAACTGTACCAGAGCGGCGTAAACCCCTTTGCCAGTGGCTTTGACAAAACAGCCCTCGAGACCAGATTTGATAGCGATAAGGTCAGGGCATGGCTCGAGCAGCACAACCCCAAAGAGGCTGCCAGAATCAAAGCAGAAGAGGACGCGGCAGCACTGAGCGATGAGCAAGACCGTGAAGGTCAAGAACTCGAGCAGGACACCAGAGAAATTCCAGATTTTTTGCGCCCAGAGAATGACCCTGCCACAACTGCCAAAATCGCAGGCAAGGCGCACCACAACACCACCCCAGCCCCAACAAACACCCTCTTCCCCATCGGTGCAATGCTGAACGCTGCACAAAAAAAGCAATGGGATGAGTTCAAAGCAAAAAACAACTTGACCAAAGACACGGATGTTGTTTTGCTTTTGCTCGAGAAAGCAGATGTATGAGCCTGACCCCCTATTTTGGCGAAATGTTGATAAGCCCAGCCCCATTGCAGCTTGCTTTGAATTACTGTAGTCATTCTTGCCCGTATTGTTTTGCAAATTTGAACAATCCCAAGCGGCGCACAGATGTCACCCAAACCCAAAACTTGCTCAGGGATTTTGAATCTCGCACCACGTTGGTTGCGCGGCTGCTGCAAGAACGCTATCCTGTGCTGTTGTCCAATTTGGTTGACCCCTTCGCGGCAAGCAACTACAAACAAACCTTGCCATTTCTCGAGCAACTGAGCGCATTGGGTATCCCTGTGGCTTTTCAAACTCGAGGTGGCTTGGGCATTCCAGAAGCCTTGCAAATTGCCCAAAAGAGTGTCTGGTATATCAGTATCCCCTATTGGGATGACGCGGTACGCGCTCGAGTTGAACCAGCAGCCCCAAGTGTCCAAAGTCGGCTTGATTTAATTGAGAAGCTGCATTCTATGGGGCATGAAACTGTTGTGGCAATCAATCCTTATGTGTCCGAGTGGTTGCCAAACCCATTGCCTTTGCTTGAGGCGTTGCAAAAACTAGGGGTCAAAAGGGTTTTGATTGAACCCTTGCACCTTAATCGTGACCAAGTTGCAACAATGCCAAAAAAGAGCGCAGAACAGCTTGGAATTGACATTATTAAAAAAGGTGTTGATTACACTTACAAAAAGCAAGTCAGAATCCAAGCAAGGCAAAGTGTTGAGATGTTAAGGGAAATCGTCATACAAATGGGCTTTATCACACGCTCAAGAGATTCTGCACAACAAAATTCTTTTTATGATGTGTATAAAGAAGTTTACCCCAAAACCTTTCCAGTCTATCAAGACTTTATCAACTACGCGCTGACTGACCCAGACAGGGTGTTTACCTTTGATGATTTTTGGGCAGCCATGAATGCAAACACGCCTTTCCCAGATGGTGTTTTTTCTGGCATGGGAAGCTACTTGGGTTCGGGCAACAAAAGCATTTTCAAAGTCATCAAAGTACCTTCAAAGATGTCTTACAAGCAGTTGTTTATGCTGATTTGGTCAGAGCCAAGAATCAGCAAAAACCCTGCTTTCCTCAACAATTTTGCAATGGGCGCGGAATGGGACGGCGATGGGTGGATAAAACTTACTGACCAAGAAGGGATGCCCTTCTTGTTTTTTGACAAAGATGGATTCGACGACTTTTATACAGAATCAGAAGGGGGGTGAAAGCATGGAAAGACCAGACGGAGGCGATACCAAGACTGACAAGAAAAAGGTGAAAGCCACCAAAACAGTTGACCGCAAGCCAAGACGCAACTTGCAGCAGCGCATCAAGGACAACGCGAAAGCAAACAAAAACATTTCGCGTAGCCAACGGCGCAAGAACTCGGGCACACTCTAAGCCCTCACCCTCGAGTTTTTTGCTCGAGAACCTATAAGGTGATTCACCATGACCCCCAAGCGGCACAACTTCATCTCACAACCCAATCCCATCTACCTTGACGCGGTGAAAACAATCGCCAGGAATGTGGGTCTTTACAACACTTACAGCATTCTCGAGTTTGCCAAGCACTTTAGCCAAAAGTATTACCAAGGCATCCCCGTGATTGCCCCAGCCGACTATAAGGAGTTGACCCATGAAGCTGCTGATTGAAGGTGTCGGAGAACTTGACCCATTCGCCTACCCAACCGCCCAGACACCCATGCCTGACCTGTTGGCACAATTCGCCAAGGGCTTTGGCATCGTGCGCTGGGAAAGTTTGCCAGACTTAAACCCAAATGACCCAGACCTTGACGGCACAACCCTGCGCCCTTATTTGGTCAATTTTGCTCGAGTCAACAACTTGCTGCTCATCACGGGTGAATACACCAAGGACAGGTTCTTTGCCAGTGTTGGCGATGTTGCAAGCCCAGCCAGAATCACCAGGCTCTCAAAGGTCTCTGAAAGTCACGCGGCATTGACTGTGCTGCTCGAGCTTGCGCCAAATAAGATTTCACTCGAACCTTGGGGAGTTGATGCCAAAAGCCAATTCCTGTTTGGCGATGATGCCAAAATTGCCCAGGTTGACCATCCAAACACCCCATATGAAGCGGCTTTTATTGCCAAGTCCCAAGACCCTCAAGACTTTTCGAGTTTCCCCGCATGGCTCGAGGACGTAAAAAAAGTTTGGGCGGATGAATTTCAACTTGACCAAAGCCAATACCAAGGCGATTGGGAAACGGACTTCAAACACGACTACCTGCAAGACCTCACACCAAGGCAAGCAGTTGACGCATACCTCGAGTTAGGAGAAAAATAATGGACACCCCAACCCCCAACGACCATGAAGTGAACAAAGTCATTCTCAAAAGCTATGTGTTGGCAGCCTTGGGCGGCATTGCTGCCAACCCCAATGTCACCACCATGCAAGACCACGAAGTGGCAAGCATTGCCCTGCGCCTTGGCAGCGCCACCTATTCCAAGATGGAACACTGCCAACCCTTGACCGATGCTTGGGTGATGGTTGAACGGCTCGAAGCAGAACTCGAAAAGCAAATCTTGGTTGCTGCCACTGCCACAAAAGAGGCAGAACAGCGAAACCAATTCATCATTGAACTCGAGTCAGAAATAACGCGGCTGCAAAATCTCATTCGCACTCAAACCAGGCGGCGAGAAATTGACTTGTTTAACCTTGACTTGATTCCAGAAATGTTTGCTGCCTTGCTTGCACCAGAAGCCAAAGACGAGGACAGGCAAAAGGAACAAGAAAGGATTCTCAATACTTTTCTCACGGCTCTGCAAAAAAACGATGAAATCTTTTTACCTGTCCTCAACAAAGCCCTTGGCACATTGCAAGGGGTGATGCCCAACGGCGAAACCACCCGAGAACTCGAGCAATTTCTGAAAGCTCGAGAAGCCGCCCTTGGTGAATAACATGGATTTTACACCTGTTGTCAACCAGATGATTGTTCTTCGGTCTTGCCCACTCGAGCGACTTAAAGCCAGTTTCTCTCAGGCAAAACGCCCATTGATTGACGCGGCAATCAAAGCCAAAGTCATCACCATTGACGCGGCGGGGTATGTGACCTTGCCAGGGGTTCAACTCCCCAAGCCAATGAAAAACGCCACACAATCACGAACACCAGCAGTCCCACTCGAGGGCAAGTTTACCCCTACGGCACTGAAAACCTATTTGAAAAAGCACCCTTGGTGCATGGCAGAAAAGATACTGACCGACTTTGACAGCAAAGACCGCAAAAAGCTCACGCGGGTGCTGTTTGCCATGAGCGAACAAAAGCAAGTGCAGTTTGTGGAGCTTTCAGGGTATCGCTTTTGGGCATTGATGGGGGAAACCGCAACCGCGCCTAAGCCTGTAGAGCAGTGCATTTTTGACTACCTCGAGATTCATGCAGAATGCAGTGCTGAACAGATTCTTGGGTTAAAAGAAAACCACCTCAGCCGCTCTGGGATTGCTCATGCCCTGCTCAGGCTGTTCAGGCAAGGTCAACTGACACGCCGTAAGCGTGTGGTGGGTGAGGGCTGTTGGTATTGGGTGTACTCGAGGTCAAATCCCTATGCCTAAGAAAAAACCCCGTGAGGGATACCAAGAGTTTATGGCAGATGGGAGAACCCCACGCTGTCAAGCCATGAGCAAGCAAAAAAAGCAGCAGTGTGGGCAACCCGCACGGCTTGGGCATCATGTCTGCAAATTTCATGGTGCAGGCACAGCCCAAAGCCCAGGGGGTAGACCACCCAAGACCTTGCGTTATGGTGACAAAATCCCCAGATACCTCTCGAGCCGCATTGCCCAATTCTTGGATGACCCAGAGATTCTTGACCAATACACCAGCATTGCAGTTATTGACGCTCGAGTACAGCAACGGCTCGAGGGGCTTGGTGATGAGGGCATATCACTTGGGCATTTGAAGGATGCCATAGCGGTTTTGAGTGAATCACGGAGCAATATCAAAGCGGGTCTCAAGGATGCAGATTTTGCCCTGATTGAAAAGGGTATCAAGGCTTTTGATAATGGTTTAGACCTTGCGGAACTTGCCCTTGAGGTTGAATCTCGAGAATCGGGCATCTGGTATGAGACCCGTGAACTGCTGCAAGAGCGCAAGGCAATCGCAGAGAGCCAAAGGCGGCACGTTCTCGAGCAAAAAGAAAATGTTTCGCCTTTGCAATTCTTGCAAGTTTTGTCAGTGTTCAGAGATTTTATTCAGACGGAACTTGGGGACAATCCCGATGCAATCAGAAGGGCAGCAGACATTTTCAGACAGTTGTTTTCGCAAACAAGGCAACTTGAGGCTGTTGGAAAGGTGAATGTGTGAAAAAGGCGCGTGAACTGAGGTGGGGAGAAACGCCGTTTGATAGAATGAGCCATGAAGATTTACTGATTCATGCTAAACGGATGTTTTTGGCACTCACGAGTTTGCATAGTGTTGTGTCTCAACACAAGGTTTCTGACGAACACTTTAACAAACTAAATTTGCCTTATTGGAGTAATGACGGCATGGGCGGCAAAGCCTTGAATCTCTCTAAGCGCACCTTGGGAAAGATAAAAAGGGGCTATAACAGCGATAACATCTATAGAATGTTTTTTCGCTATGCAAAAGATGTGTTGTTTGAGCCTGACGAAAATGCAAGTAGGTGGCAAGTTTGTGACCATTGCAAAATGTTTTTAGGGACAACTGACACGGCTTGCTGTTTTTGCAAAAATAGATTACGCAAGCTGACGATGGCTGATTTGATGAATGAGCCAAGCTCATAAATAAACCCACATGACCCAAATCCCCACCCTCGAGTTAAATCTGGGTGAACCACCACCCAAAGAATGGTTCACCCAAGATGCCCCCAAGACCGCGTTTGTCAGCGGTCTTGAGTGGTTTGTAGACTCGCTCGAGAACCCACCGCTTGACCTTGAGAAATACCAAACAGACCTCATCGGCTACGCTCGAGACATCCTAAAAATGAGTTTTTGGGCAGGTGAAAATGGTGGGGATGGTCAACTCGAGATAGCCCAAGCCTTGCAACACAGCGCAAAAAGGCAACTCGAGGGCGATGATTCAGCCATTAGGGTTTTTAGGGTTGGTGCGGGTCACGGTGTGGGTAAGACCGCGCTGGCTGGGGCAGTGGTCAACTGGTTTTTTGATTGCTTTAAGCCATCAATCACCATCACCACCGCGCCAAGTGATGAGCAAGTGCGCTTGCTGCTGTGGAAGGAAATCAAGACACAAAGAGCCGAATCACCCTATGCCAAAAGCCTCACTGGAAAGGTTGCCGCTTCTGACCCTGCCATGAAAAAGGCAGCCAACCATTTTGCCATTGGGCGCACCACGTCCGATTCAGGCGGTCAAGGCACTGCCCGTTTCCAAGGGCAGCACGGCAAATACTTGCTGTTCATCGTGGACGAAGCTGAAGGCGTACCCGAGTTTGTGTTTGATGCCATCAATGCCATGATGACAGGTGGCACGGTTGCCTTGTGCTTGATGCTTGCCAACCCCATGACAAGAACCTCGAGGTTTCACCGTGAGTCTTACCGCTCCGACATCAAGAACTTTAATTTGGACGTGTTGAACAGCACCAACGTGGTGCATGGCAAAGAGATTGTGCCAGGCTTGACCTCAAGACGCTGGGTGCTGGGGATGATTGGCTCACACTGCCAACCAGTCCCCGAGGCTGACCCCGACAAATTCACTTTCAGTGTTGGTTTTGACATCGAAACAGCAGATGGGCGAAAGTTCAAAGCTGGCACAATCTGGCAACCAGACGCGGAATTTCTGTTTCGTGTGCGTGGTGTTGCCCCGCTTGACCTCTCGAGCAATACCTTTATCACCACAGGGCGTTACCAAGCCGCAGTGAAACGCCCACCTCGAGACACACAGCCCACATGGGCGCGTGTTGGTGTGGACGCGGCACGGTTTGGCACAGACTCAGGCACAATCTATGGTTTGACCGTGCAAAAACTCGAGAGGATAGCCAAAATCACCAGTGACGAAACCGACCAAGCGCGGCGCACTCGAGCGTACTTTGGTCATGTCAAACGCTGGGCAGAGAACCTACCCGCAAGCGTCACCAGCCTTCATGTCAGAGTTGATGCAAGCGGCGGTTTTGGTGCAGGCTTGGCGGATTTGTTGCTCGAGGACACTTGGTTTAAGATGCGTTTTTTTGACTGGCGAGTGATTGAAGTAAGTTTTGGTGAAAACGCCTATGATAACGACAAATACAAATACAAAGTGACTGAACTTTACGCCACAGCCGCCGAAACTTTGCTAACTGTATCCTTGCCCAACCCACCCCCAGAACTCGAGATAGAACTGACCTCAAGAACCTATGAATGGACACAATCTAGCGGTGTTGCAAAACGTGTTTTAACAGAAAAAGAAGTCGTTCGCCGCATTCTTGGGCGTTCGCCCGACGATGGGGACGGGGCTGTGTTGGCACTTGCGCCCGATTACATCTTCCCCGAACCACAAAAGGCACAGTCCAGTTTCAGTTTGTCGATGTAAAGCTATATGGTAAAATACCATTGCATTTTGCTCGAGAAAGGTTCAGGTGATGGGCGTGTGAAAAAGGAATTTTGGAAATCCAAGGGCTTTTGGGGTGCGGTGGTGACGGTGTTGGTGGTGGCTTACAACACCATTGGCGTAAACCACTTCAAGACTCCAGAACTGCCCGAATTTGTCTACAGCCTCTTGGCAGCCTTTGGGCTGTACGCTCGAGTGGTGGCGGATTCGCCCCTTGGTCTGGGCGGTGGTGGCAATGTTCAAGATAATTCTTGACCTTGGCACTCAGGTACTCGAAAGCGTGTTTGGTGACGTTGTGCCGCTCCAAGCAATCAGGGTGGTCAACGCCATCTTGACCAGCTTTCTCCAGTCTGGAAATTTTTTGGACGAAACAGCGCGGCTCGAGTTGTTAAAAACCCTTGATGCCACACTGCGCGACTTGAAAAAGGAGCTTGGCTTATGATGCGTGAATTTTTGCGACAACGGCGAAAGCCTGACTATGGCTTTGTTGGTCTTGGGTTGGTCTTGGTGCTTGCTCTGCTTGCTTGCGCCCCCATTGCCTCACTGCTGTTGCCCAGTACGCCCTTGGCTGACCCTGCGCGGCTCGAGAAATCGGGCAGCCTGTTTGCCTTTCGCAACTCTGGGGCAAGCGCGGTGCTTGACACCGTTGCCTTTTTTGGTGGGGCAAAAAAAGTGGTTGGGCTGCCCAGATGCTTTGCCGATGGGCACGGTGTGGGCTGCACGATTGGCGATGTGCCAAGCGGTGGTGTAATTCGCTTCGAGGTGCAAGGCAAAGACCTGAGCGGTTGGGCGAGTTTTTACCGAGGTTCAGAACTGATTCCTGCGACACCCGCACTGGTGGTCTCGAGTCTCCCTGTGGCAAATTTTACGCCCAAAGACACATTGTTGGGGGTCAATCTATACCCCAACAATTTGCCAATTACTGATTACCTGACGGCGTTAAAGAAGTTCCCGATGATTCGAGCAGTCCAAACCTACGATGCCCCAACAGTCACAGCCATGAAACAAGCTGGGTATGTGGTGGGGGCGTTTGCTGGGGGCAAAGACCACGCGCTCGAGCTTGCCAAAGCTGGGGCGGATTACTTGTATTTGGGGGATGAAGATAATCTTATCAAAACCCCACAGCAGTACATGGATGCTGTTGTACCCATCGTGATTGCCTTACGGCAAGCTGGTTATAAAGGTGATGTGGTGGCAAGTGCTTTGGCTGCACCACCCCAAAAGTTTTTGTTTGACTTTATCCAAGTGCAACAAGTGGACTGGAAATGGTCACTCGAGTTTTTGAAGCTCGAGAAACGCAACTTTGACGCACTGGCGGCGAACCCGTTCCAGGGCAGCATGGCAGAGTTCAGACGTTTGTTCACTGAAAACACCCCACGCCGTGCGGTTTACCACGCAGGGTGGGGATGGCAAAACCCGCGTGATGAAGCCGATATTGCTCTAAGAATCCCCTTGGTGGTCAATGCTTATGGGGCAGACTTGGCAATCCTGAAAACATGGCATCAAGTGCGTGTTTCAAGTGTCTGGACATTGTTTGCATCTCGAGGATTGACCAACCTCCATGATAAAGAATGGGGCTTGGTTGACCGCACAACGATGAACCTGACACCCACAGGGCAAGCGTTTTTACAAGCCGCTCGAGATTGGGCGCAGTAATTTTTAATTTGTTGGCTATGACGGCGAAAGCCGTCATTTTTGGTTTATGGTAATTTACCTTATAGAGGTGTTTATCATGCCAGAAGCCCAAAACCCATCACTTGAATTGGTTATCTTCAAACTCGACTTACTTAGCAACAAATTTGACGACCTAAAACAAGAAACCACGATAAGGCACGACAAGTTAGAGGCTGAAAACAAGGCACTTGAAGTGCGGATACGGAAAAACGAGGACGATATTTTGAGAATCAAAACCATTGCCCTACCTTTGGGCATGGCTTTTAGCGCGGCAGTAAGTGTGTTGGTCAAAATGTTTATTGATTCATTGGGAAAATAGTTTATGGCAACCTATACCGTCACCACACCACAAAACATCACTGCCCTGACTGGTAAAACAGGTGGCGATGTTTACAATGTGAATGGTGGGGTTCTGACCATTGACACCGACTCAAGGTATGGGCTGAATCAAAGCACATCCTCAAGCCTTGGGGCTATCACCATCAGCGCCACGTTGGGCGGCACAGTTCGCGCCGATGGGCGCAAAGTGCGCTTGATTGCCTACACGGGCGGCACTGGCAATGTGCCTGCTGCTGACACGGTGATAAGCCAAGGTGGTGCGTCTGGGCGTTTGATTGGTGTGTGGTCTGCACTGAACGCTGCACCAACAGCAGCAGGGGCAGCCATGCCTACCACTGGCTTTATCAAAATCAGACAATGGAATGACACCGAATATGCGGCTGGTGCGCTGACTGGCATTGGTGCAACCTCGAGCGGCGCGTCTGTTGTGGGGTGGCTCGAGTTGGTTGGTGATGAAGCTGCCACTGTCACTGTGCCGCGCCTGGGATTGTTTGAAATGCTTGGGGAGTGGTACGCCATAGGCGATACCTCGGGTGTGGCAAACCAAACTTTTCAACTGCCCACCAGTGGGTTAAATCAATACTTTGCTGGCGTGTTCATTGAAAAGAGTGTTGGCAGCAATGATTATGAGTTTTACGCGAACGCTGGCAGCCAAACGGGTGTGGCGGCTGATTCTCGAGCCAAAGTGTGTTGGATAAGCACAGCAGGCTTGCTCAGGATTGGGCACAATGGCACAGCAAACGCTGGGTTTACACCAGTGGCAGGGCTAAAAATCAGAATCCCAAACATCATCACAGCGAACTGCACCACAGCAGCGCGAACCGCGAACGCTTTACCAAACGCAACGCTTGCCACCCGCTACGATTTCACCACCACAGGTGGTGGAGTGGTGGTGATGGACAAAATAAATCTGGCTTGGTATCCATCATTTGCCCAAGCCTTTAGCGTCACGCTTACCAACGTGGGCATTCTCGAGCAGTTGAACATCTCGGAATGCGCCTCACCACTGACCTTGACCAAAGTTGGTGTGGGGCAAACAGCCGCACAAGCACAGGTGGCGTTGTCCTTAACGCAAAACTTTGCGGGTGGGACGCTGACCGATTGCCACTGGACACGGGCAACCTTGGCAGCCAGTGGCGCGTACACCAATGCCGTGACCGACTGCGCGGGGTTCACGTTCGTCAACAACTGCACCACCGCCCTGACCGCCAAGGGCAACGCCACAAGCGGCAACTGGTTGCTGACTCGAGCCTCAAATATCTTGTTTACTGCGCCTAAGTTGGTGAACGGGCGCATGGTGCTGGTGACTTGCTCGAATGTGACCATCAACAACACCACCTACATTGACCGCATCACAGGCACAACCACAACAACCAGTGCCGAACAAAGTTATTGCTTTGAGTTGCAAAGCAACTGCTTAAACACAACAATTTCAGGGCTAAGTTTTGGTGGCTTGACCAATGTGCAGCCCTACTTGGGCGTGTTGAACATTGCAGCCGCAGGCGTGACCAACACCAAACTGCGAAACATCGGGACTCGAGCCTCACCATTGAATTTGGGCAGCACGAACAATGGGGCTTACCTTGTGGTGTTGGCAACGGGCGCGGCTGCCAACACGGTCAAAGTGCAGCGTTGCTATGTTTCAAACACACGCACCAGCCTGTTCACAGGTGACAACTCGAGTACCAATGTGGTGTTTGAAAACTGTGCGGGTGACTTTGCCGATGCACCCGTGACCCCGATGCTGAACGCGATTTACAAGGGCATGGGCGCAACTTTGCCACTGACTGCACAAACCGCGTGTTATGGGGCGCACTGGGTGGATATGTTCACCAGTGCAACAGTGGGGCGCATTGGCATTTTAATGAACGAAAAAACCGCCGTAGAGCCAAGCGCCTCGAGCTACACGGTGCTGTCAGGTACGCCAAAATTCACCTCAGCGGGTGGCTTGGTTATGGCTACCATTGGTGACAGCATCGAGTTCACCATGTCCTATTTTGCCTTGGGTCACACCAGTTTCCAAAATTCAGCAGCAGTCATGGCAGGCGGCACGATTGGAAACTACACGCTGCAATACCAGCTTGACAAAAACGATGGTGCAGGATTTGGCACACTGAAAACCCTGAGCGGTGCAAACCTAAGTGCTGAGACTGGGATTGACCCAGCCAAAGGCGTGAAACTCAAAATCAGAATCACCACAGCAACAGCCAACACAGCCGCCATCACCAGCTTGTATGTGCTGACAAACTCGAGTGCAGCAGCGCAGGACAATTTGTACCCGCTCGAGGTTGTGACTTTGACGTTGACGGGTCTGCAAACAGGCTCAGACGTGGTGATTTTGCAGGCAGGGACAAGTACGATTTTACAAGTTGCTGACAGCATTTCAGACTCAAGTTATGGCTACACTTACGATACTTTGCAAAGTGTGGACATTGGCATTCTCAAAAACGGTTTTGTGCCGTTTTACATTCGTGGCTATGCCCTTGGCTCGAGTAACACCAGTTTGCCAGTGGCACAAACAGCGGACAGAAACTTTCTATAGGAGGGATAGAACATGGCAAAAATTACGAGCAGGGCGCAGTTAAACGTAGGTACAGAATTGACCATTGACGAAACCGCCAAAACATTTACATTGAATGTTGCAGGCAATTTGGTGGCAAAAGATGGGGTGACACTCCAAGCCCTGTACTCAAAATTTGTTGACTTGTGGACACAATTAAGCTACCAAGATAGCCCATTTCCGATGTACACCATTGACGCGCTTTCAGGTCAATACCAGTTTGGCACAGATGGCACAACCTTTAATGGTTGGAAGCCTGCGAACGATGCCACGCGCCAAATGTTGCGTGATGGTGGCTGGAGTGAGTTTAGCGCGGCTGGGGCGTTGCAGCGCCAGTATGTGGGCATTGTGGGCTTGGGCGGTGTCTCGAGCGGGGCACAGTTGTACTACCACCGAGACGCGGCAGATGCACCCACCAACTTCACGTTTACTGACCAAGTGAACGAGGGGATTCAGGTGTTTGGAGATGCCACAAACGGCAACTTTGACAAACGCAGTTATTTCAAAGGCTTTGTTCGTGAGCAAGGCAAAAAATACCGTGACAGCATTTTGGCTGACACGGGCAAGACTGCCACAGGCGCGTATATTGTCAACTTGCTCTTAAGCAATGAAGATGACTTAAAAATCACAGCCGCCGATGGTGCAATGACAGGAGCGCCATACAACAACATCACCGTGACCTATTTTGCAACAAACCAAAACAGGTCAATCGGTGGCACAAATTACCCGTTTCGCGTCATCATTGACGGCAACGGCGCAACGCTCGAGCAGATTTACACCAAAATTCAGTATTTGCTCAGACAAGATACAGACATTGACTCTGGTGCTGGCTCAGTCATTGGTAAGACCGCCGCCACGCTGTTGGGGTTTGTTGGTGACACACTGCAAACCACCACAGGTGTTTACATTGACAACATCCAAGCCACAGATAGCAACAGGGTGATTTTCAAAGACCAAAACGGTGTAGACCGAACAAACCCGTTTCAAAGTGCAGGAGTAATCACCTTTAACGGGTTTTTGGTTGGGGCTGGCTCGAGTTACCGTTTGATGTTTACAACCCTACCAGGTGCAAACAACGACTATGGGGAGTCTGGGGCAGTGACGGTCAATGATGCGTCAGGTAATCCAATTTCTGGCACAATCTCGAGTGGAAGCATTGCTTTTACTTTTGACTATGACGGAAACGTTCAAGGTGGACGCACACCTGCCACCGATGCGGCTGTGACCCTGATTGGCATTCGCCCTGGGGCAGGCAAGTTTGTGGTTGCCACTGGGACTTTAACCCGCTCAAAGGGTATTGCCTTGGCGCTCACCGCCGAACAAGACCGCTCATACGTTTGAGGTTAATCCATGATTGTTTTTGACCCAACTGCACGGTGCATTGTGCTGGACAGTACCAACGTGACCGCAGCAGAACTGTGGTCACGTTGGGCAGATTGGGCAGCGCAAGGCGAAAACCTCAAGTACCCACCCGCGTTTCGTCATGTGGGTGGGGATGATTTGGGGAGTAGCATCAACATCCCCAATTATTATTTTTTGTTGAACGGATGGAGAGTCAGACCAATGGAAGCCAACCACGCGCTGACCATCACAGGCAATTTATTTGTTGAGGGTGGTGGTGTACCTGTGGTGGCAACCCTTGGGGCATTTAACGTGTCGGTGCAATACACCGTTCCTGTCCAAGCGCAAACTGTAACCGTTGGCTCTGGATTATCCCCAACCCAAGCCGCCCAACTCGAGCAGATTTTAGCCCTGCTCGAGCCAGACGAAAAATACGAATCTGGACGCTTGAAAAAGTTCAAGAAAGGCACAACTGAGGTTGTCTATGACAAGCTGGTGACGGGCGGCGGCTTTGTTGGTGTGGTTGAGGTCAAAGAGCCATGAGTTCAACTGCGCTGTTTTATGCTCGAGTTTCGAGCAACACACCAACCACCATCAATTTGATTGACGGTGGCGTGTCAAAATCAGACTTGCCAGACACCCAAGCCCTGGCACACGTCAATGAGACCAAAACCCAAGTTGATATGCTCGAGCTTCGAGCAATCAGCGTGAATAACGAGGTGGTTGCAAATGGCAGTGAGTAAACTTTTGATTCGAGCAGGCAATGAGCAGCGCCCTGTAATTTCACTTTTTACCGTCCACAATGGGCAAGAATCTGTGTATGCAGTGCCAAGCGGCAGTGTGGTGAAATGTGTTGTCTTGAAAAAGAAAACTCGAGAAAAACACGCTGGTATTGTTGAGGTCATCTACCCTTCTGGGTCAACACCAATCACCATCAACAGCACCGATTTGGGCAATGACTGGGCAAATGGCAAAGTGTCCCCTTTGATTACAGCCGCCTACAGCAATTTGCTTTTGGCAAACGCCGCCGTGCCTCTCGAGTTGGAAATCCTTGTGATACCACCAACACCCCAAGCGCCGCTCTATTTTTACGAGGACGTGCAAGTGGCAAAGACCGCCCTTCAGGTGTCTTGACAAATGATGTTTGGTGTATTACCATTCACTCAATTCAAAGGTTTGCGGAGGTGACGGATTCACCCGAAGCTCGAGAAGGACGGCAGGAGAAAGCCTTAGAAACTCCCAGCAGTCCGTTGTTGAAACCGATACGGGTTAGGCGTTCCTCGAGCGTTCTCGAGGTGGTTGCAGGGATGTTGTTTTGTTGGTTGTACTGCGGGTTTTACAGGTGTAGGGACAAGGCTCATAACCTTTGTCATGTTGGTTCAATTCCAGCACCCGCTACCAGAGGGGAATAGCAGGGGCGGCGCTAATACGCCAAGACTTGCTTGAACGTAGGGATAACAGCCTCCCTGACCAGCGCCGATGGTCGCGCTAAGTTGAGAACGTATAGACTGAACTCTCTGACACTCTGGAAAGACAGAGGGGCTTGCTTCTGTATCTCAATCGGCAGAGTTCCTGTTTTGTAATCAGGCGGTTGTGGGTTCAAGTCCTACCAGAAGCTCCAAAGAGGTCGTCGTGGACAAAGCACAAAAAAAACTGAATAGTGAAGTCAAAAGCTTTTTGGTTATTTGGGCGGTTGAGATTGTGCTGTGCTTTGTTTTCATTTTCTGGGGACATTGGTTTTTAACCGTACTTGGTGCATTTGGACTGTTCTTGGTTGGCTTTGGATTCGGCAGAAAGTCTGTTGACCTCAACCACAAAGTCAAAGAAGCCTACCCAGACATCCATTAAATTATTCTTGGGCAGTTTGTTGCGTGAAACAAACATAAGTCCCAAACACCACCCCTCAATACCCAAACACCACCCCTCAATAACCGACCTCCTTTGAGGGGTGCTTTTATAGCCTCAAAATGCTTGCAAACACTTATACGGTGTAATACCATAAACCAATGCGACCCAAGCCCATTGACAAAGCCATTGAGACAAAAAAGGTGTGCTTTGAAGAAGCATACAAAATGATAGTTTTGCGTGACCATTGGTTGGATGGCAAAGGATTGACCATCTCAATTCCCAAATCAAAAACAGGGCAAGGGGTCAAAGACAAGTACGCCGAACTGTTCACAGCCCAAAACATTTTGCTCGAGGTCTGCCAACGTTCACGGGACGCGGTGGGCAAAATCAACTGGCGCTTTGTGCCAGTGCGTGACCTTGGCACAGTCACCGAGACCGAAGAAGTCAATGGGCAAACCATCGAAGTCAAAGTCCCAGGCACACCCAACGAAGATGAGCAAGTCTTGATGCAGGAAGCCGATGCAGCTTTGACCGTATGGTGGGACGAAAAAAAGGTTTGGAGCAAAATCAAAGACGCGATTTTGTATGGGCTTTTTGCTCGAGCCGCCAAACACAAAACCACCTCGAGCGTGGTCATACGCCTGTTTGTGCCAAGCACCGCCAATGTTGAAATTGATGGTGTCCAAGCCTTGCAAGCCTCAAACTTGGTTGATGCCTTGCGGCTGATTGAGGTTGAAGTTCCAAGCCCCCTGCACAGTGGGGTTTTGCGCGACGAAAACCACATTGTGCAAGGCGCATTTCTCGAGAACCCAGAAGCCGAAGCGCGGTTCTTGGAAGAGGTCTACCTTGAGGGTGGTCAAACCATCATTCGTGTGACTCGAGATGACGGCGAACCCACCACCTCAAGTTACAACCTTGGCAACCGTTTGACGATGGTTGAATTGGTCTTTGAGACCTTGATTGATGAAATGATGATTGCCAACCAAAAGGCACACAACAAGTGTTTGACGGCGCTGACTGGCAATTTGGATGGGATGTTGAACCCTGAGCGAATTTTAATCAACAGTGGTCTTGACCCAAAAGAAATGCTCGAGGTTGGTGCTGGGACACTGCAAAGTTATGTGGGCATCCCAATTTACGACAGCCAAAACAGAATCTCTGGCTACACCACACCCAACTTTGAACGCCTTGACCCGATTGACCCTCAAAACATCATCAACACGGCAGAGTTTTTTGAAAATCGGATTGTGTTTGCAGCACGTCAACGCCACACCAAAATCATTGGTGACGCGGCGGTGTCCAATGTTTCAAGGATTGGGGCAACCAATGACCACAAAGCGGCGGTTGCCACCATTGCCGAAGGCGTACAAGACACGGTGCGCCAACTGTTGGCAACGGCGCTCAGGTGGGCAGCCCATATTTTAGACCCACAGGCGGATGAAGTCTTTGAAGTGTTGCGCCCAGATGTGGTTGTGGTGGTCACAGCCACCCTTCCAACACCCGAGGACAACGCAGACACTCGAGCCAGCTTTGAAAGTGGCTTGCTTGACCAAGAAGAAGCCATGACCCGCATTGGAGTCGAAGACCCTGCGGCGGTCAAGGCGCGAATTTTGCAAGACACGGCACAGCAAATCAAATTCACAACAACCCCCAAAGGAGCGATAGATGAAAACAATTCTGTTCAGTGATGTGGCAATAGAGGACATGGCGGCGGTTGCTGCTCTTGACAGGAGTCTCGAGCAGGGCGGCTTGCTGTTTGGCAATTTCAACAACACCGATGGTTTGCCCGAAGTGCTTTTTTCCACCAGTGGGGGAATCCCCCAAAAACAAAATGGCAACACCTACCAGCCAAACCAAGACTTTGTGCATGGGGCAATTCATGGCGCGGCATCTGCAAGCCTTGGCAGCGTTGATTTTATGGGGTTTTGGCACTCACACCCCCAAGGTGGGATTGAACCAAGCCCAGCAGACCTTGTGGCACTGCATGACATGAAAGGCATTGACGGCGTTCCTCTTTTCATGGTGATTTGCGAGCTTCAAGGCGAAAAAGACGAACAATCTTTATATTTTACAGCCTTGAGGCTTGAAGATGGCAAGCCAACTCAGTATCAGCCCGAAGGGTTTTGCTTAAAGCAGTTGGTTTACGAAGTCCAAGAAGTCACCCGCCACAGCATTGAGGCTTGACCATGCCTTTTTTATCGGGCGAGTTGCTGCAAAACCTGATTGAGAGGGCGGATGCCAAATTGTCCAAACTCGAGAACAGTGCTTTTCGGCGCTTGGACAAAGCCTTACTGCAAGCCTTTTTTGACCTCGAGCAACAACTGAAAACCTTGTACATCCGTGCCAAGACCGACACCACAGGCGAAGGTGCAGCCTTGCGCGAAGCCAGGGCGCGGGTCTTGATTGGACAAGTTGCTGCTCTGCTCGAGATTACAAGCAAGGTGGGTGGGCAAAGTGTTTTTGATGGCTTGGTGAATGATGCTTACCAACTGGGCGTAGACAACGCGCTCGAGATAATCACCAGATACACGGGCGCTGTTGGGGCTTTGAATTTGGGTGTGCCTGTTGAGGCAATCGCCCAAGCCACAAACGCAAGCGAACGCCTGAAGCAGCACGGCAAAGAATTTGCTGTGAAAGCTGAGGCGGCAATCATCAATGGCTTGGTGCAAGGGCAAGGCTTTAACACAATGGCAAAAAACATCCGTGAGGCTGTTGGGGTCACGCGCTCCAAAGCCTTGGTGATTGCCAGAACAGAAGTCATCACCGCCAACGATGCAGCGCGGCGTGATTCTTACAAAGAACTTTTGATAGACCTTGTGATTCGGGTTGCCACCCAAGACGTGCGTGTTTGTGGTTGGTGTGCGGCTCGAGCGGGTTTGGTGTATGCCCGAGAAAAAGCACCCGCCGCGCTGCACCCACAAGACAGGTGCTACAACGTACCCTTTACCCGTCAATGGCTCGAGAAAGGGCTTGTTGATGTGGACTGGTACAAGAACCACCGTTCGGCTGTGGCGGCATTGGCTTTGTCCCAAGGGCAGGTACTCAGGCGCGGTGCAGCGCCATTTGAAAAGGCAAATGGACTCGAGCCGCCAAAGGCGCTTTGGAGTCCAGAAGGGGGTTGGTTATGAGTCTCGAGGATGTGTTTTTTTTGGTTCTTGTTGTTTTTATGGTGTTGGCTTTTGGGATTCATTTGTACCTGAGCTATGGCTGGTGGCAGCTTCAAAAACAACTCAAAAAATCCATTGATGAAAACTTTGGGGATGGTGGGTAATGACCGAAGATGAATGCTACAAACTGATTGAAAAGCACAAAGATGACACCATTTCACTTTTGATGCTTCAATCTTGGCAGATTGATTTTGAAGTCTCAAAATTGCCAGATGACCACGCGGCGCAGTGTTGGACAAAACTTGATTACCTCTATGCCAAAGTTTACTTTGACAATGAGCAAATTAAAACTGAAGAATTGTTTTGTAAAGCATTGGTGCATGAACTTCTGCACGTTGTGATGGCACGTTTTGACATGGTGCAAGAATTTGCTATGGCACACCATGTGCCAAAAACAGGCTTTGATATTGTCTTAAACAATGCCCTTGAAGCCACACTTGTACATTTTCACCGTGTGCTTGAACTGAGTTTTGCCGTTGGTAAAAACAAGGCGCTCGAGGTAGCCAATGCCCAAAGTCATTGAAATGTGCTGTGGGTATGGCGGGGCTACCGCTGGCATGATGTCTGCTGGACTCGAGATTGAGAAAAGCTATGACATCTGGAAAATTGCTGTGGATGCACATAAGGCTTGGCATACAAATGCACCGTGCGAGACTCGAGATGTCAGACCAATTGAACCCGAAGAGCTTGCGGGGCGCATTGTTTGGGCGAGTCTGCCGTGTCAGCCTTGGTCTACGGCAAACCGCACCAAAAACAGGGGTATGGTGCATCCTCACTACTACAGCCTGGCGCACTGGGCGCACCAAGTGCAGTTTGCCGAATTTGCGGTACTCGAGAACGTGCCAGGGCTGGTGTCTGAAAAAGACGGGCAGCAGGAAATCAGGGCGCTCGAGAGTGCTTGTGCCAAGTTGGGGCTTTCGCTTTCCATCAATGTGATTCCGTCACACTGGTTTGGAGTACCGCAAATTAGGCGCAGGGTGATTATCCTAGTCAATGCGCCAATGGTGCTGTTCACACCAAAAAAAACAAGTGCTTTTAAGCAAATGGGGTCAGCTATCCGTGCCACCTTCGGCGGTGGCACGGACTCAAACCAGTATGTGAAACGCGCTCCATGTGCATCGGAGCGCGACACCAGAACCTCAACAAATCCAGATACAGGCGAGGTCAACTTTGTGGGGCGCACTGCTCGAGAATGCGCTGAGATTCAAGGTGTGCCATACGAACCGATTGCACACTTGGCAAAAAGCCATCAGTACACGCTGATTGGCAACGCCGTACCGCCCAAGCTGGCGCATGGCGTGATGTCGGCAGTTTTAAGGGGGTTTTAGGTATGAGCGACTTACAAAAAATCATGCAGGAATTGGCGCGAGTCGAGCCTGATTGGTTTAGGCTTCGTGAAATTGTGCCAAATAGTTGGGAACTTGTTATTGCTCGCAGGTTTTACTACCGAGTTGTTATTGAT
>JACCDR010545978.1_pt1 | contig 51336 bp, 54 predicted proteins | sample 7446431 | NCBI WGS metagenome assembly JACCDR01 (sample SAMN15323443, study PRJNA562643) | freshwater metagenome | isolation source: river surface water | place: USA:Blue River Watershed | collected 2017-08-17 | reverse complement strand
GAAACGCCAGCAGCGAGGTCTGTACCGGCCTGGAAACGGCGCGTCGGCGCGGTGCCCCTCGATACGCCGGTTGGGATCGCCGCTTTGACTGCGTTGAGTGCATCCAACCCCCCACCCCCGGACACCGGGGATAGGGCTTCGCCGCTTGGCGCGAACAGCTTCGTGCCATCGAGCGAGGCTCCAACGACGCCGGCGGCGCCTGCTTTGATCTGGTCTCGCGACAGCTCGTAGGGGTTGTGGGGCTTTGCGTGCTCGCCGGCCATCTTGGCGCTCCTATGTGAATCAATGTGGCGATCATGGGTTGGCGCCAAATCGCCGGCCCTTCGCTTTTTCCGAGGCCATCGCCGGGCGGGAAAGTGACGGCGAGACCACCGCGCCAGCGGCCTGAGACTGCGTCGATTCCAGCAATAGAGGCAGCCGTGAACCCCTTCATCAACATCACCCGGGCGTGGGGCTAACTGCGATGGCAAGCGGAGCAGACCCTATCGTCGGCATCGAGAAGGTGCTGGGCGTTTTCTTCGGCGCCAGCCTGGCGACCGCACTTGCGCCGCACCTTGTCGTGCTCATTGCCGGCATGGCCGGCGGCGTGCTCGGGCTCATGTCCTATCGACAGGCGACGATCGGCGAAGGCGCCCGCTACGTGCTGGGCATGGGCATCTTGGCCTGGCTGCTGGCGGGCTCGCTTGCGGAGCTGGCAGCCGCCACCTGGCAGGCATTGGACGACAAGCGCATCCTCACGCCCGTGGCCCTTGGCATCGGCTGGATCGGGCATCGGTGGCCAACAGTGGGCCGCTGGATCGCCCGCCTGGCGCGCGCCTCGGTCGAAGCAGCACTCAAGAAGTAAGCCATGACGATCCTGCACCACTTTCTCGTCGGCTTCATCTGCTGGGCCGTGTTCTGCCGGGCGCGCCTCATGACTTCAGCCACGCACTGGGCCGTGCGGGCTCAGTACGGCGTGCTGATGCTGGCTGCCATCGCCACGCTGCCGATCTTCCGGCTCGACGACTATGGCCAGCACCTGCTTGGCGGCGCCATGTGTCTCTACCTATGGCTCGACTCGCACAAGTGGCGCGCCAGGCCGCCCACGAATCTCAAAGACCTGAGCGACGCCGAGCTGCGCCGCATGTTCGGCAAGTAGTCAGCGCCGCCGGCTCAGCGCGCGCCCCAGGAAGCCGATGGCCGTGATGACGCCGTTCAGCCGGTCGGCCACGGCGACGTCCAGCTTCTGCTTCGCCTCCACACTCTTGCGATAGCCCTGGAAGGCCTTGCTTCTGAAGTGGTCGGATGCCGCGCTGACCTCGACGGCCTGGGCATCAAGCAGCGAGCAGCCCGCGTGCATGGTCAGGTCCGCGATGCGGTTGACCAGATCCTCACGATAGGAGGCGCGCGAGGTCCGAGACGCAGGAAGCGGCGTGAAATCGCACCGGCCCGAGCTGGGCCGCACCTTCTTTCTCGACGGGCTGCATGATGATGCCCGCATCGTCGAAGTCCACGTGGAAGAAGTGCGCCAGGCGCTCGGCGCCGTCCAGGTAGGCCGCATAGATCGCCGAGAAGTCCGACTCGGGCAGCGCGCGCAGCCGCTCCATGCGGCCTGCCACCCAGGCCATGCCGTCAGCGTCCGACATGCTCGCCCAGTCGGGCGCCTCCTCCCCGGCAACCAGGATCTGGCAGGCGATGGCGCCGATGAACCACTGGCCTCGCGTCTCGCAAAGCGTTTCGAGCACCTGCGCGGCCGCGCCCACCAGCGGCACCATCGCGCAGGCCTTGCCGGCCACCAGGCCGGGCAGCTCGATGCGCTGGGCCGGCAGGTCGCGATCCAGCATGAGGTAGTCCGACAGCCGCCCGTCGCCGATGGAGAAGTCAGGGCCGTCGTCGCAGACCTGCGCCAAGTACTTCGCGATCAGCAGCGCGCGCTCCTCGACGCTCCAGAGCCGCGGGTCGGTCAAGTGCGCGTCCGAAGGGCGCTCAGCGGTCGCGACGAACGACAGCATTTCCGTGGCCGTCAGCTCATGCCTGTTGGCCGGCAGCGAGCACAGGCCGATCGACTGGCCCAGCGTCAGCTCGCGCAGCTTGACGGCAAGGCGACGCGTGCGGGTGGGTTGGAAGATGATCATGGTCAGAAGGCTCGGGCCGCATCCCAGTCGCGGCGATCCAGCGCCGTCAAGGATGCGAGCTGAAGCTGCATGGCAGCGTGGGTCAGCCGTCCGCGAACGTCGCGCGGGCCGGTCAACGGATAGGGGTGGGACTCGATGACCAGCGGCATGAAAAGCATGTCGGCGATCTTCATCCCGATGATCTGGGGCACCCGCGAAGGGAACGGCGTGAGGTTGCCGCCAATCGCCTCGACGACGGGGCCATCCTGCGCGATCTCCTGGGGCAGTGCCCAGCGCGTGAGCTGATCCATGGGCGCGCGCACCTCAGCGGCCGCGTCGCGGTAGGCCCGGAAGTGAGCCGTGAGCGCGATCTTCAGGGGCGCCATGCCGGTGAACACCTGCGTGCTGTTGAGCTTGGTGAGGTTGCTTCGCCCTTCCAGGCTCGCAGCTTTCGCCTTCGCCTGGTCGACGGTCTCAGACCCAGGGAACAAGGCCTTCAACTCCGACAGGATGGAGCTGAAGCCGCCGGCCTGGACGAGCGCGGTGAACGAGCTGAACTTCTGGTCCGGCCCGACGTTCTCGAACGGGCTCTGCCAGTTCTGCGTCGCCTCGACGTTGCCGTCGGTGATTGGCGCGCGGACCTCGGGCTGGCTTTCGTCGCGAGTCCAGATGATGGTCTTCTTGTCCTCGCTGGTGGACTTCTTGACCGCGAAGAATGACGCGATGTAGTGCGCGGACAGCCCGCCCCAGTCGGAACCGAGGGCGGGCTGGCTTCCGTTGCGCCAGAAGTCCGTGGACTCGGCCATGCCGCGTTACTTGTTCAGGCCAGCGTTCTCGCGGACCTTCATCGACTTCATGCGCCGCACGCGCGCCGTGGCGCTGCGGGCCTTGGTCGTGGCCTTGCGAATGGCGACCTTCTGGGCGGCGGACAGCACGACCTTGCCGCTGACGCGCTTCATCACGCGCACCTTCTTGCCCTTGCGGACGGCCATCGTCTTCTTGTAGACGGCGTCCAGGATGCCTCGCACGTCGTCCAGCACGGCCTCGGACGACTCGGCATCGAACAGGAAGCTGTCGAGATCCGTATCGTCGCCCTCGCCTGCCGCAAGCAGTTCCTGCACGCGGCCGGCCGCCTCGGCGTCGGCGTTGTTCAGCAGCGCGTCGATGTCCTCGTCGCTCACGCCCTGCGCGCTCAGGTAGTCGGCCATGGCGGACAGCGCGACCTCGACCACGTCGGCCTCGTCATCGGTGAGTTCGCCGTCCTGGTTTTCGTCAGCGACGCCGACGGCCATCGCGATCAGCCGGTCGGCCAGCGTCTCGCCTTCGCCGAGGTCGGACGCCGGCGTACCGGCCCAGATGCCCAGCATGGCCAGCGCGTCGTCGCGGATTGCCGTCGCCGCATGGGAGCCCGCGGCGTCGGCCGCGCTATCCAGCATGCGCTGGCGCTGCTGCTGCAGCAGGCGGCTGCGCTCACGGTCGGCCGGCGCCGAGAACACGCCCAACGATTGCAGCGCGCCCGCCGCGGGGTGTTGATTGATCATCATGGTGGCGTGGTCTTTCACTTGACGAGGGTTTGCTGGATCAGGACTTGACGTGCGACGCCGTCGAAGCTGACCCAGAGGTTGATGTTGGCCAGGTCCACCGGGCGGGCCTCGCTCGGCGAAACCTCGAACTCGAAGGCGGCGCCATTGGCCAGCATGCGCGACGGAACCAGCCAGCCGCTGGCCTGGGCTGCCTGCAGCAGCTGGTCCAGGAACGACGTCATGCGGCGCACGAACTCGCTCATGGGCAGCATCAGCCACTCCTTGGCGGCCAGCGTCACCCAGGTGTCCAGCGTCACGGACATTTCGGCGACGGGCTGCAGCTTGCGGTAGCTCGTGAGCGACTTGGCGGCCGTCAGGCAGTCCGTGAACACATAGCGACCGCCGCCGTTGTAGGACTCGAAGGCCACCGGGTTGACTTGAGCGCGCGCCAGGTCCGACTGCTGCTGCTCCTGCAGCTGCACCAGTTGCGTGATGCCCACTCGGTTGACGGGCCAGTCCTTGCCCGCGATCGGGTAGTTCTTCGGCGCGAAGCCCTTAGCGTTGATGCGGGCGTTTCGCGCGCAGGAGTAGCCAGCGGCCAGGCCACCGGTGCCCCACACGGCCGCGCCGCCGTTGAGCGGATCCGCACAACGCAACGGGGCCCAGAGCTTGTGGATCAGGTGGCTGTCCAGGTTCAACGTGGCATCGAACGTCAGCACCTGGCTCGGCGACATGGTGCCGTCGTAGTCCAGCTTCAGGGGGGTGTTGATCTCGATGGCCAGCGAGCACAACTTGCCGATCAACGACACGTTCTTCGTGCCACCCGAGATCAGGTAGCCGAAGGACTCACGCGTGTCGCGCAGCGCGGCGATGCAGCGGTCGTAGTCGGCATCCGTGTACGTCGTGCCGCCCTCGTTGAAGCACACCAGCGGCCCGCTCACGGCCCAGTTGTCCTTGCCGGACAGCGAGCGGCCATAGGCGTTGCTGGTCGTCGGGATGGAGGCATTCGCCGCCACCCACAACTCGACTGCGCCGCCGCTGGCCGTGGCCACCACGTCGGGCAGATAGCGCGAGGCGCCGAAGTCGTCGCGGGCGCTCGGATCCAGCGAGCCCGAGAACTCGTGCAGGATCAGGCCGTTGATGTCCAGCACGCGCAGCGTCACATCAGTGGCCGCCGTGGCAACGCCGGTCAGCGGGGTCTGGTCCGCATGCAGTGCCACCTTGATGCCCTCGTTGTGGCACTCGTGGTGCATCAGGTAGATGCTGTAACCGGTCGACGGCGCGGTGGACGCAACCGAGAACGCCACCGTGTTGGCGGTGTCGGTCGGCGTGCCGGTGAAGTTGATGAGCGCGAAGCTCTTGGTTGCGGAGGCCGGCACCAGGCGCTGCACGACGGCCTGCTGGCCGCCGTTGTTCAGGCCTTCGTAGGTCTGCAGCTTGGCCTCGTTGAGCGCGTTGACGCGCAGAGCTTCGGCCGGGCCCGTGCGGGCCAGGAAGTTACTCCGGTTCACGACAAACGGCTTGTCGATGGGGCCGCGCGTGAGGCGCGCCAGCACCGCGAACACCTGGTCGCTGTTGTCCGGCGCGACGCCATCGGTGGCATCGCGCAGCGGGTTGAGTTGCACGCCAGGCTGGAGACCCAGCTGACGCACGGAAGCGCGGAAACCGCTCATTGAGGCACCTGTAAGAGTTACGCCGGCACGATGACCAGCTGATTCGGGGCGATGCCCAGGCCCGCAACCGTCTCGGCGAGACCTGCCAGCAGCTCGCGCTCGTGCTGCTCGCTGATCACCGTGAGATCGTGGGTGCCGCCACCAATCGCGTAGACGCCGCTCGCACGGCACTGGATCGTGTGGACGCTGTTGTTCTGCACGTGGAGCATTCGCGGATAGGTCGCGCCGGCAGGCTCCTCGGCGGCGATGTCGGCCGCCTCAGCCTGAGGCTCGACCACCTCAGCAGAGGCCTCCGAGTCGACCGGGGCTACGACTGCTTGAGGCGCCTCCTCGGCGTGGCCAGCGCCCTCGACGGGCGAGCCATCGGCGCCAGCCGCGACAGCGGCGTCGGATTCGCCAGCCCCGTGCTGCTCAACTTGCTCCTGCTGGTCCGGCCGGTCAACTTGATCCTGCTGGCCATGCTGATCGCTCGACGCCACCTCGGTGACGCCCTGCTGCTCATCGGCGGGCGCCGCGCCCTGCTCGCCACCCGCCGAGGCGGTGGCGACGACGGCCTTCTTCGTCTTTGCCATGTCGCCGCCTTCCGCTTAGCGCAGGTTGGTGATGGTGATCACCGCGCAGCCCAGCGCGCTCGGTGCATGCGGGTTCACGACCGTGAAGTCGCGGGCGTAGATGGCGCTCTGACGCTTCAGGTCCGCCTGCATGTTCAGGTCCAGGAACGTCGGCGAGACCGCGTCACCCAGCACGACCGGGCACTGGGCCACGTTGGTGCCGCGTCCGACTGCCACGATGGTTGCGGTCGTTGCGGTCTCGGAGGCGACGCGCGGGCTGTAGTAGACCTCGTACTTGCCGAACAGGCGGCCGACGCGGTAGATGCCCGGGCGAGCGGACAGGCCGCTGCTCACGAACATTTCCGGCGGCAAGCTCTGCATGATGCTGGCCAGGAACTTGCCGACATACAGGTGCGTGATGCCGTGGTCCATGGTGTTCTCGGCCATGATCTGGTCGACCACGCCCAGCTCGGCTTGCAAGTCTTGCCAGATTTGCGCGCGCACCAGCTGAGGGCTGCGAGCGGCCCACTGGAAGTCGACCGACTTCTGCGTGCCCAGGCCCAGCTCGTAGACCTTGCCCAGCGCGTTGTAATGGCGCTCGGCGCTGATCTGCGAGCGCATGGCCATCAGCGCCTCGCTGTTGGCATCCAGCCCCAGTTCGTTGCGCATCTGGGTGACGGTGTCGATGGTCGCCGTCGTCATCACGCGCCAGGGGTTGGCCATGATGTCGAAGGTGTCAGCGCGCACGCCAACGCTCGGGATCAGCGCCGGGGAGACCTCATAGTCAACGACGCCCTCGACGATCACGGAGGTGCCGGCGGTGAAGTCGGGGGTCACGCTGGTCAGCGACACGGCGCCGTTGGCCAACGTCACGTTGCCGGCGATGGTGTAGGTGATCGGGTTGCCGTCGACGGGGTTGGTGACCGTCACCGTGCCGGACAGGGCCGACGTGGCGCCGGAGCCGCTGGGCGAGTCGATGGCGGCGACCTGGCCCTGCACGTAGACGATGGTGCGGCCGCGCAGCAGGGGGACGCCGGTGCCGTTCGGGTCGCACTTGCCCGGGTCGTTCGCCAGGTTGGTCTGGGTCAGCCGCGTGGTGTAGGGAGCCGCGCCGCTGTGGACGATGCGCGCCTGGCGGGTGCTGGAGGCAAACACCATGCCGCCGGCGATGCCGTCCATGGTCGCGCCTGCCACGTAGTCGCCGTAGGTCGAGCCGGCCACGTGCGTGAGGATCGCCAGCTTGGCCTGGTTGGAACCGATGTCCACCGGCAGGTAGGAGGCGAAGGGGACGGCCTCGGCCATCGTCGACAGGATCGCGACGACGGCGCGGTTGGGCTGCAGCGAAGTCGGGTCGCTGTGCGAGGAGCTGGCGCTGTTGCTCACGCCGTCCAGCAGGCTCTTGCCGTTCTCGCCGATGCACATGAAGGCGGACTTGCCTTGCTGCAGGGCGGCTTCCAGCAGGTCGCCGGTGGGCAGGCAGCCGTGCTCAGCCTGGAAGATCGAGACGCCACGGGCGACGCTGTCCAGGATGCGAACCGTGTCCTTGTCGGACACGTCGGACAGCAGCTTCTCGAAGGCCTCGGGCAACTGGACGCCGGCCTCGTTCTTCACGGAGTCCAGCAGCGCGCTGGCCGCGAAGGCGCCGCCATCCTTCTGTGCGGCGGCGACGGTGTGGATGAAAGCACCCAGAGCGAGGGTGCCCTGGCTGTTGTACTTGACGGCTTGGGGATTCAAGGTTTGCTCCAAGAAAGGTTGCGGTTAGCACGGCAACCACGCCAATGCTTGGAGACGAATGTTCTTGTCGCGACAACAACTGTCGCCGGGCGTTTTTCCGAAACAACAAAGCCCGCCGAAGCGGGCCTTCCGGGCGCGAAGCTGGGCCTACGCGGCCTGCAGTTCGGCCAGCTCCTGCTCGGCGATCCCGATGGCCTCCCTGAGGCTGTCGCGCTTGGTCGTGAGGGCTGCGATCACCGACGTGCGCGAGGCGCGCGCAATGGGTGGCGTCGGCATCTTGGTGCGGGCCAGCGCAGCCTGGAAGGCGGCGCGCCGCCGGTCCAGCAGGCCAGCAATCTCGCGGATCGCGGCGGCGTGGTCCTCCTGCTCGCGCAGCGGCACGGCCGAGTTGTTGACCTTGACCGCGAACACGTCGCCGGATTCCTTCACGCTCAGCGTGACGGTCTGACTGTCGGCGAAGGTCAGCGTCACGTCGCGAGTCGCGAATCCCTGGCGCTTGATGACGTTCTTGGCGACCTCGGACGAGATCACCTGCACGCCGGCGCGCTCGAACAGCTTGGCGACTTCGCGCAGCGTTTTCTCGTTGGCGGTGACGGCGCCGAAGTCAAAAATCAGGTTCTTCATGGGTTGGTCCTCAAGTGGGGTTGCCAGTGGTTGCGGGGCCGGAAGTGACGCCGCCGTGCTTGTGGGTTGCGCCGACGTTCTTGCCATCGTGGGTGAACGCCCCGCCGGACGCCGAGAAGCTGCCGCTCACCGTCGTGTCGGCCGTGATGCCGTGCGTCGCCGCCTGGTGTGTGCTGCTGGCGGCCTGGCTCGCCATGGCGCCCGACACGGTCGTGCTGTGGTCGCCGCCGACGGTGGCTGTCTCGTTGCCGCCGACGTCGGCCGTCCGGTTGCCGCCAATGTGCTCGGTGACGTTGCCCGTGATGTTCAGCGTCAGGTTCGTCGCGTTCAGCACCATCTCGCCGTCGGCCGTGATCTCGACATTGGCGTGGCGCCAGCGGCGCCAGTCGACAGGGTTGCCGGCGCGCGGCACGCGGTAGCCGGTGATGATCGGGAAGCGCGGATCGCCGCACTCGAATTCCACCCAGACCGGATCACCCACCAGAATCCGGATCTCGGTGTGGTCCTTGCTGTCCGCCGCTGCAGCTCGGTCGCCAATGGGGTACTCGATGGTGGCCAGCGGCATCGTGTTGCTGCCATCCGTCACGCCAGGGATGCTGACGCGACACTCGCGCTTCGGCCCGTCGTAGCTGTCGACGAAAGCCGGCCATTTGCCGAACAGTGGGCCGCTCATCGTTGGAACTCCCCGAGCCATAGCTGGGTGTACTCGGCACCCTGATCCGTGTCGCGCAGGTGCGCGGCAGTGATGACCACGTGCGCCTTGCCGCCCACGTCGATGCGCGCACCAGCATTCAAGCCAGGCGACAGGCTCTCGCGCAGCGTGCGGCGCTGCACCAAGGCCGAGCTGATGTTGTTGAGGATCCGCGCGTTGGCGCGCGGCCGGTAGACGATGCCGCGGGCCTCCTCGCGCTTCGTCGCGAGCGTGGCGCCGTCATCCGCCGTCGTGAACCCGAACGGGATTGCGTGGCGCTCCATCCAGCCCGCATCAACCTCGCGCGTGCGGTCCACCGGGAACGTGATCTCCGCCTCCTCGCTCATGAGGTCGGCGATGCGGCGGAAGTGCAGCTTCCCGTCCTTCAGCAGCACGATCGCGGCCTCCTCCTGGAGCACCCGCGCCACCTCGCCCGACGGGAGCATGCCGACGAATGCGCTGAACTGCGGCACCGGGAAGTCGCTGCCGACAACGACCGTCGCGCCCGTTGCCCTGTAAATCTCTGCGAAGCGGGCGTTCTCGCGAATCACACTGCGCTGCAGGCGCTGGCCCATGGCCGCGCACGATGCCAGGATTCCCGTCGCCGTGATCTCCGCCACCTCGCGGTCACCGCGCATCACGCGCTGCCCACGATCCGGGCTCACCTTGACGAGCAGATAGTCCTGCATCGTGCCGCCAACGTTGACGGTGGCGCCGGGCACCAGGGCCGCGCGCGTCTCGTCAGTGGCAACGGCGGAGATTTCCACCGTGCTCGGGATGGGAACCAGGTCAGTGCGCAGCACCACGCGGCGGACAAGGTCGCCGCGCAGAGGCACGCCGTTTGCGCCAACGACCTGCATACCTCAAACCGTGATCAGGGCGATCTGGAAGGCCAGCTGCCGGACCTCCTGCTCGCGCACCGGAATGTCGGCAGCGATCTCGGAGACCGAGCGGCCGAACACGTCAACACCCAGGCCGCGAGTGGCCTCAAGGCGAAGCGCGTTCTCCTTCTCGACGTAGACCGTGAACAGCGGCGACGCAATCGCCCACTCGCCGGGCGTCAGCTCAGTGCTGTCGGAGATCAGCGCCATGCTCTTGATCGGCAGCCCCTGAGCAATGACCGGCTCGGGGTCCAGGGGCGCAGGGACTGGCGCGCCGGCGCCCGCGGCACCCTGCAGCGGATCGCTGCCCGAGATGCTTCGGATGTCGCCGTAGGCCGCGTAGTAGCGGACCGCGCGCAGAGCGCACTCCATCACCTCGCTCTCGGACAGGACAAGCCCGCCCGAGACTCGCGCGTCCACGTACTCGTCGACCAGGTCGGAAAGGGTCACGCTCTACCTCAGAGCGACGCGACGTTGCCGGGGATGGTCTCGCCGAAGTAGTGGAAGTGCAGCGTGCCGCTGATCAGCGTCACCTGGGTCTTGTTCTCCCAATCGCGGTCTGCCTGGTCCGGGACAAAGAAGCACGACTTCAGGCGGTAGGCCCGCACGAACTGATCGGGCGTGCCCTCGTATGCCGTGGCATTGAACACGCCGCCGCGGGCGACGATGTTCTCCATGAACGCCATGACGGCGCCGTTGCTGGTCTCGCTGAACTGGATCGCACCTTGCTGGGCGGTCTTCAGCTGCGCCGGGATGACGCTGACGCTGCCCATGGGGCCGGGCTGCTCGATCTCGCCCGACGGGCCGACGACCGGCCACGGGAATTGCTTGGTCTGCAGCCACAGGCTTTCAAAGCCCTCGATCTGCAGAGCGGCGTCGGAGTTGATGGAAGCCGCGCCGACGGCGGCCTTGCCGTTGAAGAACGCCTTCAGGAGGTTTTGGGACGCAATGCTCATGGTGCTGCCCTTGCTGGGTCGGAAGCGATGGCTGAGTGTTGCCGCGCACAGCAACAACGGTTGCGCCATTTTTCCGGAGCTGTTGCCATTCGAGAACATGACTGCTACAGTTGTTAGCAATTCAGGAGCCGGAGGCAACATGAGCGCAGTTCAAGCAGCGATCCAGTGGGCAACACGTCACCCGGCTGAGATCGCCTGGCTCGCCGAGAACATGGACTCCAACTCTTTCGCCCGCTCGTTGGCCGGCGATCTGGACCGCAACGGATTTCTGACACCGAACCAACTGGCGGCGGTGCAGCGCGGCCTGCAGCGGGAAGCTGCCGCCGTCTCGGCCCCGTCCGTCACCGTGGCCGAGATTGAGCGCCGCTTCGATTCCGCCCGCGAGAACCTGATCAAGCGCCCGGCGATGCGCCTGGATGCCTTCGTGTTCAAGGCCGCCGGCGAGACGAGCCGCAACCCCGGCGCGATCTACGTGACTGACGAGGACAGCGGGGTCTACCTCGGCAAAGTCATGGGCGGCAAGTTCCTGAAGTCCAGCGACTGCACCAGCGAGCAGCAGAGCCGCATCGTGGCCGCCGCATCGAACCCTGCCGAAGCTGCCGAGGCCTACGGCCGCCGCACCGGCAACTGCTCCATGTGCGGCCGCGAGCTGACCGCCGAAGAAAGCATTGCTCGCTTCATGGGGCCTGTCTGCGCCGAGAAGTGGGGCATGGCGTGACGCGTCGAGCTAGCGCCGCCCCAGTTCGCATTGACGGATCCGTCGAATGAAACTCAACACCTACACCGTCGAAGTCCTGGAGATCCAGGAGCCTGGCGACCACCTCGACCCCATCCGCGTGATCTTCCGGCCGGTGATGCACGAGAAGTACTCGCAGGGCGAGGTCATCGTGACGTGCTACGACCGCGCCTGGAAGACCTGGTTCGGCAACATGGGCTCTGTCCACGACACCTCGCTGCAAGACTTTGTCCGCACGTGCGAGCCTGGCTATCTGGCCAACCGCCTAGCAGAAAGCGCCGGGTCATCGCCGGGCGGCAAGCGTCGATCGCGCGACGAGAAGTACCTGCTCAGGATCGTCCACGCGATCCGCTCAGCCCTCGTCATGCAGCACAGCGCCGAGCTGGACGCCGCCCGCGAGCGCGTACAGGCCAGCGGCGCGCCGCAACTGGCTGATCTGCTGGCTGCAATCCCTGGGCCTGCACACAAGCGCGGCCTGACCGCCGTTGTGCGCGATCTGCAGGTCGGCGAACGCGTCGAGATCCCGCGCGCATGGGAGAAGGCCGTCACGTCCACAGCAAAGCGGCTCGGCATCACGCTGACAATGCGGCGGCTGGGAGCCAGCGAGACGACGACGTTGTGGCGCGGCCAGGATCCGGCGCCAGTGCCGACGCCGGATCCAGCACCTGCTGATTGCCCCGCGCCATGAACGTGCTACTGCACCAGCTCAAGGTGCGCGGAGCGATGCAGCGCGACTGCATCGCGGTGGCCACCCAGGACCAGGCGCTGCTGGTCGTTGAGATTGCAGAGCAGCGCGAGGTGTTCTTCATGGGCGGCGACGTGCGGCCAGGCCCCTACTGGGTCGTGCACGCTGTCGACGCTGCAGGCCTCGAAAAAGAGGGCTACCAGCGAGGCGGATAGACTGCGCAGCTTCGCCTGGGAGCTGCACATGAAGATCGCCATCGCCGCCGCCATAGCGCTTGCCGCGCTGTCGAGCGTTGCCAATTCCGCCGAGAAGCCCGCCGACGCTGAGCCCTGGGAAGGGAAGTTCAGCAACGGCTCGGTGACGATCACTAGGAGCGTGGGCCCCAAGGGCGGCGACGAGTTCGTGAGCAGCGCGTGCAAGAAGCAGGTCATCACGCCGCGAATGGCACCGAACGGAACGCTGGTCGGGCCGAAGAACGACTTCGCCATCGACTCCGCAGAGAACTACGCCAAGCTCGTGGTCACAGGCACCCACAAGTGCCTGCCGGCAGGAACCTACGCGCGCGTTGGCTGATCAGCTGCCGAGCCCACCACTGACGATGTGGGCCAGGGATCGGTCGCGCACGTCCTGGCCGACGCCCTCCGACAGTTCCAGCTTCACGGTCTGAGGCCGCTGCTCGTCCGCGTTCAGTTGGCGCGGCGGCTCTTTGGGCTCAACCGGCTTCGGGATGTCAGCGACTGACATGGTCTGCACGCCGGCGGCTGGAAGCGAAGGCATAGGCGGCGCGGCCGGCCGCATCGTGGTCACGGTCCCGACCTTGAAGCCCTCGACTCGCTGCATGGCGTCCATGATGGCTGTCCGCTCAGCAGCCGTGTACTCGCTCATCGGCTTGTTGCGTCCGCCGACCGCACCGAGAACCGCCGATTGGTAGGCCTTCGTGTTGTTCTCCGATGGCGGCGCGTAGCGGCTGATCGCATCGGTGAGGCTGAGGCCTCGATACCCCTTGCCCTCGAAGATCAGCGCCTCCTTGGCGCGGCGCCCCGCCTCGTAGGTCGGGAAGATGGCGAACCGCCCATCGCTTCCGGTCGCACCGTACCGCTTTGCGAACTCGCCGAACTCGATATTGCCCGGGTTGTTGTTGCGCCAGTTGCGCGCCCCCTGCTGCTTGACGACAGAGCCATCCTCGCGCTCGACCACGTTGTAGCCCGCACCGGTCTCGACGACCTTGTTGATGCCTAGCATGCTGCGCACCGCGCCGCCGCCGGCCGCCGCCGCCCGCTTGACCGTCTCGGGCACCAGCTTGCCAGCGTTGTCGCGCACGAATGAGCCTGCCGCAGCTCCGGCGGCGTTGACCCCCTCCCGGGCCGACTTGATGCCTCCGGCAATGTCGATTCCCGTCCTGGCCTTGACCGCATCGTTCGCCTTGGTCGCAGCGCTGGACGCGCTGGACACCAGGCCCGCAGCGCCGGCCTTGGCCTTCTCGAATCCGCTCTTGACGCTCGCGGTCACCGACTGCCACGCGCTGGCCACGGCCTCCACGATGCGCTCGGGCACCTTGGCGTCGACCATCGACTTGACCCAGTCGCCTGCCGCCGCGCCGATCTTCTCCCCAACGATGCTGCCCAGCCACGCGCCGCCAACGGTGCCCAGCGGCCCCAGCAGCGACCCCAACGCACCACCGACCAAGGCGCCCGCGCCCATGCCGCCTGCCTGGCCGGACGAGCGGTAGCGCATCGCCCGGTTCTCCTCCGGGGTCTTGCTGGGGTCATCGTTCAAGCCCAGCGCTCCGGCCAGGCTCATGCCTCCAGCGAACAGCCCGCCGATCACTGGCAGCTTGCGCAGCAGGCCGCCCGCGCCGCGCAGCGCGGTGCTGAGCCCGGCGCCGAGCATGCCTGGCGACAACATGCGAAGCAGGCCACCGCCGCCCTGGCCTCCAGCCACCGCCGCCGGCGGCTTGTTGTCCTTGATGGCCTTGAACAAGCGCCGGTACCAGGCTTCTTTCTTGCGCTCCGCGTTGCGCCCGAACAGGCCGCCGATGCCGCGACCCAGCGGGGAGACGACATCCTTGACCTCGCGCATGGCGTTGATCGTCGGATCCAGGTTGTCGGCCCCGGTCATTGCCGAAGCCACGCGGGTGATGCCCTCCCCGGCTTTGGTGAGCGCCGTGACAGCGGCCGCCCCACCGAGCGACCCAGGCACACCAGGCGCGCCGCCGGCTGAACCGTCGCCGCCGCGCGCCGTGAACCGGCCGCGCGCATCACGCTGGTCTGCTGCAGCGCTGCCAGCGCTCTGCGCAGCCGCCACAAAGCGCCCCGAGGAATCGCGCGCGCGCGTGGCCACGGCCGCTGACGCGCGCTGAGCACTGGCTGAGCTGGAGCGGCCGGCAACCACAGCCTGCGGGCGAGCGCCCGGCGCGCGCGCCCCGGCTCGCATCGCGGCGCCTGAAGCGGCCGCTGGAGCGCCGCTCACCGGCGAACTGGTGCGGACTGGGATTGATGCGCTTCGCCGCACCGATGCCGTCTGCACGCCGAGCTGACGCGCGATGCTGCGCACGTCGCTGCGGATCGCCCGCCACACGGGCATGGCCCGCTCGTGCATGCGCAGCACGTCCACGGTGCTGTCCACCAGCTTCTCGCCGATCAAAAAGCCTTGGTCGTCGCTCTTGAAGGTCGCCATCAGGTGCCCGTCTTCATGAATGGGTCGAACTCGACGAACTGCAGCTGGATCTCGGCCAGGCCCTGGTCGCGACGCGACAGCTCGTGCTGGATGGACTGCACGCGCACGCCCATCTTGCTGGAGTAGGCGAGGCTGTAGTTCTCCACCTTGTCGGACGGGATGGCGTGCACGATCTCCATGTCCACCAGGTAGTCAGCCGGCAGACCGACCGTGCCATCGGGCGCGGCGACCTGGCGCTGCTTCGCCGCGAACCAGCGCTTGATGCTGCCCGCCTCATCGTCCATGGTCGTCACCATCACCTCGACCTGCGACCGGCCGGTGGGCCTGTCCACGAAGGTCGTGCCGATGATGTCCGCTTCACCGGTGAGCGAGCTTCCATAGCTGACGTCCACGGCCAGCAGGTCGAACGACGACAGCGCAACGTCCGCCACCCGGGTGGCGCCGCCGGTCGGGGCGCCGGCTGTCCAAGCGCCGCCGGGAAGGACCACGGGGCCGATGCGCGACTGCTTGAGCGAGTTCGATGGCGCGGCCTGGAAGAACTCGCGCGGCGGATTGCGGTCATTGATGCGGATGAACCACAAGTTGCGCCGCGCCGCGCGGATGCCGTGCGACTGGTCATGAATGGCCTGCGCCTGGCGCAGCGACAGCCCGCCCAGCAGCGGCGTGCGGCCATCGCGGCCGCCGGTGAGCCCGAGCAGCCCGTCGATGGCGCCCACGCCGGTGCTCACGCCCAGCGCGCGGCCAGCAACGCCGCCAACCTTCATCACGTTCTGCACGTCGCGCAGCAGCCGCGGGCTCGCCGCGGCGCTCACCTCACGCGCCAGGCGCGCGCCGGCCGTCGTGTTGATCGTCTGCCGCAGTGCGCCGAGGTCCGGATTGATGTTCAGCACGTCAGGACACCTCGGCTGCTGGCTTCTTCGGGGCCTTCGCAGGGCTGGGCTGCGCAGGAGGCTCCTGATCATCCTCGCCGCCGCCGAACCCACCGAAGCCGCCGCCACCACCGTTCTGAGCGGCCTCCTTGGCATCAGCCTCCTTGCGGGCCTTCTCGATCGCCGCAGCGAACAGCTTGGACGCGGCCTCGTCGAACTTGAGCACCGTGGTGAACAGCTGCTCCATGGCCTTCTTGTCCAGCCCCAGCTCCTTGACCTGCTGAAACACCTGCGTGACGAGCATGGCGGAGTTCGCGGCGTCCATCTGCGTGGACTGCTTCTCCTTCTCCAGGGCGCTGATAGAGCCGAAGAAGTTGATCCGCCACGGCCGCGCCGATTCCGGGAAGGTGCGCCCGTCCTTGAACGTCAGGTGGACGTCGATGATGTGGTTGAACAGGTCAGTCAGCGCGCCGCGGATCATGCGCGAGCGTTCGGCGGCATGCGCGCTGGTGCGGAAGAAGCCACCCTCCCCCAGGCCGCCGCTGAGCAGGTCGGCGAAGCCGATCATGCTCGGGTCGATGCCGAGCGCGCCGCACAGCAGCTTGAGGTGCACCATCACGTCGTCGATGCTCACGCTCGACGCGCGCCCGCCGCCGGTGCCGCCGGCCTGGTTGAGCCCCGTGACGCTCAGCAGCTGTTTGTCGGCCCAGACCGGCAGGATGTGGCGGATGCGCGCGAGCACGGGCTGGTTCTTCTTCACCGCGTCCTCGGCGACAGCCTTGGACCGGGTGAGCATCTGCTTGATGGACGCAATGAACTTCTGGCTCTGCTCCGTCGTCATGTCGCCGACGTTGACGGGCAGGATGGACTCGTCGATGGAGTCCAGGATCCGCTGGCCCACCAAGCTCGTCAGGGCTGCCGCGAAGTTGTCGTAAGCCCGCTCAGCGTCCGCCAGGAACGAGCCGCCGGCCAGCGACGGCGTCAGCGGCAGCTTCTCCGGGTCGTCCTCAGCGATCATCGCGCGCCACGCCTTCTCCACGGCAATGGGCTGCGGCGTGTAGACCAGTCGCGGCATCTTCAGGCGCGCGACCTGGTCCATGGTCAGGCGCTCGCGGAACTTGGGCCCGATGGCCACCACGCAAACCTTGGTCGCGCCGGCCTTCTCGTAGGGCAGGACCAGCGGCGGCAGCAGCATCTCGTCCAAGACGATGTTGGTGATGCCGACGCCCTGCTTGGCGTACATGCGCGCATAGGCATCGCCGAACAGCGCGCCGTTGTAGGCCGCCGCGAACGCGATGCGGTTCAGCAGCGGCCCCAGCTCGCTCGCGATCCCCTTGACGACGGCCGCCGCCTGCGCGTCGCCCTTCAGCTCCGGCGCCTCCTCGATGAACACCAGGTCGCCCGAGGTCTCGTGCCCGCCGAGGGCCGCCGTGACGTGCAGGCGGATCGCTCCGCTGACGACCGGGTCGGCGGCCATCTGCTGGTACTTCTCGTAGATGAGATCCCGCGTGCGGGCGCCCACCACGCCATTGCCGGTGAGCGACTTGGTCGTCAGCGTCTCGGCGTACTCGAAGCCGGCGCGGTCAACCTCGGCAACCTCCTCGCGGCCGAATCCGAGCCGCCGCTTCAGGCGGGCATACATGCCCTCAGGTTGATCAGACTCGGCCATGGCAAGGGGAGCGCAGATTGAAGCTCATGCGCCATGGTCGCGGCCGCCGCGCGCGGCAGGCTCGCCGTCTTTCCCGATCCGCCCACACCGGCGCCAAGCGCCGGCTGGGTCACACCTGCTTGGCCAGCTCCAGCACCCGGCGCGCGGCGCGGTCGATCAGGATGGCGTCGCCGTCCGCGCTGTCGAACAGCGCGCCAGTCTTGGCCGCGTCGATGGCCCGCACCATGCGCCCACCATCCACCATCGCCTTAACCCTGGCCGCAGCGGCGGCCTCGTCGGACGCGTAGACGTTGGCCTGCCACAGCTCGGCCTCGTGCTCGAACTGCACGCCGAACGGCGTTGCATCCAGCAGCGCTGGAGCCTCAGCCTCGACGACCTCGACGGGGTTTGCATCCAGCGCTACCAGCAGCGGCCGGCGCGCACCCAGGCGCCGCACCTCCATGTCGCGGTCGAACAGCGTGTAGGACTCGCCCCCCTCGTCGTCCAGCCAAAACTGCGAAGTGCCGGCCAGGAATGTCGCGCCGTAGTGCGCCCGGAACTGCTCGCCGGCCACCAGGGCCCCGTAGGGCGGCAGCTCGGCGCCGTACTCGCCGCGGATCGTGTCATCGTCCGCCGATCCGAAGTCGTGGCCCAGGACGCGAAGCGCGGCCTTCACCGCCCACCAGTAGGGGCCGTACTGCAGGTAGCTCTCGGGCTTCTCGGCCAGGCGCTCGGCAATCGTGCGGGCGGCAAACTGCGCCGGCTGCACGCCTGGCTGCGCTGTGGCCAGGGTCTTTGCAGCGGCAACAGCCGCGTCGCTGATCTGCGCCGGGGAAAACTTGTACTGGGTGAACATGGCCTCTCCTTACTCGACGGCCGCGACGACCGTGACCTGCTGGGCGGCTTCGGGATACTTGCTGCACAGAATATCCCACGCCTTCACGACGACATCCCACTGCAGCTTGTCGCCGCGCCACTTCGCGCGCTCGCCGGCCTCCTCGGCCGCCGCCTTGATCCAGTCCTTGACCTGCTTGACTTCGACGCCGATCTTGACGCGGGCCATGGTGTTGCCAGTCAGGCCGATCTTGCCGCTGGCGCTCGCGGCGACGCCGCCGGCGGCGATGCGCGCGGAGGCCAGTTCGCGGTTGCGCGCTTCCACCTGGCGGGCGAGGTCTTTAGCCTCGCCGTCGCTCAGGCGGTCGTCGACCTCCATCTGCTGCACGAACCCGGAGGCCAGTGGCTCCGTGGCCGCAGCGATGTGCTCGGCGAATGCGCGGTACTGCTCGGACCGCTCCGCGCTGGCGTAGGCAGCGGCCGCAGCTGCGTCAGCCGCAGCCAACTCGGCCACGGTGATCCGGCTCAGTGCGGTGTTGTAGGCGCGCTTGGCGTCGTAGTCGGACGGCCGCAGGACGTCCACGACCGTCCAACTGGAATCAGGCTCGAACCAGTCGCACGCCTCGCTGACGATGGCGGCATTGACGGCCTCCAGCTCAGCCCGGCTCTGTACCTCCTCGAACCGCTGGACGATGCCGGCCGGCACCCGCAACGTGTCCTTGACATACGGCAGCGCCTCCTTTGCGGACTCGGCCTTACCGCGGAGCAGCAGGCCCAGGTCGGCCGTGGTGAGGCGAGCGCCCAGCGCGCGCACGCGGCCGGCCATGCTGTGAGCAACAGCCTCGGGCCCCGTACCGCCGTAACCCTTCCCATCCTCGATTCCAGCCGTGCTGGACGCGATGAACGAACGGGCATCCCAGCCGCGCAGGATGCTCGCCTGCTCGCGGACGATGGCTTGAATGACTTCGGAGGCCGCAGCCACGTCACCCGGGTGCAGTGGGTGCGGGAAGTGGGGCGCCGGCAGCAGCGCGGCGCCCAGGCGGTACTTCACCAGCGTCTCGGACTTGCGGGCGCCAGCGACATCGGTGTTGCAGCTGCTGAACAGGCTGTCCACCTGGCTCTTCTCCACGCCGCCCTGCTCATCATCGAACTTGGCAGCCTCGGCGACACACGCCTGGTAGTCGTCGGCCTCGAACCCGATCAGTCGGCCGCCTCGGCTCAGCGCGTCCGCCACCCCGACGCTGAAGTGCGGATAGCGAACCGCCGAGATGCCGCGATAGCTGCTGCCCTTGACGACGAACAGGTCGCCGTCCTTGGTGCGCAGGAACATGCCTGGCGCCACCGGCTGACCGTCGATCAGCTCGCCGGTGTTGTTCATGAATGCCTCTACGGACTTGGGCGAGAAAGCGCCGCCGCCCTGCTGTCCGATGCGCGCGAACTCACGGAACGCCTCGTCACGCATCGCGACGGCCTGCGCCACCTGAGACTCGAACTCATCGGACATCGCGGAGCCGGGCTTGACCTTGGCGCGGCGCACGTAGCGCTCGATGTCGTCAGGCCGATCCTTCTCCTTGCGCCACGTAGACCAGTTGTGGCGCTTCATGATCCAGTCGCTCATGTTGCCGTCTTGCCAGTCGGCAGCGTCGTCCAGATTGCGCAGCATGCCCTCCAGCGATGCCTGCATCTCTGCGATGCGCGACTCAAAGCGCACCAGCGTCTCCGCCTTCATCTTGGCCGTGCTGCGCGCGCGCATGCTGTCGAGCGTGGCCTTGAGGTTGTAAGCCTCGACGGCCTTGCTGGCCAGCCAGCGCTCGGCGGTCGGGTTCTCGGTGACGAACTTGGCCTGGCTCGCTGCGGTCTGCAGGCTGATCACCTGGCGCTGCCGGGCGCTCTCGGCACGCTGCAGGCGCTCGCGCATCGCCGCGCGATCCTGAATCGCCTGCATGGCGCCGGCGTTGCCCATGGACTCGATCAGCTCGTCGTACTGGTCGGCAGTGAGGCCGCCGGACACGCTCACCTCGTTGCCGCCCTGCTTGTCCATGACCGCACCGATCCAGTCGGCCTTCTTGGTCGTCAGCGTGCGCTTGTACTCGTCGAACGTGCCGTCAGCGTCGTAGTGGTAGATATTGACCCGGGCCGTCGTGTTGCCCTGGCGCACGCCGCGGCCGTTGCGCTGGTGCTGACTGTCCGGCGTCCAGCCGATGGTGAGGTGATGGATTGCCTGGGTACCCTTCTGCAGGTTGATACCCACCTCGGCCTTCTCGTTGGCAATGATCGTGCGCAGGCGGTTCGCTTCGCCCTCCGCGTTGAAGCCGTCCTGAATGTCCTGCATCTGCTCGGCATTCTTGATGGACTGGCCGCTCACGATCTCGATGGCAGAGGCCGGGATGCCGGCGTGCTTGGTCAGCAACCGCTTGATCTTGTTGTGCAGCGGCAGGATGTCGCAGAAGATCAGTTGCTTGACGCGGCCCGTCGCGCTGCGCGGGTGGGCCTCCTCGGCGCGCACGTTGGCCAGGAGCGCAGCCAGCTTCGGCGGGATCGTGACGTCCAGGTCCAGCTTGGCCTTGTCGGCCAGGCGCTCGAACTCGCGCTGCACGTTGTAGTCGGTCGTGTCGATGACGATGCGGCCGTCGGGAGTGAAACGCGCTCGAACCTTGATCTTGAGCACGATGGATTCGTTGTCACCGTCCTTGATCGTGGTCTGACCCACGATGCTGTCCGGCTCCGTCCACGGGCCGCTGCGGGCGCGCTGCTCCAGCTTGCCCAGCTTGTTGAACGCGTCGATCACGCTCTGCGCCAACTCGCGCTCTGCGGCCAGGATGGAGTAGAAGGTCGCGCGCTCGTCCAGCTCGGGGTCGGCGATCAGCGCCGTCATCTTCTGGATCAGGTTGAACGGGTGGGCGATCAGCTCCGGCTGCTCGCCGAACTTGGCCTGCACCGCCTCGAAGGCGGCAAACTCCTCCTCGGTGGGCTGCTCGGCATCCTTCGCCGCCATGCCGGTCACGAACTTGGCCGCGCGGTAGGCCATCTGGTAGCGCTGCAGCAGGTCGCGCGCCTCCTCCTTCAGCACCACGGCCGTCTTGTTCTCCGGCGCCTCGGGCAGCTTGAGGTCGTCGCCGGCCTGCTTCACGTCAGCGCCGGTCTTGATCGTGGCGATCTGGCCCAGCGCGTTGCGCAGCAGGTCCACGTTCTGCAGGCCGGTGAAGATGCGGTACGCCTTCACCGTGCCGTCGATGCCCACGTCCTCGGCGTCCTCGATGACGCACATCGCGTCCATGAACTGGTCGGCGCCCTTCACACCCATGCACAGGTCATGCACCTTCTGCTCGCCCACCGCCAGCGTGAGCATGGAGTAAATCTCCAGCGGGCTGTTGGTGATAGGGGTGGCAGTCAGCGGCATGACGCCATCGCGGCCGCCGGACGCGCCGCGGATCACCCAGGCCTTCATCTGCATGTCGCGGCCGCGCTGGCTCGCCTCGGCCACCGACAGGAAGCGGGCGCCGCTGAACTCCAGCGTGTCCTTGGAGTTCTTGTAGGCATGCGCCTCGTCGCTGATCAGGCTGTCAAAGCCCAGATCCTCGAAGAACGGCGCGGCCGACGACTTGTTGCCAGCGCCGCCAGTGACGTCGGCGAGCTTGGAGTTCGCGCGCTCGAAGTCCGCCTTCTTGGCCTTCTCCGGGTCGGGCAGGAATGACGGGTCAACCGTCATCAAGTAGTCCTCGTACTTCACGACCGTCTCGGACTTCAGCGGCAGCATCGCGAAGGCCTCCATGGTGCAAAACACCTTGCGGTGGCGGTTCTCCAGCACGCGGGTCCAGTCGCGGGCGTAGTTGGACGGATCCACCTTCGCGTCGCCGGTCTTGTCGTTGATCACCAGGCCGATGAACAGGCAGTCATCGGTCGAGACGTAGGCGCGCGAGGCCTCGCGGCGCCAGTTGGACAGCACGGCGTTGGGCACGACGATGACCGTCTTCTTCTTCACGCCGATGCTCTGCACGTACTGCATTGAAGCCAGCGCGGTGAAGGTCTTGCCCAAGCCGACGTCGAAGCCGTTGATGCCGCCGAAGCTGCGCGCCTGGCGGCGCACGTAGGCGTTCTGGTAGCCGTGCAGAGACAGCGCCGGGTTCATGCCCGGGATGTCGACAGGGCTGTTGTCGTCCACCTCGTTGAAGTAGAGCCGGCTCGGGTCATTGGCCGTGCGGTCCAGGCGGTCCATGATGACCGGCGAGGCCTTGACCCAGCTGTCGAACTGGGTGTTCAGGCGCTGGGCATAGTCGCGCAGCATCTTCAGCGCCTCGCGGTCGCTGAGGCCCACGTCCTTGCCCTGAAGCGTCAGGCTGCGCACGCCGCGGCCGCCGGCGTCACCCGTCAGGTACGACGCCATGCGGCTCATGAGCTTCTGCTGTGTCGTCGCGTTGCGACCGCTGGGGCCCTCGTAGACGATGTACGGCTCGCCGAGGTTGTTCACGCCGACGGCAAAGGCCGGATCCATGAAGCGCCGCATGAACTCGGCCTTCTCCTCCAGCGTCACGAACGGGGAGAACAGGTTGAACTTCAGGCCGTGCGGGTCCACCTTGTCGACGCGCGACGCGGCGACCTCGCGCTGGCGCAGCAGCTTCTGGCGCAGCGCGCCCTCGGGAGCGCCCTTGATCTCGGCATCCAGGCGAGCCAGGAAGTCGGCCAGGTTGCCGCTGTAGTAGTCGTCAGCGCGCTGGGCCAACGTGCCGTCCGCGTTCAGGCACCAGTCGTCATCGGCGTGCACGTCGAAGTCCGGCCCCAGCGTCTCGCGCAGGCGCTGCAGCTCGATCTTGGTTCCGTGCTGGTAGACCAGCGCATTGACCTTGGCCGTCGAGTCCAGCTCACCGACGACCACCTCGGCCTGGCCTGCGCCGGTCCACACCGCCGCGAAGCCGCTCTTGCGGTCGTAGACGATCCGGGCCTTCAAGAAGGCGGCCTTGCTGTCGCGCGACCAGGAGGCCGGCGCCTTGCGCGTGACGGGCTCGCTGGCCACCAACGCATCGGACAGGACCGGGTACTCCTCCTGGTAGTTGAACGCGGCCTGGCCAGCATGCTGCTGCATCACGTCCACCACGGCCATGCCGGCGCACAGCGCGGACCACAGCCGCGCCTGGTCGGAGGCGTCGGCGCGCTTCACATCAGCCAACGCCATCCGCAGCCACACCGGCATGTCCAGCGCCAGGGAGCGGCGCTCCAGGTAGTCGGCATACCGCACGGCATCGACGTGCGCGACCTTGGCGGACACGGCGGCCAGCGGGCTGGTCAGGAGTTGCCCCAGGCGGTCAAAGCTGTCGTCGCCATCGGCTTTGCCGACGGGGAACCACTGGCCATCGCGCATCTGCAGGGTCTGCCCTGCCAGGGTCATCGTGTCGCCGTCGTTGTAGGCCAGCGGCTCCGTCTCGGTGGCGTTCAGTGCCTTCCAGTCGATGCGGCTGCCGGGGAACTTGCGCAGCAGCTTGCCGATGTTGGCAACGCTCTGATCGCTCACCACGCGATCCACGTCGCGGAACTTGTTCGGGTCTTTGGCGACGAACTCGCCCAGCACGAAGCGGCGGCCCTCGCCCGCGAAGTAGCGGCCGTCGATGAACTCTGTCCACAGCACGTTCGCGGCGATCAGCGCGCCGGGGTTCTGCTCGCGCAGCTCCTCGATCTTCTGCGCAGCTTCGCGGCCGAACTTGCGCAGCACGATCACGTCAGTGATCGTGTCCGCGTCGGCCGAGCCGAACACCGAGTTCGGAAGCCGGTAGGCGCCCATGAACTCCGCCAAGTAGCTCGCGCGCATGCGCAGCTGCTCCTCGCGTCCGCCCTTGGCGCTCACCACGCGCGGCGGCACGATGAAGCAGGCCAGGCCGCCCGGCTTCAACTTCTCCAGCGTGCGCAGGATGAAGTAGGTCTCCAGCGGCTCATCCTGGTAGCGCTGGTCGATCTTGCGGTTGCTGCCGCGGTCGTGCACGCCGCCGAACGGCACGTTGGAGACCACGGCGTCGTACAGCTCATCGCCGGTGCGGCTTGCAACGGCCTCGAACGGGCTCACGATAGCGTTGTAGCCAGGGCCGCCGTTCACGAGCTGGTTGATGCGCCCGCTGGTCTCGTTCAGCTCGACGGCCTCCACCGCGCAGTTGGCTGGCGCCGTGGCGCCGAAGATGCCCACGCCGGCACACGGATCCAGCACCTTGCCGCCCTTAAAGCCCAGCTCCGCCAGCATTGACCACATGCCCTCGGCGATCGGCCGGGGGGTGTAGTACTCGTAGGCGCTGCCCTGCTTGCCGTCCGCGCCCACCAGGTTGCCACCGGTGCCGCTGTACTTCGCCAGCGTGCGCTTCTGGTCGTCGGTCAGCGCCTCGGCCGCCAGGTCGCCGGCGTCGATGCGGCGCAGCAACTCCATCGCCGCCGCGTTGTCCTTCTTGCGCTGGCCGTGCGTGCGGCTCTCGTCGAACTCGTACAGGTGGCCCGCCGGCGCGCGCGGCTTCTCCAGCACCTCGGGGGCGTCGCCCTCGAAGGCCTTCAGCTCGCGCGCCTTGGCGTCCAGGTCAACGCCGCGCTCCCGGAGCAGCACCACGATGCGGGCGGCAATGGTCGCGACCTTGAACGCGAACATAGGCACGCCGGGCTGCAGCGCCATGCGTTGCCGGACCAGGCCGGCCAGCTCCGCGTCGATCTTGAGCTTCTGAAGGGTCGTGAGCGTTTGCATGCAAGGCGGCCTGTTCTGAACTGCCCGCATTGAACCGTGCCACCGCAACGACGGAGACAGTTGTTTTCCTAAGGCAACAACAATGCTAACAGTTGTTGTCGTCGCTGCATTTGCGCGCTACATTTATTAGCGGCACGGCACCGGCGGATCCGAAAAAACCGCACGAACACACGCCGGCGCCTCACCTACAAACCGTCCAGGAGATACCGCATGCCCCTGCCGAAGTGCTCGAAGAACCCCCAGGCCGACGCTGACAATTTCAACGCTCGATTCAAGGTCGGCGACACGGTCACCTACCGCGAGATCCAGGGCGAGGGCGGCGGCGAGCAGTTCAAGGTGCGGGCGCCGGCCCAGGTTCTCGGCCAGCACACTGCTGTTGTTTGGCTCGAAGGCAAGGCGGGTTGCGTCTGCGTCGCGCACTGCGAGGCCGCGAATGCACCGGTCTATGCCTCCTGCGCCATCAACGATCGCGCAGCCATTGAAGCGGCGTTTGGGCAGGACCAGGATGCCGAGGACATGGCGGCTCTGCGAGGCGCCGCCTGATGTTCACTCGCACAACAGGCCGCGGCCGCCGCACGGGCATCCTGGGCCTGATCGCCGCTCAGCTGCGGCCCCGCCGCCTTCTTCCCAGTGAGCCTGGCGGCGTCATCATCGACGGCCTGCCGCGCTACCCTGCTGACGCCTACGTCGAACTTGCTGAACCCGATGCGCCATCCCGGGTGAGCTGGCGCCGCGTCGCGGCAAACTTCGCGGCAGGCTTCGCGCTGTTCGCATGCGTCGCCCTCGCCTGCGCTGAACTGCTGCGCGACCTCATTGCCAACATGCCACCCCAATGAACAAGAAGTCCAACGCTGGCCGCAAGCGCCTCGCCCCAGGCGAGGGCAAGACCGCCCAGATTTCCACCGTGCGCTGCCACCCCGACGAGCGCGCGCAGTACGACGCCCTCGGCGGCGCCAAGTGGCTGCTGCAGGCCATCGCCCGAGACTACGCCGCCATGATGGCGGAGAAACCGACGACCCCCTGATGCAAGACCAACCCAAGCGCAGCCTGATCGGCCACATCCAGCTCCTGGCCGACATCCGGCGCATCGAAGCCGCATCCGGCGTGCGCGTCACCAGTTCCCACGTGCGCGAGCTGCGAACCCATCGCGTCGAAGCTGCCAATGACGGCGACGCCCAGCGATTCCTCGCGGCGGCCGAGCGGATCGGCCTGGCCGACGAGATCGCAGCCTAAGCTATCGCGCCCGGAGTCCTGCCAGCACCGAGGCGCTGGCGCGGAGCTTGGCCAGCGCATCGCCGTCCACTGCATCCAACACCGGCGCCTGGGCCAGCTCCACATCGAACCCAGGCGGCGGGATGACCGTCACCATGCCGCCCGGCGGCTGGCAGAAGTCCACGAGCGTGCGCGGCTCCAGATTGCCGGGCGTGATGCTCGCTCCCAGCGGGCCCGTGCAGCGCCCCATGACGTCAACCAGGTGCGCGATGGCCCCGTCGTCGCCCGTCATCGTGCAGCCGCCTTCTTCGCCGAAGTCGACGGCGACCCGGCCAAACGGCGTCAAGACGGTGAAGGTTTCGGTTTCCATCATGCTGCCCCCATTGTGGCCTGAAGTCGCGCCTGATCGTCGAACACGTACCAGTGCGGGAACACGCCGTTCTTGACCCAAAGCGTGTGCGCGGCCCGCGCCACCTCCAGCGTGGCGCCTGGGTACAGGTGGCGCACCAGGCCGCCATCCGCGTAGACCATGGCCAGAATCATGCCGTTGCCCTTGCGACCTGTTGATGGGTTGCGGATCTTGCCGGACAGCACATAGACGGCGAATGTGTCGCCATCGCTGCCTTGGAAGCGGCCGAGCTGCTTGAACTCGTCGAGCATCCAGCCGGCCGAGACCCCGGCGATCCAGTAGCGGTCGGTGTCGGGCACGAACGGCGCGCGGTCGGACAACTGCTTGATGGTCGCCTCCAGCCAGTTCTCGGAGGCCTCCTCGACCTCGCCGGTAATGTCCTGGAGCATGTCGCGCATCGCCATGTGCGCCCGCGACAAGTCACTCATGGGCTGGCGGCAGAAGCCGGCCACGAACTCCAGGGTCTGAGGGTCGGCGATGGCTCGGCGGGCCAGCATGGCCGGATCGCTGAACGACTCCACGCCCATGCTGAACACCTCGGTAATGCCGCTGTCGTACTTCTTGCCCACGTAGGCGTCGAAGAACCCGCAGTTGTAGGCGACCTCCTTCTTGCCGTAGTTGATGCCGGTCAGCGAGCGCAACGTGTAGACCTTGCCGTCCTGCGAGCGCCGCCGGATGTAGCGGCCCGAGGCCATCTTCGCGACCGGGTCGGCCTCCATGTGGTGGGCCAGCTCGTGCCACAGCACGCGGCGGTCGAAGGAGCTGCCCAGGTTGATCGCGCCGACCTTGCCGTGCTCCTCGATGTCGGTGGCATTTGCACGCCGGTCGCCTTTGCTGTCGATCACCACGCTCGTCACTCGACCGCCGGTGAAGCGGTAGAACTCGGCCATGTCGGCCCGCAGCGTCTCGACCGGATAGCCCATCTTCTTCAGCCGGCTCTTGGCGGACGTGGTAACCGTCTGCGCAGCCGCCCAGGCTGTCGCGGCGTCAGCACTGACCGCGGAGCCGGCCAACACGCTGTCGATCAGCTTGCGGCCCACGACGGCATGTGCCGCGTTCTCGGCTTCGCGCTTGAGCCGCAGCTTCTCCTGGTGGGCCTCGGAGATCGGCTTGTAGACCTCCTGCAGCCACTCGTTGTATTCGTTGCTGGCCGCGTTGTAGGCCGCGACAGATTCGGCGTCGGACATGGTCATGCGAGCGTAGATCGCCATCGTGTCGCGATAGCGCTGCTCCTGTTGCGCGCGCACCTTGTCCCACTGCTCGGCCATCATCGCCTTCAGGCCAGTCAGGCCTGGCACGGCGCGCTCGGCCGCACCAGCCGCCTGGGCCAGCTCCTCGCGGGCCTGGTCGCCAAACGCACCTGTTCCGATGAAGTCGTCGATCAGCGGGTCAGCGGTCGCCGCGTCGAACTGCGCTCCGCAGGCCCGGTTCAGCTCGACATGCAGGTCATCCAGCGCAACAGCCTCGGCGTTGCCGTCGAGCCCGTCGCCCAGACCGGCCTGGCGCTCGGCGCCACGGATGCGGCGCAGCATGGCGATCATGTCGCGCAGGTAGAACGCCACGGCCACGCGCTTGACGTGCGGCTGGTCCTTCGCTGCCGCCCACTCGGCTGCCGCGCGCTCGGCGGCCAGGCCGGGCGTCATGAAGTCGTCCAGCGCATCGCTCGCTCCGGCGCGGCCCAGCAGCTTTCGCCGCGTGGCCACCATCCGGCCGCGAATCAGCGCGCCGGCCTTGATGGCGCCAGGGGTGTTGCGAACACGGTCGGCCTGCGCGCGCATGTCCAGCAGCACTCGGGCCAGGGCCAGGCGCTTGAATGGCAGCACCTCAGACATTTGCCTTCTCCTCCAGCTCGGCCCAGCGCGTGATCGCGGCGTTCGCCGCTTGCGCGGCCGCCTCGTCAGCCTGGCCGGCGTCGTTCAGCAGGCTCATCGCCTCCTGGATCAACCCAAACAACTCGGGCAGGGTTTCGTTGTCGTGCTCGCCGCGCGCGATGGCGAGCAGTCTGCGGACTTCAGCGGGCACGGGCGCGGCGGGGTCGCCGCCCAGCTTGGCCACCAGCTCGCGAATGTCGCGAGCCAGGCGGATACGCTCAAGCGCCGAGGCGCCGGCCGCGGCCGCGTAGTCCTTCACCTTCGCGGCAAGAGCCGCCGCCGTGCGAGCGCGCTCGATGGCACTCAGCCCGTCGAGCACGGGACCAGCCGAGTCGATGATGCTGGCGCGGCCGGGGTCGAAGGCGCCGCTGTTGCCGATGGCGCTCTTGATCTGCCCGGGCTCGAACACGATCACAACCATCTGCCGGTCAAACTCGGTGCTGCCACCGTAGATCGCCAGCTCCTGGCGCAGCCGGGCCGCCGTGCCCTCCAGGCGCTCACGCTTCGCGGTGTACGGCTGGCGGTCAGCCTTCGGAACAGAGAACTCCTCGTCGCGGGCGCGCTTGATCGCCTCAAGCACCTCGCCAAGGTCGGCCTCTTGCTCGCCCACGTTGGTCTGCGACAGCGCGATGCCGTCGTAGCCCTGCGCCTTCAGCTGCTCCCGCAGGCCCTCGGGCGACCCCTTGCCCGTCGAGTGCTTGGCCGGGTCTCGACCCTCGGCCTCGTGCATCGCGTTCAGCAGCTCGCGGAACGTATCGAAGTAGCGCGGCCGCTCGACGCGCAGGTACACCGGGTAGATGGCCGCGCCAGCGCCGGACGCGTACATGCCAGCGCCCCCGTCGCCCGGGTTGCTGCTGAACCAGGATCCGACCATGTCGATGGACGGGCCGCGCCAGGCGCTGGCCATCCGGTCGAAGGCCGCGAAGTCCTTGTAGCTGCCGTGGTACATCACCAGCGGATCGCCGTCATCGTCCACGATCTTGCTGGCGCCGAACCATGCGCGCAGCGCATCTGCCCGGCGCCGCGCCGTGTCTACTGCACGCCGGGCGGCCAACAGCGCAGCAGCACCGGCCCGCGCCTTCTCCAGGGCGGTGCTCACGGTCATGCCGGCTGCAGTGCCGCGCGCGCAGCGGCTTGCGCCGCGTCACCGTAGGCCGTGGCCGCGCGCTCCAGCAGCGCCATCATGTCGGCGTCGTCCGCGTAGGTCGTGAACATCGGCTCCAGGCGCTCGAACGTGTCGGCCGCCAGCAGGTCGCCGGTGCCGTCGATCAGGCTGTTGAGGTAGCCCGCGTCAGCCGCGCGCTGAGGGTCGATGCTCTCCTCGGCAGCAGCCACGGCGGCCGGCTCAGGTTCGGCCGCGACGGCGGCGGCGGCCTGCTTCTCCAGCAGGGCATCGGCAGTTTCCTGCGCAGTCTTGCCAGCATCGAACATGGCGTCGACCATGTCGCTGTTGCCGTCCTTGGCGATCAGCTCGTTCGCCTCGGTGCGGCTCTCGTTGCCCTGGCGGGCGCGGATGATGTCGGCAACTTCTCGCTCCCACAGGCCGCGGTCGCGCTCGGGCGCAAGTTCTTCGGTTTGCACGGGATCACCCCCCTTGGTTTCGTCTGCCAGCTTACCGGCCATGACCGCATCGGCGGCGGCGATCAGCTTGTCCTTCACGACCTGGCGCATGTCGACCCAGGCCTTGTTCACGATGGTCTGAGCCGACAGCGTCAGCTTGCCGTCGTAGCCATAGCCGGCGCGCATCAGCCAGGCCGTGCGCTCCACCGTCGTCGAGCGGGTCCAGCTGGCGCCGACCTCGTCACCCGCCGCACCCCGCCCCAGTGCCGATGCCTTGCGCCAGGCGTCGATAGCCGAGTTCAGGTAGTCCAGCGTGTAGCTGGGGACATCGACCTCACCGCCAAGCGCGCCCATGTTCGCCGTGCGCGAGCTGGACGGCTTCGCCAGCACCGCATCCACTGCGGCGTCGTCCATGCCCGCGTCCTTGAGGTAGCGCCAGGCATCACCGCGGCCCAGGTCGCCGGACAATCCCGAGGCCTGCAGCGCGCGCCAACGCTCGATCATGCCGGCGGCCCGCTCCATGAGCGACGTCGGCGGGATCGTGTCGGGCCAGCCGCGATCCAGCAGCGCCTGGACGGCGGCCATCGGGCCGGCAAGCGTCTCGGGTACGTTGGCCTTGAAGAATTCCAGCTCGGTGTGACCAGCCAGGTCGTTCACGCGATAGCTCAGCGTGTCGTAGGCCTCGTTGGCCTCCTTCTTCGTCACGCGCTTCGCCTTCGCCGGGGCGACATCCGGCTGAGGGTCGATGGTGCTGGTGCGGCCCGCTTCGATCGTGCCCAACATCGCAGCGATGCCGCTCACCGTCGTTTCGGTCCCACCGGTTTCGGAGCCGCTGGAACCGGGGTAGAACGTGACAACGCCATCCTCGTCGATGGACGCGCGAGCGATGACCACGCCCACGCGGCCAATCTGGGCGCACACAACGCCAGGGCGAGCGGCATCCTCGGCGGCCTGGCTCACCGCGTCGAACAGCGAGCCAGTGGACAGCGACGCGTCGAAGTTGCCCCATGCGACCTGCATCCCGGCCTTGGCCGCGCCTTCCTCGATGCGCTCAATCGCGCGCACGAACTCCAGCTTCAGGCCGTTGAACGGGTCGTCCTCGTCCTCGATGCGCTCCCCGTCGTGAAAGCGCGAGATGCTGGCGCCGTAGTCCTCGGCGTCGATGTTGTCAGCGGCTCGCTTGGCGTCGCCGCCGACCATGATCGTGACGGCCGACCCCTTGATCTCGATCGCATTGGGGTAGGTCGCATCGGGCTCGACCACGACCTCGGAGCCTCGCGCGCTGATCGCCGAGAACCCCTTGCGCACCGACTCGATCTTCCAGCCCAGAAGCATCAGCTCATCCGACAGGGCGCCGATGGTCTTGCCAGGCTCGCTGGAGCGATCAGGGCCCATGCCCATCTCTTCGATCTCGGCCTCCTCGCTGCCGGCGCGGCGCTTGGCGAGCAGGAAGCGCGCGAAGTCCATGCCGAACTTCGTGATCTTGGATTGCTCCACGAACGCGCCGTCGGGGCTGCGCAAGATTGGCCCATACATGCCGTCGTTTACCGCCACGTATCCAGCGTCGATGCGCTTGATGATGAAGTCCTTCAAGATGACCGGGCTTCCACCGGAGCGGACCAGCTTGTTCAGCGTCTGGCGCGCGCGCGCACGGGTGCGCTCGTCGGGCAGGGTGGCGAGGAATTCTTCGATTCCAGCCAGGCTCGCCGCCTGCGCGTTAGCCTCGGCCAGGAGCGCCGCGGCGTCCTGGGCGGAGCGGCGGGCCAGCGCCTCGTCCACGTCTGCGTTGAACTTTGCTGCCAGATCGCCAGGCGTCAGCGCCAGGTCATCAACTGCCTTGACCAGGATGCCATTGCCAATGCCGCCACCAAGGTCGCCGAGGTAGGTCAGGCCCACGACGTTCGAGCCAGCACCGACACGAGTGGCGTTCACCACCAGCTTGACGTCACCCTTGGCCAGCGCCTGGTAGGCCTCACCATCCCAGCCCAGGCCGCGCAGGGCGTTGCGAAACTCGATCAGCCGCCCCTGGAAGTGCGAGTCAAGCACGTCCTGCCAATTCAGCAACGCCGCCTCGTCGTTGCGGATGCTGGCGTAGCCCTCGGCGGTCAGGATCCGGCGCTCCTCGGCGCGCGGGTCGTTGGCCTCGGCCTCAGCCGCCGCAGCGGCCGCCTCCTTGGCAGCTCGCGCAGCGTCCACCTGGCCCTGCACTTCGGCAAGCCGCTCCTCCAGCGCCGGGATCTCCGCGCGCAGCGCCTCGATGGCGGCGGCCTTCTCGGCCAGCGCCTTGTTGGCCTCCGCGAACCGCGCACTGTTGCGCTCAGCCAGTTTCATGACGCGCCGGCCCACTTCGCGCGGGTTCAGCTCGCGCCCCTTCTCGGGCGCCACCACAACGGTGATGTCCTTCTTGTTCAGCATCCACTTCCAGCTGACCAGCTCGTCCAGCGGCGTCAGCTTGGCCGGCGTCGTGTCGGGGTTGTGGAACCAGACCGTGATGGCCTGGCCATCGGACAGCTCGAACTGCACGGCGACCTGCAGCACACCGCGCGCCTTGATGGGGTCGGCGATGGTGTAGCCGGCGACCTGCAACTCACCGCCGGCCGCGTTCATCACGCGCTGCAGCTGCTCCATGCGCAGCGTCATCCGCGAGACCGGGATAACCAGGGCGTCGAGCAGCGGCTTCGGGGCAGCGCAGGCGCCCTCCTCGCTCAGCGCGTCAGCGGTCAGCTCAGCCAGGCTCACGCCGTCCAGCAGCAGGCCGTCGCGGTCATCGCTGCGCAGCGCGTACATGAGGGCCGGCAGGGTCTTGCCGATGGGCTCAGCCTCGGGTGTCCAAAGAGTCTTTTCCATGGTGCTCTGCGCTCCGTCCAGGAGCGGAAGTTGTTGCGGGGTGAAGGGCTTAGTCAGGTCGCCATTGCGCAGCCACCACTTGAGCTGCGCCACGGTCGCGGGGTGGATGGACTGCAGGCCTTGCCAGCCCACGTCGTAGGAGGCCAGGTACAGGTCGCGCGCCACACGCTCAGCGCCGGCGCCGATCACGACCTTGTGCTCGTCGAACGCGCCGCCAGGGGTGCCCTGGTTGATGATCCAGACCGCCGCAGACTCCGGGAACGGGCCCACGAAAACGTCGACCGGATCGCCGTCCGCGCCGCGCGTGCCGACGATCTCGCCGTAGCTCGCTGCCATGCGATTGGCCCAGCGCTTGCCGTCGGCCGACGTGCCGCTTCGGATGCTGTTGCGCACGTTCTCGATCTTGATGGTGAGGCCGTGCAGCGTCAGCCAGCCATGCTTGTAGTTGCCGGCGATGGCCTGCGCCTCGGTCGGGTACGGTCGGTCGTTGTGGTGCGACGTAGCCGCCTCTCGCTCCGCGCTTTGCAGGCGGGCGAATGCGTCGTCGAGCATGGGGGCTGGATGTGTCACGCGCCCAGTGTGTTCGGGCGCTGGGCGGCAGTGCGCCGTCGTTTTCCGGCGTTACCGCGAAGATGCGGCCTCTGGCACCGCGCGACGGATTGAACAGCCATCCGCACCCCTCGCCATTACCGTGTTCGCCGCAGGCCGACAGCGCGAAAGGAACCCCGCCGCTTTGCCCCGGCGAGCGCTGACGGTTCAGCGATATGACAGGCGGCCAGTAGCGTGGTGGCTCTTGCGAGCCCGCCGTTTCCGGCGGTAGGAAGCCACACCCTGGCCCGAGCAACTATCTGGAGCGGCGAGCCGGCATCGAACCGGCGACGTCTGACGTGGAAGGCCAGTGCTCTACCAGCTGAGCTACCGCCGCTTTGGAACGTGAGTCGAGCGAAGGCGGGCGGGATCGGACCCCGCTAGATTTCCGCACGCGGCCTAGCCCTGGTTTCCCAAGGTGCACGCCCTCGTGGCTGCCGCCTGTTGGCCGCCCAGCAGGAACCCCCACCAGGACCAAGCGACAGCCACGAAGGCCCGGGCTGTGACCCGGATCTTGTGGCCGGTCTTTGCCGACTGTCATCCAGCTCAGCCGCTGGCGACCCCACGTTTGACGCGGCGTGAGCACCACGCCGGCAGGGCTTGGGATGCGCAGAGCTGCCGGCCCCTGTTGTCGCACCCACCGGCGCAAGCCGGCCCCTCGGGTTTGACAGCCTGAGCGGCTGGATTCCGAGGTCTCTACTACGGTCAGTCGTGATGGCAGGCAAGCATGGAATCGAACCACAGTCGTCCGCGCAGCAACGCGCGGCGGCTCTCCCGTCTGAGCTACTTGCCTTCAGGTCTGCGGCGGGGTGGAACGAATCACGCGCGCGACACGGTCAACGATGGCCACCAAGCCGCAGACCTGAAGGCCCGGCGTGGGCCGGCCTTAGGGGGAGCCTTGTCGATGCCCCCAGCGTCGGTAACAGAAAGCCGGCTTTGATTCACCTCGCGCTGTCACCCGCGGTCCTGAAGATGGTTGCGACGACTGGACTTGAACCAGTGACCTGAGGGTTATGAGCCCACCGCGCTTCCAACTGCGCCACGTCGCATCATTTGGTGTTCGCAACAGGCTGCCTCGCATGCGGCAGCGTTTTTCAGGAAGTTCTACGGAAGACGGACACTTCAGCAGCCGAGCCAAACCGACTGCACAACCCGTTGCGAACAGATGCAACTCTACAGCAACGATTGTTGTTGCTGCAAGTAGCGTTTCAGCAACATCAGTTCTCGAAGCCGGCGACGTAGCTCAGGTCGTCTCGCGGGTTGAGCAGGTAGCGCCGCGTGTAGGGCGCCACGTTCACAGAGCTGCTGGGCTTGTCGACCTCGAAGGCCATCACCGCCCCCATGCCCATGTCCACGGCCACCAGGTCGCCACTGTCGGGGACAAAGTAGTCCGGGCTGCCGGGGTCGGCGATGCACTCCAGCGTCACCTCGGTCTGCGCCATGGGCAGGGTGCCGTTGTCGGCGTCGATCGTGTCGCGGTTGGGCATCTGCCCTGGGCCAGCGAACAGCATCTTGGCCTGGCCCAGCTCGACGTAGGCAATCTCGGCCTCGTCCTCGGAGCGAAGCACGCCCATGCCGCCCATCGTCGGCGCGTCGCCCATCTCACTGGGGAGGCCGGTGGCAGGGTTCAGCTCCACGCGCTGCACCTGCTTGCGAGAAACGACGCACGGGAACGAATTGGGGTGCCGCAGCGTCACCTGCCGAGCGGCGTTCGAGATGGCGACAGGGACACTGGCAAGAGGCATGGTTCGATCCTACTGTAGAGGGGTGGCGTACAGGGTCAAGTCCTGACCCGCCAGGTTGATGATGCGGACGCCACGGCGAACCATCCCGGCCAGCGCCGAGCCGCCCATGAACTGGGCCTCGCCCGCATCAGCATTCGCGCCCCAGATCAGCGCCATGCCAATTTCTGGCAGCCCGTCGGCGCCGGCTGTCTTGACGGGCTGGGCGCAGACCGCGTAGCCCTCGGTGAGCGACAGCCGCGTGCGCGCCTCGCTCCAGTAGGCCGCCCCGTAGGCCGGGTGCTCGCTGCGCGGCGGGATGCCGGCGCGGCCATCGGCTGCGCCCTGGCGGATCAGGCCGAACAGCTCGCGCTCGGCGCCGGTGGCTGCGCGGCGCGACTCGAAGAACGCCTCGTCGATCATTCTGCCCCCCTGACCTTGGCCAGCATGGCGTCGGCCTGCTTCTTGGTGATGCCGCCCATCTGCAGCATGAGGCGCACGCTGTCCTCAAACTTGCGACGGGCGGCCGCGAGCTTGCGCGGGTCGGTCGGGATGGCGCGCCGGTTGCGCTCGGCGATCTCTTTGATGCGCCGCTGCTGGGCCAGGCGCACGCGCTTCTCTGCCGCCGACTCCACGGTGTTGCGCAGGTGATGCGCCTCGCGCGCCTGCTGCTCGGCCATCTCCTTCTGGGCCTTCTTCGTGGTCGCGGTGAGCTTGGGCTTCACCTGCTGGCGTCCGGCCGCGATCATCTTGGCGATGTAGTCGCGGACCATCGGCGAGCTGAGCTGGTTCATCACTCGCAGCACATGCTTGCACGCCACGCCGCCGAGCTGCGGGTTCGTGATCTTGGGGAAGCCCGTCTCCGGCCGGCCGGCGTTGTACCGGCCGATGGTCGCCATGTAGCGGTAGAGGTAGCGCCAGCGCTCGCAGTCGCACTGCAGGCGGATCTTGCCGCCTGTCACCAGCTTGACCACTTCGGTCGCCTTGGAAGGGCTGGCCACGGCCGCGTCCAGCGCGAGGAACTGAACGTGGACGTTGTGCCGCACACGCTCGCTGCGCGGGCCGGCGTTCGTGACGAAATGGATGTCGTTGCCCAGGCGCTGCACCGGGATGGCCACCCGGATCTCGCGATTGGCTCGCTCGCGGTCGATCGGGAAGCTGTGGTCGATGACGGCCTTCGCGGTGATGCCGCCCTTGTACCGCTTGCCCAGCGCCTCGCTGGTGCGCTTGAACCGCACCAGGTCGTCGGCCGTGATCGCGCGGAGCTGTCCGCCCAGCGTGGTCGACAGCAGCCGGCCCGCGTCGTAGTCCCCCGCGACGTCATCGGGCGCGAGGATGCGCGACCCGGCGCGCTCCCGAGACTGGGCCTGCTGCTCGAAGATGCGGCGGACCTCGGCGGATGCCTTGGCCGCGCTGATGAGCACCTGGCTAGATGACTTCGTAGCCATCGAATCCGGCCTCGCGCCGCATGTCGCGGAGCTGGCTCAGCGTGGGCAGCACCAGCTGCTGCTCCTTCAGCTCAGTCTCGGCCGAATCCAGGCCGGCGGCCGCCTGGATCACCAGCGCCTCGCGCCGCGTGTTGTAGACGCGCATGGATGCGAGGGTGATGTCCAGGCGCTCGTCGGGCTTAGTGAAGTAGCGGATGGCATCGCCCCACTCGGGCGTCTGCAGCGCGAAGTCGCGCACCAGCTGGAACAGCCGGTTGCGAGCCTGATCACTCGCCATTGCCAGCCAGCGCCGCCATGGCGTCGTCAATGTCCTGCTGGCTGAACCGCGGCAGCATGTCGAACAGCTCGAAGTCGGACGCCGGCCAGTCGACCGCACCGGACTCAAGTTGCGGCAGCAACTCGTCGAAGGCAAACCACAGCCGGCTGCGCCACGCGCGCAGGGCGCGGCCCTCAGCCTGATAGCGCGGCACGGCCGGCTCCTCAGCGTAGCTCACGGCCTCGTCCATGCTGTTGTAGCCCGAGCCCACGCCGATGGCGATGGTGTCCAGGTAGAGGGTCAGCTTCGCGCGCAGCACGCGCTCGCGGTCCTCGGGCGGCGTCGCAATGCCGGCCACCAGCGCGACCGGCGGAACGTCGTGCTGCTCCCAGGCGCCCGCGCGCTCGTTGAAAACGCGCCGCTTGCCAGCCTGGAACTCCGGCGGCTCCAGGTGCGTGGTGAAGGCGGCGAACAGGAACTCGCCGGGCTGCATCGGGTCCGGGTCGGCGTAGACGGTGCCGACGTACTCGCCGGTGTCGCGGTTGTAGCTGTAGACGCGCATGGATCAGTACTTGACGAAGAGGCCGAGGGCGAGATTGCGAGGGCGGTTCTCGGAGCCGTTGGACTGCATGGACATGCCCGTGCCCGAGGCGCTGAGGCCCATGCCGGTGGCGGCCGGGGCCACGCTGATCGCGTGATCGTGCTGGCCCGCCTGCTGCAGCGAGATCCCGGTGTCCGACGACGACGTCGGGTAGGAGCGGCCAGCGCCCCATCCGGCGATCTCCTCGCCGCTCGGGTTCGTCGAGTCGATGCCGCTTGGCGTCATCCAGTTGTACTGCGAGTTGTGCGCGTGGCCCGGGTCGGTGACGCCGTGCGAGTGGCTTCCGCGCTGATCGGCAGTGGCGCTGTGCGAGTGCCCCGGATCGGTCAGCGCGTGCGCGTGGCCGGGGTCGTTCAGCCCGTGCGTGTGCGCCATGTTGTCCTGGTCCTGGAACCGGCCCCAGTCGCGCCCAGCGTCAACACCGCGGCCGTCGTCGAACACGCGCAGGAACATGCCGCGCGCGTCAGGCAGCCGGAAGTTTGTGCCGTCGGTGCCGGAGCTGTAGCGCCCCCACATGCCGCCGGCCCACTCGGCCTCAGAAACCACGCCACCGGTGGACTGCGCGAACGTCCAGAGCGCCGGGTAGGCGGCCCGGCTCAGCAGCGCACCGTTCATCTTGAGCCAGCCGGCGGGCGCCGTGTTGCCCACGAAGAAGCTCACCATGCCGGCCGGCAGTCGCATGCCGAAGCTCGTGACGTACCAATTCGTGTTGCCGTTGCGGGCCAGCACCAGCGTGTCGCCGCGAGCCACCTGCAGCAGCGATACCGGGTCGCCCTGGGCGTTGATGATGACGTCGCCGCCGTTGGGCACGATGTTCACGCCAGCAGCCACCACGCGGAACGTGTAGGTGGCGCCTGGCGGGCAGTCGCTGGCCGGCGGCAGGTTGACGTTGCCGTTGTTGACGCCCAGCTCGACCCAGCGGCCGAGGTGCGCGGGCGTGAGGCTGTACGGCGACGACGTGATGGCCAGCCCGCCGTTGTTGGGGTAGCGCAGGCCGTTGCGGTGCACGTAACCCGTGGTGGCGAGCAACGATGAATCGTCATGCTGCGCCGCCGTTAGCCCGCGCAGCGGGCCTGTGGCCGTGTCGCCGCCCTTGCGCAAGTACTGCGGGTGGGGATCGGTCGCCTCCAGGTGCAGCGCCATCAGCGCAATGACCTCGTCCGCATCGGGGTTCAGCTGGATGGTCACGGCACCGGATGGCACGCGCGTGAGCTGGACCACGAACGACGCGACGTAGACCAGGCTGCTGCGGTTGACGATGACGCCGGCCGGCGAGGAGTACACCGCGAAGAGAACGCCGCCGGCGTCCGGGTCGCCTGCCCAGAAGGCGATCTCCGTGGCGTCGTAGGTGGACGGCGTGCCGGACCAGGAGCCGAAGTTCACGAGCACCTTGAACGCGCCAGTGCCCGAGACAAAGCCGCGGTCAATCAGGCACTTCTCTTTGCGGGCGACCATGTTGGTCATGCCCGCGCCGCTGGCCGCGCTGTCGTAGGCGCCGGTGCCCAGCGCCACATGCGTGATGGCGAGCTGCAGGCCTGCGCCGTCCGCGTCAATGGCGGCCTGAAGGCCCGCGTCGGTGATGGTGGGGTTGATGATGACGGGCATGCGCTCGCTCGGTTGGAACTGCGCCCATGGTCAGTTCGTCGACGGCCGCAGGCCCGGCCGTTTTTCCGCCTGCGGCCGGGAGCGGCTAGATCGTCATCAGCTGCGCCATGAACTTGGACGACGATGCGATGCGCGTCTGCCGCCGCGCGAACAACGCCGCGATCAGGACAGCCACCTGGCCGTTGCCGATGTCCGGCGACAGCCGGTAGCGCACGCCCGACTCGGTCATGCCGTCCTGCTCGATCTTGCCCTTCGGGTTCAGGCGCGCCAGATCCATGAACTGGACGCGGCCCATGCTGGCCAGGTCGAAGAACGCGGCCACTGCGTCGCTCACGTCGTCCTCTGTGAATACCGCGTCGTGGACCGGGTCGCTGGGTCGCGTGGTCACGCGCAGGAACCCAGGCCGGTCAGCCGCCTCATAGGGCGTCTCTCGGCCGATGGCCAGCACCTCGGTGCCGGGGTCGTACATGGCAAACAGGCTGATCGGGCTGCCGCCGTACTGGGCGCAGTTGACCCGGATCCGCACGCGGCGGTCGGCCTGCTCGCTCATGGCACGCTCCATTCGGCGGGGTCGGCCAGGCGCGACGGCGGGCGGCTGGTGCCGTCAGCCTGGACCACGACTTGATAGCCGCTGGGGTCGTAGCCTGGCGCAAACGGGTCGTTCTGGTTCGCGCCGGCGCCCTTGCCATCGTTCGGATCGCTGGAGCGCGGCGCGATCAGCATCGGCACGGTCGCATACAGCGTCAGGTCAGCGAGCAGCATGGTCAGGTTCTTCTGCTCGGTGGACACGTTGGGCATGATGATGTCCGGGGTCTCCACCTGGACCGGCCAGGCACTCGGCATGCCGGCCAGCTTGTACTCGGCGGCAAACCGGCGGTTCTGCATGGACGAGACCCACGACTGGAACTGCATGGCGATGCTTCGCGCCGTCGGCTCGTCGGCCGCGGCGATTAGCAGCTGCGTGCGGATCTGCGCGGTGACGGTTCGCATCTTGAACACGCGCTCCTTTGCGTCGCCGGGGATCATGACGTCCACCAGGTCGCCGTTGTTGCGCGTGAACTCGGGCGGCGCCGGCATGTAGTCCTTGGACATGCTGACCAGCACGACCGGCAGGTAGGGCCGGGGCTGTGCGGCCTGGCTGGTGTCGTTCTTGCGCCAGCTCTCCAGCATCTCCTCGGCCGCGTCGATCATGCGGCCGGGCGCGAACGCCGCCGCTTTCGAGAAGTCGCGCGCGGCCCAGGCGGCCACGCCCGGCGTGTCAGCGATGACCTGGGCGAAGAAGCGCCCGAAGTAGCGGCCGAAGGCCACCTTGGTGGGGTCGGTGAAGTTGGCCATTACAGCGCGCCAGGGCGAATCCCGAAGCGGCGCTCAGTCGCCTGGACCTCGGGGTGGCGCGGTGCGTCATCAGCACCATCCAAGACCTGCAGCGCAACCAGCGGCGCCTCGCGGTGCGCGCGCATGTCTGCCAGCGTGGTCGCCGGGCTGCCGCGGGCTGGCGCCACTGCGCCAGTGCCCATGATGTCGTCCAGCATGGCGCCACCGTTGCCGGCGGCCAGGCGGCCGATGAGCAGGTCGTTCTCGCGGCTCAGCCGCTCCAGCGCCTCGACGGCCAGCGCGAGCTGTGCAGCGGTCGCGTCCAGCATGCCGTTGAGCACGCGCGCCGCCTCGAACGACTCGCCGACGGCGGCGTCCAGCAGCGCAAGAGCCTCGCTACGCTCGTCACCGCCGGCGGCAACCGAGTCCATGATGCCGCGATAGCCGCGGTTGCTGTCGTAGTTCGGCTCCAGCACGTAGTCGAAGCCGTAGAACTCGGCCGGCACGGTCGGCGACGTGCCCGGCACCGGGTCGATGGCGCTGCTGAACCCGCCCGCCGTGCTGTCGAACAGCTTGGCGGCGATCTGGCCGGCCGGCGTGTCCAAGAACTCGGCCTGGTGGGTGATGTTGCCCTGATCGTCGCAGCTCAGGTGCACAGTGCGGATGGCCGTCGGCAGTGCAACGACCTGGCCGTCGAGCACGCCGCCCTCCTGGGTCTGCATGCCGAACTTGATGCGGGGCCAGTGCCCGTAATAGCCCAGCATGTCACCCTTGCGCACGCGCTCCTGCACGGCCGGCCCGTTGATGAGCCGCGCCAGCGCCTGGGTATCAAAATGACGATCCACGCCCCGCGCCTTGCGGCCGCGAGCGTGGACGTTGTAGGTGATCATGGGGGTTCGCTTGAGTTCGGGCACGACGGCCTCCTTACTTGAATTCGCCCTCGTAGGACTGGACGACCAGGCCGCCGCGATAGGCCATCGCGATGCCCATGGAGAACTCCTCTTCGGTCGTGATGGTCAGCCGCAGCAGCATGCGAGCTGGCAGCGCCGCGCGCAGGCCGGCCGAGATCGCATTGACGTCGCCGCCGCTGGTGCTGCGCGATGGCAGGGACACATGCACGCGACTCGTCAGGAAGTGGTTGCCACCGTCCTCGGCGGCCAGGCCATCCGGGTACGGCACCGACTTGTCCTGCCACATTTGCGTGGCCGTCCACACGTTGGGCCAGAGCAGCTGCAGGTAGGTCTTGAGCAGCGCCAGGCCGCGCCGCGGGTTGTGCGCGCGCCAGCACCGCAGCAGGTACGCGCCAGCGCCGCCGGCGGCGGCTGCGCCCCGGTAGATGGACAAGCCATCCAGCGCCAACGACTGCTCGACCTGGTCGGACGTGCCGAGGTGCGGCATGCCCAGCGTGTTGATGAAGCGCTCGCCGCTGCGCAGCTCCTGCTCGAACAGGTGGATGAACAGCTCCTTCAGCTCGGCCTCGACGGAGTCCGCCTCGCAGCTGTTCACCAGCGGCGCCAGGGCCGGCGGACTGGCCTCGAAGATGGGCGTTTCGTCGGCCATCAGAAGTTCCAGAGCTGGCCGCCGTAGTCGGCGCTGTTGACGTTGACCGTCAGGCTCGCCGGGCTGATGAACAGGAAGTGCTCAGGCAGCAGCGTCGCCGGCAGCGCGATCTCCACGCTGAACTCGGCCTTGTCGTCGCGCAGCGCGTCCACGTTCTCGCGCAGCAGCTTGTTGATGCGCGCGCGCATGATGGGCCGCGACATGCCCTCGGACACAGCCACCGCGCCGTCACCGTATGCGCCCAGCAGCAGCGCGCGGATCTTGGCCTCGACGTTGGCCCGGTCCCAGTTGATCGCCACGCTGGCCGTGATGGTGACGGGGACAGCCTGCAGCACGGCGGGCACGAACGCCACGCGGTAGCTGCTGTCCGCGCGCCGCACCAGCGCCCTCGCCTTCTCCTCGAAGGCTGCATTGCTCATGCCGGACACGAGCCCCGAGATGAACAGCGTGTTGATGCTGTCCACGCTGGCGCCGCGCACCGACTCCTCGACCTGCTCATTCCAGACCGACAGGAAGCGGATGCCGCTGAGGTAGCGCCGGATCAGGAACTGGAAGTTCCCCAGGTAGACGGCGTTGTGGTCGTAGATCGCGCTGTAGCGCGCCATGAAGCGCAGCTCGGGGATGCTGTGCGGCGCCGCGCCCTCGTCCTGCACGACGCCCAGCTCGCATTCCAGGCCGGTCTCGCCGTCGGTGCTCACGTACTCCAGCGTGAACTTGCCGCCCGGCGACAGGTCGCTGATGCGGCCGTTGCATTCGGTGATGCTGAGGCTGAAGACGTCGCCCTGCTTGACCCCGTAGCCGATGACCGTGGACTTGCCGAACACCACGAACATGCGGCGCAGCTCGTCGACCTCGACCTGGTAGGCCGCCTGGTCGGGCAGCACGTTGAACCAGTCGGGCGCGTAGGTGAAGTCCGTGCCGCCGCGCGAGACGGTCAGCGTGTTCAGGACCATCTCGTCGCTCGACAGCGGGATCTGCAGCCGGTAGAAGTCCATCGGCTTGGAGACCGTGTGCGACACGACGCGGCGGCGCACCTGCGTGGCCGTCACCGAGACGTAGTCGTTGGCCGGCACGTTGACGGCAGCATCCAGCTCGTAAAGCCGCCCCTTCTGGTCCATCACACGGCGCTGAGCATCCAGCGGCACGTCGGCGTTGCCCTTGTTGGTGATCAGCAGCGTTACCTTGCTGGCCCGCGCCAGCGGCAAGATGCCCTTGAGCGAGGCGTCAGCGAGCACCGTGGCGTCGCGCGACTTGACGAATGGCTCGTACTTGGCGACGTCGATCTGCTCGGACAGCATGGCGAGCATCGTGGCCTGCGCGCCCAGCTGAGCCAGGATGCGCGGATCGCGCGCGCGCACGTACTGCGAAAGGTTCGGATAGGCGTCAACCTCATCCAGCGCCTTCTTCAGGAAGTCGTCTTTGCTCAGGGCCATGCGCCGATGATGGCGGGCGCCCCCTCGGCGATGCGGGCTCGTTTTCCGCCAGGCCGGTCAAACCTCTATGCCGCCGCTCGCATTCAGCCGCCAGCCTCCGCCGCCGATCACTGCGCCGTCGCTCGGCGCCGTCGCCACGAAATAGTCGCCTGACGCAAGCGACTGGCTGTAGCCGTCACCGACGAGCTGCAAGACTCGATTGCTGGTCATGGGCAGCCACTGGTCGAACGCATCGCCCTCAGGGATTTGTCCATCAGCCCGCACGAACTTGATGAACAGGCCGCTTGCGCTTCCCACTGGATCGGCCCAGTTGGCATTGCCGTCGCTGGACTCGCCGCTTGAGTACCAGGTGATCGCGGCGCTGTAGAAGCCGCTGGACTGCAAGTAGGCGCCGGTGGCCGCCGCCAACGTGACGTGTGCATGCCAGGTGCCGTCCTTGTTGATGCCGCCGAGCACACGCCAGGCGCCATCACGAAACACCCGGATCTCCCCGGTGTGCCAGGCGCCACCCAAGTTGAAGTGGACGCGCGCCATCAGGGCTTGATCCAAATATCACCGTCAGCACCGCCCGCCGGCTGCGTAGCGCTCACGGTGATGTGCGAGGTGTCCAGCACTGCGCCAACGGCGCCGCTGCTCACGACCATAAGCCGGTCTAGCCCGGCCCCGAGATTGATGACGCCCGCGCCGGCGCCGTGGCCACTGGTAGGCGCTGCGCCGTACAGCCGCAGCTGCCCGGTTGCCCCGGTGCTGTACGCGACGATGGCGAACGAGTTTGTCGAGCGGGCATTGATTGCCACGCCGTTGTCGCCGGCGGAGAAGTAGCCCGCGAACCCGGATCCGGTTGTTGCGAGCACGCCGGTGCCGCCGGTGCTCATGTCTCCGAAGTAAGCGCACGGCGCGAGGCCGAAGCTGTTACTGACGTTGTTGCCGACCTGCGCCGTCAGCGTTGGGGTGCCGCCACGCGTCGACCAGACCTTCAGTGTGTTATCCCCCGACTCGTTGATGACGACACGATTCCCGGACACGGCCGTGCGGATCAAGCCGCCAGTGATGGTCGCGCCGCTGACAGCGCCAGAGAACGTGGCCGATCCGCCGGCAATGCTGAAGCCTGGCGCGTAGATGTCGCCATACGACGTGACGTGCAGGAATCGGTTGTCGTTCTGATTCCCAAGCAGCAGCCCGTCGATTCCCAGGTAGACGCCACGGCCGGAGCCGGCCTCCGGCCAGCCGTAGCCGCTGATCGCGCCGCCCACCAGAGCGCCACCGGCCAGATTCAGGTTGCCGGTGATGTTGAGGCCGCCTGTGTTGACCGTGATGGCGTTCAGGCTGCCGACCTTGAGCGAGGCCAGGTAGGGCGTTGTCCACGTCGTCCAGCCGGTGGCCGGGTCGAAAATGCCGTCGATGGTGAACAGGCTGGCCGTGCTCGCCGGGTTCGGGTCAGCGCCGTACCAGTCGTAGCCAAGCCCCCAGGTCGCGGCGGACTCGCCGGAGTTGGGGAAGCTGCTCGCGCCAGGCGTCTGCCGGTAGCCGCTGACGGGCTGAGGGCTGCCCGGGATGCGCGCGTAGGCCACGCGGTAGCTCGCGCCCTGCGCCCCGCCGGATCCGGACGGCCCCTGAGGCCCCTGAGGCCCTTGCGGGCCAGTGGGGCCCTGCGGGCCTTGCGGGCCCTGGTCGCCAGTCGCGCCCGTGTTGCCCTGCGGCCCCTGGCTGCCGGTGTTGCCCTGCGGGCCCTGCGGACCTTGCTGGCCGTTCGCGCCTGCATAGCCTCGCGCCGTCACCGACGCGGCCGCCCAGTTGAAGCCCGTCACGGAAGCCGCCGCCGAATCCGTCACCCGCACTTCGGCGGCGTACAGAGTGAAGCCGGCGCTCGGGGAGTCACCAGGCGTGAGCGTCCACCCCGCCGGGGCGGCCCCGAAGGATGCGCTGGCCCACGTGTACTGCTGCCCGCCAGTCGGCGACGCGGGAATCGTGATGTCCCACCGATAGACGATGGCCGACGCGGACTGCAAGCCGGTGGCGCCCGGGGCGCCGTTCTGCCCGTTCTGCCCGTGCAAGCCGTTCTGGGCGTAGGCGTAGACAAAGACGCCAGCCGACCAATCAACGGCAGATTCAGCAGTGCCGCCGGGGGCTGTGATCGCCTTTTGCGCGACCCACAACTGCAGGCCCGGCGTGCCCGGGTTCGCGGGCGGAGCGACCTGCCATCCGCCGCCGCCGACGTAGGAATAGTTGGAGGCCGACGCCCAGCTCCACGTGCTTTGCGACGAGGGCGCCGCCGGCTGCCCGCCAGCCCACTGCCACAGGTAGACGGTCGCCGTCTGCAGGCCGGTTGCGCCGGCGCTGCCGGACGGGCCCTGCGGGCCTTGAGGGCCGGGCGCGCCAGGTTCGCCAGGGGCACCAGCAGGGCCGGTGACGAACTGCCCACCCGAGGCGAAGAACACTCCGGTCGGCGTTCCGACAGCATCAACGCGGATCCACACCAGCCCCGACTCATAAGCCGGCTGGTTCTGCTGCGTGACGAACCGGTTGCGGGTCGCCCCGGCCTCGGTCTGGACCATGCCAGCGGCCGCGTCGACCGCCTGCTGAGCGGCCTGCTCCGCCGCCTGCTTGGATGACAGCGCCTCCGCCGCCCGATCGGTGGCAGTCTGCGCGGCGCCGGTGGCAGTCTGCGCGGCGCCAAGCGCAGCGTCTCGCGACGCAAGAGCCGCCTCAGCGTAGCCGCTGGACTCCGCCGCTTTGCTGATGGCCGTGTCTGACGCCGTCTGCGCCGCATCGCGGTAGCCGGCCGCGTTCGTTGCGGCCTGCTGAGATGCCGTCGCCGCGTCCACGGCCACGGTCCGCGCCGACACCGAAGCCTCGGACGCTGACACGGCCGTGTCCTTCACGATCGTGACCTGCGCCAGGATCGAGTCGGCCGCGTCGTTGACCTGCTCGTTGAGCTGGCTCACCAGGCTGGCCACGCTGCGCACGTTTCCGCCTTCCGTGGCCACAACCGTGTCCGGCCCGCCGTGCACGATGAGGTGGACGAGGTCAACGTCGGCAACGAACTGCGCGACCTTGTTGCTGGGTAGGGTTGCCATGTGGTTACCAGTAGCCCGGCGAGGGCATCTTGACGTGAATGGTGTGGTGCAGCGTGTCGACGGCAACGTCGGTCAGCGCCTCCTCGGCCTCGGCCGCCGCCGCCGTGTAGGCGCTCTGCTCGCCGGCGAAGGAATGCCCCTCGACGTCCAGCAGGTCGCCACCGATCTCCAGGCTGATCGCGAGGCGGTCGATGCCGTCGCGCTCCGCGTAGAGGTTCACTGAACCTGCCGGAGCAGCCTGGATGAGCGGCACGTCCTGGCGCAGCTTCGCCAGCACGCCATCGGCAAGACCGGCAGCGAGCGGCGTGTGCAGCAGCGCCTTGACGTCAGAGCCGTAGTCGCTCCCGAGGTAGCCATTCGCGGGCGTGCGCAACCAGTGCTCGGCCATGCCGGACAGGTCGCGGGCGGTCATGCGATGAGCCATGGCGCAACTGTCGCACCACGACAACAACAATTGTTCTCTTTTTTCCCGCTCGGCCACTTGACGCTAACGCGTGTTACTGCCAACAATAACAACTGTCACCAATCAGGACGGAGCGGCAACATGACCCAGGATCGCGTCACCAAGTTCGAGAACGAAGCTCGCTCGCTGCTCGCAGCCGGCTTCACCACGAAGTCAGGCCAGAGCGCTGCCAAGCACGCCGCCAGCAGCGCCTATCTCGGAGCGCGCAAGCTGGTTCAAGACGTGTTTCTGGAGTTGCCGCGCGAGACGCGCACGGCCGCACAGGAGGCCATCTACTTCGACCTTCCCGACACGCCGCACAACTGGCGCCCGAAGCACGCCGCGGCCATCCGCGAGCACTTGCCGGCGGCGGCTGAGCACATCCCCACCATCGAGCGCCTGGTGGCGCTGTATCAGGAGATCAAGGCCGCGCCCGTGGTCCTGGCCGAGCGCAATGCCGACGGCACCAAGGTGCGTGTGCCGCATCGCAGCGAGGCCTTCAACCCGGAGCTGCGCGACCAGTTCATGGCCCAGGCTCCGGCGCTGGCGGCCTCCTACGAGCGCAACGTGCGCGCCGTGTTCGCTGACTACTTGGACCGGTTCGGCGCTGATGGCGTGATCCCGGCCGAGCTGTACCCCAATGAAGCCCGGCTGACGCGTGCGCAGCTCGGCCAGCAGCGCATCGTCAACAACCTGATCGCTCGCCACGCCACGCCGGTGAACAAGCGCACGGGCTACGTGCTCGACGAGGCCCGGCTGGCCGAACTCGCCAAGCGCTACGGCGATGAGGTGGCGATGCAGTGGTTCTACAAGACCAACCGCAAGCTGGGCGTGCTGACGAACCCGCGCCTGGTCCGCGACGACGGCGCCAACGTCGAGGTGACTGGCACCAAGGCCGGCCATGCCATCCGCATGGCGCAGCAGGTCGTCCAGAAGTGGGCCCCGGTGAGCCGCGAGGTGTTCCACCAGTTCCCGGCGCTGATCTACGTCGATGGCAAGTTCACGCCGGAGGCCGACTATGCAAAGCAGTTCGACGTGGAGGCCGACCAAGACGAGGCCGCCAGCGGCGACCAACCGACCGCAGCGGCGCCCGCGCTCACGCTGGAGACGGCGACCCAGGAACAGCAGTCGGTCATGCTCTACCTGGAGTCCCAGGCGGTTGACAGCGGCGGCGCAGTGGAGTCGGCCCGGCTGAGCGGCCACGAGCTTACGAGCGTGATTCCCTCGCTGATCGACGCAGGCCTGGTCGAGTCCTTCTCGCGCGTTCCGTCGAGCGTGCTTGGCGCGTTCCGGCGCAGCATCACCCACACGGCAGACCTGACCGAAGCCGGCTGGGCCTTCGCGCACGCCGCGCGCCGCGCACGCGCCGCACGCCTCAAGTTCGCAGCGCCGCGCAGCACCATCGAAGCCGCGAGGCTGCGCTACTGACGACGAGGCGCTGCCGCATGCCTCGCGGGCCGGGGCATGCACGGCGATTCGCCGGGCCAACACCCACACATCATGAAGATGCTTGACCAGAGCCAGCAGACCGAGCTGGCCCGCCTCCTCACCGAAGCACTGCGCAGCGCGCGCATGGAACGCGCCGGCTTCGGCTTCCCCAACGACCGCATTGAGGTCGCATCCGTGCACATGGGCGAGACCGCCGGCATCCGCGAGGGCGACGTGCTGCACCCGACCGACTACGTCCGGACGATCACCGCGGGCTACCGCCACTCCTGGATCGCCACCCCCATCGAGGCCGCAATGGCGCTGCTGGGCATCGACGTGCCGCCCGAAGCGCAGCCTGAGTCGATGCCTCCGCGCACCCGGCGCACGGCCATCGCCGTCGGCGCCGGCCAGGTCGTTGACGCTGAGTTCGTCGCCCCCGCCGCTCCAAGGCCTCACCCGCACGCCGACCTGATTGCCAGGTGGCTGCCTGATACGACACAGCCTCTGTGGCTGTGGAACACGAAGGAGTGGGTCCCGCTGCCCGGCTACGAACTGCTCACGCACAACGACGACGTGCCGCCAGCCCATCTGGCCTGTGGCGACAAGCCCACCACACCGCCGCGCCGCATGTGCACGCTGGCCGGTGTTGATTTCCCGGAGCCGGAGACGGCGGCCCCGCAACTGGGCAATGGAACGATGTACTACTGCGCAGTCCATGGCGCGGGTGGCCGTGCGATTCGCTGGGACAACGACGACGTAGACCAGACCTACCTCACCGCAGGCCTCGTCCACCTCTCACGCGAGGCAGCCCACCAGCATCACCTCGCACTGACGGCCGCCACCAAGCAAGCCATCGAGGCCGCGCGATGAACACGCCGCGCCGCACCGTCGAGCAGAAGCTGGAGCGCCACCTGCACCGGCGCGAGCACCAGATCCGAGCGCTGCAGTCGAGCCGCGACTACTGGATGAGGCGCGCAATGCTGGCCGAACGGGAACTGCTCGCCCGCACCAAGCCGCCCGCCAAGAAGGCCGGCTCGCACGGCCGCGAGTGATCCGGCATCGCCGCCGGAAATTCAGCCAAGCCCCTGGGATCCGCGCCACTGACGATGCCGCGCCGCACCGCTGGACAGATCCTAACCACGCACCACAGCAATGAACCTGAACCAACCCTGCCCGCCCGAACTCATGGGGGCTAGCGCCACCGATCCGGCCGCCGCTGCTGCTGCCCAACCTGAGCAACTGAAGGCCATGGTCGCGGCGCTGCAGGCCGGCATCAACGAGGCGATGGCCATCACCGCCATCGAGAAGAAGATGCGCCAAGGCGGCCTGTCGCCCGAGCGCGGCGACTTCGCTATCGTGCCGCTGGCCTGGAAGACCACCATCAAGAACCCGCCGCCGTGGATGTCCTTCAGCGCCATGCTGGTGGACAAGCCCATCTTCAGCCCGGCCCACCACCTGGAGCTGGCACGGTGAGCCAAGACCGCACCGACCGCGACCTGCTGCTGATCGCGGCCGCGGCCATGGGCTGGGACACGACCCACCCGCACAACGCCGCCCGGATGCAGCTGGCGCGCCCCTGCGAAGCGCTGCACGTGCGCCGCCTGGTGGACGGCCAGCTCGTCACGGTGAACACGGCCTGGCACCCCATCAACAACACGGCGGAGGCCTTGGAGCTGTCCGCGCACTTCCGCCTCAGCACCGGCTTTGAGAACAGGTTCAAGCGCTTCGGCGAGTGCGCCTACGCGTCCTACCGCTCGGGCTGGCATCGCGGCATCCCCTGCACGGACGTCAAGCTCGTCAGCGTGCGCGAGTCGATCAGTCCCGAGGTGGCGCTTTGCCGCGCCATCGTCGGCGCCGTCGTCGCGCAGTACGAGGCCGGCCAGTGTTGACACCAACAACCTCAATCCCCGAGCGACGAGTATGAGCACCACTGACCAAGAGCTGATCGAGCTGGCCGAAGCACTGGAGTCCGAGCGCCGGCACAGCACGCACTACACGACCCGCGCCGCTGCCGCCCTCCGCAAGCTCGCCGTGTCGCCGACCTGGACCCAGGCCGACGCCGACGAGTGGGGCAAGCGGCACGACATCAATAGCGTTGGCCGCGACCTGTTCGACGCTTTCGAAGATGCGGCCACGATGTACCTGGAGCGCCGCCCATGAACTGCGCCAACTGGACTCGCCACCCTTTCCGGGGCTGGCTGTGCAACCACTGCGGCCACCACGCTACGCGCGCCGTCAGCGTCCGGGTCCACGAGCTCCGTGCCGCGCGCGGCCTGGGCTGCGCCGGCATGCCGGCCTGACCGTCCCACCCTTTGGAACTGCACATGAGCTACACACCATCACCCCAAGAACAACTGCAGAGCGCCGGCCTGTCCGATGCCGAGATTGCCCTCGGCTACGAACCCGGCGACCTGTCCGACGCAGAGGTCCGCGACCTTGCCAAGCGCGCCGGCCTGCGGTGGCTGGAGCCCGACGGCGAGGATGGCGGCTACCCGGGCGGCTTCGACATGGCAAACCTGGACGAAGTGCGTGCGCTCATCAAGATCGTCCGCGAGGAGCCTCGGGCCGATGAACTGGCGACGCGGGAGGCTTGGCGCGAAACGATCCACAAGGCGGCGCTGACTGTCGGCGGCTTCGACTGCTACTTCCTCGGCTCGTCAAAGCGGCTGGGCGGCGATCCTGAGATGCGCAAGCACTACGCGGACTGGCACAAGGAAGCCAACGCCACCGTCAACGCGCTGATGGATCTGCGCGACGAGCTTGAGTCCTGATCCCACCCTTGGAACTGGCACATGAACCACATCACAGACGAACAAATCCGCGCCGTGTTCCTGGAGAACGGCTTCACCGTCAAGGAAGGCCAAGCCGACCTGAAGCCATACGTCTTCGCTGCGGCTCGCGCCCTTCTGGTCGCTGCCCAGCCGGGCGGCTGGAAGCTGGTACCCCGGCAACCGACCGAAGAAATGATGAACGTCGGCCTCTACCAGTCCTCGGCCGACACCAAGTTTGAAGACTTGCTGAGCGCCTGGTACGACATGTTCGACGCCGCCCCCGCACCCTGAAGCCAAGCCCCAAGCCTCG
>JACCDR011478590.1_pt1 | contig 51356 bp, 83 predicted proteins | sample 7446431 | NCBI WGS metagenome assembly JACCDR01 (sample SAMN15323443, study PRJNA562643) | freshwater metagenome | isolation source: river surface water | place: USA:Blue River Watershed | collected 2017-08-17 | reverse complement strand
GTCCTCTTGATACTGCTGTCCGGTCTAGCGTTTGGTGCCTATCGTGTACATCAGTCCATCTGGCAGTCTGGTTATGATACTGCTGTCCAAGAATTCAAGGCTGCCTCCGAAGCTGATGCGCGAGAGAATGCTCAGATCGCTAAAGAGGAAGCTAGGGAAATCCCAAAGGTCCTGTCCGATCTGGAGTCCCAACGTAAGTTCTATCAATCTTTGTTACAAAAAGCTGGTAAACTCGATAAACAACCTACTGTGATTGAGGAAGACCCTGTTAACAATGTCAAAATTATTCGTGTGTATGGTTTGTCTGATGACGCTTTACGGCTGTTCAACGACGCAACCAGGGGTTCAGAATCGCCTCCCGAAGTACGACTCGACCCTCACAACCCCCTGTCCCGATGAATTAATGCAATCCCCTAGTGGTAAAGAAGAAGATATTACCACGACAACTATTATAAATAGTGAAATTTATTATAGATGTGCTAAACCACATAACAAATTAGTTAAACAAATTAAATCCCGAGAGGAAAAAGGTTTATATGAATAAGATTATTTTCAATGGTACTGAACTTGATGGCTACACAATTGAGATCAAAGAAACTGCTGTAGTGATTAAACCACCGGTTGATAAGCCGCCTGTTGATGTGGTGCGACCCCCGGTAGCTGGAAACCAAGTTCTGACCTATAAATCTGATTATCCTACTTGGGCACGTGGCGGTTCCCCGAATACTTCTGGTTCCCCCCGTATTAATTACCCGGCTAAAACTGAACTTGCAATTGGCTTTAATGCTAGCGATCTGTTGGATTCTAGTGGATTGGTTGGTAATTTCTCTGTGTATGAATCTTCCAATATGATCCTTGGTATCTCGATTGCCCCGTTCCTTGTGGAAGCTGAAGGTGGTGTTAATCCTACTATTACGGCTATCTCCGGTAAAGACGGAATTAAGTTTGCTGCTTGGAACCATCCCGCTACTGATGCTCAATTGATTGCTAGCGGATATAAGCGTCTCCCCAAAGGTGATCGTTTGTATGTGAGTTTTATCCCGATTAACGATCAACCCCTGTCTTTTACCCCGCTGTATGGTTATTAAACGGGGAATCCCTGTAAAATACTCGGATGAAGTAAGGGAAAAGGCTGTAACATTGTACATGGCCTGTGGTTCCGAGCTACAGGTCTCTGAGTTGATGTCAATTCCTAGGGAAACTGTCAAGGAATGGCGTAAGACTCAGTGGTGGCGTGATGAAATGAGGCTCCAGTTAGCTGAACGGGACTTCAAAATGCAGCAAAACTTCGGTGTGGTCATCGAAGAAGCTGCTGATATTGTCCGCGACCGCCTAAAAAATGGTGATGTTGTCATCGACAATAAGGGAAATGAACGTCGGAAGCCTGTTGGTGCCCGAGATGCAGCGTTGATTGCTGCTATTTTCCACGATAAACGTCGAGACGCACGTAATCAAGAAGTTAAACTAGAGGAAACCCAGACTACTAATCAAATTCTGATGGACTTGGCTAGTAAATTTGGGGAATTTGTTAAAAAACCTAAAACAATTGAAGGAGAAGTAGTCGATGCCGAGTTCACCGAACTACAAAAGGGACTACAAGCAGGAGGCAGCGACGGAAAGCAAGGAACGCAGAGCACAACGAGTGAAGCGAATCCAAGCACGACGTAAGATGATTGCTGCTGGTAAAGCTAAAGTAGGGGATGGTAAAGATGTTGGTCATAAACGTGCCCTCTCTCGTGGGGGTGGTAATGGCCTCAGTAATCTGATGATCCAGTCTGCTGCTTCTAATCGCTCATTTAAACGTCGTTCAGATGGCTCAATGGCCTCTGAGACTTCTAGTAAGGAAAGGAAACGTCGTGGTTAATTTTTTTGTTGGGTTTTTGATTGGTTCTTCTCTGATGTATGTTCTGAAAGATCAGTTCAAAGAAAAGGTAAAAGAACTTGTTAAAAAAGCAAAAGGTAAAGTTAACTCCTGATATTATTCAGGGATTTGTTGAGTCACTTCTAGCGGAGCAATTTGATGAAGCCACAAAAACTCCTGATTTCCATAGAGAACTTTGGGAACTTTGCTGTTCAGACCATAAGTTTGTGGCTATTGCCGCTCCTCGGGGTTAACTAATCTGTCTGGAGCGTTATAAGTAAGACGGTGGCATGGCCCCGGTAAAATCCCCCTAATTCGGAGAACGGAAGACCTCCCAACCCCGAGCTAACCCAGATTGTTCTGGAAATGTGTAGAGACTATACAGGGGACTTAATCTAATTTGAAGGAGATAAAATGAGCCGTGCTCATGATTTAGCTTGGTGTGCTGGATTTTTTGATGGTGAGGGGTATGTTACGATCCAAACCAGAAAATCTAAATTAAAAGGTAAAGAATATGTTGGTTACTATCTTCGTATTGGTGTTAATCATGTATCACCTAAACCTCTATATGAGTTACAACGAGTTTTTGGTGGGACAATTAAACAACAAAAAGTAACTGGCAATAGACATCCAAGACATAGTTGGAATCTTTCTTGCAATCAAGCCAAAACTGCATTAATACAATTATTACCTTATTTAAAAAATAAAAATGTTGTTGTTGGATTAGCATTAGATTTTCAAGATACAATGCAAACCGACAAAAAACAACTATCAGAAGAAAAACAATTGTATAGATTAATGCTTAAAAATAAAATCTCTGAAGAAAATGCTAAAGATTAATGAAGATATAGTCCGACTCTGGTAGGAATACCAGTCAGGTGCATGCAAAATCTACCGCGGTTACTCACGCCTTTGTTTTAGCAAGTGTTCTTTTCCGTGTAAATGACTTTGTAATCATCGTTTCTGATACTGAAGGTCAGGCTCAAGACTTCCTCGGGGATATCAAAAAAGAGCTTGAAGCTAACGATAGATTAAAACAAGTGTTTGGTATTGCTGGTTATGTAACTGATAGCAAGACTGACATTGAAGTTAAGTTTGATGATGGAGCTACCTTTCGTATCTTAGCTAAAGGCTCTGAGCAAAAGGTTCGTGGCCTTAAATGGCACAACAAGCGACCCAACCTAATCGTCTGTGACGATATGGAAAACGACGAGATTGTGATGAACCCAGATCGTCGTGAGAAGTTCCGTAAATGGTTTAACGCTGCTTTGATGCCTTGCTTGGCTCCAGATGGTAAATTACGAATCGTAGGTACTATCCTACACCTTGATGCTTGGCTTGCCCGCTTGATGCCTCAGGAGGGCTTTAAACACACTGTTGTGACCCCTCTCAAGACTTACAGCACTAAGTTCGATAAGTACGGTTGGGTGGGTGTTTTGTATCGTGGGCATGTAGGAACCAATCCTAGGGATATTACCTGTAATGCTGATATCTTGTGGCCAGAGCGATTCAACAAAGAGTGGTTTCTTGCTAGCTATAAAACTCGTGTGGATGCAGGTCATCCAGAGGTATATGCTCAAGAAGTTCTAAATAGGCCGTTAGATGAGTCTAATGCCTACTTTAGAAAGAACGATTTTCAGTCAATCACTCAACTAGATAAAAAAGAAATAGATGAAGGACAAAAGCCGTTAGTCTTCTACGCTGGTGTTGACTTAGCTATTTCAGAAAAAGAACGAGCAGACTACTCAGTGTTTCAAGTTGTTGGTGTCGATAATGCCAATGTAATGTACCACACTGATATTATTAAAGCTCGTTTAGACGGTCGTGAAATTGTCGATACTTTATTTCAATTGCAACATAAGTATAAATTAAACTTTATTGCTATTGAAGATGAAAAGATTGCCAAATCACTTGGACCATTTATTAAAGAAGAAATGATGCGTCGTGGAGTATTCTTGAATCTCGTGCCAATTAGGCCAGTTCAAGATAAACCCACTAGAGCGCGTCCATTACAGGCTCGTATGCGTATGGGCACTGTAAAGTTTTATAGGGATGCTGATTACTATCAAGGACTGGAGTCCGAGTTCTTAGCCTTCCCAAGAGGTATACATGACGACCAAGTGGATGCTTTAGCATTAATCTGTTTGGCTCTGGAAAAACTACAACCCGCTCCTACTGCCCAAGAACTCGACGAAGAGGAATGGGAAGAGTTAGAGTATAACAGTAAGGTATTTAACATTGGACATGGCCGAAGCAGGATTACCGGGTACTGAGGCACCTGAAACTGAAATGCCCGATACTGATGATCGTAGCGTCGTCAATAAAGCCCTTTTAACTACAAACATTGCATCTGAGCTTGATGATGAAGATTTGAAAGCTATTGCTAATGCTGTAATTGATGGGTACGATGCCGATGTTAACTCACGTCGTCAGTGGGAAGAGCAAAACAATGAGTGGATGAAACTGGCTACTCAGATTATGGAAACTAAGACGTGGCCTTGGGAAAATGCTGCCAACGTCAAGTTCCCGTTGCTGACTACCGCTGCCCTTCAGTTTGCATCACGTGCTTACCCTTCTCTCATTTCTGGCTTTGACGTAGTTAAGGCTAAAGCTATTGGAAACGACCCCCAAGGTCAGGCACAGCTTAAAGCCCAAGATATCTCTACCCACATGAGCTATCAGCTTTTGTATGAGATGAATGATTGGGAAGAAGACATGGATCGTCTGTGTTTTATTCTTCCGATTATTGGTTGTGCTTTTAAAAAGACTTACTACTCCCAGAAAAAACAACAGAATTGCAGTGACTTAGTTCTCCCTAAAAACTTAGTGGTTAACTACTGGGCAAAGAGTTTAGAAGATGCAGTGCGTATTACTCATGAAATCTTCCTTACTCCAAATGAGATTAAAGAGCGTCAACTTCGTAAAGTATTCTTGAGTGATGAAGAATTAGACAAGAAACTCTCCCAACCGGGAGATATGTCTGTTTTCAATCATGGCAAACAAGTATCAAATGAGATGGATAAAACCCATCCCCCGTCGGATGATAAAATGTCTCCGCGTTTGATTCTTGAACAGCATACGTGGTATGACTTAGATGAAGACGGTTATGCTGAACCTTGGATTGTAACTGTTGATTATGAAACAAGGGCTGTACTTCGTATCACTGCTCGATTTGAAGAGGGTGATATTGATACTGACGAGGAAGGTAATCTGATTGGTATTCGCCCCTGTCATTACTTCACTATGTATAGCTTCTTACCTAACCCTGAAGGTGGTTTTTATCCCCTTGGGTTTGGATTGTTGCTTGGTGGAATTAATGCTGCTGCGAACACTACAATAAACCTCCTGTTAGATGCGGGGCATTTGTCGAATCTTCAAGGTGGCTTTATTAGTAAAGGTATCCGAGTAAAACAAGGCGATATGCCTATTATGCCCGGACAATGGAAACAGGTTAATAACTTTGGTGATGATCTCAAAAAAGGTATTTTCCCTCTTCCGTACAAAGAGCCGTCTAATGTTCTGTTTCAACTCCTTGGTACTTTAGTGCAGTCAGGAAAAGAGCTTGCAAGCGTCGCAGAAATTTTCACTGGGAAAATGCCGGGTCAGAACACGCCCGCGTCAACGACGATGGCTACAATCGAGCAGGGACTCAAAGTATTCACGTCAATTTATAAACGCATTTACCGAGCAATGGGACGAGAGTTTGAAAAGTTGTACCGACTCAACTCCATCTACATGCCAGAATCAGTAGACTTTACTATTGATGTGGCAGGTATGCCTCAAAGCAAGACGGTTAAAAAAGATGACTATCAGATGCCGTTGGGTGCTGGTCCGGGTAATCAAGGGAAGCCTTTCCTTAAGATTGTACCGGCTGCTGATCCCAACATGGTAAGTGAGACTCAGCGATTAGTTAAAGCTCAAGGTCTGTTGGAATTAATGCAACTTGGTAGTATCAATCCCCAAGTAGCTACCCAACGTATTCTTGAACAACAGGGTCAGGCTGACATCGCACAATTGATGCAAATGCCTCCCCCGCAACCTCCGTTGGAAATCCAGATTGAGCAGATGAAACAGCAGTTCACTGCGGCTGAAGCTGATAAGGATCGCCAGTTGGAGGCTATGAAGATTATGTCTGAGAACCAGAAACGTCAAAGTGAGATTATGCTTAATCTTGCTAAAGCGGAAGAAATGGGTAATTCTCAGAATGTAGAGATGTTAAAGCAACAGTATGAGCAAATTGCTCGTCAGCAAGAGTTGATGTTTGAGCGTGAAAAACACGCTATGAACATGCAGATGGAACGTGAGAAACACAATATGACTATGCAGCACGATATGGAGAAGGGGGCTATCCAAGCTCTTAATGCCAAACAGATGGGCGACATTAAGGCAAAACAAGCCTCAGCAAAACCTCAAGCTAAAGGAGCTTAATGGAACCAGTAACAAAAGAAGATTGGGCTTTATGGAAAGACCATAAAGTGACCAAACTATTTTTGCAAAAGTTAGCAGAACTTCGTGAATACGGAATTAAAGAGTTAGGTAGTGGGGTACACACAGATGATGTTGCCCGGACTTATCTCTGCATTGGAAAGGTTAACGCCATCAATGCTATTCTTGAATCAGACTTCCAAGAGGATGAATAATGAGTGACCAGCCGCAAAACCTAGGTATTGAAGTGCCAGGTGAAAGTAAACCCACTGAAGTTGTTGAATCCCTTGCACGAGAATTTGGGTGGAAATCTAAGGAAGAGTTTGAGGCCGATGGCCTTGACCCTGACCATTGGGTAGAACCAACCGAATATATTCGACGGGAAAAGAAGTTTCGTGAGTCGCTCTCTGCAACCCATGAAGCAACTAAAGCAGAACTGCAACAAACTAGGCGAACACTAGATAGTCTTAAGAACCACTATATGAAGGTTCGAGAGAGTGTCGAAAAAGAATACAAATCTGAACTTCAAGCTCTGCGTGAAGCAAAGCGTCAGTTGATTTCCAACAATGAAGTTGAGCGAGCAATGCTGGTGGATGACCAGATTGATACCCTCAAAGAGAAGCATGAAGAGAAACTTCAAACCCTTTCTAAAGAAGAGCAAGCTGTTTCAGCTAATCCTTCTCAAGTAAATGGTGAACTGCTTCGTACCATTCAGGAAATTACGGCAGATTGGCAAAAGACTAATAGCTGGTATAAACAGGATAAAAATGATCCTAATACCAAATTGGCTGATAGTATTGCCAAAGCCTATGTGGCTGATAATGGAGTACCAGAGAACCCGACTCAGTGGAAAGCTTTACTGAAGCATATGGAAACTGAGATGCGGGAACATAAGCCCAGTTTGTTTGTAACAAAATCTCAACAACGTGGTGATCGAGTTGATGATGGTGGTGGCACTCATAAAGGTGCTGGCAGTGATGGAGTTCCTAAGTTTACGTCTGAGCAAGAAGCTATTTTCCAGTCGTTTGTTGAAAGTGGCGTTAAAGGCTCTGATGGTAAACCAATCACTCGTAAGCAGGTTTATAACGAGTGGAAAGCGATGGGAGCTATCTAATGCGATATCGTCCTGCTGGGCATCTTGTCCTTATAAAGCGTGATGAAATCAAGAAGACTACTGCTTCTGGAATCATTTTAGCTACCGATGAAAAGCTTGAAAAAGCTGCGATGAATAAAGGAACTGTCCTTGACATTGGTCCTACCGCATGGGGGGCCGATTGGCTTGGAGGGGGTAAAGTACAGTGGTGCAAAGTTGGTGATCGAGTTGGATTCGCCAAATACGCTGGAACTACTTATGTAGATGAGGAAACTAAAGAAGAGTTTCTACTTATCCGTGATGAAGATGTAATTATGGTTATTGAGGAGTGAATATGAGCAAATCCCCTTTGACGTTGAATCAGCGCCCTAAGACGGGCAACCCCTCGCGTCCCGCACGCTTGAATCTTAACAGCCTGAAACGTAATGTTCTTACAGTTGAAGGTATTCGTGATGGATTCCATGCCTGTTGGGTTAACGAGGATCAGGTGGATCGTTATCAAGATTTGGGATATGATTTTGTGCAAAACGAAGTGTTTGTTGGCTCCCGCCGTTTGGGCGGTGTGGCTGATGCCGCTGTTCCCGGTGCACGTATTTCCCGTAATGTTGGTAATAACACCGTGGCCTATCTTATGGAAATTCCGAATGAAATCTACGATCAAATTATTGAGTACCATTCTCAGATCGCAGCAGAACAAGAGGAAGGCGCATTTGGTCAGGCTAAATCACACGGCCTAAGAGAAACTACCCCCCTTCAGGTGGAAGTGAAGGAACATCAATAATTGTTTCAACTAGGCCGATTCATTAATATTTATTAGGAGTTTATAATATGCCTAATGTAAGCCGTATTAATGGCTTTCGGCCTGTTAACTCGAATGGACAAGCTTTTGTCGCGCGAGTTACGCAATATTTTGTGCCGTCTTCGGATGGCACCGCCCTGTATGTAGGGGACCCGGTGAAGCTCGCTGGATCGTCTGACACTGATGGTACGTCTCCGACGATTACCCGTGCAGCCGCTGGAGATAAAATCTGTGGTGTTATTGTTGGTTTCCGACCCAACCCGGATAATCTGAATGTGACTGGTATGTATCGAGCAGCTTCGACTGATCGCTATGTGTTGGTTGCTGATGATCCGAATCAGTTGTTTGAGGCTCAAGCTTCTAACGGAACTCCGGCAGCTACGGATGTAGGTTTGAACGTGAACCATGCTGTCGGTTCTCCGTCTACTACTACAGCAACTTCCGGTGCGTATCTGGACTTTGGTACTGAAGCTACAACTTCTACCCTTACGTTTCAGATTCGTAAGTTTTCTCCCACGATTGGCAATGAAGTCGGTGCTGACGCCCGCTTGATTGTCTCTGTTAACAAACACCAATTCGCCGTTGGTGGTCAGTACGATACTGGTGCTACCGCTGATGTTGGCGTACTGGGCGTCTAATCTAAGGAGAACTTATGTCTACGCCTATTAATACTGGTAATTTTCCCAAACTCCTGTGGCCCGGACTTAACGCCATTTATGGTGATGAGTACAAGCAATGGGACCCGCAGTGGGAACCCCTCTTTGACAAGTATACGTCCAAACGTAACTATGAAGAGGATGTTGGTGTGTCGATGTTCGGTCTGGCTGCTGTTAAGCCTGAAGGTAACCCGATTCAATACGATTCGGCCCGTCAAGGCTTTACGACTCGCTATACGCACATCACCTACGCACTTGGCTTTACCATCACTCGTGAGATGATGGAAGATGACCTGTATGGTACTATTGGTAAGAAGCGGGCAGCCGCTCTCGCCCGTTCCATGCGTCATACTAAAGAAGTCATTGCTGCTAACGTGTATAACCGTGCGTTTACGTCTGGTTATACTGGTGGTGACGGTGCTACTCTGTGTAGCGCATCGCATCCGAACGTGGCTGGTGGAACCCAATCTAACCAATTGGCAACCGCAGCCAACCTGTCTGAAGCCGCTCTGGAACAGATGTGTATTGATATCATGGGTCTGACCGATGATCGTGGTCTGAAGATTGCTCTGCAACCTCAGATGCTCATTATCCCGAAAGACCTCGTGTTTGAAGCAGAACGTATTCTGAAGAGTGATCTTCGTGTGGCGACTGCTAACAACGATATCAATGCTCTGAAACTGATGGGTAAATTCCCCAAAGGTGTCAAGGTTAACCAATACCTGACTTCTAGCACTGCTTACTGGATCAAAACGTCTGCTGGTGAAGGTATGAAGTACTTCGAGCGTCGTGGTGACCAGTTTGAAATGGATAATGATTTTGATACTGAGAACGCTAAGTTCAAGGCTACTGCTCGTTATTCGTTTGGCTGGACGGATTGGCGTCAAATCTATGGGACCCCCGGGGTCTAAATAAACTAAGAGGGGAGGGGAAACTCTCCCCTTCTTTTAATTGTTGGAGGATTATAAATGGCTGCAAACGGTGTAGGTTTAACCGAATCTATTGTTGGTGCTCCGGTATCTAATCAAGGCTCTTATCGCTATCGTGGCGGTATGGGCATGATCCCGAGTGCTGAATTTGCTGTTTTTATGGACGACTTTATGTTGTCGTTCATTCCCACTACTGCTATCACTAACGGTCCAGTTGCTAATACCCCTTGGGGTTGGCAAGGTGCCATTATTGATACTGGTGCTACTATCTCTATTAACACTACTGCTGCTATTGGTGCTAATGGTGTACTGACTTTGGCTGATGCTACTGCATCTGAAGGTGCTTCATTCTATGGTCAAAAAACTCTTCAATTGACAGCAGGTAAGAAATTCTTTATGGAAACCCGTTTCCGTACTGATGACGTTACGGACAATGCTATTCAATTTGGTTTGACTGACTTAACTGCTGTAACAAATCCTGAAGACCTTTGGACCACTACTGCTGCAAACCTAGTAGCATTTGGTATCCTTGATGGCTCTGCAACAGTTCGTATGCTGGCAGATAAATCAAATAGCGGTTCTACCGTGGAAACTGGTACAGTAGCAATCACTGCAAACACTTGGAATACCCTTGCTATTTACTATGACGGTGCTAACTTGTTTGGCTTTGTCAATGGTAAAGAAGCCGAAAAATGGGGCCAAGCCGCTGCTACCACAATTCCAACTGGTGTTGCCTTAGCTCCGTTCTTTGGTCATATTAACGGTGATGGTGCAGGTGGTGCTCTGGTTGCTGTAGATTATATTCGCTGGTGTTCACAACGTTAAGGGGTAATATATGGCTGATACAGTTGACACTAATGTTGTGTTCTCTGGTACTCGCCGTTATATTGTTCGCTTGACCAATATTTCTGACGGTACTGGCGAAAGTGGTGTGGTTAAAGTAGATAAATCTACCTTAGTGAACAGTAATGGTGTTGAACCACAAGCGCTCAATGTTGAGAGTATTCAATCAAACATCCAAGGATTTAATTCTGTAAGGTTGTTTTGGGATCATACAACTGACGATGAGATTGATGTTCTTCCCGCTGGTAGTATGTTTCGAGATTACTCTCAAGGTGGAGTATTAAAAGACCCACGAAGTACTGGAGGTACTGGTGATATTATTTTAACTACAGCCGGTGCTATCAGTGGGGCAACGTATGACATTACCCTTTCTCTCATTTTATCTGATTAAAAGACATGGAAAAAAAACGCATCCAGCAATTACAACAGGGTAATCAGGGGGGGCAGTGGATGCCTGCCCCTTCTTTCTTGATGGACTTCCTTAGTTCTCAAGTTAATCCTATTATTGGTGGTGGGACTACATCAATCACAACTAGTGCTAATCGTACTTATACAAATAGTGCTGGTGTTTTAACTCAAAACGTAGCTAATGCCGGTCGATTTGATTACAACCCAAGTACATTAGCTATGCGCGGCCTTCTTATTGAAGAGGCTCGTATTAACTTATTCTTAAACTCCCTGCTCAATGGTACTAACCTAAGTACGCAGGGTGTTCCCACTGTAGCAACTCCATATGCCTTAAGTTTCTATGGTACAGGTACAGATACATTATCTGGTACTGCTGTAGCCACTGTAAATGGCTCTGGGGCTTACCCAACTAGAACAACTAGTGTATTTACTCCTAGTGCTGGCACATTAACTAATACCATCACTGGTACAGTTCAGTATGCTCAAATTGAAGCTGGTAGTTTTGCTACATCATTTATTCCAACTGCGGGGACAAGTGTTACTGGTGGAGCAGATACTCTTACTTTAGCACTTGGCTCATGGTATAACGCCACTGAAGGTACGTTTGTTGTTGAGTTTATTAATCGACAAACCCAGTCTTCCGCTCCAATTGTTTGTGGTGTACATGATGGAACTAACAATAATCGAATCCAGATTTTTATGTCTGGAACTGATGTTCCATCATTATTCTCTGTAAATGGTGGTGTGGTCCAAGTTAACCAAGCTGGAGCTTCGGCAGTCACTAATAATGCTATTAGTCGTGTCGCGTTTGCATATAAAGCTAGCGATCACGCTATTTGTGTGAATGGTGGGACTGTTACAACTATCGCAAGTGGAACAATTCCTACAGTCACTACACTTTGCATTGGCTCTGGTGTTGGGGGTTTGCAGTATATTAATGGTTGGATAAGACGAATTACTTATTACCCAACTCGTCTTCAAGATGCAATGTTAATTATGTTGGCACGATGAAAAGAAATCAATACAAAAGTGGAGACTGGTTAGCTGTATGTGATTCTTGTGGACTTACATTTTACGCTTCACAACTTAGGACAAGATGGGATGGCCTTAAGGTATGTGAAATGGATTATGAAACCCGTAACCCCCAAGATTTTACACGAGGTATTCCAGATATACAAACACCACCGTGGACTAGACCTAAACCCGCTGAAGAGTCAATTACTTTAGTTACTGGAGGTACTACATTAGCCTCTGGGGTTTTTTCGGTTTATGCAACAGGGTCTAGTTATACAATCACTCTTCCTGTAGCAACATCAGTTGATGCTCCGGGGCAAGGATTTGTATTAGAGACTGGTGACACATCTTTAAATATTGTTTTAGCTCGCCAAGGTGGTGATAAAGTTAATAACGGCACAAGTATTACATTATTACCTAATAAAAAATACCTTGTGGTTTCTGATAACGTATCTAATTGGACTGTGCAATAATGGATGATTTTGTTCGACAAATTCTAACTCTTGGTGGTATTGGTGCTGCTATTCAAGCCGGTAAAGAGGCTCGTAATTATACACCTGAAGGTAAAATTAATTGGATTCAACTTGGAGGTAGGTGCGTCGTATCTGCCGGATTAGCTGTTAGTGCAATGGGTGCTGTGGCTTTAGTTCCAAGTTTACCATTCGCAGCCCAAGTTGGAATTGCGGCTGGATTTGTGGTTGTTGGTCAGGTTGTTCTTGAAAAGATTGTTGACAAGTACACTAGTAAAAAGGAATAAAGATGGCTGCTAGCTATTCGTTTTTCCCGTCAGTTGGGACAGTTGTGCAATCGTCGTTACGTCTTATTCGCGGACTGGACCCTGAGGAGACGATTAGCACTACAGCCCAAACCAATGCCATTGAGGCAATGAATTATATTCTTACTTCATGGCAAACCTTTGGATTACAAGTGTGGCTAAGAACCGAAACTGCCCCTATCACTATGACTGCTGACCAAACTCTTTACACAGTTGGGTCAGGTGGTGATATTAATATTGATCGTCCCACGGAAATATATCAAGCGTGGTTAGAAGATTCACTTGGAGCAAGGCAAGTTCTTAACCAGTTATCTGAGAATGAACACAATCTATTAAGCAACACAAGCACTTCCAGTATCCCTAATAGCTACTATTACAATGCTGCTTATCAAGTTGATAGCAACCAAGGATCAACCTCTAAAGGTCAACTACATTTATGGCCTGCGGCTGATTCTAGCACTGTAGCAGCTAAGACTTTACATTTCCTTTATACCCGTCCTCTGGAAACGTCAACTACCTCCACTGATTTAATTGACATGCCTCAGGAGTGGATGGCTGCCCTTAAATGGGAATTGGCGTCCCAACTGGCACCTGAGTATGGGGTTCCGGCCTCAGAACAAGACCGCTTAATGCGTAAAGCAATGATGCTGTTGGAAGAGGCTAAAGGATGGGATGCTGAGAAAACTTCTATTTCTATTCACCCGGATTCTAAGGTACTTCGTTAATGCCACGTCTTTTTATCCCCATTATTCCTGAAGTCCCCGTCGGTATGACTCAGAGCCGTGGGGAATATGCTGACTTTCTGAATGGATTTTTTGATTCATTTGATGGTAGTCAGAGCAAAAGCCGTAAGCTGTTCTTTAGTCGTCGTCCGTGGTGTGTTCCAGTCAATACGCAAGTAACTGCTCTGAGTAATTTAACTGGCCTTGGCACTGGATTTGGAACTCCCTCTGATACGTCGGTTACTAATGTTGTATCAAGTCTTGACAACACTAAGTTAATTCTTAGTGTTTATAATGCCACTGCGGCCAGTGCGGCTGCGTGGTACTATGACGCCTCTACAAATACCCTTACCTCTAGAGCTACTCCAGCTTCTTGGGGTAGCACAACATTTTTTACAAGGTTAGATGGTATTAGCTATGGTGCTAACGTCTTTTACGCTGCGACTGATTTTACTCGTGGCGCTGTAATTGATGCTACTGGCAACTGGACAGCTATTGCTGACGTAGATTACACTGGCTTGGGTACTAAGACCAACTTTGTTGGTATGGACGGATATCTGTTTTTTGGTGTTACTTCTGGTACTAATGCCGGTAGGCTTTACAACACCGATCTCGGAGCAGCTACTTCAGTTACCTCCACTAGTTACGTTACTCCTGCGGATTATCCCGGAGCGATCATGTGGCTTGGTAGAATCCGTAACTATATTGTGGTATTTAAGCAATACTCGATTGAGTTCTTTGAGAACGTTGGAAACCCTTCTCCGGGTTCTCCTCTGGAAGCTCAAAAACAATTAACTCGTCGTATCGGTCTGTTCTCTCCCGGCTCTGTGCAAGAAGTTTCAGACGGTATCATTTTCTTCGGGATCAATGAAAAGGGAAAGATTCAGGCTTATAAAATCTTTGCTTCGTCTTTAGAAGTTAAAGAAATTTCAACTCCTGAAATTGAATTTGGCTTGATGAATGAAATCATTCCGGCCACGTACTTTGCTACCTATGCCAGTAACTACACCAGTGGTACATGGCAAGTTGCTAGTCAAGTGCTGAACTGGAAAAATAAGGAATTGTACATTGTTACGATGCCTTCCCCAGATCAAGATGTGACTGACATTGTTTCGTATGTCTATGACAATGAATTAAACATCTGGACTCGTTGGAACGGAGTTAATGATTCGTTCTTCCCCGGATTTATGGCAACAACAATTAGTTGCTCTGGTTATCGTGGCCCCCTCGTTGTGTATAATCGAAATGTAGGCACTGGTGGTAGTAATGCTGCTGGTTTCTTCAATGCTCTAATTCCCGATCTGACATACAGTACAGCAATTGCCTCCGGTGAATTTAATACTACAACTAAACATACTTTTAGGGTAAAAACTGATTTCCTAGACTTAGGTAGTAACGGGCCTAAATTCTTAGATCAGTTTTTGGTGTACTATGACAGTAATGAAAATCCAAGCTTAGTTACTAGTAGCACGATTAGCCTTCAATATAATGATGGGGGATCAAATAGTACTACAAGAAATAAGTCTTATTACACAACTTCACCAAAAGAGCCTCGTATAATCTGGAGACAATTGGGATTTTTCTATAGACGAAACTTTACAGTCTTTGTATCAGATCAATACTTTATTAGATTCGGTGGATTTGAACTAGTATACAACGTTGGGGAGCAGGATCAAGATGGGTAAGCAAACCGAGTTACAGGATTTTGGTGATCCAATTGAACTACGAATCAACGACAAACAAATTAGTCAGATGCTTGGGGCTATCTTTTCTCGTGGAAATCTAGCCCTAAGGGTTCGTAGAATTGTGGGTGGTAGCGGTACATATACACTCAATGAAAAAGATTCTGTTATCTTTGTGGATTCACCAACAACTAATGTAACCCTTACGTTCCCTCAACCTAACTATTGGGGAACAAATCGAAGTCCAGTTTTTTTAGTGTTTGGGGTTAGTCTTGGAGCTAACACGATTACTTTAACAACTGGAACAGGCGCATTTAATGGAACTACCGCTCTGCCAGCAGCAGGGGGACAAACTGGAGCCATCGTGTTTAGCGATGGAAGTACAAACTACTATGGCGGAGTATTTTAATGGCTGAATTAACCTTTGGTAATATGTGGGATGGTAAAATGAATCAACCCACTGAGCCGATTCAACATTTACCACAACAAACAACCAATAACAATCGTGTGGATACCTTTGGTCAGGTTTACAATGGACTTGGTATTGGTAATCAAACTACGTTTGATAATATTTATAAGTTAAATCCACCGAGTACACCCGCTCCGGGTTCTGGTGTTCCTCCAATTGATCCTAATCAAACAAACATCAATCCGGCTACCGGTCGTCCCTATAGCTTCCAAGATGCTTTGAATGATGCTGATGGTCAGCTTATGTATGACACGTCACAAAGCATGATGTGGAACATTATGAACGGACGATTCCGTACAGCTAACGATCCGGTTACTGGTGTGATTAATCCTACTGGTAGGAACGACGCTTTCACTCAAAACCTTGTTGGTAGTGGACTTATGAGTGATTCTTCAGCTACATCTGCTCGTAATAGCTTGCAGCAATCTTATCAACCACAAGCCATGCAGAACTCAAATATGAATGGATTGATGGGATTACTGCAACAACTTCGGACTTTACCTTCATTAAATAAAACTCCGACGAGTTCTACCCAACCAAGTTACACTGGTCTTTATGGGGGGTTTTCCCCAGACTCAGGTTTTGGGTATAATACACCTAGTCAAAATCTTCCGCAACTCTTTCAACTTCTTCAAATGTTTGGACGATAATTATGGCCTTTGATATTAACCAACTTACAAAAGGTAGGAACGTATATGGCAGAGTTGGTGGTAATATCGCCAACATGATTGGACAACGTTCTGGTCAAGGAAGTTCGTTTTTAGACCCACGACTTGCTATGGCAGGTTATTCAGTTAACATGAATAGTATGGATGAGAATCCAAGCCCTAGCGGTCAACTATTCCAATTTAATAATCAAGATAAATGGAATAACACAGGTACTCGTATTATTGATGGTAAACAATACCATCAAATTGGAGATTTCTTTGGGGACGGTCGCAATCAAAACGAAGATGATATTCGTAAGATTGTTAAAGACCCATCAAAGATTATCTACGACGATGAGGCCGGTCTGTTAATTGATGATGAGAATTTACTTTATCGTGGGGCACAAGATGACCTCATGGATATGCTCATCAAAGGAGGTATCTTAGCAGGTAGTGGTGCCGTTCTTGGTAATGCCTTTGGATTGATTGGTGCTGGAGCCGGTGGGGCCGGGGCTGGTGCCGAGGCCGCTGGGGCAACTGGAGCCTTTGATACGGCTGGTTGGGCTGGTACAGGGATTAATGGTTCAACTGGAGTTAGTGCAGGTGGTGGTTTTGGTGGTGTTGCTGCCGGGGCTGGGGGTGGTGGTGGAACTGGTGGATTATTTGGAAACGCTGCATCTGGTGTCAGAGGTGGTGGATCATTTCTTAGTCAACTTGGTGCCTCTCTTGGAATTTCTCCAGATGTTATGGGAACATTAAACACTGTCAGGCAGGGTGCGGGATTAGCCCAAGCTTTAGGTGGAATTTTTGGGGGTGGAGGTACTACTGGTCGTGGTGGTTCTAGTGGAGGTGGTATGGACCTAATGAGTTTACTTGGTTTGGGTGCTGGAGCCTACCAAGACAATAGAAATATCCAGCAATATGAAAGCCAAATTAATAACCTGCTGGATCGTGGTGATCCGTTCCGTAACGAACGTGCTAATTATATCACTCGTCTCAATGAGCTTTATGCTGATCCGTCAAGTATTGAAAAGACTCCCGGATATCAGTTTGCTAAAGAACAGGGATTAGATGCTATTCAACGTAAGATGGCTGCTCGTGGCATGAGCCTGTCTGGTAATGAGCTTGGGGAAATGGATAAGTTCTCTACTGGACTTGCTGCTCAGACACTTGACAAAGAACGTGCTGCTCTCATGCAGATGGCCGGGGCCAACTTCAATCCTGCTGATATGGCTGGACGTGGTATTCAGGCGTATGGAAACATTGCTCAGATGCAAGCCAATCGTAACGCTGGTGTTATGAATGGTTTGTTTGGTAATAGTCAGAATGGTAACTCTCCTGCTGGTAATCTTTTAAGCCTCTTTAAACAGTTGTTCCCGAACAGTGGTGGTGGGTCAAGTGGTAATGAAGAGGATATTTTAGGTTACTTCTTTGGTGGTAATGAATATGGCCCCGGTTTGCCTGATATCGACAACTGGGATTTCTTAGGAGGTTAATGATGGACGAATATATGCAGCTTGCACAGCTTATGGCCCCTAAGATGATGGGTAATGCTCCTATGGGGGCAGGGGCTATGGCTGGTCTTGACTTTGCGAATCAGCGGAATCAGCAACAAACTTTCTTAGATAAAGCCGCTCAGATGGCTGAATTGAAAGCTAAGATGGAAGCTCAGAAAGCTAATGACATGGCTGCCGATGCTCCTCTGAAAGCTATGGAACGTCAAAAGAAAATGCTGGAAATGACCTTTGCTTCTATTGGTCCCTACAGCAATGCTTGGGATGCCGCTAAGTCTCCACAAGAGAAACAAACCATTCTTGACGAGATTTCTAATGATCCTAATGTACCTGAAGGATTCCGTCAAAAGATTAAAGGTGCCCCATCTGACAAGGTAGATAGCCTGTTTAAGATGGCTCGTAACGCTCAGTTCAATACTCCGCAATATGCCCAGAAGACTGGCGTTGAGGAAGTTAAAGGTAACAAGCGTATCGAGCAGGCACAAGTTAAAGCCGACGTGGATATTTTCAAGGCTATGCTTAATGCCACTACTCAGAAAGAACTACAAGCTTCTCGTGAAGCTGCACAAGCTCGCTTGAAACAGATGGGTGGTACTAAAGAAGGTAAGCAAACCATCAATAACTTGATTGCTGAGTATTCTAAGAAAGCTGCTGAAGAAACAATTACTCCGCAGGAATCCGAAGTCTTGAAGATGCTTATGCAACAACAGATTAATGTTGGTACTGCTACAGCTAAGATGCAGGGGGATGTTAAAGCTGCTCAAGGTGCTGCATTGAATATTCCCGGTGCAGTTGCCCCTAGAGTTCCACAAGCTGCTCAAGTACCTAATAAAACTGCTCCTGCGCCTGCTACAGAAAAACCTAAATATGTTGAGGGTAAAATTTATGTAGACGCTAACGGCAATAAAGCTAAATATGTTAATGGAAAATGGGAACCGGTTAAATAATGGCCTTTGATCCGAGTACTGCCAAAGAACTTGATAGTTCTGGCTTTGATCCATCTACCGCACAGGAATTTACCCCGGTTGCGGAATCTAAGCCTAGCTCTGTCTCTAAAATGAGATTAGCGGCACAGGAAACTATTGCCACAAATCCTATTACTAGAGCTACTGATGCTGGCGTAGCAGAGGAAAATTACGCGAAACAACTCGAAGAAGACATTAAACGTGGCTTTGCAAACGACGACGAATCAACTAGAAACACCATTAAAAAACTTCGAGACCAAGCTGCAATTAAGCGTAAGTCCTATGTACAGACACGTCTAACTATTGGTGAACAACTTCAAGATGCAAAACCAAATTTAGCTGAGAATATTGTTGGAAGTGCTGCTGGTGGTTTACTTGAACCCACTAACTTAATTGGAGGTGGGCCGGGTAAGACTGTAGCAACTACCTTTTTAAAGGGTGCTGCTCCGGCTGGTGCTATTGCATTCTTGCAAGATTATTTGGGCCAACATAAAGACGTTGAGTTAAAACTTCGAGAAAAAGACCCAGAAGCTATCGAAGCATTATATCAAGCTCTTGTTGCTGCTGGTATTGGTGGAAGTTTTAATGTTATTCTCTCAGCACTAACAAAGTTACCTAATAGAAAATCTACCTTAGAAAAACCAAAGATTGAATTTGATCCACAGACAGCTAAAGAAGTAGCTCCTGTACAAGAAACTGGGTTGCCTGAACTTAACCAAGAGTTTCAAGTTCCTCCCCATATGAAAGAGGTTCTTGGAGCTATTGAGGAGCAAGCTGGAGCATCTAAACTTGAGGACTTAAATCCTAACTCCACCCAGACCATTCGCACATTGAATGCTGCTGATCGTGATTTCAAGGGACGTTCCTTCAAACAGGAACTCCCAAAGATCAAAGAGGAGTTCAAGGTTGAGGAAGCCCCTAAAGTTGAGGAGCAACCATTACCTGCCATTGATCGTGAGGGGTTTGGTCCAGAGATTACTGAGACTATTCGTAATCCGTTTATCCCAGACGAGCAGGTTCGTCAAGCTAATGTGGATAACATGTTAGCTAAGGATGCTGCTGAAGCTGCTGGTACTCATGAAATGAAGATGGATGACTTCTCTCGTCGTCAGGCTTTCTTAGATGAGGCTAACAACCCCACTCAAGTTAAAGATGCTGCTGACTTTGTAGAGGCTACATCACGCCTGTACTCTGAGAAGAAACAACTATCCGAGTCCTTCCCTGTAAATAATCCTAAAGGCTTTGCTGAGGATTTGTGGAAGTCAGGGACAATGAAGGATGCTATGGGTGCTGTCATGAAGCACTCAGATGATCCCCAAGCAATTAAGTTAGCTAACACCCTGTCACAATATCTGGATAATGTTCCGTTAGAAATCGCCACAACGATGACTGAACGGGTTCCTAAACAGCTTGCTGACAGTGTTGGTGTTGCTCGTATTATGCGTACTGGAGACCAGCTTACTTGGCTGCGCGGTGATCGTAATTGGGCGCAACATGGTATGACTGTGGAGACTGTTCTTCATGAGGCTTCTCATAACGTAACTGACCGTGCTATTTGGTTGGGTATGTCCGAAGCTCACATGAATGATCCAGCCTTCCAACCACATCGTGACTATACCCTAGCTTTGTACAAGCTATATAAAAGGGCTTTTGATAAAGTTAAGAAAGACTTCCCCGACGCTGTTGAGAACCTGCAAGAATTCAATGCCTATGCGTGGACTAACAAGGACTTCCAAAAAGCTCTGAGTAAGATTAATGCTGAAGGTGGTAACACTGTCTTTGGTAAGTTTATGGATGCTGTTAAGCAGTTCCTCAATATTGCCGGTGATTCAGTGTTAGATCGTGTACTTAAACTACAAGATCGCTTGCCCGATGTTCAGGCTACTAAGGCTGACCTTGAGTTAGCTACCCGTCATCTTGACAAAGAAACTGAGGCGGCTATGAAAGCTTCTGGTCTGGACGTTAACAAGCAACAGATTGACAAGATGGTAACACCATTCCCAATTACTCCTGAGGGAATGAAGATGGCCATGACTGCTGAAGGTTCTAGTAAAGACCTTGGTGGAAAGTGGCTGTTTAGTGCTGCCAAGCAGTTCACTGTGAACCAAGTCAAGGCTTGGGAACGTCACCCGGTTGTCACTCATGCTTACTCAGCTATGCGTGATATCTATTCCCGTGCACATATTGTGTTCAAGGGGTTGGATAAAGCTTCTCGTCCTTTCACTAGAGCGTCTCGTGAGTTACAGCTTGAGGTGGCTTATGGAATGACTAAGCTTCAAACTCCTGAGTGGCAGGCTAAGATTAAAGAGGCTGGTCTTAAGGTCGCATCTGATGACATGCTCCGTGAAGTTGGTATGTCTGATAAGGCTATCGCAATCGTTAAAGACCTTCGTCCAGTAATGGATCAGTTGCTTACGTTTGATAGACTGAGTGCTTCCCGTTTGGGTCGTGACTTACCTACTAATGTCTTAGACTATTGGCCTATCAGTCATGGTGGTCAGTTTGTTATTAAGATGATGCGTGGGGATAAAGTTGAAGCTGTGATGGGCTTTGATAGCTATAGCACCATGCGCCAAATGGAGAAGGCTCTCCGTGAAGACCCCAACTCCTCTGGCTTAGATATTACTGCTGAACGTCGTAGGTCTGATGCTGGTGAGTTTAATGATGCTTACAACGAGTGGATGATGGGAAGGAATATCCCTGAATGGGCACAACGTCTTCAGTACAACATGGAGAAGAGTCGTGCTGCGCGTGAGGCGGCATTTGAACTTGCTAGAACTGGTGTGAAGGGGTTTATTGGTGAGGTTCAACAACCTGATACTGGTTTGGGTAAGACTGAGAACAGCCGTCTGATTGACGTGTTCCATCGTCGTCTTCGTAACAGCCGAGACTTCTACATTCGTGCGGAGATTACTAACAAAGTACTTGATCCGATGCTTTCGGATACTAAGTTCTTTGATGATAAGCCCAATCTGTACAACTTCATGATGAACTGGAATAACCACTTACTCGGTTACGATATCAGTGGATTTAAGCCGGTTGATGAAGCGTTCCAGATTGTTGCTGAAGGTGCGTCTAAGATTCCTCAATTAGTGGAAGCTATGTACCACGGCTACGATGCTAAACTGTCTGAGCCGTCTATCTCTGCCACTGCTGCTAGGTCTACTGCACAGTCTATTAGTCTGTGGGCATCTATCTATACCCTTGCTGGTAATACAGCAAACATGGCTGCTAACGTCCTTAACCCTGCTATGACTGCTTCGTGGTTAGGCATCCCAAGTGCTATTAAACTTGGTGCCGACCCCATTGCTGCTGTAGCATGGCATGGTGAGGCTCTAATTAAAACTATTTTTGGTTGGGGTACTCAAAAACAGATGGATTTCTTAAAGGATATGAGTAATAAAGGGTTTATTCAACCACATATCTTTGAGGACACTGCTGTTATTAAAGAGAACAGAGGTAACATTGTAATTCCATACAAAGATAAAAGCTTTGATATCGGTAACGTTTCCTCTATCGTAAACAAGGTATCGAATCAGCCCATTGAAGTAGCCAATAACATCTTCCATTTGGCATTTTATATGCATATGGTTGAGATTGCTGAACGACAGGGAGCTATTGACCTTTCGTCTAATCCGAATCAACGTTGGCAACTCATTGTTGACTTAGCTCGTGATTCTACTGGAGACTATGCTGAGTATGCCCGTCGCCTCTTCAACAAGGAGACTGGTACCCTTGGTGCATTGACTTCTAACTTTGCTCAGTGGCAGTGGAATCAGATTGGTCGTGAAATGACTAACTTCAATCGTATCTTCACAGAAACGAAGAATGTTGGTGTCCTCAAGGCTGCTGCTCCAACAATGGCTCTGCTGACGTTAGGCACCCTGTTTATGGGACTTCGCAATGCACCGGGATTTACTGACTATGAGAATATCCGACAGTATGTTAGTCGTTTATTCCCAGATAATAAGTGGAAACCGGCGGATCAATTCCTTAAGGATGTTGGCGTTGGACCTGAATGGCGTGGCTCTATGCTTCTGGATGTAATTGTCCCAGAATTATCTGCTGAAAAGCTTGGACTCGATCCAAGTGAATTCCCTGAATTGTCGGCAGGACAATCGTTTGCTTCGGCTGCTCAGGCACCTACTGTGGTATCTAAGTTCATCCTTGATGTTGGTACAATCGCTAAGTTTGTAATCAACGACATGGTTGATCCTAAAGATACTCCCGGTGTGTCTGGTAAAACTCTTAAGGAAGAGGTAGAATTTAGTAACTCTCTCCCTAAGGGTATCCGCCCGTTGTTTCAAAAGACCATCAAGCTGGAGAATCCTGAGTATCCTACTGGGGTACTTGGTAAATACGGCTTGGAGTATAAGCAGACTCCGAAAGAACAGGTGTTGAATAAGTTTGGATTTACTTCTATTAGGCAGGGAGACGAACGTCGTGATACATATAATGACGTTTATCTTGCATGGCAACAGAACCAAGAAGTTAAGGAATTGAAAGATACCTTAATTCATAGTCTGTTAGAGGGAGATCAAGTTCGAGCTAAACGACTGTACCACGAACTTGCGGAGAAGAATGTTGATGCGTTGGATAACTTAGTGGAAGCTGCAATGAAAGAAGCCGAGAGCCGCCGCCTTGATAGGAAGCAAGCCCTCGGCAAAGAGTACCTTAATGCCTCTAAGGCAGGTCGTCAAAAACTACTTGCTGATCGTATTAAGAACTTGCAGACACCCTAAGAATGTCAATGTACTTCTTCAGATCAACCATTCGATTTACCCAACCTTTGTAGAACTTTTGCATTTCTGGCTTCATAGTAATGAGGTCAAAGTAATGTTTGTCACGGAAACCCAGCAGAGTTTTTGCTGGGTCTTTCGTGTCTTTTGATTGTGCCCACCATTGCTTACAGCGATTTACACCACAATTAACGCCAGTATCAAGAATAGCAATAGCGGTTGCTTCATCAACGTCAGCATCAAGGTCCACAGGGTTAAACTTATCTGCCTTGTAGATGTCCCAGTATTTTTCTTTATAGATACCAATTGCTTGATCCACTGTCAGGTTAGCGATATCAACACTGGGATTAGCTCGTTTACTGATCCCCCATTTAGTCTCCCCACCCGGATCGTCAGGGTCATTCGTGTATCCGCCATCAGCTTTGATGCGTCCACTACGATCTTTCCCCACCTCCCAAGTGAATACGAACTCCATCAACTTATGGAACCGATCACTCATCTTCATCTTCCCCATACCAGTAGGCAAATCGAATCAGTAACAGATCAATTACAAACAGTTTGATTTCTGGAACAAATTCGATACCAAGCTTCAGTCCGTTAATAACACCAATCTCAAGCATCCCGTAGAATCTCCATCTTATGTACCCATTTCTTAGGAATCATCATAATACCGGAAGTAAGCAGGTCTTGCTCGCTATCCTCAATGGTATGCGTATTCGCTAAGTAATAGTAGTCTTTTGTTGTTTTAATTAGAAAGCCAGCAGAGTAACAGGGATGTGCCTCTTCAGGTAAATCCTTAACTCGTGTCCAAGAATCAATACTACTTGCATCCGTCCACGTCAGTAGTACGATTTTGTAGCCGCTTTCCGGCTTCAATGATTTGGCCGATGGTTCTTTCACAGGACTCACAGTAGCTCCTCGTTGGGTCCAGCTTGCACTGCTTCTTGCAAGAGACAGGACGTAAAGGGTGCAGTAGACCCATCTTCGTGGTCGAGTTCGATTGCATTTGGGGTAATCACTTCATCCATGTAGTAGTTAATACACTTCTCACGATCCACAGCTTCCACCTTTCCCTGAGATATCACAAATGTCGTTCTCTTCAAATTCCACCCCTTTATGCTTTAGGGCGTCTTCGTAGGGGACTTCATTGATTGGTTGACCCCCCCTCGATCCATCTGGATAACAAGTGAAGCCACGCAATCTGGGTGCGTACTTAGCCAGTACTCTAGCAAAGTCAGCAACTCGGTTTTCGTTGTTATCTCTTGTTCCCCAAGCTGGTAAGTTGATAGTAGAGGAGATGGACATGTCCACATAATCTTGAACGTCACTTTGGAATTTAATTCGTCGCTCATAGTCATGACTCAGTTTATATGCTGTATCAATTTCATCAGGCTGTAAGCCATATTCCCTAATAAGGCGATCAGCAGTAGCGTCAACAACATACTGATACTTCCATTGTGTCCCATTCGTAAGGTAGCGACGTTTGTACGCCACGGCGAATAGAGGTTCAATGCCAGTTGTAGTTGAAGCAAGAATGCCAATAGAGCCTGTTGGGGCAATGGCACGATAGGCAACAGGACGACTAATGAACAAGCGATCACAATGCTCATTAGCTGCTCGTTCTGATTCGTCCCTATAGACAGCCAACCATTTATGAAGTTCAGGAGTTACCTCATATTTTGATTTACGCTGGAGCAACCATTCGTGCATACCCATAAGTCCAAGTCCAAGACGACGGTTCTTTTCTCTAACTCTATAGACTTTTTCGTATGGGAGGTCAGCGCGCAACGTCCCACAGACGAGGAACTTCGATGCCAAACACGTAATAGACTTGAACTCTTCCAAAGTTGAAATATTGCCGATATTGATGCTACCAAGATTACATACGTCAGAATCATCTTCGCTGGTAACTTCAGTACATGCATTTCTAAGGGTCTCATTGGATTTAGCTCCAAAGTTAAAGCTAAAGCCCGGTTCACCAGTCATCATAGCTTGACGGCAGTTCTCAATCCAGATTGGATTGCTACTACGGTCATCACTATTCAACCATGCATCGTCCCAGTTAAGGGAGATATTAGTCATGTCAAGTGGGGCTTTATGGTTAAAGTCTTCGTTCTTAGCATCCCAATGAGTGTACGGAGTACCATCAGCCTTTAAGGCTTTTCCGATCTGTTGGGTATGCCAGTTCTTTGCTTTAAGGAAGTCAGGAGCGTCCTCATGTTGCCAAGAGAGCGAAGCATAGATTGCACTTCGTCGGGACCCCCCTTGCATGACGTTCCTTCCCACTTCGTTGATAGCGTACATGAGAGGGATAGGGCCTGAAGCTGTACCTCCAGTTCGGCTAAGAGCCTTTCCACTTGCTCGAAGTCGTGAGTAATCAATTCCAATTCCACCCCCGGTCATAAGACAAGACATAGCCCGATGTGTGACGGCAGACCACTCTTCCCGTGTATCCTCTTCTGCTCGGAGCAAGTAACAGTTGTTGTAGGCTTTGAAAGGTCGGCCAGCATAGTAAAGATAGCGTCCGCCGGGAATAAACTTCTGCTCTTTGATATATTGTGCCAATTGGCGCATATCATCGGCACCCATAAGCGGGCGTTCAGTTCCCCAACGAGAGCCACACACATCCTCAACCAGTCGGTCAGCCAAATTATCCCATGTATCTTCTGGACCCTGTGCATACTTATACTTGAAAATGTTTTCAGCGAAGGTTGTTTTAAATCTATTCGTTATCAAGTTCTTCCTCTAATTTGGCAAACTTATCAATTACTTTATCTTCAAAAGCGTTCAGCAAATCCTCTGCACTAATCTCCAGCATTTCGAGCAGTAAATCAGGATCGTAACGCTCCAGAAGCTTTTCTTTTAGTTCATACAGTGTCAAGCTCATATCGTGTCAGACTTTCAAATACCCCGAGGAACAACTCTTTAGCGATGCTAGGAGCTACACACTTCGGAAGGATTCCATGTTTCATTTGAGTTGGATAGTTGTGTGCCCAGTCATCCCCTTTACTTGGTAGCAACCACTTAGCTTCAGTCTTTAACTGTGCTTGGTCAGCGTCGTGTATAACCTCACTAGGGGGCCAGTCGAATCCAAACTTGTACCCCACGGCTGCCATAACTCGTAACTCAATATCCTTGTATCCCGGTAAATGCTGCTTGATTGGGGAGGGGATGTCAATAAGATACGCTTCACTGGCATCGTGCAATAATGCTGCCAGCGATAATCTGTCGTCTCTTGTGGCTCGCTGTACCAAGTTACAAACGTTGATAGAATGTTCAGCAACGGAATAGAACTTAGAGACATGTCCGGCAAACCGGCACTGGTTGGATAATGAATGTGCAATGTCTTCAATGTCCACCATGTCGGGTGTTGGGTCCAAGAAGTAGAATTTTTTTCCACTGTAAGTCTCAATCCAAGGTTCGAGTTTTGTATCGGTCATCTAAGTCCTTTCGATGCACAGTAAACCAATAAAGAAACATAAGGCAGCAAGAAGCATGGAGGATATGGCTAATACCGCTCTCGGGATCATTGTCTTCACCTCGAAGAAAGGCAAAGACATGGCGAAGACAAGCACCAAGAAGCCGACGATAATGAATCCCACCCCGCCAATTGTCAGGAGCATATTTCTTTGCTCCAAAGGTAAGGACTTTACCCACTCCCTCAAGCCACTCTGAGTCGAGTAAATCAACTCGGACCTTCTCGGCATCGTGTTTAACTCCTTCTGGTAAGTATGGACCTTTAATCACTCCAATTGGTTGTGGAATAAAACCTTGTTTCACTGCTCCCGGATCAGGTGGAATTGAAAACCAACTCATTTAATCATTCCTAAATGTTTCAGGTGTAGCAATCATTGACTTCTCTCGGAACCACGTACCACAGTCCTTACACTGGTATCGCTGATATTTGCGAGTAGACGAGTAAGCGAAACCGCGCTTGTGAACATGATCCGAGCCACAAGTAGGACATACCATTCCTGCATCTGTATAAAGTCCCACGTTTGGATGCCCCTTGATCCACGGCTTGAGTTTTTCATATAACATCTCCAGTAATTCAACGTCACGTACATTATACTCAGCCATCATATCCCAAGACTCTGGATCATTATTCATACATCCAATCCAAAGTTCATGTCCTTTATGATGCTTCTTACCACCAAGACCTAATGCTTTAGCTACATAGTCAAGTTTATTGCTCGGGAACCTAAATTGATTTCGTACTGTCCGCAATAAATCAATCTGTTTAAATGGTGCAGGTGGAGTCATCCCAACCTTTACAAACTCTTTGTTAAGTGTGGGGATATCAAATTTAGTACCATTGTAATGAACAACTACATCAGCCTCAGACAACAGCTTGTACATGCGTTTGAGCATACGTTTATGTGATGTGTGATATCCTGAGTCAAACATAATCTCTTTATCACCATACCACTTAGCTGCCCAACTAAGCACATAACCACTATCAATAATCTGAGGGACACCTACATTCTGATTCCACAATCCCCATACATGCACAAGATTGGGGGCTGTCTCAATATCAAGTAGAAGAATCTTCAATTAATCTTCTCCAACATCATATCAATCATCTTAACTTCATCACTATTAGACAATTTTTCTCCCCAAGCCACTGGTGTTATATACCGAGTTTCATTGACTTTTGCTGAGTTTAATATACGTTTAAAAACTCGTAAATCAATCTCATTATCAATTGTAATGACAAGCGGAATAAAGTCGCGTTTAACAGAAAATCCCATTATGCATTCCCCCCAATATCCATATTCTCCAAGTCGTAACCACCACCCTCATTTAATCGCATCATACCTTGTGTCATTAGGAAACCAACTCCAACATTAAGAATCATAATCATTTCCTCTTTAGTCAGGCTGATGGAAACAACATGACCTGTTTCTGGATTTACTACCGGAATGTCAAGAACCTTCATTTAGTCTCTTTATTAGTTTGAAGAAGTGTTCAGCATCAATCACTACTAGAGGCTTGCCATAATCCTCTTTTACCACGAGTAGCGGTTCATGTTTTCCATGCTGCATTGCCTGTTCATACCACCCACAGACTGCAACCTCCCGTTTGTTTTTACATTCAACTTGGTAGGGGAATAACTTACGTGCTGCGGCACTAAGCTGAACATCCTCACCACCATTGCCCATACTCGTTGAGCGAACATCATCTGTTGTAAGTACTGGAAAATGTTCAAGTAGTTTGTCCCTTGTCCATTGCTGGAGCTTCCTGCCCTTGGCCTTCGCCGATTGTGGTTTCATATCCTTTAAAAAACTCGTCTAGTTGTTTTTGGTAAGGTTCGTTTAATTTATCTAACACATTAGCTAATTCACGAAGTTGATATGATGCAATAAATCCGGGTCGTCTAACCATATCAAGAACATAAAAGCCGTCTATTTCCATATAAATAGACCCAACTAAGGTGTCGTGGTCAAAAAATACTTCATACTCGTTGGTATGATATCTACTTTTCTTTAAAGTTAGATAGCTCATTATTTCTCGTATACTCGAATAATATGTGTTGGTTTACCTAATTTTCGCATGTAAGTAAACATATGTTGAGTTCCCTTTGATCTACAATCCCAAATAGCTAGTAGATGTGTTCCATAATTAGCCATATCAATATTGCGTAATATACCTGCCTGTTGTCCTTTTCCTTGCCAATCAGGTATAAATCTTTTAATGGGGATTCCATGAGATTGTGCCCACTCTTCAGCAATTAGATCAACACCCCTAGCACCCCCAACAACAACTTCTTGAACAAGGCCCCTAAGAATATGCTTCTCAAGTATATTAAAAACACCCTCGTCTAAGTCTCTAGAACCAGCAATAATTAATTTCATTCTGTCTCTAAAAGATGTAAAGGTGGTTGCCAGATTTCATTCTCTTTACGACGAACCCAAAGCAACTGACCCACCATTGTTAGTTTGTCAATATCTTCATCCCACATACTGAATGCAATCTCCAGCATATCAGCTTCAGTCTCACAGTTAGCCATGAGCTTTGCTGCTTTCTTTTCACCAATACGATCAATACCGGGGATGTTATCTACACGATCACCTTTAAGTACTTGTTCGTAGAAGTGACGTAATCCACCAATCTCGTCAACCTCTTTAATCTCACCCTTTACAAAGTTGTAGTGTAATCCGGGTACTTGAAGGAGGTCTTTGTCGATTGAGCAGATCACTGTTTCATCTGTCTGGTTAATTCCTAAAGCATCATCAGCTTCTTGACCCAAGGTAATGACAGCATCAAACTCGTTAATTAAGAACTGTTTGATTTCTTCATAGTACTTAGGTTTAGGTGCGTCTTTACGATTAGCTTTGTATTCAGGGTAAATCTTGTAACGGAAATTATTAACTAAGGTATCTGAAAGGAATACCTTTAAACTGGTGCTACCCGTCGCATTCATAATACCACGAATGGTTTCTTCTGCTCGAACAAGATTTATCTCCATAGGAGCATCTTGTGCATCAGCAGCAAATCCAGTGCGGTAAACAATTACATCACCTAACCATCAATGAGAGCAATCATTGATTTGAAACTCCTTTCACAATGTCAACATCATTGTTATGGGTATTTAGATACTCAATCGCATTTTTTAAGAAATGCCTATTATCTTGAAAATGACCGAGACCCCTATTACAATTAGTACACAAGAAAGCTCTTAATTTACCTGTTTTATGGCAGTGGTCTAGGTGTGTTCCATGACCCTGTGCAAGGAGTTTCACCTTACATATAGCACACTCATAGTTTTGTTGTGCTAGTTTTTCTTGGTACTCTTGTAATGAAATACCATACTTAAATTTAAAATAAGAATCGCGCTTAGCTTCAGTATATCTAAGGTTACTTTTTTTCTGTTTTTTATGGAATAAACGTGCTTTATGATTAGCACATTCTTTACAGTAATAAGCTAGCCCATACGAATTTGTTTTATCCTTATGAAATTCAGTGTGCTCTTTAATGACTGAGCAATTTGAGCACTCCTTATGCGTTTCTGAAAAGAAAATAATTCTTGTATATTGATTGTTTGCTCTAGTCACCGTCGATTAATGCCTGCATATTAATCCTAGTGGAGCCACTTGTAGGAATCGAACCCACGTCTCTGCCGTACAAAGGGAGTATTCTACCATTGAACTAAAGTGGCTATGGAGCGGGAAGCGGGACTCGAACCCGCGACAGTCTGCTTGGAAGGCAGAAGCTCTACCAACTGAGCTATTCCCGCTGAAAGGTGGGGACGCTCGGACGCAGTTTCGCAAATCTGATCCGATAGTTACATTGGGCTTTGACACGTCCCCATAGATGGCGGGCTGACCGGCTTCAACGGTCTCGTGGGTTGTCATCCCAAGCCCTTAAACATTAAGCTGTTTTCTTCTCTTTCGGGAAGAGGTCTTTTAGCAGTGCATTAATTTGTGCTGTAGAGCGACAGTAAACCTTAGTTGCATTGTCACCGTCAGGTTGCACAACCTTATAAAAGATAGTAACAAAAAAACCATTAATTGCCGGTTCAATAATAACGTCACGTACCATTATTGTTTCCCTTCCACAGATTGAGGTTGTTCAGCAAGCTTTGCTGCATTAGCTTCAAAGTCTTTGACTTTCTTTTTATGCTCTTCATCAAGCTTGTCGATATGTGCCGACACCTGACCGAGAGTGTTAAAAACAGCCTCTTCCTGAGTTGCAATGCCATTAGTTTGTTGTCCATACTGCAACACATAACCATTGGCAACAGATTTAAAACTTACTTGGCGAATATGAAAGTCCATAATTATCCTTTATAATTATTCAATCGGGTCATTAACAAGGTCATCCACATGCTTGCGGAAAACCCAAGTTTCAAAACGACTTGCAAGAGCCTCAGCATCATCTGCTGACACAGCACCCTTACCAGTCTTAAGTACTTCAATTGCATTACTCAAACAAGATTGACGAACGATGAAACGTTGTTTGTCAGCACGTTCTTGAGCGGTTTCCCAAGTACGTTCTTGATAAGAACCAGTTGCTTTAGCCGCAGGTTTAGTATCAGGTGCAATTTGAGTAGTAGTTTCACTGCCATCGTCAAACACTACATCCTGAAGCTCCAGATAACCCGCAGCATTCTTTTCCATCACCAGATAAACTTCATCACCTTGTTTCAGTTCTTGCAGTCGTGCCTTGAGTTTAGGCTTAAACTTCAATCCCTGAACAGGCTTACTCAAGTCCTTCACTTTACCATACTGGTCAGAGTACACAATCTGAAATGCCTCATATGTACCTGATTTATCTTGCTTAGTAACTTGAACAGACAGGTTAACACTTACAATCGTTGCTTTGAATTTACTCATTTATTCTCCTTATGTATATATTATACCAAGTTTACTTCTTGCTGTCAAGGGGTCGATAAGTCTTTTTAACAAACTTATGACCAAGCCACCACGATATTACAATGGTTCGTTCCACAAATTCCATCCAACGACAATCATGATCGTCAATTTTAACTGGATACCAAGCAAACCATTTATGAGGTGTTGCTAAACGTTTTAGTTTTTCCTCGTATGTCTCACCACAATCAAATTTCATTTAAACTCCACACGTTGTACAAGGTTAAACGGCACTTTAAATACTCGTTCAAAGTTAGCTGGAATATCTGCAAAGACTTGCTCAACCAGCTTTTTAAACATATCTACTTCATCATCAGGACAGTCTGCTACCACACTATCATGAATCGTATTAATCAACTTACTACGCATGTTCGCTTTCTTCATTCGTGAGAACAGCGATACTCGTACAAGTGTCATAATGTCTGCACCAAGGCTCTGCACAGGGTAATTCTTGATAGTGGTTTCAGGGAGCTTACCCCACTGATTCAGGGTAAACGTGAACTGTCGTCCTGTAGGAGACGTGTAAGTTCCTGATTCAGCAACTTGCCGTAGTAAGCTGGTATGCCAGTCACGAATTCCTCGGTACTTCTCATAAAAGGCTTCGATGACTCCCTGCCAAAATTCAGGATCACTAGATACTGGAGTAAATTCTGGATCATTAGCATAGCTATACGCTGTCCCACCATAGATGAGCCTAAATACAAAGATTTTGGCAAGCAGGCGAGAAGGCAAACCAAACTTCTCTTGATTGTCACTATGTTGGTCAACACCATCTAGAATCTCTTTAATCAGTACTTGATCTTGTGACAGGAATGCAACACCAACTACTTCCAAGCCTTTTGCATCAGCCTGTACTAGTGGCATTATTACGTTCCCAGTCTTTAATTGATTGCCATACAGCTTGACCTACATCATACCCCTGACTACGCCAGTATCCAAAATCATCAATCAACTCTGGAAGGCAGTACCATTTATTAGCATACTCAATCAGTAGCATCAGGTCAGCTTCATCTTGTTTATTCATTTTAGTACCAATTGTCAGGTTTAATGTTTTTATACGCTTTGGCTACAACCTCATTTAATTCAATCGGCGTATAGTTATTACTATCCACTCCAACATCATACTGCATGTATTTACTAGCATAAGTCCCGTGAGTGTGGCCATGTAAATTAAAATACCCACGTTCCCAAGAATGAAATGGGAAGTGACATAAAACAAATTTATGTCCACCCACATCACGTGGGGATTTGTACCTTAGATAGTCATTTGTAGTTAGAAAATGTGCGTCCCAGTTTGTATCTTCTGCCCTACCTTTTCTATCATGATTACCAATAATTAGATGCTTTAGGCCACGAAGCTCTCGTAAAATATCCTCCGTTTCCTGAGGTCTACCAAACGATACATCTCCTAAAACATAAACAACATCAGTTGAATCAACATTATCGTTCCACCTTTTAATTAATTGTTTATTCATATCGTCTACATCTTTAAACGGACGACGACAGAACTGAATAATATTATGATGGAAGAAATGTTGATCTGATGTAAATAATACTCTACTCATGGTACGATAATCCTACTGGATTGGAGTTTAGTTTCATACATCAGTTTCATATCTGCATACACTCGTTCAGGGCCATAGACTTCACACAAGTCCAAGAACTTCTGAATAGTGAAGATATAGTCTGCTTCTTCCTCTTGACTGCCAAATGGCATATTAGCGTCAGCACTCATCAGTATCTACTCATAAATAATTTATCGGCCTCTTCTGGAAAATTCTGGAGATTTGGTTTCGTACTACTGAGCCTACCAGTAACAGCAATGCACTTATTAAGATTACCATGCAGAAAACCATCGTCCCAACACATTTGATCCATGAGCTTAGGAATACCTTTATAGTAAGTCCCATTAAGTTTCTCCAATGCTGTTAGCTCCAACATCTTGTCCACAATATCTTTCACTCGTCCCTTTGGTTTCAAGGAAGATAAGGTCTTTGCATCTGTAGACCAGTATCCGGGTTTCTGCAACTCAGAACCCTTTAGTGGTTTAATCAATCGTGGAAAGGTGTGGGTACGAACATCGTTCTTGTACTTTACTTGTCCAACTCTAGCTCCTGTTTTGAAGACTCCCGCAGGTACTTTAATAGGTTCCTCGATTGTTCCTCCGTACAGGACACAAGATACGTGATCGTTTGAAGCCCAATTAACCACATCACTACCAACCAACTCATTAAGCTCAGTAACCAACTCTTGAGCCTTTGCATCTAATTCCTCTGCTTTCTTAAGTGACTGCTCTCGGTCGTATTTCAGACCATTCCACTCCATCTCTTGCAACACCAACAAATCCATACAGTCTAACTTAAACAGCCTAAACTTCTCTGGTTGCTTCTCAAACTCAGCCAACTGCTGTAGATATACCTGCTCAGTTAACTGTAAGTCCTGAATCAGATACTCTTTAAGAACATCATCTGGAATGGCGTCAGTGTCAATCCCTTTATCCCAGTATTCAGTAGCCACCACATCAAGCTTACTGCCAAGACCACGCCTAGCGGCCACACCATTAAGTGAAGGTAGTTTCTCAAGTTGATTCCCAAGAATAAATTCTGCTAACTGACAGTCCCAAATGCGGATAGCAGAGAGGTCGCAACCACTACGACGCAACCAATGCAAATCAAACTTAAGATTAAACCCAACCACGATGTTGTTGTTGAGTTCCTCTTGCAGTGCTTCCGGCACATACTCCAGTCCTCTCATTGTTATGGGCTTCTCCCCACCTTTAAGCCAACCAGTAAGCACTAACTTGTTAGACTTGGTAAATGGATGTCCCTTGTTTGTGATAGTTGTTTCTACGTCAACAATTAAATAGTTTATTTGATACCTCCAATTACTTAAGAGATAGAATCATACGCTTTGAATCCCTATCCATCGAATCAAACGCTGATTGAAGTACATCACAAGCAATACTACGAGCCACTTTATTGATAATTTCTTGCATCATATCCTGCTTATCCTCTAACCACGTAAACGGGATTTTAATTTCATGACGTTTTCCGTTCATTTCATAGATAATCAGAAATGTTGTGCAAAGTGTGGCATCAGACCGCTCAATAAACATCTTTCCATTAAATGTATTAGACTTAAGCTGAATAGATTTAATCAACTTATCCTTAGCAGCTTTCTCAAACTCAGCCAGCAGCCTCACAGATTCATCTGTTGGGGCGCGTTTCTCGGTGACGTGGACATGCACGTCTGATTGAGGCGAAATGGTGGTGTGGTAATTGTCAAACATTTATTCCTCGTGTATTAATTGTTGCACCACCACCAGAAGCATAATTAACTGTGATGTGGATATGTACATCACGTGTGCTAGGTGAGATTCTTAAGTCCTTTAAAGACTCTGTTAACATCTTGGTGATTCGCTCAACAACTTTTTTATCAGAGTTTTCGTGCATCTTCATACCTCGCTATTTCAGGTTTAATACGAACATCAATCTTAGCATGACGTAATGCAGGAATCGTGTCTTTATCACCCGGTAACTTGTTCTTCATGATACTGAGATACCTAACAGCCTCATATCCTTCATCATGAATCTTACCAATCCCAATGATAACGTCAGCTTCACCTTGCTTGGCAGTATGACTTGAATCAAGATCATTCATGTCCAGATACCTCTTGTTCTCTGCCGTACCACCAGCCTGTCCCACTGCAATTACAGGGCCATACTTCTTAGCCAACTCCCTAGCCCACTGATACTTAGCCTTGAGTACTAGGTCGTTTCGCTCTGCATCGAACCCACCCACTTTATCGAGTTGGTCGATAACAATGATTCCCGGATTAAGTTGTTTACAGACTGCTTCAATGTCTCGTTTTGTAGCAAAAGGTTTGTCATAGATATGAATTCGGTTTCCTGTCTTGTCCTTAAAAAGTTGTTGACTCTTAGCCAAATCCCGGAAGATTGCGTCTTGAGGTAGTCCGAGTACAGCTTGGTAATACCTAAGTAGAACAGCATTCCCTGCCTCTTCGTTGTTAACGTGCAGGTAAGGTTTCTCACTCTGAGAAGCCAAGAAAGAACCCTCACTTGCAAGGAATGTAGTTTTTCCTGTCTCTGGTCGAGCAGCAATAACCACAAGATTCCCGACACGCAATGATCCAATACATTTGTTAAGCGTATCAAGACGCCAACGATAGCCAGCCTTACCCATAAGTGAATCATGTAACTCTCCTAAGTCTGATGATACAAAGTAATCCGACTCTTGTTGACCCTTTTCGGCATCACTGTCGAGAGATTCCCATAACGCTTGTAACTCGCTAAACTTTTTCTTTCCCTGTTGTACTTCAAGCGCGAGTACTGCTGTTTGCGTTGTGACCAATCCGTTGATGAAAGCTTGAAGGCATTCAAACGCCAAGCTCTCGTCTGTCTCGGAATCACTAGAAGTACTTGCTTTTTCGAGTACAGTGTGAAGTACGTCAACCACCTCACCCGTATACCTCTTCGTAGACAGCAATGCTTGTAGATCATGGACAGTATGCTCTCTTTCTGGAAATCTTTCCTTAAGTTCTTCAATTAATTTAATAATAATATATATATATTTATTATTATCTTTATTAATATATTTATTAATAGTATTTATATATTTATAATAGTATTTATTTATTAATAAATATTTTACCACAAGTGATTCGTTCATGTCAAGAACTTTCAATAATCGTCTGGATCAATACTCAACCAAATAATAAACAAAACTGCAAAGATAAAAAGCAGTAGTCCATTCATATATTATACCTTTATTCTAGTGGTGAGTCAAGGTCAATTTAAGAAAAGTCACTGGAATCTAATGTAACTTCTGTAATATCGAAGTTACTTTCACCCCAATAACCTCTTTTATAGTGTTTTAAAAAATCTTCAGCTTCCTTTTTTGAGGAGAATGCCGCAACCTCGGCCCAAGGATCACCGGTGCCCAGTATGTTTATAACAATCCAAATCTTCATGACAACAGCTTCTTTAAATCAGTTAAACTTTTACAGATATCTAAAGCTCTCTCAAAATCATAGCGATTAGCATTTATAAAGTCAGCTAAGTCTAAAGCTGCTTTCTGTTGTTCTTTATACGTTTTTGCTGAATTTAGTGTGTAAAGTTTCTGTGTCAACTCATATTTTAACATTTAATTGCTCCTTAATTTGTTCTGTATCATAACACTTAGGGTCAAGCTCTGTGGATATTACCTTAACACTGTCAAACAACGGAGACAGCTTAGAAGCCTGTTTAAGGGCCTCAATCTCTTTGTCCTTATCCAACCACACAGTCAGGTTAGAAAACAGCCTACAGAGCCTCCTAGCGTGTTCTAGGGGTATTGTTGAACCCCATAGTGGCAGGGCTGGTTTCACTCGTCCAACTTTGATGGCGGAAATGAGGTCTTCCACAAGTACCACATCAGGACTAGAGAAGCTATCGAGATTGCTATTCCGATCAATAATGTGAAGAAGATTCTTGGCTCCGTAAGTAACATATTTAGGATACTGTGCATTATCTCCAAAGTACCTCCCTTGCCACATCAGTAAATTACTACGGTTAACATTATCTTCATACACAGGGAAAATCAACAGCTTTTTATAGGGACTGTACAGAAAGTTGTTGTCCCTAACCTCTTCACTAGTTAGGGAGTACTTACCTAACCAGTCTAGTACTATCTTAGGAAAAGCTGTTTCAGCATCTTCTGGCAATGACCTGCATACTTTAGATGATTTGTCAACCCCCTTGACAAACTCCTGTAATTGTGCATCTAGCGTTGGTTTCTCATAATAACCACAACCAAAGCACCATGCAGAGCCGTCAGAGTATCTACCTAAGTTATTCTTAGAGCCACACTTAGGGCAAGGCTCATGCTTAACGAAGGTACTCATATAAATCTCCTACAGTGTAGTAAATTACATTAAGCAAATGCTAGTGCTTTAGCGGCAGGTTTTAGTTCATCTTTAACTTTATTACGTTCATGAAACATTCGAGTCCATCGCTGGTAGTTGTTCTCTATACCATGTTTACGGGCGTAGAACGCATTTGTACGACAGTATACATACATCGTGATGTCATATGAACCATCTTCTAGGTGTTGATCCGCATAAGAGTGGCTAGTCGTCCAAGCAATATCTAACTTAGATAACATTGCTTTATCATAAATCTCATGTTTTTTCTTACCCATTGGGAAGAAAGTTAAAGAGGTTTTTTGATCTGAGCCTGACAGACTCACTGACTTTTCCCATAGGAAAATAAATCGACAAAGTGATTCAAAAGTACTTGGAGACGTATTACAGTTATCCTGACTACACATCGGAGTACCACTAATTTGATATTGTAGTTCAGTATAGTTATTGAGTTTATCCCACCTATCAAAATTGGCGAGAATCACATCCTCAGCATCTTTACTCAGTGTCGTCTGATAAAGTTTCATAGTCTACCTCAGGTAAATTGTTGGGTTCATCATAGCACAAGTCAGAGTCAGCTAAACATCCGTCACACAATCCAATGTATTTTTCCTCTGGATTTTTAATCTCCTGATGGTTTAAGTACTTTCGGTTTGCTTCTCGGTCAGTCATATTTTTATTACAAGATAAGCATCGCATGTTATTCTTTCATTTATCAATGATAATTTTATAGCGTTGATTTGTAAGTCGGCTATACACGACAGCACCTTCTGGTTTCATCCAGCCCGGAACAGCTTTACTACCATTACGACGTAACCAATCTTTAGCTTCTTCAGGTGAACTAACAGGCAGCACCGGAACTCGATCTACGATATCAGTCGGTAACTCCCCTCGATAGAAAAACAAACTAAATCGTTTTTCACTTAACCCATAGTTACGTTGAATACCAGAACCCCACCACTCACCAAAATGGTATCCGGGATGAAGTTTCCGCAATTCATTGATATTCCGATGACACCAAGTAGCAAATCCAAAATTGTCATCTTCAGGTGTGATGATACGGGTTCTAGATTGACAATGAAATGATCCGTCCTCAGCTAAATAAAAACAAGCGTTGGTGCCGTCAATCTTTTCCGTGTATTCATACACTTCATTTTCAAATCGAGGGATTTTTTTCCACTCAATAAATTCAGCCATGTTAGTTCCTTAAATAATTAGAAAAAGTATCACGAACATTATTGTTATTGTTATAAGTCGTTTCATGCGAATTTGTTGATAGCCTCTACATACTTGTCAATAGTTGTACCTTCAAGTCCGGGTGCAGTATTAACTTCAAATACACATACCTCACCTTTCTTATTCACTGCAATGTCAACAGCCCCAAAGTGCAGTTTAAGTGCATCCACTGCCTTGATGGCTTCTTCCTTAACATTGTCAGGTGCCTCTACATTATCGCGGCAGAACACCCAACCATTCGCACTATTACGAATATACGGACTACGGTTATCATTTTCCAATGCACCTTGGCGAAGCTTCTTCTGCTGTACATCAATTACTTCACCATTGAACACATGAATACGATACTCAGTTTCCTTGACAAAGAATCGAGTGTACAGCTTGGCATCAACAACTTCCTTAGGTTTAGTGGCAATAACAATACCACGTCCCTCAGAGGCACGAAGCAGTGTGCGACATACTACCTTAACCTTGTGATCATCCTCAAGCCACTTCTCTGCAACTCGACGATTACAAGTGAAGTCGGGGACACGTACATTCGCCTTGCCCAGAATCTCCATACTCTTCCATTTGTCAATGGAGTTCTCAACATCTTCCCAGTGATTGAGTACCTTACCCCCTAGTCGCAGGAAAGAGAGAGCCATGTGCCCCGACACCATACTTCCCCAATTAGGTTTACGAGGATTACCCCAATTAATAATGATCTGCTTACGTTTAGGTTTATACAAACCTTTCTCACGAACACGCAGACAGTTGAGAGCAGAGGCAAGTTTAGATGCCCCTTCAGACGCCATGTTATACGGATACATTGCAAACAACGTGTGTTTCTTTGACATTACATTCTCCTAGTTAATGACAGACTCGTGCTTCAAACGCCATGAGGCAGGCTTTACAAACGTGCTTAGTTACTGACTTCCATTCACTCTTGGTTTGATCCCACTCCAAATCACTTATAGCTTCGACAGTTTCTTCTGGAACCTTAGCGCCGCATTGATCACATTCGACAATCCTCCCAGACCACTCAGGGACGCCACGAAAGGGGGGAGCAGGTAGCGCAACTACCTTACCCCCAGTCTGCTCTTCTTCCTCTTCGATCTTAATAACACGATCAGGGTCTTCGGTAGTGCTGACTGTCACATTACCTACATGAATCTGAATAAACTCATGGCGATAACTCATACTAGTGATCTTACCTTTAAAGAGAAACTTGTTGGTGTCAAGCTCCGAGATAGGTAATGCTACATTCCCAGTAACTTGCGCCACCCGATTAGGATCACCGAAAATGCGTCCGGTGAAGGAGCAGAAGTTGCTGGCACCCTTGCGCTCATAGGTGTCGATATGGAATTCGATTTCGTCGGAAAGCTCGTATCCTTCATAAGACCGAACTGTTCCTTTGGTTCCAACGATGATTTTAGGTTTTCGTGGGTCAGCTTCCTTGTTAGGTAAGAGTTTGGTTTGGGTTTGCTGGTGGGTGTTGTTTGTGGGTGGGGGGTGAAGTGCCCTCCGACGATTAGCGCGGGTCAAAATACCACGCTCGTCGGCTTCCCAATCACTTAAATCAGAATCATTGTAACGCTTACTATATGAAGGAATCTCCTGCTTAATATCAATTTCCTTCACTGTAGGAACTTGCTCACCAATACCCCATTGATACAAGTGACCTACTTTAATCAGCTCGGTATGTAGAATTCCCACATCGTTACGATCAAGAATCCACTCAGCCATCCGTGGTTCACTTGCAAACACACTAAAATGTTTGGTATGTACAATTCCGAGTGGTCGTTCATGATTGCGAATGATGTTGAGTTTCTTAGTCTCTTCATCATAGAACACAAACACATAAGCACCACGAATTTTCTTTACGGCCGCCTCAATCCCATATGCCTTGACAAGACGGGTCGCCCCTTGAGAATCAGACTCACCTTCATTCTCTTTCGCATACTTACCTTCCCAAAACATCAAAGTGCCATTATGGACAAGATGAATATTATCTCGTACATGGGGATGTGCGAAGTCATTGTTATTCTTATCACCAACAGTTGCATGGCGATTATGAGCAATAACAAATGACTTATCCGTTTCCATTTTGTTGAATCGTGGATGCCCATGTTCAGGTTCAGTGAAGAATTTACTAAGAGATACACCCGCATTTTTATACCAGTCTGCCTCACCCTTACCATTCACCAGAACCATACCATACGCGTCCGTTCCTCGGAATTGTGATGCGATAAACAACTGTTTGACAATAGCCTCACCTTTAGTGATGTATTGTCGTGAGTGATTAATGATACCAAAGATTCCACACATGATTATCGATTCCTAACGAGAAATTGGTTAATACCTAGACCTTCATCTGTAATTTCCAGTGGAGCGGGTCGTCTACGGGGAGCCTGTTGTGGGGCTGCTTCCATTAGTCTAAGACCTTCCATAGCAGCCTCAGCTAGAGGATGTGATTCCTCATTAGTTTCCACCTCAGTTAAGCACTCTTTAATGAAAAGACACCCCTCTCGCATATCAAGTTGTAAAAGTGATTCATCAAACTGTTTCGCTCGACTACCAAACACTTGCTCTGCATAACGTCCATAAGAACTGATTGTATTCAGTTCCGTAATCTCTGCCTTGATTTCATCAAAGGTCTTATTGTGTGCATACTTGTAGAGACAGTTAATAGTCTCAACCCAGTTACCAATTACTTCGGGGTCGGCTGTCCCATAATGATGGCGAAATTCAATAGTGCCATAGGAGAGCAACGGCTTGTAATTAAATGCAAGGTATTTCTGACCAAACCTCAGTTGTTTATACATTTCCTTGTGATCCTTCGATTGAAGGATACCTTGGAATTGTGTATTAGACTCACGAACGGGGCAGCAATACTTGTTCTCTTGACGCTTACCACTAATACTAAATAAACAGTTTTCAAACAGACCATACAACATAAAGAAATTCTTAATGTCGTCGGTACTTGACCCATTGAATGCGAAGTGAACATGCAACCCACATCGAGGGCTGAAGTCCCATCCACAATTCTTGAAGAGAGCATTAAGTCGATAGACCCCTTCCATAACTTCGGTCAAGTTCATGCCTACCCACGAAACAAATTCAAGCCCACCGTCACGAAGGCTACCGTCCGTCGTTACTTTCCAGTATGGTTCAATCTCACGGCGTTTGATCGCGGCAGAAAGTCCTTCATACGCAGCGTGAACTCGTTCCACCTCAATTTCAACACCAATCCCATTCACATCACTGTGTGGGTTAGTGGCACTAATTTGAACAGTTGTATTATTAAACTGTTCCCGAAGTTGAGTTGGGCTAAGCAATCCCCAAGACTTGAAAACACTATTTTTTGAAGAACTCATGATACTCTCCTTGAAAATCCGTTTCAATTTCAGGCTTAAACCACGTACAGTTGTGATTGAAAAAGAACTTTGACTGCTCAAACGAAGCAATAGGCATTCGCTTACGATATAAACTAATTGCCGTAGCGTTATTGATAAGGGCATAGTTACGATTAAGTGCTACTCCTGTGTGTTTTCTCTTTCGGATTAACTCCAATGCTTCTTTGATTGAAGCTGGTTTTTGATACCCAAACGCGGCGACAGCAATTGAATGTGTAGTGTCCACCGTAGTATTCCCATGATCCCACACACTAGCATTGGCTCTACACATACCAACCTGCCATTGGCGGGCTGGATTACGTTGAATGAACATAACCCCCTTGTTGAAGTTAATCCATCCAACATTAGGAAAGTCACGAACAATTTCAACATCCTTAGTTAGAACCTTCACTAATGGTGCACCGGGCTTCATACGAAGATAAGCCCATTCAGGCCCATCAGTATCAGCCAAACAAACAACTTGGGTTTCTTTCTTGATTGTGGCTTCAAAGTAAGTGCTAAGAAACTTACGTCGAATGTCGTCTAAATTTTGGTCTAACCCATTGAAATGTGCTAGTGTATTCACACACGCTCCTCGTAGCTAACAAGACTCCAGATATTACCATCCCATTTCAACTTAATTTGGTAGTTCTCTGTAAAATCTTCCCCAGTCTTACCCGGTTTAATAAAACGTTTACAATGCTTAATCCACCCATCGGTGTTGTATGCATTATCTAACATATTCTGAATCTCTTCTGGAATATCATTAGACGCAGATTCTCCCGCATACTTGTTATGCAATTGTTTGGCAAGCTCAACATCATAGGTATTGATGGCTTGTTGAATCAGTTTGAAGTCTGCCTCTTCAATCTTACCACCATCGTTCAGGAATTTGATAGCCTGTTGATAGCGATTAAAGATAGCTTTAGCAGTTTTGCGGGAACCAATCCAATAGTTACCAAGAACACGATGCTCGCAGCCGTATTCCTTGAAGCGACATGCACCAGCCTTACCATACAGAGTACGACGGGTACGATCTTCATCTTCCCACACAGAAGGCAATCCAGCGAACACATCTGCTGCACGAATCAGATCAACTGATGCATCAACATTAGGATTGTCATATCCAATGTGAATATGACCAGCCGCAGAGCGGAAATTCACATTACTGTTAGGACGGGGATTCTTAGTCACATCCCACGCATTGAAGTCAGGCATACAGCCAAACTGCATTGCTTGAGGAATACTGGTAAGAATCACCGGATCAAACTCCATAGTCGCCTTGATTACCGGAACCAATGACGGAGGGAGGAAGTTACACGTCAGATCAAAACCATGTGTAACGACCTTAGCAAAATCATCCGCTGTTTTCACAGGGGGGATGTTGTACTCCACCATCACGTTATCCTCAGTAATCAGATAACCCGGCTCACCCATTTCACGTGGCTGTTCTTTACTACCACCAATCAAACCACATGACGGGAAAGGCCGCCCAGTGCGATCAGCAAGGAAGTATTCAAAATCGCCACCGATTGTTACATTTTCATATTTCATTTATCTTTCTCCAATTTAAGTGTTTCAACTTTAAGGCATAGGCCCTTTGTATAAAAACCACCCAAGCTCTGGCAAACTTTAAATTTTTGATAATCTAAAAAAACGAGAGTGCCCATGGAAATTAGTATGAAACAAATTAAACTAATAAACATAAGATCAGCATGTTTCATATTTAATCCTCAATTACAAGTTTAGTATAAATTAAGGTTAATTCTGTGAATTCTTTAAAATAACCACCAAACCCACCCTCAAGTTTAATAGCATTAATATTGTAATGCCCCTGACATTTTATCCAAACGTTACCATGATACTCAAAACAATCTCCTTGTTTAATATCCTTAAAAGTTACCTTAGACTTACCAATGCGTTTATCTTCAATTTGCATTTAAATTCTCCTACACTATAGGAAGTTAATAAGACCTAGACCTAGACCCAGACACAGACCTAGACCTAGACCTAGACCTAGACCTAGACCTAGACCCAGACACAGACCTAGACCAACTACGTTTTAAGTGTATCATGGTTTACCACTTATAACCAAGTTTCTCTACTGCCTGTTTCATTTCATCAACAGAGACACTAAACATCCACATTTCAAGATCACGTTTACCATCTGCTGATTTGATGGTATTGATTTTCTTGAAACCAAGTTTAGCTAAACGATCCAAATATTTAGTGTAATATTTGTCTCGGGGGGCCGTGTAGAGAATATTAACTACTTCATCGTAAAACAATGTAGAAGCTAAAATACTCCCGATAAACCACTGATCGTCGTTATACCTAATTAAATTATCTGAGGTTAAATCATATATTGCACAACAGCTTGGGACTGTATAAAGGTCATCCTCTAAACTGAAATGTTCACCTTCAACTATAAGTCCAATAGAATGAACTTGTTTGTCGAAGTCATCTTCCAAATAACTATCTAGACACTCTTTAAGCACTAACTTCAACTGCTGTTTGAAATACGCATTAAGTTTCATGATTACTCCAGAAAAAATACTACGGTTAACAAATAAATTTCTTGACTTGCTCGTTACACCAATGCACAAACGGGGCATCTTCTGCCATCATTTCAGGGTGCCCTTGAATACCAAATCCCTTAATCTTCTTGAAGTATACTACCTCGGGTTCTCTCTCAAGAACCCCATTGTACACATCCACACCATCACCATTGAAGTAGTGTTTGCTGCGTTGATCTGACCATGCAAGTAGCTCATGATCTGTTCCCTCAGGGCGCATCATTTGATGGTGCAAGGATGAAGTAATCAGTTCCTTACCATCATATGTATGCACCAGATGGGAGTTACCATGCCCAGTACAATCCTGAACAAGCTTACCACCTGCCATCGCACAAAGGAATTGAGCACCGCGACAGATACCAAGAATGGGTTTGCCTTGTTTCTCAAACTCCTTGAAGTAAGCATACTCATAGTCATCACGTGATGGGGAATGATATGTGTTCTTGTAGGGGGCCTCATTATACCAGTGAGGTAGAATATCAGCACCACCAGTAAGCATCAACACATTTGCTTGGGTATAGTCTTTAACTAGATCAAACAAACCAAGAAAAGGATCAGCATAACCCTTATAATCAGGTACAAAAAGTTTAAATTTCATCAATGTTGTCCATTAGTTTAATTAGCTCATCTAACTGAATATCTTCAGCAATTTTTTCTTTAAGGAACTTTACTTGCCTTTCCTTAAGTATGTAATGTTTGTGCATACAGTCAGAAATAGATGCAGATTTATTTAGGTTTTCATAAAACTCTTTAAAGGTGCTAGGGGCTTTATAAAAATAACTGCCCTGAAAAGGTGAATCAGTTGATTTATCAGATACATATAATTTATCAGTATTTTTTTGCTGAGAGTACCAATAATAAATTAAGGATGCGTACCAAAATCGTTTATAGGTTTGCTCATAGCATAATAACCCATTATTGTTACAGATATTCCAAGCTTTAACTAACATTGGTGTTTCCCAAGATGCTCGTAAAAGCATTACTTGAAATAGAATTTGATTCCAGTTCTTCGGGCGGCTATTAAAATTTCCGTCAGATGGATATGGAATTTCCCACTCTATTTGAATTTCGTTGTTAGTTAGTTTTGCGTTTGGAAATAGCTCATTACCAAATCTCCCGTAGAGTTCATGATTCCATGTACCAAAAAAGTGGTAAAGACCATCTCTATGAAAATGGGCTTTTACTGTGTAATTTTTAGTTCTATCTAAATGTCCTAGGAAAGACAAACGATTCCAAGATTGATAATCACCAGTACAAATACATCGTTTTGTGGGCATGATTACAACACCACCCTTTTCAACAGAGATATGTGTCTCAGACATAGCATGGTGTAAATGTGGAAAAGACATTTTAAATCCTATAAGTTTGTTGGACATAAACTACGGTACACATTGGTCTAGTGACCTTTGCTAACCAATAGCCTAAAGCAAAACAAATGACACACACCAGAATGCACAATAGTTTATTCATACTGTTTCCTATAGTGTAGGAAGTTAATAAGACCTAGACCTAAACCCGGACCTAGACCCAGACCCAGACCCAGACACAGACACAGACCCAGACACAGACACAGACACAGACCAAGACCTAGACCCAGACCCAGACACAGACCTAGGCCTAGACCTAGACCTAGACCAAGACCTAGACCTAGACCCAGACCCAGACCAAGACCCACACCAATTATGTTTTAAATGTATCATGGTTTATCCCCACCATTCATCTGAGTCTAGGTAGTCATCTTCATCATCCCATTCATCCACACCAAAGACGAAGTTATACAACTCATTCATGATGAATGTCAAAAGTGCAAACACGATCCACCAGATAGACCAAAAGACTTTATCATCCATGTTTAGCCTCGAAAAGAACTCCAGCTTGTAAACACAAACCAATCTTATTGTTACGCATTGATTGGCACGTTACAACACCCAACTCTGGGGATATTTTGTCTTGCTGAGTTGGATGAAAACACAACAAAGCAAAACGATTGTTAGCTGGAGTTGTCAGACGTTCGCTGAACTTACAATCAGTGCATGATTTCATTTTTTACTTAGCCAAAAAGTAAACCATGCAAAGAGGCTATACACAACATAGAATACCAGCATCAACCATAATATCCATCCTTTGTAGCTAAGTCCATACAAAATAAGACCGCTGCACCCACAAATTGTAGCTTGTATTGAAAATCCGTGAGAGGAAGTTATTCCTTCTGTGGTTTTCATTTGTTAGCCTCCCTATCTTTAGCCTCTTTATCGTTGATAGCTTCACGTAACCAATCAACACTACACTGGTGAATATATCGTGAATTGGTACCTGTGTTTTTACCTCTGACACGATCTAACTGGGCTAGTAAACTATTCACGACATTATCATGTGTGATAGCAATTGGTCCAAGTAAAATCATGGGGTCTAACCTTTTAGTTTCCCGTTCTTTGATTTCACGTTTCACTGTAACAATATGAACAATACCCTCATAAATCTTTTGCACCACAAATCGAATGGTGCCATAGATAGATGCAAGGATTGACAATTGCCACACCAGATAACCAGCAAGTACCCACAATGCCATAGTGGGAAGGTCGGTGATAAGTTTCAACAACAGTTTAAGTTCTTCCATGATTATACCCCAAGTAATGTAGCTTGATTGATGGTACGACGCTTGCGACGAATGTTCACCGTAGTAATACGGCTATTATACCGCATAGTCACTGTCTGAGGTTTGATGTGAAGCCACGGTTGTTGATACAATCGTTTCATTTACTTTCTCCTATGAGTAAGACCACGACGGCAATGCATTTCCTCTTCATGATATCGAAGGGACATTGAATTACTTACATCAGAAACCATTTCAGCTTCGTCGCGTGTAAGGGTTGAACGAATGATGCAAACTCTAGCATCACCCGGCTCATAAACTCGTTCAACACAAGCACCTTTAGTGAGACCACAATTTTTATATAACTCAGTGGGAGTAACTAACACCCACTTTACATTTTGAATGGGACTAAATTCATCACCATCCCATGTGTGCTGTAACTGACTTCCCGGAGGAGAATCAAACATTGCGCAGCCAGAGAGAAGGGCGGCGATTGCGATAATCGGCGTTTTCATTGCGGCTCCTTAAATGGTTAACCGTAGTATTTCCTACACTATAGGAAGTTAATAAGACCCAGACACAGACCTAAACCCAGACCCAGACCCAGACACAGACCCAGACCCAGACACAGACCAAGACCTAGACCTAGACCTAGACCCAGACCAAGACCTAGACCTAGACCAAGACCAAGACCTAGACCTAGACCCAGACCAAGACCTAGACCCACACCAATTATGTTTTAAATGTATCATGGTTTATCCCCACCCGTAATGGGTGGGGCCTTTAGTCAAAGGTTAGATTATTTCAGTTGAGTTGTTTCACAGTAAGCAATAATAGCTGCCTTCTGAATGTACAGAGCATCCGTTGAGCGCTTTTCAGCGTATGTATACTTTGCATTCTTGTATGCACCAGTATCAAACACCACATGACTGTTGGACAGTTTGATGAAGGTATCGTTTTCACCTTCAAGCTTACCGGCAAAGATGAAATTCGGGGTCTGCACTTCAACGTCTTTACCAAGCAATGCAGCAAAACCTTCACCGTCAACTTCAACAACTGCAACTTTAGGGGCCAGAGTTTTCATTTCGATTTCCTTTTCAGATTGAGGGATTGTACCACGATGGAATAGACCGATTCTCACCAGTCCATTGTAAAACGTTGCGTTTGAACATCAGATGTTTGTGATTGTAGTAGTTTCGATAAGAAGCCACCACATCAATATTGTTCACCGTAGTATACATTTTCATTTCATCAGGCATAGCAACGGCGAACGGGGTGAGCGGCCCATCAAGTATAGTGGGCGGGAGAGCATTGAGGGTTGTGAGTAATTCAGCGCATTTGTGATGTTTTCCTTTCATAAACTCGTATTGTTTAAGTAGATTGGCAAACAAATCAAACAGCCACAGATAATTAGTGCTTGACTTACGACACCAGATATTACAGGGATGTCCGGCATGAGTAGCTTTGTATGGGCCTTGACCACCACGATGCCAGTGCGCAGTGGACAGCATTTGTGCAGACTCAAGAATCATCTTGTTAACATGCACGTCACAATGATACTGCGCTGCAATTGCAGGGTCATAATCCAATACAAAGATATTCATATAAATCCCCCTAGTTAACCTGAATATACCTCAGCTTCATGTCCACATTTATCACATTTAGCTAAAACACTGTACATACCAAAAGTGATTATGAACGTATGATTGAGGCACTTACCACATAACACATGTGGAACATCTGGCGGTTCATCGTCCTCAATCCAATGGTCGTTTGGATCGTACCTAATATATTTAATGTTGTTATGTGTTAGCGACTGCATACTATCTCCTACACTGTAGGGAATTGAAGTGGTGTCAGTGGCGGGACTCGAACCCGCAAGCCATAAGCGGCAGATTTTAAGTCTGCTGTGTTTACCGATTTCACCACACTGACATATTGCGATTTCTAACTGCCATTATACACATATTCACTTCATTTGTCAAATGAATATGCGTATAAACGCGCCTATTATAGCACGTTTACCGTAGTTTATTGATTACCGTAGTACAAAAAAAGAGGGCCGAGTTTCCCCGGCCCATCTGATTACTCGCTTGCATTCAGTTTGTTTACTGCAACCTGCAACACTTCGCACATGGTATCCTCGCCACATTCCTTAGCGCGGGCCATCAGGTTGTAGAGCACGATTCCCAGTTGTCCTTTCTGCACCTTGTCGAAGAAGTCTGAAATGTCACGGTCAGACAGTTGTGCGGCTTGTGCATGTTTCTGCGGATGCTTGACCACAGGTGCAGATGCCATCGGGTCGGGCTTGGCGTCCGGCTTCTTGGGTTCCGGCTTGCTGCGATTAATGCGGTTTTTCAATTGCTGCATCTTTTCGGGCAGCGTGCCCTTGCCGGTCAGTAATTCAGTCATGCTGGTAGGCGTGAACTTGCTATCCGGCATGGTGAGGTTGAATTGCACCCGCTTCAGATAGCCGATGAAGTCGCCTGCCTGTTTGATGGGGCCGGGTGCTGACTTGATAAGACCGTCACGATAGCGGGTTGCGCCTGCGATGTACGCATCCATGTCCGGTTGTGACAGTTGAGAGAATGCGGCCAGAATCACCGAGCGGGCGGTGGTTGCCTTTTCTTTGGCAGCATGCAAGGCTTTCTCTGCGTTTTCAATGCCAGTCTGATTGCTGACATACTGCTCGCAAGCTTTATGGCCTGCAATGTTAGCAGCACTGAATTCCGGGGGGGTTGCAGTGCCTTTACTGTCAGTGCTGGCGAGTGCTGCGGGCAGTGCCTTTGCTGCTGGTTTGTTGCTTTGCTTCTTTTCCTTTGTTGCGGTTGCCATGTGTAGCTCCTTTTGTTTCCTACAGTGTAGGATAATTTGCAATTGGTCGGCAATTGCTACCGTTTGAAGCATGATTATGACACAAAACACTAACTAATGCAAATGAAAACCTAGATTCTAAGGCATAACCAAAGGTTATTAAAGGTTACTAGTTACTGCGGGTAAAACTTAAATTGCACGTTCGCACCCTTACGCGATGCATACATGCGTTTTGCGATGCTTTCCGCCTTGTCTTTCGACACATTCCGCATAACAGGGTGGAATGCATTAACGCGGTTTTGTTTGCCCATTGATACCTCAAACAACGTACCAAATACGGTTTTGGGTTTGGCCATAGTCTTTTCCTTTTCCTACAGTGTAGGGAATGTAGGCTATGCCCTAGAAACTAGACTTTCACTTCTTGTTAAAGAGCAATACAACTGGATGCAAGTCTGCCTGTTTACCGTAGTCCTGCATATAGGGGAATCCATAATTATTAGTAGGGGTTTACCCTAATTCAAGGTAAGGGAGACAGTGTATAAGTCTGTGGATAAGGGTGTGGGTAACAGTGTGGGTAAACTGTGGATAAGTATGCACCATATTGGTGCAGAATTGAATAGAGGGGTGTAGAAGGCGATAAAATGGGGTTGCCCTTGTCACCCTATGTACTAGCAGCATCCCTGCCTAGAATCGCATCCTAGTGCGTTTTAGAGGCATGTATGGATATACAGTATATTGTGGTGTATTAGGCCAGTATGGTAAGTGCTTGATAAGAATGATTCTCAATACGACATATTAGCAACCACTAATATATTAGAACCGACTAATATAATCATTATCGCATAAAAAACACCATGAACAGTATGAAAAGGATAAAAAAACCTTTGAGGGGGGTATGGGGGGAAAAGAGGGGGGCTATGGAAAAAGTGC
>JACCDR012032745.1_pt1 | contig 51357 bp, 49 predicted proteins | sample 7446431 | NCBI WGS metagenome assembly JACCDR01 (sample SAMN15323443, study PRJNA562643) | freshwater metagenome | isolation source: river surface water | place: USA:Blue River Watershed | collected 2017-08-17 | reverse complement strand
CATATTATCCAAGATGTAGGAATCTTCGGGGTCTTCAGCATTTAAAGCACCGAAAGGAGTAGCTCCCCACCTCTGGGGTAGAAATTTTATATCCCATTCATCTTTCTTTAGTCTTATAAGAGACTTGGCAAAGTCTCTACTTCTTGCACCATAACCGGAGATGGTATCTATAGGAGAAGATACGACACAACTAATTTTATTCATATTAAAGCGATAAAGGATTTTTTAATGTTTTAATGGAACGATCAGATATTTTGATAAGATTGTATCTACTTCTGGGTAACCAAGTATTCATAGTCTTATCCAAAGTTTCTATCATATTAGAGCACATCTTGGAAGCAGACATCCCGGACTCATCAGAGGTCACCCAATCCCTACCCAGTTTACCGATCCTATTACGTTCTTCTTCAGACATTAGGTAGATCTTGTGAATAGCTTCTGCAGCGTCTCTGAAATCGCACCTATCATCTGTGATGTATGGTGTGGGTATAGAGCCTTGTATGCTCACATTAGAGGGGAATACTGGTAGGGCCCACTCACCGCACTTTTTATACTTTCCAAAATGATTACTATGGAACCCTTCCCTGAAAGACATCCAATTACCGTTTTCGTCTTCAAATCTCATCTGATCTTGCATACCTCCGGTAACATTGGCTATAATAGGGGTTTCAGTCATCAAACTCTCTGTTAGAGATAATCCCCAACCTTCATTACTGCTAAGTAGGACTGTAGCGTCTACACTATTGTATAACATGTTCATGTGCTCTACTGCCGCCCCTATATTAGAAAATATAACCTGGTTATTGCGATCTCCCATGAATAAGTCCACAACAGCGGGTAGGTCTGTACCATGCTCGTCTACCCTATGTGTGTGTAAAACTAAACAGCACTTATCAGCCTCTTCCTTAGTAAGCTTATCAAGAAATAGTTTAAAAGCAACTATAGTATCTGGAACAGATTTTCTCTTTATGTTTCTACTGTTGAAAAACAGTTTGAATTTATAGTCTTTTCCTGAATATAGATTCTTTTGAAATTCCAAAAGCTTTTCATCATTGCCGTCCATTTTGTAGAACAGATTCTCATTGATACCGTGGGGGATATACTTGATTATCTTGTCCTTGGCATAATCTCCAAGAACTACCTTATTTAGAGATTCAGTTTGTTTGGAGATGGCGATCAGTGTATCAACTGAACGATAAAAATCCTTATTGTATAAAGGACCGGGTTCACTATCCCATATTTGGATATATATCATTGGAACTTTTTGACGTATTTCATGTTCCATATTAAACAACCAGTCGTAATACCTGGGATCTGTTATAAACATTAGAGCATCTGGTTTTTCAATCTCCAGAATAGCTCTAACCATATCCGGATTGCCATAACCATCTGATGGGTATAGGATTACGTTGGAATCTTCTATACCGGCCACTGCGTTGGTGGCTGCTGATAGATCAATCCTCTTTCCCTTATCCGGATGGTTAATAGCTCCTCCAATGACTATGTAGTTGTAGTGGTGAGCTGTTCCAACCACAATCTCCCTGGAAACGGTGGCTATTCCACTAAAATATCTTATATCATCGCTGATGTACAGGATCTTTTTTCGATCCTCTTTTTTTATATAACCTTCTTTCATTAACCTTTATTTTTAGCATTTTGTTTTTACCTGTACTCCTTCCTTACTAGCACTTATTACCACCTCGTCTGAATTTATAAAACACTGTAACTCCTCTCTACTTATCGGTTTAGGCTTATTTTTCCTCATCTCAGTAAGACGGGCAATAAAAGTATCACCAAATACTTGGTATCTGTTTACCATATCGATTCGTAGTTGTGTAAGGATGTGACTCGGAATTTCCTTATTAGATTTTATAGATATGTCTAAGTGAGGATCTGATACACTTATTTTATAAGTGTGGGGCCTCTTTTGGAACTTAGAGAATAGGTTTGACAGTATTTTTTTCATATACCCTTGTTTTATAGGCTACCGCTAGTAGCAAGATTGGAATAAGACATTATCATTTTCCTGAAATTCTCATCAGTAAGGAAAAGATGAATAGATCTGTTTGTTAGTTTTTGTAGAGTAAAATTCGTTCTGGCGCTTTCTATCGAGAAGTTTTCGGCCAAGTCCCTGTGTATCTTAACAGAGGTCAGTTTTAGATTATCCTTTTTCATATACCATTAAGTGATTTGTATATATAAATATATATTAATCACCCAAGGAAATGTATTTTAGGGGTTTTTTATCGTAATACTGCCAAACTTCTTTTAACTGACCTGGATCTACCATATAACATTCCCAATCATCCTTAGTAACCTCTTCCTCTATTACGTCTATGTAAAAAGTTTTTGGAGTAAAGGGGAACTCTTTAATATAACATGCAGGACCCACCATTAAGATCTTATTGCCTGATAGGTAATCCTTTTTAGATTCCCAAAACCATCCACTCCAACACATTCCTGATTGGGTTTTTTTAACAACAGCATCTATGTAATAAGGACAGCCATCCTCCCCATCTTTAAATACTGCAGAATTTCTTACGTTTTGATACATTGTAACACCATCTTCGGAATGACCGGTATCGAACCACTCCTCCTCCTCTCCAGTTAGTGGAGATATAGTCTGAAACATCATCAGTTTTTCCAAAGCATCGACGATAATTTTACAAACATAAGGAGCGCTACCTCCAGATTGTCCTGAGTTTCCGAATTTATCACACAAGGATATTATCTCATCCTTAAATTCTAATACAATGGCATCTGGATACTTCTTTTCTAGAATAGAAAATTCCGTTCTGGCGTGGGATATTAACCTACTCATATAACATTTGATTTATTGCATAGATCAGGTCTATCGTTGAATGGACAAAATCTACAATTATTAGGGGATGGTTTTTTAATATGTTGTTTTTCCTTTACATTTCCTTTTTCGTCAAAACATTCGTTTATGAAAACTGTAAGTCTCTGAACTGCAGTATTTACTTTAGAAGTTCCATTGGCGGGTTCATGAGTCTGCAGCCTACTTTGTGGAAAATCAGAATTCTCCCACAACTTTCTTTTGAATATCCTAAACTTAGGAACTATCATTTTGGGATCTACATTGAACTGCTTAGCAAAGAAATTCTTATAAAGTAGAGCCTGGGATTGTTTAACATCGTCTCCTTTCTCATACTTAGTCCAACCTTTAGAAGAAGTTTTTATATCATCTAGATATATGATGCCATCTTGTTTATCTCTATAAGCCAGGTCAATAAATCCCTGAAAAATGAAGACATCTGAGTTGTCTTTGATTTCTACGTTCAGAGGTATCTCTATACCTAAAAGTTCGTGATGTTTAGGGGATATAAAATCCGACCTCTTTTTTTTGAAGGTATCCAGTATCTGGATGCCATCCTCATAAAACTCGGCCATTTCTTCCTTGTTGGAAAAGTGGACTCCATCATTATTAGCTACCTCATTCTTATACTCTCGCTTCAGAGTCTCTTCGAACTTACCAACAATATCGTATTGATCTGCAGCTTTTATACTGTCAGAGAACGCTATGCTTATATATTCTTGCATAGCTTCGTGGATGGCCGTACCGAACACGGTGTTTATGCTTGCGTTAAAAGGATGCAATGCTAGACCATAAGTCAGATGCCAACGATATGGACATTGTTCATAAACAGAGTACTGAGAGAAAGAGACCCTTTTTTGATCGGGCCTCTTTTCTTCTCTTATACCTTTTTTTATAAAGTCTGCTAAACCTGCAGATTCTTTCATTTTATTTGATTTATTAGTTCCTGTAATTCGGATACTGTTTTATCTATATCTTCCATCAACTTGTCGTATACTCCATAGAAAGAGCCCTCTTCAGTATCCATAAGACTTTCCAACTGTTGGTTGTACGAGTCAAGTATTTTTTGCTTTTCTTCTATCTTAGAAGCTAATTCTTCGTTACTCATCTGTATTGATAGGTTTTCTAAGAGCTTCTGGTAAAAATTCTGTAACCACCTGATCGCATTTTGTACAGGTGAATACAGGAACGATAAGGGGTTCGTCTTTTCCGGAAGCGGAGGGTGATAAAAATCTAGAAACTTTTCTAATCATAACTGCTTCTCTGAAAGTGTTGTTTCCACAACTCTCACACAAAAGTCCCGATGTTTGTTCTAATTTTATTCCTGGTGCTTGTATATTCATATGTTATTGCATAAATTGTGAATAATCTATTTCGTCTTTCTTAGACTCTTCTCCGAAGTGGTATACTATAGATTCGGTAGTGATTATAGTACCGGCAACACTAACTGCGTTTTCCAAAGCAGTTTTAGTCACTTTAGTAGGGTCTATAACACCCGCCTCAAACAAGTTATCCACCTCACCTGTTTTGGCATTGTAGCCAACCCAGTATGAATTACTAGTAGAGCTATACTTATCCTGTGATTCCTTTTCTTTCATAATGTGTGAAAGTACTTCAAAAGGGTTTTCAATTCCTGAGTTGTTAAGGATTTTACCGAAGGGAGCGTACAATGCTTTCTCCACTATCTTACCCCCTAGCCTTTGATCTTCGTTATCGAATTCAAATTTACGTAAACCTTCTACACAATCTATGAGAGCCATACCACCACCAGGAACTATTCCCTGCTCCAAAGCAGCTTTGGTAGCGTGTAGTGCATCATCAACCCTATCTTTCTTCTCCTTAAGCTCTACCTCACTCATACCGCCAACGTAAACAATAGCTACACCGCCAGTTAATTTACCTAAACGATCTTGTAGAGATTCTATTTCGAAAGCAGATTTAGCTCTATCAATCTGATCTTTAAGTTCCATAATACGATCTGATATTGCTTGTTGATCTCCCTTGCCATCAATAAGGGTGGTATCTTTCGAAGTTACAGTACTCATTCTACATTCGCCAAAGGTTTCGGCAACCTGATCCGGTTTCATTTTGGCCAATTCATGTCCCTTCTCCTTGGATACTACGGTGGCTCCGGTAAGTACAGCAATATCTTCTAAACGAGCTGTTCTACGATCACCAAAGTCGGGAGCCTTTACACCACACGCCTTAAGAACATTGTTGGCCTTATTTACTACCATAAGGGCCAAAGCTTCACCCTCTATATCTTCAGCCACGATAAGTAGAGGCTGGTTTTTATTGGCAGCAGCCTGTAGGACCGGTAGTATCTGTTGAGTACCAGAAATCCTACCATTGTAAAGAAACACCAGGGGCTTTTCTAAAATACACTCCATTGTGTTTTGGTTTGTTACAAAGTATGGGGATTTGTAACCACGCTCAAACATCATACCTTCTACTACCTCTAGATAAGATTCTCCAGTCTTAGATTCCTCTATAGCTACTATGCCATCATTTCCAACCTTGTCCAAAGCAGTAGAGATTAAAATACCTACCTCCGAATCATTATTAGCTGATATAGTGGCAACTTGTTTGATTTGCTCTTCTGTGGTAATATCTGCGGACATGTTTTTAAGCTGACCAATTACATTAGCTACAGCCTTATCCATACCCTTCTTAACTTCTACCGCATTAGATCCCTGAGTGATTAGCTTCATACCCTCGTTTACCATAACTGTTGCCAGGAGTGTGGAAGTAGTCGTACCATCTCCGGCCTTATCCGCAGACTTTTCAGAAACCTTCTTAATCATTTGTGCTCCGATGTTTTCCACAGGATCTTCCAGCTTGTCAAAAGCCTTCGCAACAGATACACCATCTTTAGTGATACGAATGTTTCCGTTTTCATCTGATATGATTACGTTACGTCCCCCGGGACCTAAAGTAGACGATACACTATCGTTAAGAGTGTTAATTCCCTTAACTAATTTCTTTTTAAGTTCTGTACCAAATTCTGTCTTTATCATTTCTCTTTCTTTTTTGTTTTAAATACTTTGTAAGGGGTTCTAGTTAACTCAGCTTCCCATCTCAGTTTGGTTATTTCAAAATCTACCTGTTCGTATTTTTTGTCTATGTCTTCTTTAATATTCTCGTAGTAGTCGGGAAACATCATAAATTCTCCCTTTGAGGGACAATCTAATAAAAATGCCAGGTGTTTTTCCATAATCATTCTTTAACAATAGTAAGAATCTCAACCTCTCTGCAAACGTAATAATCCTCCCCATCTACCTGAATAAGGTTTGCTACTGCTTTTGGAACTACAACAGTATCACCAACCTTAATTTCCATAGGATAGTAGTTTCCCATATGTGGGTTGTACATTCCAGGACCAACATCTACTACTTCATATAGATTGGACTTTTCTTTACCCATATCGGGTACTATAATACCTCCCACCACTTGTTGGGTAGATTCAACTTTTTTCATAACAACCTTGTCGTGTAATGCAACTACTGTGCTCATATGATTTATTTATTTTTAACTATGCAAATATAACAAATTGTATACTAACTACAAAATGTATGACAAAATTTCATAAAATAATCTAAAGAAGTCTTTTTGGGGACAAGTCTTCTGGATCTTCCCCTTCTCCATATGTGCACTCACTTAGATATTCCTGCTCCAATTTTTTGAAATGCCTGGCCAAATCCAAAGTAACATCCCAACTTTCGTAATTCTTCTCTAACATCGCCACGAATATGGAAGCATCATCATGATCTACAACTCTACTTATGTACTCGGCTAGGATTTCTAAACTAACTTCTTCTGAAGTCTGTAGCAGTACTTTCTTCTTTTTGATCTTGTTCGTATTCATTTTAATATTATTTAGTGTCCATCTCTTAGATTATGTGCTAGTGCCGGAGGAGCCACCAAAGGTAAAGATATTTTGGTTGTGTTTTCCATTTTATCCTTAACAATTTTAGAAGCTTGTTCTGCCTGGTCCTCTCTTACCTCCATAACTAACTGGTCATGGATCTGAGCTACTACCATCCCCTCTATACCATACTTCTTAAAAGCCCTATTAATCTGTATAGCAGCTCTATTCACAATGGAGGCGGCTAGTCCTTGTATCTGTACGTTCCTACTATTATTTATAGACTGCTTATAGTCTCGATACATGTTGAGTACGGTCTCTTCTCCCAACTTACTTGAAAGTCTCTGACGGAACTCATAATCCATAAGATCGTCCCCAAACTTATCATACAAAAACTTTAGTAGTGGAAGGTGTCTAATTCTACCCACCTCTGTCTTTACATACCCATTCCTTTTGGCAAACTCCTTACTTTCCTCCATCCATTTTTTCAAATTGGGAAACCCATCTAAGTAACCATTTACGAGCTTCTCAGCTTCTTTTTGAGGAATATCCAAAGACTTTGCCAGGGCATAGGGGGACATTCCATAAGGTATACCCAAAGAATATGCTTTAGCCTTTTGTCTTACAGGGTTTGCTAGCTTTTTTAGATAGTTATCAGCCTTCTTATCTGGTGAGTATTGATCCAGCTTTTCGGTTCTGATAGCAATAGTGGAGTAAAAATCCCAACCGTTTCTGAAAATATCCCTTAGGCCATCGTCATCAGCAACATGGGAGAATACCTTAGGTTCTAGAGATTCGTAGTCACAGTCTATAAAAACCATACCGGGCTTGGATACAAAAAAGGCTCTAATGAGGTTGTTATACTTAAGCACTATAGGCTCCTCTTCGCCCTCCTCTTTAGGTCTGGGGAGTTGTTGTGCATCTGAACCGTACCTACCCGATACCGTGGCATGTTGCTTATAATAGAAGTAGTACATGCCATCCTCCTGATTGTCCAGGAATCTATCCATGTAGGTAGACTTAATCTTAAGTAGCTTGTTGTATATGCGAATGTTCTTAGCCCACTCGTACTTATCTGATATAGATTGGATAAAATCGTCGTCAAATTGGGGCTGTCCTTTATCAGTATAAGTAAGAGGCTTCATTTTCAAAACCTCAAAAGCTATACTTGCCAAGTGTTTCTTGGATTGTATGTTTATATAGTCTCCTTCTTGGAAATTCTTCCAAAGTTTTAGACTGATAAAATCCGCCTCATGTTGCTCTATAAACTTTGTATCACCAGTTTTTAAGAAATCCTTTACACTACCATCTTCCATTGCGGCTAATGTCTTAGCATTTATTTGAAACTTGCCGGTCTTTTCTGACACTGGGAATTTATAATCTAAGGTCTTGACATATTCCTGAGCAAAGTTTCCCCTATGTGATATGGGGAACTCTTCCCGGGCCATCTTTATAACCCACTCTTTTACTTTGTCGTAGGACATGAGATCTTTAAGTACCATCTTTTTGTACTTAAGCATATCCTCTGTGATCTCATCCCTGGACTTTAGAATTAGGTCGAGGTCTATTTTCATACCATTACTCTCCATAGGAATAGTAACTTCCTTATATAACGGCATGACTTCCTCTTCAAAGAAGAAATCTTCAAGTCCTTCTTCCCTAAGGATTTTAATGTAGTGGTTGTATACCCTTAGAGTTAAGTCGGTATCCGCACAAGCATACTTAGAAAGTATATCAATATCAGCTTTGAATATCTCAAAGTTCTCTTTTGTTACAGAACCACCATTACTTTTTATGGACTCTTTAAGCTCTATCTGTTCTATGTTAGCCTCACGCTCTACGTCTAAACCTATATGTTGTTGTATATACTTAGCTATCTCCTTCAAAGCAAAGGAAGATGATGGTCCTTCTCCGGCACCTTCTTCCGACACTGTGTGTACTAGTAGTATAGTATCTGCGTATATACTGGGGGTTACATCTATACCATAAAAATTATTGACAAACCTGGAATCAAAACTTAGGTTATGTCCAATAATCTTTTTATTGAGAAGTAGACTTATGATCTTCTTAGCTAGGTCATGGCAACTCTTATCTTCTATGTAATGATCAACCAGTTCTCCGTCTTTGAATAGTATAGTAGGTAGGTAATATCCTACACCAACTTCTCCAGACACGGATATGCCTATTATCTTCCCTTGTCTGGTATTGAGAGATGTTGTTTCCGTATCAAAAGAAATGATATCATTGCTCTTTATATGATCTACCATCTCTTTTAAAGAGTCCCAGGAATCTACCTTAACGTAATATTTATTGGACATAACCTTTTTATATACTAAAAAATATCATTACACCATATAGGAGTTTTGTCCCCTACATAAGCACTCAACACGTTGTAGTCCATGTGTTCTATGGCCTCCTCGTAGGTCAGTCCATTTTTAACCAAAACGTCTAAAGCTTTTTTTACGGAGTATACTAATTTCATAGAAGTCTCGTCAACACCTAATATAGCATCATCAAAACCGTCCGCTTTTAGAAAGTCACAATCGTAGTAATATTCTACTATTTGTTCTAATACATTCATAGTTTATTATTTTCCTGATGATCCAAATCCACCAGATCCTCTTTCTGTGTTGGGGAGCACTTCTACTTCCTCAAATAAGATACTGGGATATGGTAGTATAATTAACTGAGCTACTCTATCTCCCTTGCCAAAGGATAGAAAATCCTCGTCGTAGTTATCATGATTTTCCGTTATTGTAAAATGTGGAGTTGGAGAAAACTTAACAAGAATCTCCCCAGTGTACCCCGAATCAATAACTCCAACGCTGTTGCTCAAAGATAGGTGTTTCTTGGATATAGAACTCCTGGGAAATATAAGTCCGACGTATCCTTCAGGTATTTTGACTGCTACTCCAGTTTGTACTACTAATCTACCCCTATCGTCATAGTGAGAATCTAAAAAGTGCAGATCCACTGCAGCATCTCCCTCTTTAGCATATGAGGGAATTACAGCATCCTCATGTAATTTTTTAATTAGAACTTTCAACATTTTCATTGGGTTTATTTTCTTCTTTTTTTGTTTCTTCCAAAGTTTTTCTAAGCCACTCCAGGGCAAAGGATGTTGTTACTAGAAACTTAGTAACCTCAATATTAAACTTTTTTTGTCCCTCGTACATGTATAGAATGTAACTAACTGTCAAAAAAAGTACTGCCAGTAAAATAGAAGTTAAAAGGGTCATTGTTTTAATTTTTATAGTTTTAAAAAATCTACAGATTCAGAATAGTACCCGTTACTTTCACCCAACCACCTTAAAGTAACATAGCCCTTAATAGTAGCCAGTCTGTAGAATGTCCAAGTGAAACTATCAGGATCTGGTATCATACCGAAAGTGTTTTCACTGTTTGTAGATTCTTCGGCCTGTAGTATTGGGTTTCCAATCAAATCATCTAAATCTCCCTCAATATCCTGCAAATATACTGATTCACAACAATCTCGTAAATGATACATTCTATATTGAGTACCGTCTTCTGTGGTAAAGATAATTTCTTCGTTATTGACCAATTCAATGTTTGTTAGGGTCTTCCCTAATAGGTCTGAAATATGTGCTATCATTTATTAAAGTTTGATACAAATGTAGGACATTATGTTTTAATAAAACAAAAAAGCGAAGATTTTTTTTTCTTCGCCTTTTTATTAAAAAAAGATTTAACCTTACTTTATGGGACATGCTCCGCCTTCACAGTCTACAACATCAAAATCATCTTCCTTCACCTCTACGCTAGTAATTGGAGAAGTGCCTGATAGCATTTCCAAGTACTGTTCTTTGGAGATAGTTTCATAAGGAGCCTGGACAAAACCATGACCATGATATAGAAGGAAAGACACGGTTTTCATTTCATTCCTAAAATGTTGTTTCAAATACTCCTTAATAGAAGGAATGTCTTCCTTTCTATAGTAAACCGTACAACTAACTGAGTTATCTGACCATTCCGCTTGCATTCTTCTAACCATATCCAGCTGAGTCTTCCAATCGAAGTCAGCAGCTACCGGAGTAGTTTCTGGTACTTTACAAGGAAATGAAATAACAACCGTAGAATTATCATCAGATCCGTCAAATTTCTTTTGAGGCTCAATGTGATAACCGTGTTTTCTACACACATCTACAAGTGGGGAGTGCGAAGACATCCTAACTCTTCTGATATAATAAGGACCTGCTGGATTTGGGTGTACCCCTGGAGTAACTCCTGCCAATAGAGATAGAGTTCCGGATGGCTTTACTGTAGTGAGTTTAATACTTACAGGAAACCCATGCTTTTCGGAGTATGATTTGTCGTATTCACGGAGCCATACGTAGGCATCCTTCAACCAACTACGCTGTTCCTCAGTGGCCTGTAGTATACCGGTCATTCCGATACCCATCCTCATATTCTTATGTACAATGTCTTCTGTATCTTTAAGGGAGCAATGAAGAGCTAGGGAGTGCTTATTCATCCTGTACATATAGGAAAGAACCTTCAACAACTCGTCGTATGACTCTATGTTTGGAAGAAATACTTCTGCCAGGCAACATGTTTCTTTGTTAGCTAAAGATTGTTCGGCACATGGATTGAATCCTTCCACTTCTGGGTCAGGATATTGAGTTTCCCCCGTCCTTCCGATGGTTTTGGATAACTCTAGGTTTATCAAACCGTAAGGCTCTCCTTGATTGTATGTATCCCAAAATTCTTCTGGAATATCGCTAATGTCATCTGGGGATACGATAGAGTTATTACTCATAGCTCTCCAGTTAGGAATTGGACCTAAATCCCACCTCTTAGCTTTTAGATACTCTAGATCATCATAGTCACCGATAGAAATTTGAGCCGATCTCCTTACGTTACCAGCAACCACTACCATACCTATGATATTCATAATATCCAAGCAATCAATAGGTCTCAATTTTCTACCAGATCTGCTGTTCAATATCCTGCTGATCTCAGCTATTCCCCAACAAAGATCTTCCGGACCAGATGCGGTACCGCCAAATCCTTTTATAGGAGCCCCCTTACTTCTGATAAGTTGGGTAGAATATGAAAAACCCTCTCCGCTATAGAAGTGTGCCTTAAGAACCTTGCCTAAAAGCTTAACCCAACCTTCCCTGGAATCCGGTACAATAAAATCCGCATCCTTAACATCCTTTCTCTCGATTTTAACCTTGTTCTTAAGCTTAGGTAATTGGTACACGTTATGCTTTTGGATGTTGAATCCAACACCACTTCCTAACATAAGCATTTCAAATGCCCAAACAAATGGTCTAATAGGTTCATTAACAGAAACAAATGCACAATTCTGCAAACTTGGGAGACCCAATTTATCAACCGTTTTAGTTCCAAGTTGCCACATAAATCTACCGGCAACAGAACACTTTAGTTGAAGTCTTAATTTAGCGTACTCAACTTTTTCCTCATCAGTAAAACCTATTTTTAATTGTTTATCGGAAGACTCTAACTCCCTTTGCACAACCTGCCAAAACTCTTCTGTCTTAGAGTTAGGATCATCTTCTTTAACTCTTCTAGCATACGTTCTCTTAAACGTAATGTAACCAATCTCTCCAAATGGAGTGGAAACCTCTTCACTAATTTTCTTTACGTCTACCATTTTTGTATATATTTTTTAATAAAAATCCCTTATGGGCTAAGATAAATATACCAAAGCCACACAGAGATTTTCGCAAGTGCTCAGTTTTTTTATCTATTATATATGATATTTAGGCCCTCTTAAATTTGCGCCTCAACTGTTCCAATTCCTCTCCTGAAAATTCAGAGTTACCTTCGGTTTCCGCATCCTCATCGTACTGTTCTTCAGATATATGTATATATCCTTTATTGAGATCTATAATAGCATTATAAGTCATACCGTCTCCGCCAAGCCTGGATTTCATAATATGGAATCTTCCTGTGCCATTTATCTTGTCTTTCCTTTTACGGGATAGAGAAACATTAAAGTCTCCAATCATCATTTTACCATAAGTTCCCGCTACTTTATCACCCTCAATGATATCATCCTTTGAACCAGCCCTGTTTATCTGAGAAGGACATACAAAAGGAATCTTCATGTCTTTCGCCAGACCTTTGATGTCTACGTATATATCATCGGTTTCATCCCTTTGTTCTTTCCTAATCTTCCTAGGCTTTAGAAGGTCTGGGTAATCAATGATCACCATGTCTGGAATGAAATCATTTAGGGACTCTAGTTGCCTCAAGTGTGCTTCGATGGTATCCATAGAAGCTCTCCCCGGGGAGTATTCTTTAATAACTATCTTTCCGGTTAGCTCCTGCACCATTTTCATAACCTCCTTTCTGTGGTGCTTAAGCATCTTAACTTCTATTCCAGTAAGAATAGAGTCTATTTTCTTACCTACATAAGATTCATCCAGCTCCAAGGTGTAGTAAACAACTTTATACCCTAGTTTAATGGCGTTTGATGCAATGTTACAAACTACCGTAGATTTTCCTATACCAGGAGGGGCAAACAATAGCATTAAATTTCCACGTCCTATACCACCATCTGTTATGTCATTAAATACTTTCCACGGGAATGGGATCTTCTTATCTTCCTCTTCTCTGAATCTGGTCTCAATATCCTTATCATATTCGTGCCCTATATTCTTTTCCATTCCGGCTTTAAGGGCATTGTCAATCATCTTCCTAATACCTTCGAATTCACCCTCCTTAAGAAGGTCAACAGAAGTCAGTAAAGCCTCTCTAAGTTTTTGGTTTCTACAAAAGTTGAAAAATTCCTGCTTCACATAATCAATCTCTTCATGAGACGTTGTATATACCTGACGAAGTTCTTCTTTGATGGACAATCTCAGCACTTCGTTTTCCTCTTTTTTCATCTCTATCTTAAGAACTTCCATAGTAGGGTATGTGTGGTACTTAGAATAGTAGGAGAGGGCTGTATTGATTATCCATTTATGTGCTGCTGAGTCGAAATAGTCGGGAGTTAATATGTCTGCTATGTTTTGTATGAATACTTTGTCGTTTAGCAAAGAGTATAAAACCTTAACCTGAAATGCGTGTCCATAATTAGCTAATTTATCTGCTGTCATAATACTCTTAATTGTAACTGTTTAAAGTTGAAAATAGGTTCAACCAAATATCTAGATTAGGTATGGCGCTTCCCATCCTATCGTGTGTGTACATCTTTATGAAATCGTGCTTTCTTAGGGGAGGTGTGGGTTCATAGTAGATCTCCAATATCAATTCCTTATCGTCAGAAATGATATTAGGGTTTTTTAGATCCATTATATTATAAAATACTTCAACTTGGTTTTGGGTGTTGAGTACCCTATCGTACAAAACCGATTTTTTGGGAGGGCTTTCGCATATGTCGTATATATCCTGAAGAGTTCTATTTTCTGAATCTTTTAAGATCTCGAATAATTTGGGGGTATTGCTTTCTCCAAACCCCATTACTCCAGGAATACTGTCGGAGGTATCGCCTACCAGAACTCTATAAAGAAGAAAGTTATGGGGATGTACCTTAAATTCTTCTAAAACATTAGATACCTCATATATCTTCTTCTTAGTTGGGCTGTAAACCTTAACCCTATCAGATACCAATTGCAAATAGTCTTTGTCTGTGGACATAAGAGTTATGTTACAATCGCTATACTTATTATACAGATATTGAGTGAGATATCCCATAACATCATCGGCCTCTAGTCTGTCTATTGAAATACAAGTAACCGGTAGTACTTTTAGGTAATCTATCAATCTCACTATTTGATTGTAGTGTGAGACATCCTCATCTTCTTTATTAGAAAAAGATTTGTAATTTATGATTCTGGTATTATCTCTCTTTCCTTTATATTCCGGATAAAGGTATCTCCTGTTGTTAGATCCACCCTCTCCGTCAAATACTATAATAACCTTCGTTGGGGATAAGATTTTTATAGCACTTCCCAGAGATTTTAAGAAACCTACCAGGCCATTTATTTCATGGCCTAGTAGATTCATTTTAGTTCCTACAGCGAAGCTTCTTATAAAAGTGTTCATGCCATCTATTATAAGAACTTTACTGTGCTTGTGCAGTCCTTTGTTTATATCCTCTTTGTTTATTCTAGAGAAAATATCTAACAGTTTTTCTTTATTCATCATCCATTGTGTATTCTGCGGATATAACCCTAGTTTCTTCAGGAACATCCGGTTCTATGTAAACATCAAAATCACCTTCTCCAAGAATAGACAACCACTCATGTCGGTGTTCCTTTTTGTACTTGTTAATAGCAGAATCTGTATCCTCTATAAAACCATGAGCAGTCATAACAATCCTGGAAGATGTAGTAGATTCTGTGATGTGGTTCTTATCTACGCTGACTTTTGTCCTCTTAGCAAATACAACGGTTTTTTTATCCTTAGTAGCTTCAACCTTAGACACACCAGAATTGGTTATGTTACCAAAAGTAATTACCAGGGTGGCGTCCCAATACATGGCATCACCGGCTTTGTTCCTAAGTTTGGGTTTTTCGTGTGGGTTGTTAACAGGATACTCAACACGAACTTTGTTTACGACGATGAAAGTATTGGTGTATTTACTAGTTGCCTTCCTGGTAAGAGGAAACCTTTGGTTTATAAAGTTTCCGAACTGTGTAGACATGGCTGCGGCATTCCACATTGCATTGTTTTTACCACTCTCTACAGACTGTAGTGAGGGTATAGATCCTGCGGAATCCCACAAGAATACTAGCTCCATCGGAAGATTACCCTTTTCCTGCTCATTAAAGAGATCTGATATAAAAGCGGCCACATCTTCTATAGTACCAAGAGAAGATCTGTCGATGTAAACGAAATTGCCCGAATATAGAACCTCACCAGTTTCCTCATCAACATCCATTTGAACTTCCAATCCCATTTGTTTGGCGTGTTCGAAAGACCATTTCATTTCAGTTATAATGAAAACAGGTAGTAGGCCTTGTTTTTGACAGGCGATGGCAGCTTCTACCATTGCCGTAGTTTTACCTGTATCACTATGACCACGTATAATAGTTATGTGGCCTTTTGGAATACCTGGGAGGGATATGGCTTTATTAAATGCGGGAGATAGGGGTATCCATTCTTGCTTTTTAAATTTTATGCCTTCTGTAAGGTTTTTAGATTTCTTAAACTTCTCTAAATCAAAGGCACGAGGTTTCCTATCAAGGGCGCTTGTTACGGCACCCTTGACGGATTTTTTTTCATTATCCATATTTTATTTTTTAATCTTCGAATAGGTCATTGAACTTGTCGGAAGCGCTCTTTACAGTTTTGCTTTTACCTGTAGCGGCAGGGGCATCAGTTTTAGCACTTTTCTTAGACTTAACGGCTTCCATAACATCTGATGATCCCGGGATCTGTTTTTCAAGATACTCATCCTCATCATCTTCTAGTTTTCTAGAGCCTTTAGTGGTAGGTGCGGGGGTTGTTACCTCTTCTTCTTCTTCTTCACTATCTGCAGATTCCTCAGATGTTGTTTCTGCCGGATTCAGATAGTTCTTCAACATTTCCTTGATTTCATCATAGCTGTAACGCTTGTAGATTTCCAAAATGTCCTTTTGATTCTCCAAGAATAGTTTTACTTGGTTGGCATCTGTAGAAAGGGGGCTGATGTTACGCTTAGGAGTAATGTTAACAGCAACGTATTCAACTGTACGCTTTCCAATTTGAATGGAATCTTTGTAACCTTCTACTGTGAGGTCTGTGCCTTCGTTGATGTCCGCAATGTCTCCGAAATCTTCGTCGGCCATAATGCTAAGCAACTTCTCATAAGTTGTCTTGTTGAACTCCCAAATACGAACACCCAAACTCTCCTCTCCACGAACGATTACTTGAGCATAGTATTTTGTCCTTGGATTGATTTTAGAGGCCAGGTCTTTCGAATCCTGAGTGTTTTCATTGTAGAGTTCACGAACCAGTTGAACTACTGGATCTTTTTCTCCAAAGTTTTCCAGGCAATAAACGTTCTTCTTGAAGATCTTCCATTCATGCATTTTCACTTCTGAAAACGGGAAGTCACGATTTTTCTTTTGAGGAACAATGCGAATTACTTGCTTACCAAGCTTCGGCTTCCAGAACAAAGAAGAGTAATCGATTTTTTCGCCTGAGTTTCCTTTAGAACCATTTTGGAGCTTAGAGAGACGCTCCCTAATCAAATTGATGTTTGTCATAACTGTTTGGTTTAAATTTATACAAAGATAAATATTGTGAAGATATTATCCAAAAATAAAAATCACTGAGTGATTACTATTTTGCTTATTTCGGTATCGAGCTTAACGAACTCTCCGGAACGAGTCAAAAGTATGGAATTTTTGTAATCCGGCCAATTTATTTTGAAACCTTTATCTAGTACACCATTATTTAACTTAATTATCAATGCATTAAGAGAGTTTATGGTATATAAAGTGTCCGTCTCTTTTCTTCTGTGCATTAAGATGGTGCCCGGGATTATATAGGACCTATTAGTGTTTTCTGTATCTATATTGTAAGTACAGACAAACTCTTCGCTATCTTTTATTTTTAATACAAAAATCTTAGAAAAAAGCACGGAATATGTGCTTTCTATTTTGTAAATTGTTGAATCTAAGTCTTCCTCTTTAGAAAATGTGCAAAAGAGTTTGTTCAAGGCATCATCTATTTTGTAAAAAAATTCTTCAGTTATCATAAATAAATATTAAAAATGATACCCTAAATGCTAAGGTTTTTTAAATTTTTGTAATTCTTTCCATATTTCACGGACACCTTGTATCCACCCTGCTGTAATATGTCTTTTAAGTCGGTTATTACAGACTCACCATCTTCCCTGGAAACATCAAATAAAAAAGAGTCGTAGCAGTACAAAACCATCTTAGTTTTGGTGTTTTCCGTATAGGCCAGGATGTCATTGAGAATTAAGGTGTTTCTCTCCGTCTCATAGTTCTGAAGCAAGTACGGTAGTACCTGAGTCCTATGTTCTATATTTTTTATGTGTTTCTTCGAAACCACAGCCTCTATATACCCATCAGATTGGTATTTTTCCCACATTTGATTTTTAAACTCTCTCACTTTACTGAAGAATGGTATGCCATTCAGCTCCTCTTTAACGCTCTCAGTATATAGTAATTTAAAGGTCAGGCTTTTAGATTCTGAATACTCTTCCTCCGTAATATGATCTTTTTCAAAGTAATACTTAGCCAAGTGGGTGTGGATATCATCATCCTCGAAGTGGTATCCTATCATTTCACACAAAAGTCGGAGGTGATAGGAGGAGTAATCGAACTCTACCAAGACTCCGTTCTTGGAAACTATAGACTTTCTGGAGTCATCTTCCTTATTTAGTGCAGCAAAGTTTACGCCATTAAAGGCATTGGAAGGTCTACCGGTAACAGTAAAAAGGTTGTAGTGACTGTAGGCCCTGCCATTTAACAAAGAAGCCCCGGTTTGTTTTAGGGAAAATGATTCTGAAAAGATGTCTTCGTCTACAGGTATACCAACTTCTTCTACTTTTTTGAATAATATTGGGGCCACTGTTCCGTACATCTTATAAACCCTACCACTCGTATCAACGACTGACTTATACTCTTTGGTTATTTCCTCTAACTTCTCGTAATGTTTGCTTATGGGTATAAGCCTGTTTATGTTAGGCAGATCCCCATACCTGGAGTATAGGTGGTTGTGTGCTACCGTATAGTAATCCGTTTCCTGTAAAACCTTCCCAGATTTCAAAAATAGGGCCATTTTTAGGCAGTTTACGGCACTTTCTCTGTCTATGTAGTACAAGAGTCTGTTTAGATCTAGGGCGTGAATTTGGCCTATTTTATCGCTTATGAAGGCCTTTACAATTTCTATAGGCAGGTTTACGGATTCCGGATGATTTACAGGTAAGATAAATCCTGATCTAGACCTAAAAGGTTTTATGTAATAGAGGCAGGGATCGGATATAGCACTATGGACCCTGTCACTGCAGGATATAACATCTACGTAGCAATTAGTAAAGTCGTAAGAAGAGAACTTATTAAGTTGATCTTCGTTTTCTATGATATAGTACATAACAAAACCTTTGGAGCAAAGGTATGTTATTTGTAATACTGTACCAAGTTTTTGAAAAATTTGGAGGCCCCGGGTATCTTCCCCTCTATGGATAGGAGTGAGTTAGAGTTTTTAGAAATAACCCCAGGTATTTTGTATCCAGCTATAGTATCTACGTCCTCTATTGGACCACTAATGTACCATTTAAAGTCCGCCTGAGTGTACAACGGATTTTTTATGGTATCTATGTAGGAATTCTGATCCACTTCCATTATAGACTCCGGACCTGAATTTACTCTTTTAACCACAAATCTAATCATATAACCCCTTTCGTAGTCAGAGTCTCCTGGTAAAACAGAGGCCACTGATGGGGAGTTTGCTACATTATTTGCAGCTACTACTGCTTTTTTAAGCTCCTTAGCTTTAGGAGTATAGTTTTTTCCTTCATAATACTTTCCATCACTGGTCTTATAGTAATATCCTGTATAAGGTTTTCTGGTATCTGAGTATACTAATTCAAATCCTGAGGTGTATAAATTTGGAGTTATTTCTGAAGGTGGGTAATACATACAGACATTTTATGGTAAACGTTTCATCATATCATCGAATTCTATCTTTACTTTAGTGGTGGTGTATAGTACGTTCCTATCCACAGTACCATTAGTAGATATTGCATCCGGGTTTAGTAAGTAGAATGTTAGAGATTCTGTTAAAGATTCAGTATCTCTCTCTATTATTGATTGTGGGGATATTAATCCGCCCGTTATTGTCTCCACCCCCACTGCCAATCCTAAATTTATAGAAGTGCCTATGCTAGCTATAGTACCTAATAAAGACCTGTATTTAGTCTCTATTTTAGATATGGTATCATCTGCGATTTCCTTAATCTCCGGAATCAACTTTTTGTAGTAATCACTGTTCTTAATAGAACTTCTCATGTACCTAACTACGTTATCTTCGAAAGTTTCCTGATTCTTATTAGCTTTCTTAACTTCTTTTGGTATCCTGGTATTTAAGTATCTCGATACCGGTATAGTTTCCACTCTGTAAATAGGACTATACAATGTATCAAACTCATTTAAGGTGGCTCCTACATAGGAAGATCTTTTAAACTCAGGAAATGGACTCTGTATGGCTTGAGAATAAGACGAGTATACCTTAGATAAAAGATCTTTGTTTTTAGATACCTCCCTATTTACTCCCATAGAATTAGAATCTATAGTTAACATATCTCTATATAAATCATGTAGGTAAGCCAGTATAATGTTGTAACCTATTATAGATTCCCTTACAACACTAGTATCAGATATTACTTTTCTCTTATATTCAGAAAGTATCTTTTGTGCGGACTCTTTAGACTCTAATTGTTTTTCTAATTGATTTAGTAGACAGAATTGAGTGCCCAGAGTGGTTGTCCAATCAGCCAGGTTCACAACCTGTCTTATTTCTGTTATGACGTATCCGACAGATTTATCCTTATACTCTTTAGGAAGAACAGAGGCATCTAAAGTAAATATCTCTCCTATAGTTATACCTCCTATACCATCCATTGTGATTTCTTGGCTTATGGGTATTATGCCTTTATAATCAGTACCCCTTTCAACTCTAGTTATTAGTGAGTTTAAGTAATTATTCATTGTAGGAACTATAGTAGATACATCAGCTCTTGAATTGCCTTGGAATCCTAATATGTTTTCCTCTACGTATATTATTAAGTCCCTTAGATTGTTTAAAAATATACTCTTCTGTTGAGCGATGTTGTCTATTTTTGCTCCTGATTCCGAATCGGATAAGTTCTTGTACAGTCTGTTGGTAAGACCTTTATTCATTGCCACTATGGTAGAGGTCTGTAAGGAAGCTATATTTTCCCTATCCTGAGCGGCTATAGCTATCATAGTGGACTGTTCCTGGAATATTTTAGATACGGTCTTCTGCTCTCTTATAGTAGTGTTAGTACCGAGTAGGTTTATAACAGCCTTAGATTCGTATTGAGAATCGTTTGGATCTTCTACATAGTGTTTATCTATTATAACCAACCTATTATCATTAGAATACAAATCGAAAGCATTTATAGACCCTAAAGAGTACTCTAATTCCGCCAGTATAGCTTTTATAAACTTGACTAGAGAGACCTTTCCTTTGTTATTGAGACTCTCTATCATGTAAATTTCTATTATCTTACCTATACTTATGTAGATGTTACCTATAGTTCCCATATTGGTGTCAGAGTAGAGATACTCATTCATATCTCTTCCCTGCTTATTTGGAATATTAGCCGGTCCTGGTTTTACTGGAGATACCTGAGGAACGAATCCTTTACCTTCTGACAATAGACTGGCTTTGGAATTTCTTATCAAACAAACTCTACTATCTATAGACATAGCATTGTAGGAGGACACACACAAGGCATTTCCAAAGTTATCAGAATTGCCCGGGAGTGGTATTTCATACTTCAGTAACTTACTTGCAGTATCTCCTATAAACAAATTTCTCTTCTCGTTCAATAGGTGTATTAGGTATGCCAATTGAATATACTTGAAGTATCTAGGGTCAGCTTGCTTTAATACCCCAGATGGTGGGGCGCTTTTTACATCCGGTGACTCTATAACCCCAGTCGTGTACTCATATATCTCAGAATCTATTCCCGATATTGATGTAGATCTTGATTTAACACCTGACACATACTGATAAGATCCCCCATAAAAACACAATCCTGATAGAATAGTTATAAATTCATCATAGTATTCCTTCTTATCGGTATCATTACTATCCTCTTGAGATGGCATGTCTCCCGATACTGTGTTTACTTTAATAGAGTCTATAACATCCCCAACACTTATTAGTATTGTTGTACATTCGAATCCTCCACTATCTAGTAGACTCCACTCAAAGTTCTTAATTATACCTAACATTCCATCGTAGTTTCCTTGAGAAGCCCTACAATTTTTATTTATAGCCTGGTAGATATCATCAAGATCTGTTCCTGCTGTGAAACAATCTATGGTAGGTATATCAAATTTTTTTACTTTTTTACTTTTACCGTCTAAATACATGGACCAGCCCCACTCTAGCAATATTGGATAACCTGGGGTCATGTATAATATCTTCATTTTTTCCAACTGATCTACATCCCATACATAAAACTTTATGGTAGCTTCTCTTAGAGATCCATAGGCTCCTCTAGATTGAACAGTTACGCTGTTTATACCAGGCATTGGAATTATACCATACTGCTTACTTACCGAATAAGCACCGGTAGTTCTTTTTATTCCTGTCCTCAAAACATAATCTAATGATCCGGATGGTAGTAAGCTACCCCCCATCAAAATATTCCCCTTAGCCAACTCTTGAGAATCATTATAGTCTACAAAAGAAGTCATTTTACACCACGGAGACTTAGCCGTTGTGTATTGCTGTACCTCAATAGGTCTGGCATATGGGTTAGATTCTGTAGATCTTGATCCTAAAAGTTCTTGCCTAGCCCCTATCTGGTTTCTTACGTAGTCTTTAAGTGTTGATTTGAATATAGACATATTTTACAAAACATTTAGATAGAGTTTAGTTTACTAAAAGCTCTCTTTATTTCTTCGATATTTGCAGGTATTCTGAATTGAATGTTAGAGGGTACGTATAGACTGTCCCCCCTCATCCCGTTTGCTACCGCCAGGATCCAATAATCGTCTACAGATCCTAAATAATCCTCAGCAAGTACGTCTAGCCTATCTCCGGAAACAGATATTATGTATATATCATCATTAGAGTATGGAATATCTGGATACTTAACACCCCTTTGGTATCTAACCTTTGTTTCTTTGTCCTTCAATATTGTGATATTATCGTACCTCATTTAGTATTAGGGTTTACGTATCTTTCTTCTGGTATTAACCAATTCTTTTTCTCTTTTTGTTGTGTGTTTGCTTCGGTATTATCTATTCCTATGAAAGGTAGTCTATCAGATTTTCTAGGTAAGAAGTTGTATATAGGTATGAAGTTCATGCTACACTTTATCATATGCGGTAGTTCGTGCATATCTGAATCCCTTCCGCTTGCTGGTTCATCCATAGCTATTTCCCAGGCAGCTTCATCATCTATATCCAAATCCAATGACGTTATGATACCGGGTTGGTATTTTATAAAGTCTCCTATAGTTAGCTCTGATAAGTTTCCTCTCATAAAAGCTCCGTTATAATCTGGAGAAAGGGTAGACATTAGGTAGTTTAGCTTTTGGTAGATAGGCTTCATTTCAGATCTTGTTAATGCCACTATTGTAAATCCTATAGATATAGTCTCTGTAACTCCGTCATATCTATAAAAGCTCTCTCCTCTACCTACATAAGTGTAAGGATTCCATTTAGAATTTATCGTTCTTCTTATTTTTGATATAAATGATCTGAATACCATGTATATGCCTTCGTTAGGCTTGTCATTATCTATTGACTTTATCCTAAACTTGATCATATCTCTGGTATTTCCTGCTACAGGTTCTCCATTAAAATCAAATACGTTATCCAATCCCTTCTCTCCTTCCACGTTAGCTGCTCTAAATATGCTTAGAGCATTAACTTTATCTACGCTCCCTACTGATGAATAATCTACTCTCTGTTGTCTGGTTCTATTTCTTACTACACCTATCCTGTCTTCTGTGTTATATCTTCTATAATCAGTGGATGGGATGTCTATTGTGGTAACAGACATCTTCTTCTTAGTAGATCTAAAGTCTATATTATTTCCAAATTGATATAGATTGGCTTCACTTCCTCTCTGTCCATTGGGAGATTCTATAGTATAGTTTCCCGAAGCCAATTCTCCTCTCATTCTGATCAAATTGGACACCGGTATTCCACCATTTATATTCGACATAGTGTAGTACTTCCTGTTTATGGTAGTATTTCCTATGCCGTACAAAGATTCCGGACCACCTTTATACTGTAGTATAACCGTATTTCTGTCCGGACTACTCAACCTATAAGAAAGAGTAACTAATCTGTTACCAGTAACCCCCTCTTCAGCTCCTTTATCTTTACTTAATATGTAATTCTCATATGAGCTGCTTCTACTATCACCAGTGGGTATAGGTAAAAATCCGTGTCTGGTAACCCTACCACCCACACCATTTAGAGCTACCTGGGCCAGAGTATTAGTCCCTAATGGGTTGTATATTCTGGTTTCTCCATAATCGTTAGTTACCCTATTGGTTGTATTAGCTATAAAATTCCCAATGTTTGTTATGAATCCCTGACCGGTAGTGGGTCTGTTTGTCCTAAGTCCTGTAGAGCCTACTGATTCACCCGGGTGTTCTGTATTAACATTCATAAGTTGCAGACCTACCTGCTTTGCTAGGAAAGCTGGTCCTTGCGGGGTGGTATACATCCACTTAGTAATACGTGCTACATCGTATAAAGTTCTGGTTGTCCTAGTAATTGCCCCATAAGGAACTAACCCCCCATCGAAATTAGAAGGACTCCACCTAAATCCAGCAGGAGTAGTCATTAAAGGACCATTTCCCCCAAAGTCTGTTATGTTTTGGGAAAAATTACCTCTACCACTGTAGTAATCGAAGGTGGCTATGTTATTGGCTAAGTCTCTTAATGATGGCATTACTTAGGAGGATTATCCAGGTACTTCTTAGGATTTTCAGGAAATAGAAACTTAGGATCTACCGGACGCTGATTGCGTAAGTAAACGCTAGCGTATGTGGTAAAAGAAGGTCTGTTTCTAGTAGAAGATACATTATGAATAGTAGAGTTAGCCCCTAGTTCAAAATTTCCCGGCCTTCCTCCAGCGGTGTATCCCAGTTTTGTTTTTAAGTCAACAAGTCCCATAGTATTATTGTTTACTATAAATATCAAGCAAAGGCGAAGTTAGCTCCCATAGCGTAAGCAGTTCCAGACCTGACAGAATCTATGTAAACACTACCGCCCCTTCTCATTATATCTTTAAGTTCTTTCAGTTCTGATACAACGGCTGCATTGCTTCCACCTCCGGAAAGTAGTCCTTGTGGATCTGTAGTAGTTATTATAGAGTCATTCTTATCCGGAACTATTTTCCCCCTAGGAGTGGATATGGCTATGTTACCGTTGGGAGTTATAACGGAATCAGATACGTATGCTGCTCCTGCTGCCCCACCTATAAGCCCAATTGCGGCTCCTACACCAGCTGCGGCTGGAGCGGCTCCAAACGTTAGAACCGCCATGGCTGCGGCTGCGGCTGTTAATAGTGCAACCAAACTTATAGCTACTACCTTTATTGCTTGGGTATGTTCCAACATTTTAGCCATAAAGTTCAGTATGGATGTTATTGGTCCACTCATTCTTATGAATACCTCCTTAACCCTGTTCATAGATTCTTCGAATCTAGCTGATAGGGAAGCTTTAGCTATATCCTGGGCTAATAACTCTCCGTTTTGTCTCCTACGAATATCTTCCAATAATGCTTGAGCTTCCTGGTTTTTACCGGCCCTCACAAGGATATCATATCTATTTCTAAGTTCTTGTTCGCTCTTAGCTCCTAATTGGTTTAATAGTTCCTGTTGTTGAGCCATTTTAGTCAACTCTTCAGATGACAATCCTATGGACTCTGCCATAGCCTTCCTTTGAATTACGTTAAGCTTCATCAGGTTGTTGAGTCCACCTACTTGAGCTATTAGCTCTGCTGCAGCTTCTGCAGATTTACCGTCTAATGCTAGGGCTCTGGCTTTTTCGAAGTTTAGTTGTTTGTTTGTTAGAAGTTCGGCCTTAAGTTCTCCCTCTATAGATGATTCGAAATTGAGAAGACTGTTTGATATTTTAAGAGTGTCTTCTAAAGACATACCAAGCTTGTTAGCTTGTACAACGGCTTTTGTTAAAGACTCTACTTGTAACCCATAAGCTACAGCTATTTCTGAGTTTATTTTGGATATTTCTTGAAGAACCCTCCTATAAGATACAGCTGATTTATTTACCTTAAGGGTAGCATTTACTATTGCCTCTGCGTTTGTCTTGTTTATTACACCTAATCTTTGTATACCGGTAGATTCTTCTTCCGTAAGGCCCATCTGCTTAGTAAGCATTATCTGATTCTGAAGCATTTGATCAGACAACATAGCATTAGTACCAAAAGACTCTTGAAGTTGAGCCATGGCCTCTCCCATGTTCTTCATGCTTAGGAAAGCTACATTTATTGAATCAGTCAGCTTTGTATTTTCTATAGACAGTCCTTTCCAGGAGTCGTACATTGATTCAGCAGCTTCCTTCGATATTCCCATGTTATTTGAAAGGGAAGTAAGGGTCTTATCTAAACCAAATATAGTATCCTTTATAGACCTAAACATGAAACCTATAAATTGTAAAGTCTTGCTTATAGCCAAGAATTGAATACCTGCAACTATTAGATCCTTTCTATTCTCTCTCAACTGTCTTGAAAACTCTATGAATCCTTGTTTATTACCTTGTTCGAAGGCTTTAGACAATGCTTTTTCGTCTAATATTTTACCTATGAGTGGTATCCTTGATAGTCTCCTGGCAGTATCATGAATCTTCTCTAATTTTTTCTGATAGTCTTCTGAAGCGTCGTTGGCATCATCTATCTTGGCTCTTATGTTTCCGAGAACTAATGACTGTTTATCCAGTTCTGCTTTTTGTTTGTTTAGTAAATTTATATACTCTATCTCTTCTTTGGTTCTCGTACCTGGTTGGGCCATCATTTTTGATATTCTAGTCTCTATTTCTAATCTCTTACTGGCAGCTTTGTTTTGAAGTTCTATTATACGACCCTCACCAACTCTTACATTACCTAGTCTATTAGCTACACTGAGTATGTCTTTTTGTAGATCGCTAATCTCGGTTTGATCTTTAGACATCTCCTTATATTGTATAGATAAGGTTTTAGCTGAGTTTGCGGTTTTATCCATAAGCTCTGATATAGTCTCTAGAATTATTTTATTACCTATGAGATCTTGTATAGTAGTACCCCCCATGTATAGACTAGGGTCCGGTATTTGTCCTGAATTTCCACCTTGACTTTGAGAAGTTGCCATAATATCTCTTTGTTATAAATAGAGAGGGCCGCTATTTTGTAGCAGCCCTTTTTGTTTTGAAATCAGCCGGAATGTTTTCCTTGTTATCAACTAAATCAGACATTGTTACGGAGGTTCCTTTTAAGTTAGCCTTTTCCCTCTCTTCCTTTATCTGTTCCAGTATCTTTACTATCTTTTGTATGTTGAATATTCTGTATGTAACAGGCATGTTATAGGCCTCGGAATAGCTTATACCACCCTGGGAGTTCATACTAAGCCAAAGAATTTCATCAAACATTTGAGTCCTATACTCCATCGTCAGGCCAAAAAAAGTCAACCGTCATTGGTATGGATAGGCCCTCCAAAACCTCCCCACTAGACTTTTCATAATCAAACTTCATTTCAATACCGGGAGTAATACTTGTTACATACTTTCTATACTCTTTTAGATCTCTTATAGGCATGTTCTTAATGAAGTCCCTTATTACCGACTTCTCAGTGCTACCATTAACTGAAGTTATCTCATAACTCAATCTTGTAGTAATCTCAGGAATGCTGATCTTATTTATCTTCTGAATACCTTTGATTTCGGCTTCTATCGCTGTTTCATCCTTGTGGGTCAATAGCTTGAAGGTAATATCTGCTTTTGTCATAGGCATAGTGTACTTGAACGAGTTTACACCCGGTTCAAATAAAGAAAAGTCAACTTCCTTCTCTTTTAGCAGGGATAGGTCCACGGTAACAGTGGATTGTTCATTGGAATCTGGGTCTTTAAATCTAAAAGAGTACATACTTCCATATGCCAGGATTCTGGCTCCTACTAGAATAGCATTCTTATCAGCAGTAATAAGATCGTCGTACTTAATCTTACTGGCTATGATCTCTTGAAGAAATTTATCAAGAACCACACCCTGTTGGATATAGTTCCTGTTAGTAAGAATATCCTCATGACGTGCTGTAGGAAGATATAACTCAACTACCCCTGAACTTAGTGGGTTGTCTTTAGCATAAAGCAAACCTTTAGAGGGTAGATCTAAAGGTTGTGTTGGCGTAGAAAAAACTTGATTATCACTCATAAACTTGATTTGTATATATAAATATATAGAACCTAGATTTTTTGAAAAAAAAACCCACCAATAGGTGGGAATTTTTGAGGTGTTTATGCCCTGGAAATTCTATCTTACTTTTTCAGTGATTTGTCTACGGCTTCTTTAAGTGCTACTCTCATCATAGCACCTGCTACTTTCTGTTCGTCTAAATCTGGATTCTTTTTTAGCATATCGGCTATCTTATCTTCCGGAAGCTTCTTCATAAGCCTTTCTACTACATCTGGCATCTTCACAGACTTCCTTAAATGCTTTTCTATGGCCTTGCGCTTCTTACCAGCGTCCTTTAATCTACGTTCGCTGTCTTTCTCCATTATTGAAGTTTCGTGGGCTGTAAGTGCCTCTAGAACTGATTGAGCGGCTTCTAGGTGTTTTGCTACCTTCTGAGAAAGTTTTACTGCTTTAGGATCCTGGCTACCTTCTGATATGGCTTTTAATTTGTCTAAGATCTCTGCTATCTGTCCTGCTACCTCAGTAGAGGAGGGTACTTCTTGTTCTGTTGTGGTTTCCACTTCTTCCACTTCCTCTTGTTCTTCAGATTCGGACACCGTACCGGCCTTCTTATATGAAATAGCAGCTCCCGGTTTCATCTTAGATATTTGAGCTTTTTGTGTTGAGGTTAGAGTCTTTTTAGTCCCGTCAGGGGTGATCATCTCAGTTTCCTGTCCCACTTGTCCTACTTGTTCATCTACTTCCTCTGGCTGGAGATCTCTTTGCCTTATGGATTTAGCAAGAGATACTAATAAAGCTTGTTGCTTACCGTCTAGTTTAACAGGTGTTTGAGCTTTATCTTTAGAGGTAGATGCATCTATATAATATCTTAGGGGGCCTTTTTTAGGATCTTGATCCTTTTCGTGAATCTCTATAAAAGCAAAGTCTTTGCTATCAGTACCACCAACTCTATTTACAGAAATCTTAGCTACAAAATTTTCTCCAAAAGAGGCTGCTAGTTTATCAGCCATTTTCTGAGTTTCTGGATCTACGTGGCTGGAAAAGTTATCGGCTTGGTTTCCTAATTTTGCTCTCATTATATCGTCAGATCCCGATTTGTCGTACTTATCAAACGCAGATTGTGCTGCAGCTGCTTTAATCTTAGGACTAAGCTCTTGCATGTTTTGAATTTCCTCTTTCAGTATCCTCTTTATAAGACTATCTATACGATTCGTTTTAGTCATTTTATGGAAAGTTTATATACTATAAATATCAAATTTTTTGCTCCAAAAAAATAGCTTTTATGTGTTTAGGAAGGGTGTGGTATGGCATATCGAATTTATCAGACATGGCATCTATAAGAGGTTGGTTATTGTATGGACTTCTCTTGGAATTACACCACTTTCTAGAATAGTATAGGTAGTTGTAATACATAACATAAGCGTTGGCTTTTCTGGTATACCTATTTACATCAATGGGAAGGTTGAATTTCCTTATCATCTCCACGGCCCTAATTTCATTATCCAACTCCAAGTCCCTGGCTAAGGCTAAATACTTTTTGATACCCCTTACTTGTTTTCCAGAAAGCCACTGATCTATGTAGTAGATAGATTCTCCACATTTTACCCAGGGTTCACACTGGTCTCTCCATTGGGTTAGGTGGCAATATTCATGTGTAAGTATCTCTAAATAATCTGGCCTATTCATTGAACAGGCTAACTCCGGCACACTGTCATCAAAATATCCAGAAACTTTTATCTTAGGAGTCATTCTCATGTACTTGACATTCTTCAGGGTACACTTGACACCATGCTCCTTGCAGCTATTTTTTACATACTCTATAAATGTCTCTGAAGATGTCATCGACTATAAATATAGAAAAGCCCCGAATAATATCGAGGCTTTTTTGTTTTGTATGAATCTTATTTTTTAGTAGTTCAGGATCTGTCCAGAGTTGGCTATAGTAAGTTCCATAGTAGTGTAGGCATCTGCGCTATAGTCCCATTCACCGAAGGTGGCTGTCTTAACATAAGACTTCTTAACAACCCACTCTGTTACGGTATTACCTACGGGATCCAAGGCATTGAAGGTTACGTCTTTCCAATAGAAGTCAGCATATCCGCTTCTACCTGTAACGGTTTCGTGCGCCAATCTAGCCCACTCCATTACTGCCTGGGCTCCACTAGGAGCTACCGGGTTGTACAAGCTAATGGTTATGTCGTTCCATCTACGTTTAGCTCTTACTTTGAAGTAGTTATTTATATGATCTATGATAACTTCTCCGTCATCAAATCCCATTCCGGAAACTCTTTTGATAAGATATGAAGGAATACCGTCAATGGAGAACACGAACCTATGTTGAAGTATAGGTTCAAACGGTGTTCCAAGCATCTGATCTGTATTAAGTAATGGCATTTTATATTCTATTTAGTTTCATTAATAAATATCGTACTATTAGAAAGTTATTCCTCCAGTTGGGGTTACATTGAACTCAAGAATTATAAATTCTATAGATTTTGCTGGAGATACATAGATCTTTCCTACTAGCATGTTCCTGTCTATAACATCGTTGGTATTCAATGCTTCGTCTATTTGAACACGGAACGCATACAGACCTTCTCTAGTTTGAACGTTTTCCATGTAAGGAACTATTCTATTTACTAATTTGTTTCTAGTTTGTATTGTGTTGTTTTCGAATACGAAGTTCTTAGCCAGATCTCCAATATAGTTTCTCAAGTTGATAAGCAATCTACGAACGTTAATTCTATTGAGAGCTGTATCCTGAATTTGAAGAGTCTTTTGACCCCAAACTACTACACCCGTGTTAGGGAATTTAACTATTGGGTTAATCTTAGCCTGGTAAAGTTTATTTCTATCCTCTACTTTAAGCTTGAATCTAACGTCCACTGCACCAACAAGACCTCTAGACAATCCAGCAGGAGCAAACCATTCTGCAGACACACGGTCATTATATGCATACACTTCTGGAATTGCTACTGAAGGTGGTACTAAGACTGTTTTGTTGCTTCCGATATCTCTAACTTTAACCCAAGGGAAGTAGGCCGAGCTATAGCTACTGTCTAATCCTGAAGCTATAGATACTGCTGCAGCTACTGTTGAGTTAATACCGGTGATATCTCTTATATAAACGCAGTCGGTTCTGCTTTCGGCAGTTGCTTGTGCGTAGGCAGTTACAGCACCGTGGTATTCATCGATAACACCAGGAACTGCAAGAAGATCAAATCTGTGTTCTTCAGGGTTGTTTATAGCATCTAAAGCTATCTTGTAGGAAGCGTACCCGGCTGCTCCTGAGTTAGACAGGTCGTATCCAAATACGTTAGTACCGTTTGTAGATATACGATCTCCGATTTTCTTTATAGTTACGAAGTTCATACCATCTGTTCCACCCTGCATAGGAACGAAGAACTTATCATCATTTACAGGCTTTGTAAATGCAGTATTTAGTCCCGCACCTGCTTCTGAAGGTACTGGGTTTAGGTAGTTAATGTTATCCGGATTGCTGTAGTCGAATCCTGAGTATACGAATGAACCTGTATTGCTGCTTATATTTACAGCTGCAGGTAGGTTGAATCCAGAGAAACCAGCTATAGTTTCATAAATCGCTTCGTATCCATTAGGATAGAGTTCAGGAAGGATTGATCCAGCGTCTACACCATCTGCTACCTCTACACGAATGTAGTTAGATTTGTTAGAGTAATCACCCTCTTCTATTACAGCAGCTTGAGATGCATCGTACTTCATATACTTATCACCAATCACATTTGCTATGTAGCTAGCTGAGTTTGGATCCAGGCTAACACCTACGAATTGTTCTATGATAGATGGGTTACGATCTGTATCGTTCCATGCACGAACTACTACATTAAATGTAGTGTATATACTAGAATCACCGGGGTTAATTCCCGCTATGGCTACCTTCACATCTCTATTTGTCTTAAATCCATCAGATATGTGATGAATCTTGAACAATCTCACACCACTATTTGAAAGGATCCAAGGGGTGCTAGCGTGATCATACCCGCTTGCATTAGAACTAGTAAAGGTACAGTTAGATGTACTAACTTTTATAGAAGAGCTAATTGAGCTTGTAGTGCTAAGAGCTCCACTACCAGTTATGAAGTTACCAAACATTAAGTAAGGGAATACAGATCCGGTCTGATAAGTGGCATCTGTTCCTAATACTTTTGGAACATAAGTGGCGGAGGTAGGATCTAGAGACAGTCCATAAGTCTTGGTTGGGAAGAAAGATCCGCTAAGCTGCAAAGTGAATGAACTGAATGTTCCTGATGCAGTCACTCCGTTTAAAGCAGCTCCCACGTTTTCATTTTGAGTGGGGTATATAACTGAAAGCACATAAGAACCGCTGGTAATAGCCGCTAGTTGCTTTGTTGTGCTGTACTGCCAACCACCGTTACCTAGAACACGGACTACTTTTACTACATTACCCGATTGTAGGTAATTGTAGGCGGTTTGAGTTGTGTAGTTAGTCTTAGTGTCAGAACCAAAGATTGCTGTGAACTGAGAAAAAGTGGTAACATCTGTAGGAACGTAGGCTGCTCCCTTCTCTGTAGGACCTACCAAGGCTAATCCAGTAGTAGATACTCCTTGAGTATAGAAAGACTGGTCATTTTCATAACCCAGTACGCCAGGAGATAGTAATTGTTCTGTCATTTTATGTATTATTTGAGAAAGTATTATAGATTAATACACTAATAAATATGCAAAAATTTTCTCAAAACATTGACAGAATTGTCATTACAAAGGCTTAATTTCTCCAGTCTCCAGATTGACACTACCGGGTCCGTACTTATCAGCTAATGATTTAGTAAGAAACTGACTTTTTTCCTTAAGAGTATTATAGTCAGATAGTAACCCTTTCTTATCTTCCCTCAGCTTATCCATCTGATCCTGGAGATCACTTAACATGGCTTCTTGTTCTCCTAGAGAGGCCATTGTCAAGTTATACTTGTCGTTTAGTTCTTTAAGTTCTTTTAATTCCTGTTCTGTTATTTTATTAATCTGATCCATAGACTGTTTATTTTTTCCATTTTTTTAAAGGACACGCTTCATTACCGGGTAGTGGGCTGAATACTTTTTTACTAATAGGACAATGACACTCCCCGCAATAGAAATATTTGAATGTCTCTTGTTCTCTTAGTGACTCACACCCGTTACAGGTATCCAATCTTTCCTGGGCTAATTGTTTTTGTTCTTCTGTTGGGTTAGCCTCGGCTATCCATGCTTTTGCTATCTCTACTATTTTCAGCATTGTGTATATAAATATATAACAACTATACTGGAACTACACTTTTAGCCAATCCTTTAGTAATATTGTGAGCAAACTTAATTTTTGAGCCTTTTGATACTACTCTGGTAAGCTGACCATTTATATTACAAATGTCGCCTACTTCAAGTCTATCACCGTTCTTAACGGAAACTTCCTGACCATCTTCCATTACCTCTACAGGAACTCCACAAACCCATCCTTTATTTCCTGTAAACACTAATCCGGAATGGTTATCTACACCAGAACCATTGGATTCTATTTCAGGAGATGTTTTTCTAAATGTTACAGAGTTTCCATTCTTAGAAATTACCTTCCAAGCTGGAACATATGCCATTCCAAACTTTAATCCCATTCCTGATATCTTAAGAGTATTTCCTACGTATCCATTCATGTAATCTCCTACTTGAAACTGTTCAGCTTCATTTTGAGGAAGATCCCAGGTAAACGTATCCGGATTAGTATCCGGTAACATTCTATAAGTTACATTGTACCAGTTCCCTAAATGAGCCTCCGTATTGTGTATCTTATATTTAGGGTAAGTATTTTCTGCATTAGTATACCTCCTAATAGTTCTCATTTCCGGACGAACATACCACTTGTGAGATTCGTGAAGGTCTATGTGGTCTTCAAATCTCAATTGTGTATTTCTAAATCTAGCCTTTCCTTGAATTGTTACATCTAAAGGAACAGAGAAGAATAAGTTATTCAGTTCTGTAAACTGAGTGTTTATAAATGTACCTCCTATAAATCCTAGGATATCTTTCTTGGAACGGAATTTACATCCTATGAATGTATCATTGATACCGCTTCCTTCATAAGTTACAAGAGGGGTAACCCAGTGGAGACTTGAATTATCATCCCAAGCATTATCATCCAACCCAAATTCACAAGCTGTAAACACCACAGGATTTTCGTTAATACCGAATGGTTGCCATGCTCCTATTATACCACAGGCTTCTGCGAATATTCCATTAATAGAACACTGACCTGCATAAGCTTCTGTGCATTCAAATAGTTTAAAGCAAGTAGTAAACTGTCCGCCAAATACATTGAATGCGGAACCTTCACCGTCTCCAAACTTATTGTTTGTGAAAGCAGAGTAACAGTTATTAACCCAAGCATTCTCAACTGTAATAGCTCTACACTGATCTTGATTTATAGCATACCCATATACGCAGTTCTCAACCTTTGTATCTTTTAACCAGATCGTGTCCGCTTGTTGGCTATCTTCGGTAGAACTGATGTTAAAACCTACTACACATTTAGTAACCTTTACTCTTTCTATTTGAGTTTGAGCAGCCCAAGGAGCAACAGTTTGATTTTCATCAAATGCTATACCAGAATATGCAGCATTTCTATCTATGCTATACCCAGGCTTTACCCAAAATTCAGGTTTCCAAACATCTATCTTATTTCTATATTTTTCAACTACATCAAAAGGTCTATCATTTTCGCCCTCTATTTCGAAGTCTGCAATATAACCAAGTCTGGTTGCTACGAAATTCAAACAAGCTCCCTGCTTAGCTTGCCATAAGAGTTTAGTTCTTTTTTCCACAGCACCACCATCAGCATTACCCGCACCTTTAACAACCCATGCTCTGAAGTTACCTGGAAACTTTATGGTTTCTTTTATGATATATGGGTCTGTTGAAGCAGGAATCCATATTTTGTGATAACCATTATCTATAGCAGCCTGTACAGCCTTCTTAAATGCTAAGGTGGAGTCTGCCCCACCTATTGCCCCGTAATCAGCTACGTTTATCCAACCTACACTAAACATGGAAGTTCCGGAACCACCAGTACCATCCTTTCCATCTCTTCCGGAGGTGCCACTTGTACCGGATAAACCACTAGTTCCAGAAGTTCCGGAACCACTTCCACCGGTACCGTCCCTACCATCTCTTCCGGAAGTTCCAGAAGTACCATTAGCTCCTACTCCACTAGTACCAGAAGTACCGCTTATGCCACTAGTACCAGAGGTGCCTGGCTGTCCTGGTTGATCCGTAGAGGATACCTTAGTCTTTATACAAACTTCTAAGTCTACTTCTACATTACTTGGGAGAGTTTCTATCAGACTTTTTACGCTATTTACATCCATGTTACAATGTTAAATACTGTTATTACTACTACACATAGGATGAATAAACCATTCCCTCCTATGCTATTCTTTAAAACTTTATCCAAACCTCTATCAGATAGATAAAACCAATCCTTACCTCTAAGTTTATTAAGCAAGTTTCCAAAGAAAACCAACCTTATAAAAGGTGCCACAAAAATTAACGGCCACACGGATGGTTTCAGTACGATAAAAGAAAGAAGGACAGCCGCAAAGTAGGCGGCTGACCATATATGTTCTAACTCATTATTTTTACTGTAGTTCGGAGATGTCTCCGATTTCATAGCTATAACATACTTTTCCAATACTGACTCTATCACACATAGGAGGGCCAGCGCTATTTGTATCTTTATTAATTCCATAGAGAAACTATAAAAGCAAAAGCAGCCATGGCAGCAGGAATCCAAATACCTAATGACACTTCCTTAACTTTGCTACTATCTTCACTCTTAGTTTCTGCTTTGACTGATGCGTTGGTTGCTTTAAAGGAAATAAAGCCTACCACAAAAACTGCGACAGCAGACAGTACTCCGTAAGGAAAATTGGCCATATCTTCTGAAATGTTATCTCTTAGGGCCTGGCTAGCTACCATAGCTGAGAAGGGCGCAACAGATGCAATACAAGCTTTTAAAATGGAGTTCATAATAACTGATTTTTAGTTAGAATTATTGTTTCGTATATATAAATATCACTTTCTCCACCAGGACTTTCCAAAAATCCTTACCGCAGCGTATCTTATATAGTTATCTACCTTATTTTTTGGGTTTAAGACACTGGACCACAATAGCATTTCTTTATCAGCAAATTTTCTATTGAACAGATTGTTTACATATAAATAATCATGGATTATGGCTGCAAGTAAAAAGTTACCGTAGGGAGAGAAGGCCCACCAAAGGTAGTTAGGTACGGAACTAAGGTCTGTTACGAACCCCTTGGGAATAGAAATTACCTCGTAGTTGGATAGTTTTATCTTTATAGGAGACATTATCTTAAACTTCTGTCTATTCCCGGATATCCTATAAACAGGTGAGATTACTATAAGATCCTCACTCTTACACTTATCCAATACATTTTGTATAGTAACTAAGCACATATATATATAAATATCTAATAGTAGACATATTATTCATTCACAAAGGATAACTTATAGATTATGGAAGATATTAATAACTCTTCACCGAGGTAGAATGAAACACTCTTTTATTTTTACTTATACATATTTACTTAATTATTAAAACCTTATAGTAATTATCCTCTAATTCTATAAAATAGACCCCGCTATGTAAGTTGCTAAGATCTAAAATCTCATAATTATTCACATAACCCTGTTTTATCACCTGCAATAAGGAATTCCTTAGAGTATACCTGGTTACTTTTTCCGTCTGTATAACGGCTCTGTAGTTACTTACTACTAAGTTTACTTTACCTTTCTTAGGATTTATTATTGAGATAACGTTGGAGCTCTTTTCAAAATTATTTGTTCTGACTATTAGTTTGTAAAAATACTTCTGACCGGCTAATGTAGATATATTGTAATTGCCATTCTGCAGAGCAGATACAAATATGTTTCTATAAATAAAACTATCTGTTGATTGTTGTAGCTGAACTAACACAATACTATCATTAGTTTTAAAATCCCAAGATATAAAATGAATATTCCTGTTATTTCGAGTTCCAGTTAAGTTTATAGAGTCTAAATAAAGATTAGAGTTGTCAATTATATTATTTGATATTTTAGTCTTCCATATACCCCTTCCGTATGTAGCTACGTATAAACTACCGTTGTCTACCTCTATATCGTTTATTGATGAATATGGTAGATTATTAGTGATATTAGTCCAATTTTCATTAACTAATCTATATACCCCTATATTCAGACCAGCATATAATGTATCCTTATTTAATGTTAATGTTCTTACTACTATATTAGGTAGACCAATGCTTACGTCTTGAAAACTTAATCCACCGTCAGTGGATTTGAAAACTCTATTTGTAGTAGAATTTAAAGCTATATATACTTCATTAGGGTTTGTATTAGAAGCTACTATTTTATTAATAGAACTAGGAAATATATAACTTGACCATGTATAACCATCATTTTTTGATATGTAGAGTGTTGTGCTTATACTAGCATAGATATATGTTCCTTGTACTTCTAATTGTTGTATATTACTTGTAACTCCTAGAGATGTTCGCATCCAGGAATTACCTAAATCATTACTAAAATATACTCCATTCCAACCAGCGTATAACTTATTGTTTTTATATTTAATAGGAGTAACCCAATCTCCTTGTATAACTCCATTTGGTTTTGAGATAAAACTATATGTTTTTCCAGTATCAAATGTTTTGTAAAATTGACCGTATTGAGATGAACCTATAAAATTATTAGAACTTATGATAATATTATCCATTCCATCTGCACCTAACCAATCATACCAACTATTTTTATAAACAGAAGTTCCATTATCTTGGGCTCCTCCTAATAATATATCATTTAGAGCAGATATTCTATAAAATTGTCTGATTCCCAAACCTTTTGATAGATCTTGCCATTGACCGTTTAAGTTTTGTTTATGAATACCACCATCAGTTCCTGTGTATAATATACCTTTAGAAAATTTTAATACATGGATATCAGCATGTACATATCCAAAATTTACTGTTGGATAACTCCATTGAGTTAGAGCTACAAATGAAGAACCACCGTTTGTACTTTTCCAAATATTAATACCTCCAATATAAATTTCATTAGCATTATTTGGATTTACAGCAATTGCCATATCATATCCAGCCTGTCCTCCAGTACCACAACCAGAAGTTTCATAACCAAAATAGTTAGTACACGTAGATGGAGAACCTATAACAGCAGTAGTAAAAGAAACACCTGAGTTATTAGAAACATATAATCTACCAAATTCATTACTATAAGCTTGAACAGCATACACCTTATTTGGGTCAGCAGGAGTTACAGCTAAGAGTGTTCTGGAATTAAATACAATTCCTTCTGTAGAAGTTAAAGCAGTCCAGGTAATCCCATTATCTGTAGATCTTAATATAGAAGGATTAAAATAACCAGAAGCATATATTGTATTAGGATCAGATGGTTTAAACTCTAAATCTTCTATACCTGTTGTTGCATAGGTTTTAGTCCAAGTAATACCTCCATCAGTAGTTCTAACTATACCTCCATTAGAGGCAACAAGTATATTGTTTGTATTAGATGGATTTATTAGAATCCTGGAAACGTTGTTATTCAAAAGTCTACCTATAGAAGTCCAAGTAATACCTCCATCAGTAGATTTGATTAATTGACTACCATTATTACTTCCTGCATAAACAATATTGTCGTTTGTTGGATCTACAGCAACAGATAACATATCCATCCAAGCAGCGTTATTATCTGTTAAAGGAATCCAATTAATCCCACCATCTATTGTTTTCCATATACCACCACCTGGAGTGGAAATATAAATTATATTCTCATTTTGAGATGAAATAGAAATATCTGTTATTCTACCTATACCCGGGTTCCAACTAGAGGTGCTATTCCAAACTTTAGGACCAACTTCTTCCCAAGTTGTTTCGTTAGATATGATTTGAGTGTTTATATATTTTGTATATTGTTCCTGATCGTATGTTTCAGGTCTTATATTTCCATTTTCATCAGAAAGAAAGTTATATTTCCATTTCCATCTTTCGAACTGTTTGTATCCACTACCTTTTTTATATCCCGTTTTCTTTAATTCATTTTGACCTTTATCAACTATTACCTTATAGTTACGTGAAGTATCTAATTTTATTACGTCTATTACTTTTTGACCAAATGTAATATTCGATAATAATACTAAAATTAATAGAATTTGTTTCATAATATATTATCACATAAATTTTTAAGCAGAACCATGTCCATATGAAGTTAAGCCTCCACCACTACTTGAAATATCTATATCAAAAGTATTTCCTGCTAATTGTTTAGTTGATATTCTATTTAATGTACTAGATTCATAAGCTCCTACACAAACATCTTCTGTATCATCATACCATACAAAATTATAAGTTCCATTTCCAACTCTTGAAGTTGATAAAACTCTTTCTCCTGTATCTGACCTGTTTAATTCTAAATCTACAGTTCCTCCACTACTTCCACTTATTGTACCGCCTACATCATAAGTTATAGAATGGTATGTTAACATTAAGTTTAAATGATTAGGCCAAAAAACACCATTTGCTGAGTTTAAAACATATCTTCTACTTGTTTCAATATCCAATCTGCTTGAATCTGCATCATTAGGCCATCTTTTAAAGAATGTTCTTGCTTGACACCATATATCATATATTCCTAATTCACCATCATGTTGACTAATGTCTGCATAAACTCTTTCAAATATTAATCCTCCTTCTGCAACAAGTCTTTCAGTTTTTATAGATATACCTTGTTGTACAACACCAATCATACAGTTTAAGTGATAACCTAAAGCAGTTACAAAATAATCTGTCTCAGGAATAACAGGCGCAGTTGCTGTAGTTATATACTGTTGTGTAGCATTTGATGTATCTTGTGTATAAACAGGCCATAACACACTATGATTATGAGCACCTGAGCCATCTGTATGTTTATCACTTGTATAATTTAATAACCAAAAACCACCTACATTACCCCCTCTTTGTGTAGCAGAAGTATTATATACATCTAATGATAATGTGTTTCTACCTCTTGCAAAAGATATTCCTGATGGAGAATCATTTCTAATCATTAATCCTTTATTACCACAAATAAGACCAGAACCAGTATTTGTGTATGCTACAAAAGAACCTGTACCAATTCTAGCATTAAGACCAGCTTCATTTGCTGTTGCTTGCCAAAACATATAGAAGGCAAGCTTTTGTACTGAAGGATTTGTCTCTTGTATCCAAAATTCTCTAGTGTTTCTTTGAAAGTCAGCAGAAGATGTTCCTCCCATAGGACTATCTATTTCCATTGGAAGTTGCACACTATTCATTATACTTGTACTAGTTGATTCATTATACTCATAAGTAACAACCATCCAAGCTTGCATACTATGATGTCTTGCTGTCAAAGAAGACCAAACATTAAATGTGTGGGTTGTATTTGTTGTAATGTATGATGTTATATTCCAAACATATCTTGTCCAAACATCTGATGCAAGAGCAGATTCGTAGTTACCTGTGACCTGAGTACCTAAAGAAGAAAGTTCATAAGTTACAGTATGGTCTGTGTTTGCTGAATGATTTCTATTAGCTTGTGTAACTATAAAAATATTTCTATATGTTTTACTTGCTTCAGGTAAATATGTATCTAAAGCTGGAATTGTATCATGTGATGTTTTAGTAGTGGGTAAGGTTGTTACAGGAGCATTAAGAGGAATCAGTACACTTTTTAATTGTGTAGTTGTAGTATCATCATAATCATATGTTATATACAATACACAAGTTGCATTCACTAATCCTAATGTAGTACCTGTACTTTGGTTTATTTGAACTTGTACATCACATGTCATTGATGTACCTGTCCAGTTTGTTGTGAAATGTGAAGTAAAGTCTCTTGTAAAACCCCATGTTATATTTTCACCAGTATTACCTTTAGTGTTACCATTGGTTGTACTTGTATAAGCAACAGCATTTAAACGTAAGTTTATTGTGCTAGTAGTTACACTACCACCAGTAGCAGTGATAATATCATCTGCTGTTATCTCCACCCATGCTTTTCTTATTGTTTTTGTGGCTTCAGGTAAATAAACAGTGATTTGTGTAAAGTTGGTCAATGTATTATTTGTCACTGATGCCAGTGTTGGAAAAGCGTATTGAACTGTTTTTAATCTAGTTGCCATTAGTCTTTTTCAATTTGTAAAAATAATCCTATTTCTGTAGCATTATTATTAGATTCAACCTCAACTACCATTACATCTCCTACAGCAACAGATGTTGTCCAACCTGTTAAGGTTGAAGATGCTGCATAAGACGCTGCTGATATACTAGGTTTTGCAGAGGCTGTTATACTATTAACGTTTGTTGGTATAGCAGCATTTGTTTTCCAAATATCAAGAGTAGTAGTAGTTGACGTATTTGTTACAATATACCATCCTGTTATAGTTCCACTGTAAGGAACAACAATTCTAGTTACTGTTTTTTCTCCTGTTGTTATAGCAGAAGCTTCTATTATTTTAAAGCTTATTGCTTGTCTTTTTTGATTAGTTGTTACATTTATTCCAGAAGTACCGCTTGTTCCACTAGTTCCTGAACCACCTGTTTGTCCTGATGTACCTGAAGTACCAGAATTACCTGATGTTCCTGAAGTACCTGATACACCTGTTTGTCCTGATGTACCCGATGTTCCATTTTGACCACTAGTTCCACTAGTTCCGTTTATTCCTGATGTACCCGATGTTCCATTTTGTCCGCTAGTTCCACTAGTTCCAGTTAAACCGGATGTTCCTGACGTACCACTAGCACCACTTGTACCTGATGTTCCGTTAGCACCTGAAGTACCACTAGTGCCGTTGACTCCTGAAGTGCCTGAAGTACCAGTATTACCACTGCTTCCGGAAGTACCGGAAGTTCCAGATATTCCACTTGTACCGCTAGTCCCATTAGCACCACTTGTACCTGAGGTGCCGTTGGCACCGGAAGTACCACTCGTACCATTAACACCGCTAGTTCCTGAAGTACCGCTTACACCACTTGTACCACTAGATCCGCTTACACCACTAGTACCCGATGTTCCATTAATACCTGATGTACCAGAAGTGCCGTTGGCACCACTAGTACCGCTAGTACCGTTAGCACCACTTGTTCCAGAAGTGCCGTTTACTCCCGAAGTACCGGAAGTTCCACTAACTCCAGAAGTACCGGAAGATCCACTCGTACCATTAGCACCAGAAGTTCCAGAAGTACCATTAGCTCCGCTTGTACCACTTGTACCATTAACTCCTGAGGTCCCACTGGTTCCATTAGCTCCGCTTGTACCGCTTGTGCCACTCACACCAGAAGTACCTGCAGTACCTGATGTTCCGTTAGCTCCAGAAGTACCGGAGGTACCATCAGCTCCCGATGTACCGGAGGTGCCGTTGACACCAGAAGTACCGCTAGTGCCATTTACTCCACTTGTTCCACTTGTACCGCTAGTACCGTTAACTCCTGATGTTCCGCTAGACCCACTTACTCCACTTGTTCCGCTCGTACCATTAGCACCAGAAGTACCGCTAGTACCATTAGCACCACTTGTGCCTGAGGTGCCGTTTACACCGCTAGTACCTGATGTACCTGCTGTACCACTGCTGCCGCTTGTACCGCTTAGACCGGATGTGCCACTAGTACCGTTAGCACCTGAGGTACCCGAAGTACCACTTACTCCACTTGTTCCGCTCGTACCATTAGCACCGGAGGTGCCAGAAGTACCGCTAGTGCCGTTAGCACCAGAAGTTCCTGACGTACCATTAGCTCCACTAGTACCGCTAGTGCCAGAGGTTCCATTGATACCAGATGTTCCTGAGATACCAGAAGTTCCAGATGTCCCACCACCCCCTGTTTGATTCACCCAGGTAACATCGTAGTCATTATTGGAGGCTTTAGATAACACTTGCCCTGATACACCACCAGATGGAACCGAACCCGATCCGAAAAAGGATCCTGTTATCGTACCTCCTTGTACATTTAGACTTCCGGATATATTATAACTTCCAATTAGAGTTTTAGAGTTAGTCCATAAACTTCCAGACCTTACTAATAAATCTCCTGTTGATAATGAACCTGTGTTTATTCTTACATCATGTATTTCTCCTAATTCATATCCGTTATCTACCTTTACAAATATACTACCTTGTGTTTGGTGAGCGTATACGACAAATCCTATAACTACTGTGTGCTGTGGGCCGACTGGGGCGACATTAGTTATTCTACCGGCAATGGTAGGGGACAAGTAAAGTCTGTCTCCATCACTCCATGTCTCTCCTTGAAGTTGACCTGTAGTATCTATTTTTCTTACTAATCCACTATTGGTAATGAATCCTTCTCCATTTATAGGGATGTTTTCGGTAACAATACCTATAGTATCTTTACTGTTAGCATTAGAGTTGGCTTGTGCCAATTCTACTTTAAGTCTTTGACCTTGTGCTCCTGTTATTTTTACTGCTTCATATCCAGCTTCAGTAAGAGGTACTCCTGTTTTATTTACTACTCTTACAAGTTGTTCTTGACCAATTTGAAGAGTAACATTACCACCCTTCAAACCTAGATCCAGAGTTCCATCAACAATATTCCAGGTTAGTTCACCCTCTCTTACTTGATATAAAGAAGCTGTATTAAATGATAGGTGGTTTACACCAACTATGGAACCCGTTATCTCTAAGGATTGGCTTATAGGGTAGATATATCCATTAAAAGATCCGGTAAATGAGCCACTGAAGTTATTTGAAGAAACGTTACTCCCTACAGCTATTATTTCATCTCCAATAGATGAACTTTTTTTGAGATATATTATACCGTCTGCTGTATTTATTGCAAGTTCTCCAAAACCCAAAGAACCGGTTGTGGGAACTTTTCCAGGGACATTACTCCTTAGTATATAGATTTTCTGGCTCATATATATGATATTCACAAGGCCTATTTAGGCACCTATAAATATCGTATATATTACCTCTTAAAGAAGTACCAAGTAGCGGCCCACTCCTCTGTAACATTAAAAGTGTAGCCCATCTCCTCACAAAACTCTTCAACAGCTGGATTTACTCCAAAAATACCTGAGTATACGGGATCATTTGGGTCCCCATTCCTAAAAGCGTATATGGGGAAATTTCTCTCCCCCTTACTATAGTTATCTTTATTGTAACACTGTAATTTTAAGTAATCGTGTCCACACATAAGGCCACCAGGTTTAACTTTGGGATACCAATCTCTGATATCTCTACTACACCCTTCGTAGGAGTGGTTGGCGTCTATATAAACAAAATCCAAGGAGTTATCAGGAAACAGGCTTACTGCCTGTTCCCCTCTAGATCTTATCATGAAAGCACGTTCTTCATACCCTTTTATACTCTCTATGGCCTCAGTGTATATTTCTTTAGGATCAAAGTTGTTAGAAACATCATCATACTCACTAGTGGTAAGCTCTCTCCACACGTCTATCATATACAATTTACCGGACCAGGTACTTAGTATGGTTTTTGCAAACTCCCCCTTGTATGTTCCTAACTCTACGCCTTTGCCTAGAAGTCCTTTCATAGACAAGAACTGTCCAAACTCTTCTCTGTTACGCACTTGTTGCCTCCTTTATCTTCTCTATAACATCCTCAGATGAAATATCTTTGGTGCATATGAATTCACTCTTAGTCCCTTTGTAAATTGGACACCAATTCCAGTCTCCTGGATCAAATTTATACTTATTAAAACAGCCGGTACAGGTTCCCGGAGGACTGTAGACCCTGAACACCCCGTCTTGTGGTTCACAGTAGGGATATGAAACTCCAGAAATCATTACTGTGGGAACTCCTAGAGCCCAACTCATCCAAGCAATTCCGGAAGTCATGCCTACATACACGTTAGCACCTAAAAGTCTGCTTATAACCTGTTGTAAATCCCCAGGAGGATCTTGTGTTATACCTTGTGGGTGAAAATTGCCCATATATCCACTACTTTCCTTGGATAGTAGGATAACTTCCTGAGATTGATCGTTTAGATAATCGACAACTTCTTGCCATCCTCTAGGATTATTCCAATATTTTGCCTGAGAGGTGGAGTGAATACCTATGCAGGAATATCTACCATCTGGATTCCAGGATTCTTTGCTTATTACAGGCTTTAGTTCCTGGTATGGGAGGCCTAGAATGTCCGTAGCTGTTTTTTGCAGGGGCTGATTCTTGAATTCTACGGGATGTCTGAACTTGTCGTAGACTTCTCCGTCGTAATACCAAGATATGTTGTATATAGCAAACACATCATAGTATTGATCTCCTGGCTCTATGAAAGTTATATCCGGATAATGCTCTTTAAATAAGTTATTGTGGAAAGTACATGCTATCATTTCACAATCGTGCTTCTTCCTAAATTCTTCCACATAAGGAAACCAAGCTATAGTGTCTCCCAGAGCTTTAGAGTCTATAAAAATCATAACTCTTCTGCCTCCTAAGTTGTTTTTGGATCTAAATATTTCCTTTCCATCTTTTTCTAAGATTATAGTCCAATCGGTGTGGTATTTTTTGAAAGCATTCGCATATCCACCGTCTCCGTAAACATTATCCTCATAAACTAAATCATCACAATCGTACATCTTAACCTTAAAATACTGATCGGGTACGTTGTGTATAGACACGTAAGGACCGTTCGCAAAGTGACTAACTATCCTCATTGGCAATTCTTTTACTATTTCTTCGTTTTTCTTAATGTTGTCGTACATTTTTACTATTTTTTGGTTAATAATGACGGTCCGGGGGTCTGATAAACCCACTCATCCTTAGTGGTTAATCTGGTTTTAGGATTATGGCAGAACATGTGGTTATACCAAAGATCTGCACTATCCCAGGCAGTGTCTTTAATTCTATCCATATACCAATCTTTACAGCTGTTTGGTATCATGTAAGCATGTGTAAGATCTTGCAAAAATTCTGTTTTGAATAAAGATTTACTAATCTCCTCTTTACTTATAGAGTAGTTATTAGAAAGGGATATGAAATAAGCATCTTCCCTAAGAGAAACACTCATTATTTCTCTAAGAATCTGCATAAACTTATCGATATCTCTTATAATAGCATCCCCTTCGAATATTAGTGTATAGTCATATTTATCTTGGTTTATCGATTCTAAGGCTCTCTTATGAGCCAAGTAACACCCATAATGTCTACTGGTTATCTTACTTAATCCATATCCTATTTTATCAGATTCTATACTCTGTACAACATCTTGGGGCCTTCTACAGAACTCTATAGGAACGGGTCCATCGTAAACCCCATTATTTTGCTGAATGTAATCTATGCCAAACCTTGTAAGTTGAGATATGGAGGCTATGCTTTTCTGTTCTCTGCTAGATTCTGGTTGAGATAGCATATGTATAGCTTGTATTTTAAATCCCAACATTTCTTTTACCAAAATTTCCTTATCGGCCTGGGGGTTGTTTCCTGAAATATAAACTCCTTCCGAATCATAGGTCGATTCATAAGTCTCCAATTTTGTCAAAAACAACTTTAGGTTATAAGCTTTTGCTTCAATGACTGATAGGGGGTTCAATTCAAACTTAGAAGGGAATATAAAAGCATCGGAAGCCTCATAAAACATATCCACATTGGACTGCTCTCCATGCCAAGTACAGTTGTTTGGAAAATCTTTCATTATAGGTTCCCAATAAAACTCAAAATTTTCTGCTTGATTTCCTACGAAGTGAAAGTGAAAGGGTAAGTCTTTGCACAACTTAGCTATCTCTACTATATGTTTTTGATTTTTACCTGGTGTAAACAACCCTACATGGAGAAAATTTATCTTAGAGCTATCAAAACCTAATTCTTTTTTAACATCTGAGTTAAATTTAACTGGTTTATACTGGTATTCTAGTAGATTACAGTTGTTAAAGTGTTGTTTAAATTTGTTGTAGGACCACCTGGATACTAGATCAAATCTATCTGCTGTAAACTTAATTTTGGAAGGATCGTTGTACATTGAATGCGAGGTAACTGTTATGAGATACCTCCTATCTTTTTTATAGATCTGTTTCAGGATGTCATCGGAAATAAAGTCTTCCGGTATATCTTGAAAGGATATAATATTAGGATTTTCCTTTTCTATAATAGATAATATCTCTGCTTTATTGTCTCCAAGAGTGTGTAGGTGGCTTATGTTTTCTATACGATTTCTTTGAACGGTATACACACCTCCTGTTATATTATCCCACTCTACGCAAGAGGTTATGTATCCCTCTTCATTTGCCTTATTTATTAACCAGTATAGGTATTGGGGCATACCACCAGTAGATAAATGTGGGGCTATGTATAATACTTTTATAAGACGTATATAGCTTTCCTTTTTAGGGATTAGAGTCATAACAATTCTTTTTTGCAAAACTAATGGATATATTCTTTAATTCCAAATTTTTATATTAGACGACATATGGACCTACCCTATTCATGTGTATAGACAGTTCCATAATGTCTATATCACCGGTAGAAGCTCCCACAGCTCCGAAGTATATTTCAAAATAATCCCCATCAACTGCTGGAGTTATAATACTAGAACAGTTACTCACATAACTATTGGAGTTACCTAACATATAAAACCTAGCTAATCTAGTATCTGAGGATTCTGATCCGTTTTTATGCAATCTTACCTGTACTGTGGAAGGACCTCCTCCTGTAAAATCTAGAGTGCAATTCATACTTATTCTATACATCCCTGCTTTACCTGTGTCAACAGTCAGTCTATCATTGGCTGCACTTAGTGTTATTCCATCTGAAGTACCTCCGCTTAAATTTGTAAATTTAACTATAGAACCACTGGTAGGAATATTAACAGTTGCAGTATTACTGGTGTCAAACATATTACCATAAGCATAGATCTCGGTATCACTTGCTCTGACTACGTCTCCATTAGAGTTTACTCCTATAAGACCTCCAACTTGTGATGAAGGAGATGCTGATGTTAAATTAGTAAACCTTAATCCAGATGTATTTGATGTACCCGTATTTATTTCTAATTTATTATTAGGGTTTGTAGTTCCAATACCTACACTTTGGTTAGAACCTTTAATATACATAGTATTGGTTCTCGTACCAGAGGCTGAATTTGCTGAGAATATTATATCACCAAATTCTCTAATTTCTATTATGTTGTTAGATCTATCAAATATTATTCTGTGGTTATTATCTGAAGACCTTATTTGACCATTATCTGTAAAGTATATTTCATTATTAGAGCTAGCGTTATCGGTCATCATCAAGTTAATACCACCATTAACTACTCTCACTCTTTCTACACTGTTTGTTTCGAATACTATAGGAGCAGAAGCCTCTGCTCTTATTATAAGATTACCAGTGCCTCTATGAAGTAATCCAGTAGTACCATTAGCACCACCTAATCTTACAAATCTAAAACTATAACCTGGACTTGTGTTATCAGCGGAATTTGATATTAAGTCAAAATAAGATGCACCATCTCCTGTTCTTGCACCTATAACTAATCTAGCATCCCCTGTAGTTAAGTTACCTCCAACATAAAAAGTACTTGGGAATATTTGACAATACCCCGATTGTCTTGATATAAATAAGACATTATTTCCATTAGATCTAAGATAATAATCAGCATCAGCACCTTGGTTATCAAAAACCCAAGAACCTGTACCAAATTTAAGAAATTCTACATTACTATTAGTACCTGAATACTTAAATATCCTTAATCCTATGGATTGGTTAGCATCCGTATCTGTTTGTAAATCTAACCAAGAGTCTCCAGCAGCTGCCCTTGAAGTACCTATTTTAACCTGAGCGGAAGTATTTGTACCCTCTCCTACACTTAAAGTTGTATTATTATATGTTAATCGTGATTGAGCATTAGCTGTATTGGTACTAGTTCCATTTGCAGTTAATATTCTGTTGGTGTCTGGGTTGTTGATAGTATTAAATCCAGTTCCAGACGTACCGCTTGTACCGTTAACACCGGAAGTACCACTAACCCCAGAAGTTCCTGAATCTCCAGTTCTACTAAAGTCTAAAACAAGAGCGGCATTGTTGGAAGGTAGAGTGCCTGATATATAAGATACTGGTATTTTATAATAGCCGGAGGCAACGGTAACAGCTCCGTTTACCATAAATAAGTTAGTAACAGTGCCGTTGTCTCTACTTTGTATTGTTATTACTCCCCTGGTATTTGTTGTTGTGGAATCATCCCAAGTATTGTACCAGCTTGTCTGGGTATTTCCTAATTGGTCTAAGTTGTCAATGTATATGAAAGTAACGGAGGATATGGTACCGCTATTATACCTGATAACACCACCACCCGGGTCTGCGTCTGTTGTTATGTTTGAGAAGTTGTATTGTACTCCACCAACAACTCCATTAGTTCCAGAAGTTCCGCTATTACCAGATGTACCACTAGTTCCAGAAGTACCAGAAACTCCGCTAGTACCACTGTTTCCAGAAGTACCGCTACTGCCTGATGTTCCAGAATTACCAGAAGTACCTGAAGTTCCACTATTTCCAGAGGTACCTGAGGTACCGTTAATTCCGGAAGTACCACTAGTTCCACTCACTCCAGATGTTCCACTAGTTCCACTTACTCCGGAAGTACCGCTACTACCGGAAGTACCATTGACACCACTTGTACCGCTAGTACCATTGACACCACTTGTACCCGAAGTACCTGAGACTCCCGAAGTACCGGAAGTTCCATTAACTCCGCTAGTTCCAGAAGTACCATTTACACCTGAAGTTCCAGAAGATCCACTGGTGCCCCTTGTTCCGGAAGTACCACTAGTTCCACTTACTCCAGAAGTTCCACTAGTACCTGACACTCCACTTGTGCCAGAAGTACCGTTTACACCTGAAGTTCCAGAAGTTCCACTCAATCCACTAGTACCGGTAGTACCGTTAACTCCACTAGTTCCTGAGGTGCCGTTTACACCTGATGTTCCCGAAGTACCGGAAGTTCCGTTAGCACCTGAAGTTCCAGAAGTTCCACTCAATCCACTAGTACCGCTAGTGCCGTTAACTCCACTCGTTCCACTTGTACCATTAACTCCAGAAGTACCGCTTGTTCCGCTAGTACCACTGTTTCCTGAAGTACCAGAAGTTCCACTAGAACCGCTAGTTCCCGAAGTACCGCTAGATCCGGATGTACCTGCAGTACCACTAGTTCCAGAAGTGCCGGAAGATCCGCTAGTACCGTGTGTCCCTGGCGCTCCTGCTAATCCAGATGTACCAGAAGATCCACTAGATCCTGAAGTACCACTTGTTCCGCTTGTTCCACTGTTTCCTGAAGTACCTGATGTACCATTGACTCCGGATGTACCTGAAGTACCAGAAGTTCCAGATACCCCACTGGTACCACTAGTACCAGAGACGCCAGACGTACCGGAAGTTCCGCTGTTTCCAGAAGTACCTGAGGTACCATTAGCTCCTGATGTACCAGAGGTACCGTTAACACCGCTAGTACCTGATGTACCTGCAGATCCGGTAGTACCGGAAGTTCCAGTTGTTCCTGATGTACCAGAGGTTCCACTTGTGCCATTTACTCCTGAAGTTCCGCTGGTTCCAGAAGTACCACTAACCCCGGAAGTACCAGAAGTGCCGGAAGATCCACTGGTACCTGCTGTACCGTTTGTACCGGCCTGTCCAGGAGCACCTTCCAAGTTTATACACCATGTAGAATAAGTCCCAGAACCTACAACAGAAACCACTGTTCCTGTCATAACTCCAGTTCCTGAATTATAAGTTTGTACTGTTACTTTAAAGTAATTGCTACCATCATAGGCAACTATAGCTGTTTGGCCTGAGGTATAAGCTAATCCGGTAGCAGTGTTTATAGTTACTGTTCCGGATACAGTTCCTAAATTAAAAGTATCTGTAATAGAACAATCTGAAAATTTATCACCCGAATAACCAGACGTTCCGGTTGTTCCGGAAGTTCCGGAAGTACCTGATGTACCAGATAATCCATATTCGAATATAAAATTTTGAGCCATTAAACAACTATGTTACTTGCTTCTATAAATATCTGATCTATCTGAGAATCTGAAAGGGTTAATGCCTGTGCTATTGATAACACAGTGGGGCTTCTTCTTTCTACAGTAGACCCTTGATACCAGGCGTATTTTGCTATTGTTTTGGTTGGCTCTTCTAAAGATTCTAATATGGTGTTTACACTTGGCTCTAGTCCCATAACAGAGATTATTGCACGTATTCTCCAACAAGCTACTTCTTTAGGTATTTCATATCTAACAGGTTTGGCAGCTTCTACTACTTCTTCATAGTTTATAAAATCAACATCATATTCATATTTTTGAATATCATTCATATCCCTAACTTCTATAGATCCCCAAGAAAAGTTTATCCTGTATTTCATAATAATTAATGTTGTACTACCCAGCCCGTGTTTATTAGATTAAAGTATGATTTGTTGGAACTTGCAACAGCTTGTTCTAGGTAGAAGTGTGGAAATAGAGTACTTCCTGAAGGTAGATTTGT